>Ga0335081_10016768_pt1 | contig 11867 bp, 6 predicted proteins | sample Lox_Sample_35_FD_206713 | JGI IMG/M metagenome (GOLD analysis project Ga0335081, IMG submission 206713) | Soil microbial communities from Loxahatchee National Wildlife Refuge, Florida, United States - Lox_Sample_3.5 | ecosystem: Environmental > Terrestrial > Soil > Wetlands | place: USA: Florida... | reverse complement strand
GCGGTGGATCACCGCAAGGCCATGCTGATGGTCCGCCAAACCCTCGATCCCGATTCGCCCTACGCCGACGTCGCCCTGCATGGGGACGGGCTTACGTCTCTCCAGTTCCGTCCCGCGGCTGCGGCCGTTACGCAGGAGATCCGCTCCAGCGTTACCGGGCCGGTGCGCATCCGCCTCGAGCGGCGCGGCAACGAGTTCACCATTTTCGCCGGCAAGCCCGGCGAAGAACTCACCCGCACCGGGCCTGCGACCGTCGCGCTGCAGGACCCCGTATATCTCGGGCTCGGCGTCTGCTCGCACGATGCCAACGTCCTCGAGACGGCGGTGTTTTCGAACGTGCGCATCGAGCCGCAGCCGGCGCCGCAGCGCGGGCCACAGACGCGCTACCGCAGCAAGATCTCGATTTACGATTTCGCCACCAAGTCGGTGCGTGTGATCTTCACCGCCGACGAAACATGGGAAGCGCCGAACTGGACCGTGGACGGACGATACCTCCTGGTGAATTCCGGCGGGGCGCTCTATAAGCTGGCGGTGGATGCCGATGGGGCCAAGCCCGAGAAGCTCGACGTTGGCGACGATGTGCGCTGCAATAACGATCACGGATTCACGCGCGACGGCCAGACGCTGGCGTTCTCCGCATCGTCCCGCACAGCGCCGGGTTCCGAGGTCTACATCGTCACCGCCGATGGCAAGGACCGCCGCCAGGTAACCAACGTTCCGCCGAGTTATTTCCACGGCTGGTCTCCCGACGGGAGGTGGCTGGCGGTGGTCGCGCAGCGCAACAACAACTTCGATCTCTTCCGCATTCCCTCCACGGGCGGAACCGAACAGCGTCTGACGTCGGACCCGGGCTATGACGACGGTCCCGATTACTCCCCGGACGGCAAGTGGATCTACTTCAATTCCAACCGCGCCTCCGGGAACTGGGACATCTGGCGCATGCCGGCGGATGGCGCTGGTCCCAACGACAGCAAGGCCGAGCGGGTCACCAGCGACGAGCAGCAGGACTGGTTTCCTCACCCCTCGCCCAACGGGAAGATGCTCCTGTTCCTCTCGTTCCCGCCGGGCACGCCCGATCACAACGGCAAGATGGACATTCAACTCCGGATGATTCCGATGCCGGGCAAAAAGGCGGGCAGTGCGAAACCCGAGATGGTGCTGAAGCTGTACGGCGGACAAGGCACCATCAATGTGAACTCCTGGGCGCCCGATTCCAAGCGCTTCGCGTTCGTGAGCTACGAAAAGCTGTAAGGGCCAAAGCTGCCCCACCACAATCTCGCAAATCGCCTATTGGTCGGTAACCGACCCGTCCGGAAAGTGGTACTCCGGACGGTTCGTGGGCTTGTACGGATGGGCCGCCGCGACCTTCTCGTTCAGCGTCACGCCGAGGCCCGGCCGCGTGGGCAGCGACGCGTATCCTTGTGTAACCTGCGGCCCGGTTCCTTCGAACAGGTCCTGGATCCACTGCGTCCGGTTCAAGGTCGATTCCTGGATCGCCGCGCTCGGCGTAGTGGCGTCCACGTGCAGCGACGCCATGGTGCTCACGAAGCTCTGCGGATTGTGCGGCGCCAGGTTCACGCGGTAGGTCTCTGCGATGGCGCCGATCTTCTTCAGCTCCAGAATCCCGCCGGCGTGGCATACATCGGGCTGGACGTAGTCCACCAGGTGCCGCGAGCAGAAATCGGCAAATCCGTACTTGGTGAACGATCGCTCGCCGGTGGCCAGGTGGGTCTTGGTCTTCTCCCGCAGCAGCGCCAACTCACCCAGATCCTCGAGCTGGGTGGGCTCCTCTACGAACAGCAGGCCCAACTCCTCCACGCGCGTGCAGAAATCGATGGCCATGGTGGTAGTGCAGCGCCCATGCGCGTCCACCGCGATGTCGAAATCGTCTCCCACCGCCTTGCGGATCGCCGCCAGCCTGGCCACGCTCTCGCGGATCATCCGCGTCGGGTTCACCACGTCTTTGTCGGGCGAAAGCGGCGTGGTTTTGGCGGCCGTGTATCCCAGTTCCTTGGCACGCAGGAAATCTTCGGGCGTGGAGCCCACGTCGAGATACATGCGAATGCGCGGCCGCGCGGCGCCGCCCAGCAGCTTGTAGATCGGCACCTCCAGCGCCTGGCCCAGAATGTCCCACAGCGCGATCTCCACCGCGCTGATCGCTGAATTCAGGATCGGGCCGCCGCGCCATCGCGGAAACCGGAACATCCCCTGCCAGAGCAGCTCGATATCGGTGGGGTCTTTGCCGTTCAGGAACCGCTCGTGCTCCATGATGGCTTCCGCGATCGTGGCTTCTTTGCTGGTGACCGAGCCTTCGCCCAATCCCACCAGCCCGGCGTTCGTGTAGACCTTGCAGAACACCCAGTTCAGGCTTCCGGCATTCACCACGAAGGTCTTCAGCCCGGTGATTTTCAAATTCAACGCTTTGCCGCGCGACGACGCTTGTTGGGCAAGCGTCCGGATCGGAGAGCAGAGGGAGCCCGCGGCTCCCAGGCAGGCGGATACGAAGCCTCGTCGGTTCACGGTTGAAGTCCTCCAGTCTTTTGGGTCCATGATAGCTGTTTGGGGAGGAGCTTAGCGGCCGCCATCCCCGGTTCAGTATGATATAGGGACCTGCCCGAGGTGGTGCGCCATCGCTCCCGGCTTTGCACTCAAACAGCGGTACGTGATTCAGTCTGAACTGGGCCGCGGAGGATTTGGCGTAGTCTACCTCGCGAACGATCTCCAACTTCATTCCCGGCCCGTTGTGATTAAGACCCTGCTGGAAACGAAAAGAGGCCAGGACGAATGGCCGCAACGGAAATTTGGCCAGGAAATCGAGGCCTTGGCGCGTATCGATCACCCCGGTGTGGTCGGCGTCCTCGATGCCGGACAATTGCCGGATGGAGGCTCGTTCGTCGTCCTGCAATACATCGACGGGCTGACTCTTCGGTCGCTGCTGCGCAACGGCCCTCTCGCCTTTGAAGACGTCGCGTCCATCATAAAACAGATCGGTAATGCACTGACGGCGGCGCACACCCGTGGCGTCTGGCACCGCGACTTGAAGCCCGAGAATATCATGCTCCAGGACCTCGGCGGCGGCGACCAGTTGGTGAAGATCATTGATTTTGGAATCGCCAGTGTCCGGGACGCCCGGCCTGGGCCCGCCGGGAGTGCCGGCGCCATCGCCACCGAATCCACGCGGGTGTCGGGATCCTATCCGTACATGGCCCCCGAGCAACTGATCGGAAAACCCACCCAGGCTAGTGACATCTACGCCATGGGTGTGATCGCCTGGGAAATGCTCACGGGGCGCCGGCCCTTTCACGCCGATAATGCCGTTGAGCTTTATCATCGCCAGCAACAAGGGTTCGAATTCCGCCCGGAAGAGCTGTGTCCCGGTCTGCCGCCATCCGCCGCGGAGGTAGTCCGGCGGGCCCTTTCCTTCCACGCGAGCGATCGCCAGGGGAGCGCGCGCGAGTTTGGCGAGGCTTTGGCGGGAGCTCTGCTGGCAGTTGCCGGTGGGCCAACGGCCGGATCTAACCAACTCGATCCAGCTCCTTCTCTGGATGCGCAATCGCCGTCCAAAGCCGCGACCGGGTCGATGAGCGGCAGCGCTCCGGCCGAGACGCCACGCGGCGGATTCCTGGCGGGCAAGAGGGGCCTTCGCCTGCCGGCCACGGCCCTGACGGTATGCCTGCTGCTTGCCGCCGGTCTTGCGGCCTGGTATCGCATGAAGCCGGCGACTTCGAGCGGGCCTCACCCGGCCGAAGGTACTGCCGTGCCCGCCGGCAACTCGAACCCCGCCGTCGCCACCGCGCTGCCCCTGGGGTACGCGGTGGTGGTGGGGGTTGGAAAGTATCCGAGTTTGAACGCCAGGCTTCAAATCCCGTCCGCCGAGCGCGATGCGCAGTTGGTTTACGGGGCTCTCATCAATCCGGATTGCGGCGGCTTTTACGGCCGCAACGTACATGTACTGACCAATGAGAAGGCCACCCTGGCCGATTTGCGCGGTGAAATCAACGGCTGGCTGCCCACCGTGGCCAAAGAGGACAACCGCGTCCTCATCTACTTTGCCGGCCACGGCTTCATCGACGGCCGAAGCGGAAAGGGGTACCTGGCGCCTTTCGACGTCGACCCCAACAAGCTTGCCTCCACGGCCCTTCCCATGGAGGAACTCGCGGCTGCGGTCGGCGGAAAGGTCCGCGCCAAATCCATCATCCTGATTACAGATGCCAGTCACAGCGGAGCAATTTCACCCCTGGATGGTCAGATTCCGCATGCGGGCTCGACCCGTACCGGCAGGTCGGTCTTATCCCTCACTGCCAGCCGCGATCGCGAAGACTCCTGTGAAGGCCCTAGTTACGATAGCCACGGCGTCTTCACGTATTACCTGGTCAAAGGGATGGAGGGCGCGGCCGATACCAGTCCTCGCGACGGCAAAGTGACGGCCGACGAACTTGCGGAATACGTCCACGTCCATGTGCGCGACGCTACAGACGGCAGGCAGAATCCCACGTCGGACAAGGGCAGCTTCGATCCCCAAATGTTGATTTCGCTCGTGCCGCGGCGCGATTGACCGGAATTCTGGCACCCGTCGGACTCCGACGGGACGCCTCGTTTCGATTCATTGAGTTACGAAGAAAAAACGTCGGACTCCGACGGTTTTCGCCGAAGTCCGAGCGTCCGCTGCTGTTAGAATCAGGAGACATGAACCGAAATACGATCCGCCGTTTTGCGTGCGGAGCCCTGATGGCACTGGCATGCTCAATCCTGGCCGCCCAGAATTCCTATAACCCGTCTCTGTGGTCTGGAATGCGCTATCGCATGATCGGACCGGAGCGCGGCGGGCGCGTCACCACTGTCACCGGTGTGCCGTCTCAGCCCTATACCTTCTACATGGGCTCCACGGGAGGCGGCGTCTGGAAAACTACCGACGCCGGCCATTCCTGGGTGAATGTCTCGGATGGCTTCTTCTCGGTGGCATCGATGGGCGCGGTCGAGGTCTCCTGGTCGAGTCCCGACATCGTCTTCGCGGGCACCGGTTCCTCCAAGATCCGCAGCAATGTGTCGATCGGCCGGGGCATCTACAAGTCCACCGATGCCGGCAAGACGTGGACCTTCGCCGGTCTGCGTGACGTCGGCCAGATTGCCACCGTCCGCATCCACCCCACCAATCCGGATATCGTATTCGTCGCCGCGACAGGCAATCCCTTCGTGCCCAATAAGGAACGCGGCGTGTACCGCACCACCGACGGCGGCAAAACGTGGAAGCAGGTGCTCTACGTCTCCGACACCCTGGGCGCCGCCGATCTCGAACTGCAGCCCGGCAATCCCGGGGTGATCTTCGCCTGCATGTGGCACGGGCAGCGCAAGCCGTGGACCATCATCAGCGGCGCGCTGGAAGGCGGAATCTACAAGAGCACCGATGGCGGCGACACCTGGACCAAGCTCGCCGGCGGCCTGCCGCACGAGTTGTTCGGACGCAGCAACGTGGCTATCTCCGCCGCCATGCCCAACCGCATCTATGCCCTCATCGAGGCCAAGCCGGGCTCGGGCCTCTACCGCTCCGAAGATGCGGGCGCCACCTGGGCGCTCGTCAACGGCTCCGCCAACATCATCACGCGTCCTTTCTATTACACGACCCTCGGCGTCGATCCCAACAATGCCGACACGGTGTGGGTGGGGGACGAAGGCTGGTTCAAAAGCACTGACGGCGGCAAGACGTTCCGCAACTCTCCCGCGCCCCACGGCGATCATCACGACGTCTGGATCAATCCCAGGAACTCGCAGTACATGATTCAGTCGAACGACGGCGGCGCCAACGTTTCGCTCGACGGCGGCCGCACCTGGAGCACGCAAGCCAATCAGCCTACCGCCGAAATCTACCAGGTGGCGGTGGACGACCAGTATCCCTACCGCGTCTACGGCGCGCAACAGGACAACACCACCGTGATCGTCCCCAGCCTGCCGCTGGGCGACGGCCAGGACTTCCGCGTCGGACCCGGCTGCGAGACCGGCCCCATCATTCCCGATCCGGTGAAACCCGATATCGTCTACGGAAGCTGCAAAGGCCAGTTCAGCCGCCAGAACCTGAACACCACCGATGAGGAGCGCTACTGGATCGGCGCGGAGTCGCTCTACGGCAACGGCGGCGAGACCCTGATGTATCGTTTCCAGCGCGTGTCGCCGATGGAGGTCTCGCCCTTCGCTCCGCACGCCGTCTACTACGGCTCGCAATACGTCCACCGAACCCGCGATGGCGGCGTGACGTGGCAACGCATCTCGGGCGACCTCACGGCGCATCCGGAAGGCACCCAGGGCGCTTCCGGCGAGCCCATCACGCGCGACGCCACCGGCGAGGAGGTCTACAGCACGCTCTACACGATTCGCGAGTCGCCCGTGCAGAAGGGCGTGATCTGGACCGGCTCGAACGACGGCCTCATCCACGTGTCCCGCAACGATGGCGAAACCTGGACCAACGTCACCCCGGCAGGATTGCCTCCCGGCGGGCGCGTGCAAAACATCGAGCCCAGCCCGCATAAGGCCGGGACCGCGTATGCGGCGATCTACCGCTATCTGCTCGGCGACTTCGCTCCCTACATCTATCGCACCGACGATTTCGGCAAGACCTGGACACGTCTGACCGATGGGAAGAACGGCATCGCCGCGGACGAGCCCACCCGCGTGGTGCGCGAGGATCCGAAACGCGCCGGAATGTTGTACGCCGGCACCGAGTTCGGCATCTACATCTCGTTCGACAACGGCGGCCGCTGGCAGTCCTTTCAGATGAACCTGCCGGTGACGCCGGTGACCGACATGAAGATCGCGCACAACGACCTGGTGATCTCGACGCAGGGCCGATCCTTCTGGATCCTCGACAACCTCGGCCCGCTCCAGCAGTTGGATGCGAAGGTGACTTCGTCCTCGGCATTTCTGTACGCGCCGCGCGAGGCCATTCGCACTCCCGCCCGCGGAGGCGGCGGTGGCGGCGGACGCGGCTCGGGAATCCAGTATCCCTTGGCCGGCGCGGCCATCGATTACTACGTGGCGAGCGCTCCCGCGGGCGATATCACGCTCGAAATCCTCGATGAATCCGGTAAGGTGGTCCGCAAGTTCACCAGCGCCGGCGCCGCGGAGGAACGCGCTCCGGCCCCCGATGCCGCCCCCAGCGACGACGAAGGCGGTGGAGGATTCCGTTTCCGCGCAGGCCCGACACGCCTCGACAAGACCCCCGGTATGCACCGCTTCACCTGGGACCTGCGTTATCCCGGTCCCTGGCAGAGCGCCGCGCGCCCCGAAGGTCCCAACGGCCCCGCGGCCATCCCCGGCAAGTACTCCGTGCGCCTGACGGTTGGCTCCGTGACTTCGACTCAGCCGCTGACCGTGGTGGAAGACCCGCGAGTGGCCAAGGACGGCGTCTCGACTGCCGATCTCCGCGAGCAGTTCGAGCACAACCTGAAGGTGCGCGACCTGGTCAGCGATGTGAACCGGACAGTCGCCAATTTGCGGGCCGCCCAACGGGCCCCGGGAACTTCGCCCGACACCCTCGCCAGGCTGAATGAGCTGGCCTCTCATCTCATCACTCCGGCAATCCGTTACAGCCAGCCCGAGTTGCAGACCCACATCACCTACCTTTACAGCGTGACCACCGCGACCGATCAGAAGATAGGGCGTGACACCATCGACCGCTACGGAGTCCTGCGCAAGGAACTCGATCAGCGCATGGCGGAGTTGAACAAGATCCTGGGCAGGTAGGGCCTTGGCAGGCTGAATGCCTGCCCAAGCCGCTTCGAAGACTTTTTCCGCAGCCTGCTCAGGGGAACAGCCCTTCGAGCATTACGATGTCCGAGTCGCAATCGGCGACCGCGGCGTAAATCTCCTTGCTGTCCGGTGACCACGACAGACGCCGGGCAATCAGAACGGGCTTTTGGCCAAAGTCGGTGACCTGGCGCATCTCGCCACCCCCGGCGGGAAGCAGCCAGACGTTGGAGGTGGTGCCGTCAGTCAGGGGAACGGCCAGCCATCTGCCATCCGGCGACAGAATCATCTGGAATTGCGATACCTCATTCGGAATGCGCGCCCCTGATATGCGAGTGAGCACTTCAGAGGCGCCGCTCTCGGGTCGCGCCCGTCGGAATTCGAAGTCCCATCCGCCGTGTCCGCCCATCAGGGGGGTCGCGTAGTAGAGCACCGAGCCATCGGTAGCGGCAGGCGAGGTCGCATTGTCCGATCGCACTTGCACGGGCTTGCCGCCTTCGACCGAGATCTTCTCGACGGCCAAGGCCCCATCGTGAAACTTCACGTAATAGAGCCAGAGCCCGTCGGCGGACCAATAAGCCAGAACGCCTTCGGGAAGCAACTCGCGCAAGCCGCTGCCGTCGGGATGAATGACCCATTCCGCAGTCCGCCCCTGTTGCGTCCGAATGAACACGATGTAATTTCCGGCCGGCGACCAGATCGGCACGCCCACCGCGACCGTGGGATCCCGCTCGAACGTGAGCTGGCGTGGGAGCGATCCATCCGTCCGCGCGATCCAGAGATTTCCATGCCCGCCACTATCGGACAGGTAAACCATTTCCCGGCCGTCGGGACTCACGGATGGCGTTTGGATCTGTCCGGTCTGAGTCGTGATGCGAGTGCCTGCCGGCGCATTCTTCCCCGCCGGCCCGTTGATCGGGAACCGCCAGACATCCGAGTGATTGCGGACGCAGCTCACCACGATCTCGCTTCCGTGCATGTCCGGCTGGAGGTAAGAGACATCTCCGAAGGTAAGCTGGCGGTCGCCGGACCCGTTCAGCCGCACCACTCGCAAGTTGTAGGCCGGCGGGTAAAGGACCGTGCTACCCGCGGACGAACTGTAAATAATGGCCGAATTGTCGCTGGTCCACGTGAGGCCGCGGATGTCGTCAGAACTGGCCAGGATGCGCGCTTTCCCGCCGCCGGACGGGACCAACTGGATGCTGTCTTCGAATCTCCAGCCGCTGTGGGATTGAAAAGCGATCCACTTGTCATCCGGCGACCATCGTGGCGAGTCGTTCAAATCCTCGGTGCTCACCTCCGTGAGCAGGTGAACTTCCGAACCCTGACGTTCCAGGGAGGCCAATTCGGTTTTTCCGTTTTCCGAACGAAACAGCGCGATGCGCTTGCCGTCGTGGCTGCAGTCACCGGGGCCCAGGGAGGCGGCTATGCGGCGCGGCGGGCCGCCTAACGCGGGGATTTCCCAGATCGTGCCTTGCTTGCCCGGTTCCGGGGAGGGCTCATAGTAGACCAGAGAGCCCGAGTCCGGAGTCCAACGGGGATGCTCGTGGTCAACGTCCTCGTGGGTAATCTGGACGGGGGCGCCGCCCGCAAGAAGGCGGATCCAGATGTGGCGCCTTCCCTCCTTTTGGGCGACAAAGGCCACGATCTTGCCATCCGGAGAAATTGCCGGCGACTCCTCCAGCCCGGTAAAGTCCGTAAGCCGGCTGAAGCGGACCGTATGAGCGGCTGCCGGTTGCGGCTGCAGACGGAGACCGAGATCCAGGAACACCGCGCCTGCCAGCACAATACCGGCGGCCGCCCACACGGCACCAGGCAATCGCCGGATTCGATCTTCCGGTAGCGATGCGCCGCGCTCGCCGGCTGGAGTTTCTTCCGATTGGGCGGGGGCGCACTCCGCGGCTTCGATGACCGCCTTGCGCGACTGCCACCAGGAGTCCAATTCTTGCCTGTAGGCGTAAATGGAGCCGCGCTTGTCGTGATGCAGGCGGTGGATCGGGAGTCCTTCCTTCTCTTCCCACCGGCGAACCGTCTTATCGCTGCGGCCGAGGTACGAAGCCACGGCTTTCCACGAATCCAGGCGGCCTGAGGAGTCCGGAGCACCCGAATTGTCACCGGAGGAGCCTCCCTCGGTCTGCCTGGTCGAGTTCATACGGCCCGTTTGTGACATTATACGACCGGCAAAAGCGGTCAAAAGCGGACAGGGCACCCGGTTAAGCGGCTGTCTGGGCATACAAAAGCGGTCAGTGCCGCGGCGCCCGGTTGTTTCCGTTGAGAGACCGCGCTTTGCGGCCGCACACTCCAATGCACGGGGGGACACACGAACGCTTCCCGATTCAGAAAGGAGACTTTTCATGAGATTTAATCTGCAACGAACCGGTATGAGCGCCCTGGCAGTCTTGGCTCTCGCGGCGCTGCCGGCACCTGACGCCACGGCTTGTGGCTCGGTAACCCAACGGGTGCCGCTCAAAGCCGCGCCGTCATCGCCGCCGGTGCGCTTGCCGGCACCGCCGATATCTGCGCCGCTACCGCTGCCGTTAGCCAACGGCGAGCAGGCCATGACCGGGCTCTGGAAGGAGGTCCTGGTATCGGATGGCCAACTGGTGATGGTCGAATTCGATACCTGGCACGACGACGGGACCGAACTGGCACTGGATGGCTTGTTCCCGCCGGCGACCGGCAATGTCTGTCCCGGTGTCTGGGAGAGGACCGGGCCTAAAACGTTTTCCACCGTCCATCCGGCGTTCGAATACGATGACGCTGGAATCAATGTCGTGGCGATCTTCGTCGAGCGGATGCAGGTGACCATCAGCGATGACGGCAACAGCTTCGACGGGACGTTCACGTGGGATAATTTCGATTTTCAGGGGAATCTCCTCCCCGGTAGTATCAACGGCACGGTGACCGGCACGCGGATTCAGGTCGGCTCACCGTTCCCCTTTCCCTTTCCACTCTGACGCCGCACGGCTCTCGAGGGGACTCGACATGAAGGATCTCACTCGCGAGTCCCCCCGTTGTTGATGCGCTCACGACGGCATGCCGCAGCCTGGAATGCTAATCTTGATGGCGCACCAGGAGAGCGCGGATGACAGAATTCGGGCGGTTTGCCGGCAAAGTCGTAATCGTCACGGGCGCGGGACACGGCATCGGCCGCGCGGTCGCGCTGCGTTTCGCGGAGGAAGGCGCGCGCCTCGTGGTCAACGACCTCAACGAGGCGCGCGCACAAGAGGTGGCACGCGAGATTCCCGCGGAGCGGGCCCTCGCGGTGGCGGCCGATGTCTCCAGCAAGGCGCAGGTGGATGCCCTCTTCGATGCGGCCTTATCGCGCTTTGGCACGGTGGATGTGCTGGTGAACAACGCCGGCAACATCCACGCAGCCCGCCATTTCCTGGAAGGCGACGAGGCCTGGTGGGACCATCTCCTGGGCGTCAATCTCAAGGGCGCGTTCCTCTGCTCGCACCGCGCCGCCCGCATCATGGCGCCCAAGGGCTCGGGCGTGATCCTCAACATGTCGAGCGGCGGCGCCACGCGGGCGCACCGCGGGAACGTCGCCTACGACGCCTCCAAGGGCGGCATAGAAGCGATGACTCGTGCCATGGCGCTCGACCTCGCGCCTTACGGACTGCGGGTCAACGCGGTGGTTCCCGGCCTCATCCTCACCTACGACCTCAGCGAGGAGGATGCTGTGGAGCGGGGCAAGGTCGTTCCCATGGGCCGCCTCGGGACGCCTGAAGACCTTGCGGGCCCCACTGTCTTTCTGGCGACCGACGACGCGCGCTACATCACCGGAACGTGTCTCGTCGTGGATGGCGGAGTGCTGGTGCAGCAACGCTCCACTCCGGTAGATACATTTCCGCTAAGCCGCTTCCCGAAGATCGGGTAACTCAGATGTGGCGCGGGCACTCGTGCCGTCTCGGCACTCATGCCGAGACTTTTCGTCGCCAGGCAGCTTCGAAAACCACTGCCGGCACCAGATTGGCGGCGACCAAAAAGCGTCCCCATGAGTGGGGAAGCGGCAGCCTCGAAAACCCCTTCGAGGGCACCGGCGCGGGAGGCGGCCAAAAGCGTCCCGAAGAGTCGGGACGCGGCAGGCCGGAGGGCCTGCGCCACGTCGATGGCGCAAGGGTTTT
>Ga0335081_10016767_pt1 | contig 11868 bp, 14 predicted proteins | sample Lox_Sample_35_FD_206713 | JGI IMG/M metagenome (GOLD analysis project Ga0335081, IMG submission 206713) | Soil microbial communities from Loxahatchee National Wildlife Refuge, Florida, United States - Lox_Sample_3.5 | ecosystem: Environmental > Terrestrial > Soil > Wetlands | place: USA... | reverse complement strand
GAGATGGTGTACAACGGGCTGTGGTTCACGCCGCTGCGCGAATCGCTGGACGCGTTTTTCACTGAGGCCAGCAAAACTACGACGGGCGATGTCACGCTGCGGCTGTATAAGGGGACGCTCCAGCCGGTGAGCCGCAAATCGCCGTATTCGCTGTACTCGCTGAACATCGCCAGCTTCACCATGGGCGCCGATTACGACCAGCGCGACGCGCGCGGCTTCATCAACCTGGTGGGTTTGCCAATCCAGGTGCGGGCATCGCTCAAGAAAGCCGCGGATGCCCACCGGTAAACGATCGGATCGTCCATGAAACTGTGGGGCGGGCGCTTCGAGGGCGGACCATCGGAGTTGTTTGAAAAGTTCTCCGGGTCTTTGTCCTTCGACAAAAGGCTTGCGGACGCGGATATTCGCGGATCGCAGGCGTGGGCGCAGGCGCTCGAGCGAGCGGGCATTCTCACACACCCGGAAACAGATCAGATCACCGACGCGCTCGAGGCGATGCTCGAGGAAGCGCGCTCGCCCGCGTTTTTCGAAGACGCCCAAGATGAGGATGTTCACACGCTGGTGATTCGTAAGCTGAAGGAGCGGGCGGGCGCGCTGGCGGATAAGATCCACACGGGGCGCAGCCGCAACGACCAGGTTTCGCTCGACCTGCGTCTGTGGCTGCGCGAGGAGATCGACGCGGATATGCGCCTGCTGCGCGAGCTGATGGCGGCGCTGATCGGCATGGCGCGGCGCAGGCCGCACGCGATCGTGTGCGGCTACACGCATACGCGGCGCGCGCAGCCGGTGCTGTGGGCGCACTATCTGCTGGCGTTTTTCGAGATGTTCGCCCGCGACCGCGAGCGCTTTAAAGAAACGCGCGCGCGTGTGAACGTGATGCCGGCCGCGAGCGGAGCGCTGGCAGGCTCGGGTTTCCCCATCGATCGCGACGGGCTGGCGCGCGACCTGGGGTTCGAGGCGATCAGCCGCAACTCGATGGACGTTTCGGGGGACCGCGATTTTGCGCTCGACTATCTGCACGCTGCTGCTACCACGATGCTGCATCTGAGCAGGCTCGCCGAAGACTGGATTCTGTATTCGGGCGAGGAGTACGGCTGGCTGGAGCTGGGCGACAGCGTCACCACCGGGTCCAGCATGATGCCGCAGAAGAAAAATCCCGACGCGCTCGAGTTGATCCGCGGAAAGTGCGGCGCGGTGTTCGGAGATTATGCGGCGCTGTTCACCGTCCTCAAAGGCCTGCCGACCACCTACAACCGCGACATGCAGGAGGACAAGCCGCGCATCTTCGATGCCGCGGATCATCTGCGCGGGTCGCTCGCGATCGCCGCGGTGGTGGTGAACACCACGCGGCTCCATCCGGAGCGTCCGCTCAAAGCGGTGGAGGAGAGCTGGGCCGTCGCCACCGATCTTGCCGACGCGCTGGCGCGCAGCGGCGTCCCCTTTCATCAGGCGCATCAGATCGTGGGACGGCTGGTGCTTGAAAGCGTGCGCGAAGGCAAGAAGCCGTCCGACTGGAGTGCGGAATCGCTCGCCGAATTCGATCCGGCTTTCCAGCCGGGAATCGAGCGTTACCTCGACCCCGCCGCGGGCATCGAAACGCGCGAGCTTCCGGGCGGGACCGGTCCGAAAGTGGTCGCGCTTGCGCTCGATGACGCCGAAGCTCGCCTCGATGCATTTTCCTGAGCGCGATGAACAAAAACTATCGCCAGGGACAGATTCTGAAGCTCATCCGCAGCCAGCGTCTGCACACGCAGGAGGACTTGGCGAAAGCGCTGCGCGCGATCGGAATTCCGGCGACGCAGGTGACCTTATCGCGCGATATCCGCGAGCTGCGGCTGGTGAAGACGGCGGAGGGATACGCCCAGCCGGGCGCGGAGCCTTCCAGCGCGGAGACCGATGTGGGACCGCTGGTGGCCGAGTTCGTGCAGGACATTCGCGTTGCCCAGAATCTGCTGGTGCTGCGCACCGGGCCGGGCCGCGCCAACGCTGTCGCGGTGGCGCTGGATCGGGCGAGTTGGCCGGAGATCACGGGGACGGTCGCCGGCGACGATACCATCCTGGTGATCGCACCGGATGCGGCGACTGCGGAGCAGCTTCGTGCGCGGTTCCTCGATTTCCTGAAGTGAAAATTATTTATTGATGCGCACCAGCTTTAACGGCGCGGAGTGACCGGCGACGATTTCGATATCCGAAGGCGCGACGTTGAAATGCGCGGCGAGCAGACGGACCAGTTCGGCGTTGGCTTTGCCTTTTTCGGGAGGCGCCGCTATTCGGGCTTTAAGGGTCCCGTCGGCGAGCGCGCCGGCGATTTCCGAGCGTGCGCTGCGCGGGATCACTTTCACGCGCAGGGTCACTTTAGACCGCTCCCTCTGGTCGCAGCGGCACGACATTCAAAATCCCGACCAACGCGCGGCATGAATGCCGCACCTCATTGGCGGGGAAGATTGCGGCGCGACAGTCATGGAGCGCGATGGTGGATGTCACGCCCGGTAGACGGAGTAGCCGAAGGGGCTGAACACCAGCGGCAGATGATAGTGATCCTCGGGGTCGCGCACTTCGAAGGTGATGGCGACGGAGGGGAAAAAGGCGTCCGGAAGATAGGCTGCCAGGTCAAAGACGATGCGATAGACACCCGCGGCGGCCGGCGCTCCGAAGGAATCGACGCGGCCTTCGCTGTTGGTCAAACCGTGGCCGACCTGGTGCCAGCCGCGGCCGGTAATGAACAGGTCGAGGTCCACGGGGACTCGCGCGGCGGGGCGACCCTGCGCGGAGTCCAGGAGCTGGGTGCTGATCATAGGTCGAAGTCCATGGTAGCAGCGACGCGCGTCAGCGCCGGACCAGCTTGATCTCGAACAGCTTGGGCCACAGCTTTCCGGTGACGAACAGGCGGTCGCCGAAGGAATCGTAGGCGATGCCGTTGAGCACGTCCACTCCCACCGCTTCGGCCGGGGTGAGCAAACCGGAGAGATCGATCCAGCCAAGCACGCGACCATCGGACGGAGAGATGCGTGCGACGCGATCGCTTTTCCAGATGTTGGCGTAGAGCTCGCCGCGCACCCATTCAAGCTCGTTCAGGTTGTCGATCCTGCGCGCTCCGTCGTGGACGGTGATGCGCCGCTGCTCGGCGAGCGTCACCGGCTCCCACACGCGGATCTGGTCCGAGCCGTCATCCATATAAATATGCGCGCCGTCGTTGGTGAGCGACCATCCCTCGCCGCGATAGTGAAAGGTGCGCAGTTGGCGCATGCTCGACTGGTTGTAGACAAATCCCAATTCGGTTCTGTAGGTGAGCTGCACGATGCGCTCGTTGATGACGGTGATGCCTTCGCCGAACAGCGCCGGGTCGAGCCGGACCTGCTGGACCACCTGCCCGGTTTCGACCTTGATCTTGCTCATGGTGGAGCTGCCTTGGAGGCCGGTGCTTTCATACAGGAGTCCGCCGCGGAATTCGAGTCCTTCGGTGAATGCGTCGCGGCGGTGCGGGTAGACGTGGACCACTTTGTATCCGTATTGCGGGGTCGCAGCGGGGGCCAGCGCCGCGATCGCGAGAAGTGCGGCGATTCTCATTGCTCTGCTTGTCTCATACCTCTGCCTCGCTGCGCGCGATCTCGTCGGCGACTTCGACCACCGCCTTCATTGCCACGACGTCGTGGACGCGGACGATGTGCGCTCCGTTGAGCACGGCGGCCGCGACGGCCGCGGCCGAGGCGAACTCGGTTTCAAGCGGCGATTCGCGCGCAAGGTATGATTTTCGCGAGGGACCGACCAGGATGGGAAATTCCAGCCGCGCGAGCTCGCCGAGCTGCGCCAGGATCTCGGCATTCTGCTCCTTGCGCTTGCCGAAGCCGATGCCGGGGTCGATCACCAGTTGCTTGCGGTCGATTCCGGCGCGAATGGCGCGATGCGCGGAGGCGTCGAGCTCGGCTGAAATAGTGCGCATCACGTTTTTGAGCGGAGGAAGTTTCGCCCAGGTTTCCGGCGTTCCGCGCATGTGATTCAGAATCAGTCCGGCGTTGGCGTTGGCGGTTTTGCGGGCGAGATCGGCTTCGAAGGTGAGGCCGCTCGGATCGTTGATCGCTGAGGCGCCGAGCTCTAGCGCTTTTTCGGCGACCGACGCTTTGTAAGTATCGACGCAGACCGGAATGCTGAGCTTGTTGCGCAGGCGCTTGAGCACGGGAACCAGGCGGCGCAGCTCCTCGGCTTCGGAGACGCGGGCGGAGCCGGGGCGCGTGGATTCGGCTCCGATATCGATGAGATCGGCGCCTTGTTCTTCGAGCTCCACGGCGCGGGCGAAGGCGCGGTCGGGGTCGTGATACTTGCCACCGTCGGAAAAAGAATCGGGGGTGACGTTGAGCACGGCCATGAGCAGCGTGCGATCGCCGAGTTGCAGCGTGCGGTCGCGGAGTTTCCATTCGAATCGCCGGCGCGGCATGAAGACTCCAGGGTAGCAACAGGCGGGGAGTGGGAGAATGTAGGTTCATGGTGGAGACCATTCAGTGGACCGATGCGGGCGTGGTGATGATCGATCAGCGGCGCCTTCCGCGCGAGCAGGTGTTCGTCACGTGCCGGACCTATACGGAAGTGGCCGAGGCGATTCGCAACATGACCATTCGCGGGGCGCCGGCGATCGGCGTGGCGGCGGCGATGGGTGTCGCGCTGGGCGCGAGGGCAGGCGCGGATTTCGAGACGGTTTGCAGAACGCTTGCGGCGACGCGGCCGACGGCGGTGAATTTGTTCTGGGCGATCGAACGAATGCGGCGTGTGCGCGCCGCGAGCGATGGAGATGCGCGGCCGCTGATCGAAGAGGCGCAGCGCATCCGGACGGAAGATATCGCGATTTGCGAGTCGATCGGGCGCAACGGCGCGGATCTGGTGCCGGACGGCAAAACGGTGCTGACGCACTGCAACGCGGGGGCGCTCGCGACGGCGGGTTATGGGACCGCGCTGGGGGTGATTCGCGCGGCGGTGAGCGCGGGGAAGAAAATCGACGTGCTTGCGGATGAGACGCGTCCGTTCTTGCAAGGCGCGCGGCTCACGGCGTGGGAGCTGCAACACGACGGCATTCCGGTGAAGCTGATCACCGACAACATGGCGGGATATTTTCTGCACTCGGGGCGCGTGGGATGCGTGGTGGTGGGCGCGGACCGGATCGCGGCGAACGGCGATGTGGCGAACAAGATCGGGACGTATGGCGTCGCGGTGCTGGCGAAGGAGAATGGAGTGCCGTTCTATGTCGCCGCGCCGGTCTCGACGCTGGATCTTTCCTTGAAGTCGGGCGCGGAGATTCCGATTGAGCGGCGGGCGGATTCGGAAGTGACGCACGTCTTTGGAGTGCCGGTGGCGCCGGAGAATATCGAGGTGGAGAATCCGGCGTTCGACGTGACACCGGCGCGATATGTGACGGCGATCATCACGGAGCGGAGGGTCGCGCGGCCGCCTTATGAGGATTCGCTCAAAGACATTAGCCGCGAATGAACGCGAATACAATTTGTGTTTATTTGCGTTGATTCGCGGCCATTCTACCCTCCGCCGACGAACCACACGATTTCGATGTTTGCTCCTTCGTGGATTGCGGTGGAGTCCCAGGCGGGCTTGCGGACGATCTCGCGGTTGAGCTCGACGGCGACGCGGGAGGGGTCGATTTCCAAAAAACGCAGCAGCGTTGAAATGTTGTGGCCCTCCGGAACTCGCCGCGCGTGGCCGTTTACCACAACTTCGATCGTTTTGGATTGCGCGTTTTGCATTCGCGAGTTTGACACCCCGATTCCACGATCATTATAGTGAAGTGTTACGGCGTCAATCTGAAATGCCAGAAAGTTACCCCCAGATCTACTTCCCTGTCCTGGTGCAAGTGGTGATTGCGGCGGTTCTCGCGGCGGGGCTGATCGGCGCCTCCACGCTGCTGGGAAAACGCGCGCGCAGTCCGCTCAAGGACACGCCCTACGAATCGGGAATGGCGCCGGTGGGGAGCGCGCGCGAGCGCTTCAGCGTGAAGTTCTACCTGGTGGGGATGATTTTCATCCTGTTCGATATCGAAGCGGTGTTCCTGTATCCGTGGGCGGTGGTGTACCGGCAACTCAAACTGTTCGCGTTCGCCGAGATGTTTGTGTTCGTGGCGCTGGTGCTGGTGGGATTCTTCTACGTGTGGAAGAAGGGCGCGCTCGACTGGTCGAGCGAGAAGGAATTGGTTTCGCCCGAATTGCTTTCGGCAAGGAAAGAGCGAAAAGAATGACCCACGACGCGATTCTCGAAACGCGCGAAGCGTTCGGCGAAGTCACCGTGATCGCCGATCCTGGGCGCATCGTCGATCTATGCCGGTATTTGAAATCGAGCGAAAAATTCGTGCGGCTGAGCGCGGTGACCGCGGTGGACTGGCACCCGGGCGAGCCGCGCTTTGAGGTGATCTATCACCTGCATTCGATCGACAACAACGCGCGGCTGCGGGTGAAGTGCAGGCTGAGCGGAAATGAGCCGGCGATCGATTCGGTGTGCGAGGTGTGGCGCGGCGCGAACTGGTACGAGCGTGAGGTGTTCGACATGTTCGGCATCCAGTTCCGCCATCATCCCAACCCGGTGCGGATTTTGATGCCGATCGATTGGGAGGGATATCCGCTGCGCAAGGATTATCCGGTGCACGGGCACAAGTACGATTACTCGCAGGAATGAAATGGCGAAACCACTCGACGAAGATTCTGTAGCAACATTACCGGCGCCAGCGGTCGAGCCGGAAAGTCCGGCCGCGCCGCGGCTGATGACGCTCAACATGGGTCCGCAGCATCCGTCGACGCACGGCGTGCTGCGCATCATGCTGGAGCTCGAAGGCGAGGTGATCCGCAAGGCGGTGCCGGATATCGGATTTCTGCACACAGGCATCGAAAAGGAGTGCGAGCAGAAGAACTGGCAGCAGGCGGTGACGCTGACCGATCGCGTGGATTACCTGGCGAATCTTTCGAACAATCTGGTGTACGCGCTGGCGGTCGAAAAATTGTTGCAGCTCGAGATTCCGCCCAGGGCGCAGTGGATGCGCGTGATGCTGGCGGAATTGTCACGGCTGAACAGCCACCTGGTGTGGCTGGGGACGCACGCGCTGGACATCGGCGCGATGAGCGTGTTTTTTTACTGCTTCCGCGAGCGCGAAGACATTTTGAGAATTTTCGAAATGTTCTCCGGGCAGCGGATGATGACCAGCTACATCCGCATCGGAGGCCTGGCGCTCGAGCCGCCGCGCGGATGGGAGAAGCGGGTGGGCGCGTTCATTCGCGCGTTTCCCTCGAAAGTGGACGAATACGAGGACCTGCTCAACGCCAACCCGATCTGGAAGCGGCGCACGCAGAAGGTCGGATTCATTTCGCTGGAAGACATGCTCGACCTGGGGGTGACGGGCCCGATGATCCGCGCTGCGGGTCTCAAATGGGACATCCGCAAGTCGGAGCCGTATTCGAGCTACGAAAAGTTCGATTTCGAAGTGCCCTCTTATTCGGAAAACGATGTGTACGCGCGATACCGCGTGCGGGTGGGCGAGATGCGGCAGAGCGCGCGGATCATCACGCAGGCGCTGGAAGGAATGCCGGAGGGCGATTGGCGCGCCGACGATTCGCATGTGGTGCTGCCGGATCGCGAAAAGATGAAGACGCAGATGGAGGCGCTGATCTATCATTTCAAGATCGTGACCGAAGGTTTTCGCGTTCCGGCGGGCGAGGTGTACCAGTGCATCGAATCGCCGCGCGGGGAAATTGGGTATTACATCGTGAGCGATGGAACGTCGAAGCCGTATCGAGTGCACATGCGCACGCCGAGCTTCGGAAATTTGCAGGCATTGGGAATTATGCTCAAAGACACGCTGATCGCCGATTCGATCGCGTCGCTGGGCAGCATGGATTTTGTCTTGGGAGATACCGACCGTTGACGTTTTCGTCCGAGCTCGAACAGAGATTCGCCAAGATGCTGGCCTGTTACCCGCCGGGAAAACAGCGCTCGGCCGTCGTGCCGATGCTGATCTATGCGCAGGACGAGGTGGGCGCGGTGACGCCCGAGTTGATCGATGAAGTCGCCAAAAGGTGCGGCGTCGAGCCGCTGCAGGTGGACGAGGTGGTGGGCTACTACTCGATGCTGCATCGGGAGAAGCTCGGAACATATCACGTGCAGGTGTGCACCAATATCAGCTGCATGCTGGTGGGCGGCGAGGAACTGTACGAGCACGCCAGGAAGAAGCTGGGGATCGGCAACAAGGAAGTGAGCGCCGACGGCCAGTTTTCACTCGAAGAGGTGGAATGCATGGGCGCGTGCTCCTGGGCGCCGGCGGTGGAAATTAACTACGATTTTCATCATTTCGTCACGCCGGAAAAGCTGGACAAGCTGATCGAGGACCTGAGAAAGAAACAATGATTTGGCCGCGAATGCACGCAAATAAACACAAATTTATGAGCGTTCATCCGAGTTTATTTGCGACCATTTAACCCGATGCTCTATAACGAACCCAGCCCGCTTGAAACCCGAATCCTGAGCCGGCGATTCGGGATGGAAGATTCCGCGTCGCTTGAGACCTACCTCACCACGGACGGCTATAAAGCATTTCTGAAGGCGCGCGAGATGAAGCCCGAGCAGATCGTGGATGAGGTGAAAGCGTCGGCGCTGCGCGGGCGCGGCGGCGCCGGATTTCCCACCGGCCTCAAGTGGAGCTTCGTTCCGCGTACCTCGCCGAAGCCGAAGTACATCATCGTCAACGCGGATGAAAGCGAGCCCGGCACGTGCAAGGACCGGCTGCTGATGGAATACGATCCGCACCAGATGATCGAAGGTATTCTCATCGCCAGCCTGGCGGTGGACGCACACGCCGGCTACATTTACATTCGCGGCGAGTATCGCTATCTGATCGAACACATGAATCGCGCCATCGCCGACGCGTACGCGAAAGGCTACCTGGGCAAGAACGTCGCGGGAACGGGATGGAATTTCGATCTGCACACGCACTCGGGGGCGGGGGCGTACGAGTGCGGGGAGGAGACCGCGCTGCTCGATTCGCTCGAAGGCAAGCGTGGCGTGCCGAGAATGAAGCCGCCGTTTCCGGCGGTCGCGGGCGCGTGGGCGTGTCCCACCTTATTAAACAATGTCGAGACCTATAGCGCGATTCCGTTCATCATTCGCGAAGGCGCCAAGGCGTTCGCCGAGCTGGGCACTCCCAAGAATGGCGGCACGCGCCTGGTGTGCATCTCGGGGCATGTGAACAAGCCGGGAGTGTACGAGCTCCCGCTCGGGTTCAACATGATCAAAGCGATCGAGGAAGTCGCGGGGGGAATTCCGCATGGACGGAAACTCAAAGCTGTGGTGCCCGGCGGCTCCTCGTGCCCCCTCCTGCGCGCTGAAGAATGCGACATCCCTATGGATTACGACACGCTCTCCAAGCTCGGCAGCATGCTCGGGTCGGGAGGGATGGTGGTGATGGATGAAACCACCGATATGGTGAAGGTCGCGCTGCGGATCATGCGGTTCTATGCGCACGAAAGCTGCGGGTGGTGCATTCCGTGCCGCGAGGGCACGACGTGGCTCCGGAAAATTTTGCAGCGGATGGTGGAAGGCAACGGACGGCGCGAAGACGTCGCGCTGCTGGGAGAGCTTTCGAAGAATATGCTGGGGCGCACGTTTTGTGCGCTGGGCGACGCGGCCGCGATGCCCACCATTTCCATCGTCGACAAGTTCGCCGAGGATTTCGAAAAATACATTGTTCCCGAGGCGGTCCTGGTATAACGCATGTCCGAACTGGTCAAGCTCACCATTGACGGAAGAACGGTCGAAGCCGAAAAAGGCACGCTGCTGATCGAGGCGGCGAGGCAGAACGGCATTGAGATTCCGGCGTTCTGCTATTACGAAGGTTTCACGCTGCAGGCCGCCTGCCGCATGTGCCTGGTGGAAGTGGAAAAGACGCCCAAATTGCAGGTCGGCTGCACGCTGCCGGTGGCCGACGGCATGGTGGTGCACACGGATTCGGCCATCGTGAAGCAGGCGCGCAAGGGGACGCTCGAATTCCTGCTGACCAATCACCCGCTGGATTGCCCGGTATGCGACAAGGGCGGGGAATGCGAGCTCCAGGACATGGCGTTTCGCTACGGCGCCGGCGAGAGCCGCTTTCTCGAGCGCAAAGTGCACGTCGACGAGCAACAATGGTCGCCGGTGGTGTTCTTCGACGCGCCGCGCTGCATCCTGTGCTACCGCTGCGTGCGCATGTGCAATGAGGGCATGGGCGTGAACGCGCTGGGCGTGGCCAATCGCGGCGTGATTTCCGAAATCGTTCCCAATCATCACGATCATCTGGAATGCGACGAGTGCGGCGCCTGCATCGATATCTGTCCAGTGGGCGCGCTCACCAGCGGAATTTACCGCTACCAGACGCGGCCCTGGGAGATGCAGCACGTGGGCACCATTTGCACGCACTGCGCGGACGGCTGCCGCACCACGCTCGGGGTTCGCAACGAGAAGATTATCCGCGGCAACAATCGCGACCGGAGCGGGGTCAACGGCGAGTTCCTGTGCATCAAAGGCCGTTACGCGTTCGATTTCGTGGAGCACCCGGAGCGCCTGCAATCGCCCATGCTGCGGACCGAGGGCGGCTTCGAGCCGATATCCTGGGCCAAGGCGATCGAGACCATCAGCACGCGTTTCGAACAGGTGAAGGCGCGCGGCGGAAAGTTCGGCGTGATCGGCTCGAATCACACCACCAATGAGGAAAATTTCTTCCTGGCGAAGCTGGCGCGCCAGGGGCTGGGAACCAAAAACATCGATCATCACCGCACCGGCGACCTGGCCGCGTTTTTCGATGCGCTCGCCGGGCGGCACGACGTGCTCGCGAGCACCAGCGATCTGTATTCGGCCAGGGCCGTGGTGGTGGTCGGGAGCGACCTTTCGCAGCAGCATCCGCTGCTCGCGTACCAGGCGCGCGCCAACGTGCGCCATCACAACGCGCACATTTATACGGTGGCGCCGGGGCCGCTGCGGGAAGACAAGTACTCGGTTGCGCGCGCCTCCGACGTCGAATCGCTGCGCGATCAGTTGAAAGCCGAGCCGGAACTGGTGATCGTGTTCGGCGATTCGGTGCAGGGCGGCGCGATTCGCAAGCTGGTCGCTTTCGGCGATTCTCTCCCCATTCCGGTCAAGTACGTCTGCCTGGTGGACTATTCCAACTCGCGCGGCGCTTTCGATATGGGCGTGGTTCCGCGCGACGGCGGCATGAGCGTCGACCAGATGCTGGCGGCGCCGGATCTCGATGCGCTGTGGGTGGTGGGCGCAAATCCGCTCGAAAACGCGGCGCTCGCTTCATCGAACGCATTTGTTGTCGTGCAGGATCTGTTCATGACCGAAACCGCGCAAGGGGCGAACGTCGTGCTGCCGGCGGCCTCGGCGTATGAAAAGAGCGGCACGGTCACCAACGTTTGCGGTGAGGTGCAGCGGCTGAAGGCGGCGGTGAAGGTGATGGGCGCCAAGACCGATCTGGAAATCTTCGGCCTGATCGCCAAAGAAATGGGCCTGCATCTGGGGATCTGGCTGCCGAATAAAGTTTTCGAAGAGATTCGGCAGACCGTGCACGGGTACAACGTCCCGCTGCCGCTGGTCGAGAGCGGTGGCGCGGCGGCGACCATGCCGCTGAATGGTCGTGTGGCGGCATTGCCGGGGGTGATTCAGTCGGCGGGGGACACGCTGTTTACGTCGGGTTCGCTTTCACGGTATTCGAAAATTTTGAATTCGATCATGGAAGCGCCCGGGGGGCTTTACAGGAGCCAGGATCCAGGAGCCAGGAACCAGTGATCAAGTCCTATAAAGATCTGCTGGCATGGCAGAAGGCAATGGAGTTGGTCGAGTTGGTCTATACGTTAACTC
>Ga0335081_10016766_pt1 | contig 11868 bp, 11 predicted proteins | sample Lox_Sample_35_FD_206713 | JGI IMG/M metagenome (GOLD analysis project Ga0335081, IMG submission 206713) | Soil microbial communities from Loxahatchee National Wildlife Refuge, Florida, United States - Lox_Sample_3.5 | ecosystem: Environmental > Terrestrial > Soil > Wetlands | place: USA... | reverse complement strand
TGAAGATCCTCTCGGGAGACAACGAGCTGGTGACGCGGAAGACCTGTTCGCTTATCGGTCTCGAAGTCAAAGCCGCCCTCACCGGGAGCGATATCGAGAACCTCGACAACGATGGTCTCTCCCGTGTCGTGGACGGGGTGACGATCTTCTGTCGCATGAACCCGGTACAGAAGAACCGGGTGATGAGCGCGCTCAAGCGGAACGGGCATGTCGTCGGATTCATGGGCGACGGCATCAACGACGCCCCCTCCATCCGCGAAGCCGATGTCGGAATCTCAGTGGAGAATGCAGTGGACATCGCAAAAGAATCCGCGGATATCATCCTCGTGCGGAACGACCTCTGCATACTCAACGACGGAGTGATCGAAGGAAGAAAGACCTTTGGCAATACGATGAAGTATATCCTCATGGGCACCAGTTCGAACTTCGGCAACATGTTCTCGGTAGCCGGAGCATCTCTCTTCCTCCCGTTCCTCCCTATGCGCCCGATCCAGATCCTGCTCAACAATCTTCTCTACGATATGTCCGAATCGACCATCCCCACCGACAATGTAGACGCGGCCTATGCCAGTACTCCGAAGAAGTGGGACATCAGGTTTATCAGGAAGTTTATCGTAGTCTTCGGTCCGATCAGCTCGGTCTTTGACTTCATCACCTTCTTTATTCTTCTCGTGGTCTTCAGGGCGGACGTCTCCCTCTTCCAGACCGCATGGTTCATCGAATCGATCTGCACCCAGACTCTCGTGATTTTCGTGATCAGGACCCGTGTCGTTCCATTCTGGGGGAGCAGGCCGAGCAGGCTCCTCACTGCAAGCACCATGCTCATCGTAATTATCGCGTGTCTCCTTCCGTTCACGGCACTCGGGGCCATCTTCGGCTTCGTGCCCCCGCCGGCCGCATTCTTCGCCGCGCTTGCCGGGCTGGTAGCGGGATATCTCGTAATCGTCGAGCTGGTCAAGCGCTGGTTCTACCGCAGGTATTCGGATATGATTCCCCGGGAACCTTCAGCGGGCATGCGGCCGGTCAAGACATAATATCAGGAGCCATCTAACCTGAAACCGGGGCAGTAACGGCAGGGAAGAACCGATCCGGATGACCGGAGTCTCGCTCGATCTGAGTTCTGCCGTCCATTATAAGAGATTGAGCGGCGGGCACTTCTTTCGTATTCCGAACCGGCAAAGTGCTAATATATCCGGACAACCTTCCATCGATCAATACCATGCCCGGAATACATATTGATCAGAAGCGCACGGCACTTGTTGTCATCGACCTGCAGAAAGGAATCGCAACCAGGCCCACCGAGCCCTACACTGCCAGGGAGGTTGTAACAAACGCTGCCCGGCTTGCCGATGCGTTCAGGAGGCGGGGAATGCCGGTATTCCTCGTCCACGTGGTCAGCTCTCCTGGAACGATGCTGCGGGTCACAAGCGACGAGCAGTTCGTCCGTCCGGATCCGCTTCCGCCCGGCTGGTCGGATTTTGTTGCCGAGATGGGGCCGCAGCCAACCGACATCATCATTTCCAAGCGCCAGTGGGGCGCCTTCTACGGAACGGATCTCGAACTCCAGCTGCGGCGGAGGGGGCTCACTACGATAGTCCTCTGCGGCATATCCACCAATTTCGGTGTCGAGAGCACCGCCCGTTTCGCGTACGAGTATGGGTTCGAACAGGTCTTTGCCGAAGACGCGATGGCCTCGATGTCAGTCGAAGGGCATGCAGCGACAATAAAGTTTATCTTCCCCCGCATGGGGAAGGTGCGGAGTACTCAGGAGATACTCGACGCGATGACCTGAGCCGCATAAAGATCTCCTCGGCCAGCCTTTTTCTTCCGCCGATTTGGACCGACCCGGGCAGCCTTCAGCCTGCCAAATCGTCATGCCCGAAAAAAACCCCCCGCATAGAGACCGATCCGGCAAAGATTGTCTCCGAGAAGAAGTAGGGCCGGTCCTCCCCCGCGGCGCCGAGGGCGTATAAAAGGGGGAGATAGTGCTCTGCCGAGGGGTGGGCCATGCCTGCGTTTTTCAGGCTCGTATAGGATACCAAGGCAGTGTAGTCTCTCAGTTCGATCAGGTTCTTTACCGTGAGATCGAATTCTGTTGCCCAGGGATAGGGCGTTGCCCCCGTCCGGAGCATCGCAAGGTTATGGACGAGGTTCCCGCTGCCGATGATCAGCACACCTCTCTCCCTGAGCGATTGGAGTTCCTGCGCGATCCTGAAGTGGAGTCCGGGAGAATGGTGATAGTTCAGGCTGAGCTGGATAACAGGTATGTCGGCATCCGGGTACATGTGGGTGAGTACGGACCAGGTACCGTGATCGAGCCCCCACTCATAATCCGTTTCCACTGCAGTACTCTTTACAGCATCTTGGACGAGAATCGCCCCTTCCGGCGAACCGGGAGCGTCATACCTGACCGCATACAGTTCATCGGGAAACCCGTAGAAGTCGTGGATAGTCCTTGGGCGGCTCATGGCAGTCACAGCGGTCCCTTCATGAATCACCCAGTGGGCTGATACACAGAGGATGAGAGCGGGCCGGGGGATCTCCTTCCCGATTTTCTTCCATTCCAGGGTATACGCATTGGCAGCGAGCGCGTTCTCCGGTGAACCGTGCCCTACAAAGATCACGGGCATCGTAACCCGTCCGGGATCGTCTTTTCCCGAGGAAGCGGTTTTAGTCGGATCTCCAAGCAGCATGTCCCTGCTCTAGACCCGGATACTATTTAAGCAGTTGGGGAAGACCCGGAAGAAGAAGACCGGGGCCATACCTCTCGTCTGCTCTCCCGCATTCATTTCCTTTCCGGCTCTCGCATGCCGGCTCCCGGGGAATTCTCCCTTTGCGCGTGTCGTATCGTTTGATGCTCTGCATGGGGTAACGTGCCGCCGAAATTTTTATTACCACACTTGCAGTAAAGAGGTCTCCCATGATGACCCCATCAGTTTTCCGGCGGCCGACTGCCATCATCCGGTTCGAGGATACGGTCCGCACGTTCGGCGCCTGCGACGGAGAGATTGCACGGGTCTTTTCTCCATCCGGCGAACTCCTCCGCGAATATCGCGGGTTCTGTGAGATGGAAATTCCGGAGAGCGACTGCCCCGCTCTCGAAAAAGGGATACTCACCTATACCCATCCTCTCGATACCTCCTTCTCCAAAAAAGACCTTGTCCTTGCATCCCGCATGCACCTCGCCGAGATACGGGTGATAGGCAGGTCATATGTTTATTCGCTGAAGCCCCCGCTTTCTGGATGGCCGGCCCCGGAACTCCTGGGGGAAGTCTATGACCGCGCGAGAAGCGATCCGGAATTCGTTTCAAGGATCGAGACTCTGAAAACCTCCCCCGCATTCCAGGCAACATCGAAAGACCCGGAGATGGATATCTTCAGGATCCGCAGGGATCTCCTCTGCAGGAATATGGCAGAAGGGTTTGGCCTCCGGTACCGGAAAGCACCCTTTGCCTCCGCAGCCACGAACGATCTGCCGTCAGGGTTCAGGTACAGTCCGGCCCGCGCCCCTGCTGCGAAGACAGGATAACAGATCCCCGCCAGTCAGCGCCGCAGGGCTTCCAGCGACCTGCGCGTGATGTCCTCTTCTCTGCTGAAATAGAGGTTATCATGCCCCTCCCATTTCGGGCAGTTGCGGAAGACAACGGCGGGAACGCCATTGTTGCTCTCCCCCATAACAAAGTTCGAAAAACCTGCGATCTCGTCGACAACTGCCTCCTCTGTTATCTTGAGCACGTGGCCGAAGAGGTCCTTGTCGCCCCGGAAATCCCGGATCGCCGTGAAGCCGCTCCAGCCTATCGCATTCCCCGTCTGCCCCCTGCGGAACGACCGGCCACAGGTGTCCGTGATGATGGTTCCGACGTCCCTGCCGGAAATCCTGCGGATGTCGTCCCGCAGTTCTTCAGCGGATGCCATGGGATGAGGCGGGAGGAAGATTACCATCCCGTCCTCGATATTGCTCTGGTCAACCCCGGCCCTTACGCCGATATGGCCGAAGGCGAGGGCCGATAGGATGAACGGTGTCTCCATGATGATCTCTTCCGATGCTTCGAGAACTGCCTGGACGAAACGCGGGTCTTCGCCATTGAGCTGGCCGAGTACCTCGGCACGGGGCGACGGGATGAAGGACGAGAGGGGACGCGTGAACCCTTTTGCCTTGGACCAGATCGTTGAAGCGACACAGACGATGTCGCCGTCAAGCATCTCCACCCGCCCGCAGATCATCTCCGCGATATTATCGCCTTCACGGATAAGCGGCAGCCCCGCTACACCCATTACCTGAATACTCTCCATGATATCATTCTCTCTATGGGAGGAGCCGACGATATAGGGATTTCGTTTCGCCTCCGGTTATACACGGGAAACCGGAAGCCGCTCCGGGCAGGTTGTCCGGAACCTCACCAAGCACCATGCCTATTCCGTACCACAATGTACAAGGCCTGAAAAAATGTACACCGCCCGACCCCCCCTATACCAGAGGCAGATGACCGCCATCCGGTGAACGTTAAAGACCGGTATCCTCGCACAGCCGCACATACAGACCCGACACCCGGTTATGATTCGCTGCCGGGGGCGGGAAAAAACGTTGAAGAAGTTTTACGACTGCTTCCGGAAATAATCACCGGAAGCATTCCCCGTGTTGAGAGAGGTCGAGCCCTACGTATTCTTCCTCTTCACTGACGCGCAGTCCTATCGTCCTGTCCACTATCGTCGCAAGAATATAGGTGGCAACAAACGTGAAAACCATGACAAAGAGCGCACCGACGACGTTTGCTTCGAACTGATGGACGTTTCCCTCAAGAAGGCCGGAGTAACTGCAGACAGCGGTTGTAGCGAAGATGCCGGTAAAGATCGTGCCCATGACGCCCCCTACCCCATGGACTGCCCAGGCATCGAGGCTCTCGTCCATGTTGCTCCGTATCCGCCAGAGCATGGCCTTGTAGCATACGACTCCCGCGACTGCACCGATCAGGAGTGCGACCATCGGGGTGACGTACCCGGCCGCAGGTGTTATTGTACCAAGGCCGGCGACCGCTCCGGTGACCATCCCGAGCGAACTCGGTTTTCCCTTAATCCAGCTGACCGCGAGCCAGGAGAGGGCTCCGGCTGCGGCTGCAGAGTTTGTGACTACGATGGCATTGACCGCCATACCATTGGCGGCCAGAGCGCTGCCTCCATTGAACCCGAACCACCCGAACCAGAGGAGACCGGCCCCGAGCAGGGTCATAGGGATGTTGTGGGGCTCCATGGAATACTGGCCGTACCCGGCTCTCTTGCCGATCACCAGCGCAAGCGCAAGAGCAGCAAACCCTGCACTAATATGAACTACCATGCCACCGGCGAAATCAATTGCCCCGAACTGCTGGAGCCAGCCGCCACCCCAGACCCAGTGCGCGACCGGATCGTAGACGAGCGTAGTCCACAGGATCGAGAAGAGAATAAACGAGCTCAGCTTGACGCGCTCGGCGAGGCCGGAGGTTACTATCGCGACGGTGACCGCGGCAAACGTAAGCTGGAATACCATGAACAGCAAGGGCGGGTACCCCCCAGTACCGGGGGTCATGCCGACACCGTTCAGGCCGAGGTTTGCGAGATTCCCGGCAACCCCTCCCACATCGCCCCCGAAACTGATCGAGTAGCCAAGGAGCACCCACTGAACACTCACGAGAGCAAAAGCGATGAATGAGAGGGAGATCATCGAGATGAAATTCTTCTTCCGTACCAGGCCTCCGTAGAAAAAGCCTACGCCTGGGGTCATCAGCATCACCAGCGCTGTCGCCGTGATGAGCCATGCAATCGTGGAACCGCTGTCTGCTACCATTATCACTCCTGTCCGGGATCAGATCACTGGAAACCGCATTCTACCCCCTATCGTCGCTCAACAACCGGGGGAGGTCCCGAATCGACCGATGGATCAGATTTGCCACCATTACTACATAAAATGGGAGGAAACCGATTTCCTTGATACTTAAATATTTCATAAATATTTTAAAAACCCTGATGGCAATCCGGTTCCGCTCCGAGCCCGGGGGGCAGCATGTGACAGGTCTTTTCTAATGACTGGGCAGGTTTATCATCAGCTATGCCCTACGGTTCGATAATCAGCGCGGTACCGACCATCGCCGGGTGCAAACAGGATGTTCGAGAAGTGCGATCTCACAAAATCCATCAGCGAGGAGGACTTCGCGCGTTCCATCGTCCCTCTGCAGAAGCGTCTCGGAGTCCTGCAGCGTTCCCTTCGCGAACAGAAGATCCCGACGATCATTCTCATCGAGGGATGGAACGCTGCCGGGATCACCATGACCACCCGGGAGATCATCCAGTCGCTCGATCCGCGGGGGTTTACCCTTCACGCAACCGCGAAGCCGACCGAAGAGGAGCGGGCCCGCCCGTTCCTCTGGAGGTTCTGGATCCGGACTCCTCCCAAAGGACGGATCGCCCTTTTCGCCCGCTCGTGGTACAGCAGGGCAATCTCGGAAGAGATGCAGAAGGTCGCCTGGGAAAAATCTCTTGACGGAAGAGCGGTTGTCATCAACAATTTCGAGCGGCAGCTCATTGACAGCGGGACGCATATTCTCAAGTTTTTCCTGCACATCACCAGGGAAGAGCAGAGGATCCGGCTCCAGGAACGGGAGAGAAACCCCCTGACCGCGTGGCTCGTCACGACCGGGATCTGGAATCTCCACCGCCACTATGAAGAGTCGCTGCCGGTGATCGACAGGTTTCTCGATAAGACCGATACGGCTCATGCACCCTGGCACGTGGTTGCGGCCACCGACCGCAGGTATGCAATCCTGAAAGTGTATTCCCAGATAGTAAAGATTCTTGAAAAACGACTGGAGGAAGTGCCGGATGCAACGAGCCGGCAGGGACTGCCGAAGAACCTGAAATTGCCGAAGAAAAATCCTGTCGCGAGGAGGTCGACGCCGGAAAATGCGTGCAGCCGGGAGGACTGCGAGCAGGCTCTCAGCAGCCTCCAGATCGAGATGCTGGAACTGCACTATCTCCTTTTCAAGCGGCACATCCCGCTTATCATCATGTACGAGGGCTGGGATGCGGCCGGGAAAGGGGGAAACATCACCCGGATCGCCCGGTACATGAACCCGCTCGGGTACGATGTCATTCCCATAGCGGCACCGAGCAGGATTGAGAAGGAACATCACTACCTCCGGCGGTTTATCGAACACTACCCGAGGGCCGGACACATCGCCATCTATGATCGGAGCTGGTACGGGAGGGTGCTGGTCGAGCGGGTGGAAGGTTATGCATCCGATGCGGAATGGAAGCGGGCGTATCAGGAGATCAACGAGATGGAATCTGATTATGTTTTCTCCAGCGGAGGGGGGATTGTCAAGTTCTGGCTCGAGATAAGCCGTGAGGAACAGCTGAGGCGCTTCCAGCAGCGGCAGGAGGATCCCCGGAAGACCTGGAAGATCACGGACGAGGACTGGAGAAACCGGGAGAAGTGGGACCTGTATGAAGAGGCGGTCGAAGAGATGCTGGCAAGGACCAATACCCGGATCGCCCCCTGGACGGTCATCGAATCAGACGATAAATGGTTCGCCCGGGTAAAAGCCCTCCAGACCGTAACAGAGGCCGCCAGGAAACTACTCTGATCCTTTCGGATCTTGTGTTAAAAAGTATCGGAGAATGGAACTCAGGGCAGGTTCACGGCGGACCGGACACATCTCCGTCAGTTGCAGTAAGATACTCAACGTGCGAGAGGGCATGTCCGACAAGCTCGCCGATGCCAAGCTTTTCTTCACATGCCGCGACTTCGCCTGCATCCGCTGCCGTGGCAGGTATCTTCGGAACGGCCCGGCACGCAAGATCCCCGGGACGGGGATCGAACGTCCCGATCTTCCGTGCAAGGGTGATCGTCTCTTCCTTATCGTAGGTAATAAGGGGGCGGAGGACCGGAACGGGCGCGGCTGCCGCTATCACCGCAAGGTTAGGAAGGGTCTGGGATGCCACCTGCCCGAGGTTCTCTCCCGTAGTTACGGCAAGCCCCCCCTCATTTTCCATCAGCCTTGCTGCAACCCTCAGCATGAACCGCTTGCAGATGACACAGCGGTACCGCGGGGGGATCCGGAGGGAGGCCATCCTGTCATAAAGGGGCTCGATGTCTGCGATCACCAGGGGCAGCGGGTTACCGGAGCACCAGAGCGAGAGCCGCCGATGGTTCTCTACGGCTGCATCCCTGACATCCGTACCGGCCCACCGGCCCCCGTCGAGATGGAGATTCGTCACTTCGCATCCCCGTTTCATCATGAGCCATGCTGCAACAGGAGAATCGATTCCGGACGAGAGGAGGCAGAGGACCCTCCCCTGAGTCCCGAAGGGCAGCCCCCCGGGAGCCGGGACCCGGGAATCGTAGACGAGTCCCCCGAAATCGCGGATCTCAGCAAAGAGTTCGTAATCGGGGCAGCCGAGATCCACCCGGAGCCCGGGTATAGCTCCGGAGATCGCGGATCCGATAAGAGCCCCGAGTTCCTGGCTTGATATCCCGGTCTTCTGCTGCCGTTTCGCACGGACTGCAAAACTCATTCCCGGATGAAGCCGGGAGGCCGCCAGGGAAATGGCAGCCCCCGCGAGATCTTCAGGATTTTTTCCGGTCAGCGTGCACACACTCACGTCAATGACGCCGAAGATCCGGGAGACTATCGCGGCGATCTCATCGGGTCTGTCACCGAAGATGAGGATCCGCCCACGCGGGGTGTCGAACCGGAAATCGAGGTCCGCCACGGTGAGTGCTTTGCCGATGTTCCGGAGGAGGAGGCCGATAAAGTGGCGCTTCACCGGCTCGCTCTTTAAAAAGATCTCCCCGTATCTCACCATGACGAGCCTTCCGGTTGCCCGGTGATGTGACAGCATCGTGCCAAGCTATCTGATGTAAACAGAGATAACGGTTGTCAGGGTCTTGAACGAACGGTCCCCGTGGTTCTCCGATGCGGCTGCAACGGCGGGCGGCCACCAGTAATCATTTAATCAGGGGCGGGGAATAGTGTACTGAAATGGCGAAGAAAACGAGCAGACAAACCGAGGAACCGCTCAAGTTGTTCTATATCTTTTACAACCAGGAAAGGTGGGATAACTGGCTCAAGACGCTCTCGGAGGCGAATTTCGAGGCGGACGGGAAGGGCGACGAGATGCCTGAAGGCTTCCGGATCCTCGATGGCTTCTCTGAGGATATCACGGTCTCCGTTCTGAAGGTAATCAAGCTCTATCAGAACAAGCGGTTTTCAACTGACGAGGCCTTCGACAGGCTTGCCCAGATCGAAGCTATCGTCATGTCATCGCCTCCCGAAGGAGATCTCGGAGAGATCATCCAGATCATGCAGCTCCCGAAACTCGTCCTGTTCGGGAGTTGCAGGAAGTACCTTGGAGGACAGTTTGAGAAGGATATCAAAGCGCTCGTGAAGAAGGGCCGGGCGGAGATCGAGAAAGACATGGAGCAGGCGCTCGAGACCGCGACGAATATCGGCGCGAGCGTTATCGACGGGGCATCCTGTTGCAGCAAGTACGTCAAGGACGATCTCGAATCCCCGACACTCTTTGACGAGTGGCTGATCGAGTGCGAGCGGATGAACGAGGCGATGACATCGCTCAAAAACTTCGATGAGACTGTCGGAGACGAGGATTGATCGCCGACCGGGCGCGGTTCCGCCACGCAAAGAAGATCGAACGGCTTGCGGGTTTCCGCATATCCGATCTCGCTTTCTCCGGTACCATGCTCGAAACCCTTTGCTCGCGCCTCGATTACGACGCATTCGATTTTGCCGTGCGTTCCCAGATCCTCGAATTTTTCGATGAGTTCCTCCGCTGCGACTGCAGGGATTCGCCGCTCTGCGGCTGCCCGGAGAAGAAATTTGCCGCAAAAGTGATCGAACTCCGGGAGAACGGCCTCGATCACCGGCAGATTTCTGGTTTCATGCTGGACGAGTACGGGATCGAACTCTTCCCCGCTGATATCCTCTCATTCCTTGAGGAATCCGTGCATGTCCTCGAAGCCATCTCGGATGTGGCCCGGCTCAGGGGGCACAGCGATCTTACTGAAAAGACAGACGAGCATATCCGCCTCATCGAGCGGTGATCCGGGCCGTGGACCGGAGAACCCCTCAGACGACCTGAATTCCAAAAAAACTCCATCCCCCAGGGTGAGATCCGTTCGGTAAAGAACTTTTTCCCGGAGGGGGCGAAGCGGGCGACTATTTGTGGTGGATTTTTGATCCGGATCTATCGGATAATGAAAAAACCGCACAAATCGTTAAATATCGGGATGCATGTTTACCCACTGATCCATAAGGAGGAGAGAAGATGTCACTGTCTGACTGCATTCGGACGGATGTCGTCACCGCGTCTCCTGATGATTCGGTGTGCGACGTTGCACAGCTGATGGAGAGCAGAAATGTCGGGAGTGTTGTCATCACCCGGGACGAACGGCCTATTGGCATCGTCACGGACCGGGATCTCGTTGTCCGGGTAACCGCCCGGGAGCGGGACCCCCACGATACCTGCATATCTGATATCATGACAAGCAATCCCTTCACCATCAATGATGATTCGGAAATTCTCGATGTCGTAGAGTGCGCCCGCGACCGGGGCATCCGGAGGATACCTGTTGTCAACTCGGGCAGGAAGCTCGTGGGAATCGTGTGCGTTGATGACGTTGTCTCGCTCCTTGCCAGGGAGATGAACTGCGTCACTGACGTAATCCGGAGTTCGTCCCCTTCGGCGATGTAAATGCCGCGGGAAAAATTATCTTGTTTTTAAAGCCCTTCTGAGACGGGATGAGAACAGAAGTCAGTTTCTATCCATAATCGCACTATTTCCCGGAACATCAGAAAAGTATGAGCGTACCGGCGGTATCGAAGAACCGATTAGACCCTGGCATCTTTACTCCCGGGCAATGCCGATGGTTACCGTCGTCCGGATTTCGCGGGAGCCAGTTTCATTCCGGATGCGAACGCGGATGAGCACCGGAAAATGGATGGATACGGTTATGCAACCTGATGGGATACAGACGGTATGCTGATCTGGTCGTAATAAACTGCCTGGTAACCATCCGGGAAGGTGATTGTAGTTACCTGCGGAGAAAGGTGGGGGGAGATGAGCGATGCGTACCAGTATTGATCCATTACCTGCTCGGCATGGGCAAATGAAAACGCCGGGGTGGTTATTGTTGGAGCACTACCGGACTGCCTTACCGAGGCAAATGCCGGGATGATCACTTCGGCCGAGGAACTGTCGGCCCTGACCACCGTGACCGGTTCGTTGAGATTATCCGAAAGGACCTTCCGGAGTTCTGTCGAAGGGTTCGCAACGTGGAAAAAGATCGCTGCCTGTTCGGCAAACGTGAGATCGTACTGCATATCTGCCCGTGCATCGCCGTTCCCGTTCAGGGTAACGGTGAGCGTCTTTGCGGTGAATGCCTGTGCCGGCATAACCGCGGAGAATGCCAGGATGACCAGGCACCCGAGAAGCAGGTAGCTGAGTTTCATAATGTCAAGTTTTCTTTACATTTTAACTATAAATGCTTGTCGCAGGCACTATGCAGATGGCGGTATCGGTAGCGGGAAACGGGAATGCCGGATCGGTTGTGGATTCTTCCTGCGTTTAAATCCCTCCTGGGACCCATTTCCCAACCGGATTCGTTCAACATTCCCTGATGCGAACTTTCATTTCTCACCGTTTCTGCTCTTGGGCATCGTACATTCCAGTCAACCTGTAATCACCTGTTTCTGATCCGGAATGCGTTTTGAACATATTCAGAAGAGATAAGACTCTCAAGGGAGATGCGAGGGATGGGATTCGAACCCAAGAACTCCTACGAGACTAGGCCCTCAACCTAGCGCCTTTGACCTGGCT
>Ga0335081_10016765_pt1 | contig 11868 bp, 11 predicted proteins | sample Lox_Sample_35_FD_206713 | JGI IMG/M metagenome (GOLD analysis project Ga0335081, IMG submission 206713) | Soil microbial communities from Loxahatchee National Wildlife Refuge, Florida, United States - Lox_Sample_3.5 | ecosystem: Environmental > Terrestrial > Soil > Wetlands | place: USA... | reverse complement strand
AACAAAAAGCACGGGAGCTTGGAAAAAAACTCGCGAACGCGATCAGGACCGGCTGGAAGGACCCGGAACAGGAAAAGATCCTCTCGGGGCAGAAGGAGTATTTCAAAAAACTCGTCTCAGCCAACAGGGATATCTGGGCGCACGAGTACGAGCACTGGAAAGAACTCGGCGAATTATAACCATTTTTTTGGAAAAGCTGAGGGGATCATTCCTTATTGTTTTTGCCGGCAATTGTTTGACGTCGGGAGGCCCTCTTTTTAATCCAGTCGAGAGCGGACTCCCGATTCCGGTACCGGATCCTTCAACTTTCCACATGATATCCATCCGCAGCTAGTGCCTTGAGGATGGCAGTAATGTGGTCCCTGCCCCGTGTCTCTATCTCAAGTTCGATTCTGTCAATAAACACGGGAACTCCGCTCTCTCCCTGGGAATGCCGGACGTCAACCACATTCCCACGTTTTTCGGCAATCGTGCCCAGCAACCGGGCCAGAGTCCCCGGGACGTCTTCGAGCTGCACGGCAAACCTGACAAGCCGGCCCTGGCGGAAGAGTGAGGAACGGATGATCCGGAAGAGCTTCTGGCTGTCCACATTCCCGCCACTGATAACGAGCACGATGTTGCTTCCGGGCTCGATCTGTATCGATCCGTTTAGGAGGGCTGCAACGGGAACAGCTCCCGCGCCTTCGGCAACAACGTGTTTTCGCTCCAACAGGAGGAGCATTGCATCCGCGATCTCATCTTCTGAAGCGAGCGCGATGCGATCAACCTCAGCGCGAATCACGGTAAACGGTAAAGTTCCGAGGCCTTCTACGCGTATCCCATCCGCAATCGTCTTCTGGGCCGTTACGCATTCTGGTGTACCGCGACTGACAGCGTCTTTTGCTGACGGACAGGCCGCTGTCTGGACGCCGACGATGCTGATATCGGGGCGGATGGATTTTGCAGCAAGCGCGACCCCCGCGATGAGACCCCCTCCACCTACAGGAACGATGATCATATCGGTCCCCGAAAGGTCTTCGAGAATCTCGAGGCCGATCGTTCCCTGCCCCGCGATGATCTCATCGTCGTCAAACGGGTGGATGAAGAGCGGGCCCTCCACCGCCATCTCTTTTGCCCGGGCAATACTTTCTTCAAGCGACGCCCCGTGAACGATTACCCGGGCCCCATAGCCCCGGGTCGCCTCCTGTTTTGAGAGGGAAGCCCATTCCGGCATCACAACCGTCGCGGGTACACCGACGCTATGAGCAGCGACTACGACTCCCTGGGCATGGTTTCCGGCAGAAGCTGCGATCACTCCCGTGGTGAGGATCCCGCTGCGATGGATCAGGATCTTATTCGTCGCACCCCGCACTTTGAACGATCCCGCTTTCTGGAGCGTTTCGAGTTTCAGGTACACATTTGCCCCGGTCATCCGGGAGAGGGTCGGCGAGAATACGAGCGGTGTCCTGATGATATGGCCTGCGATCCGTTCCCGTGCAGCCCGGATATCATTGATGGTAACCATGATGAGAAGACTGCGGCAGGGAATATGATGGTTGTGGCGGCAGAGACCAGCAGGTGATGCATAAAAGGACAGTGATCTGCATCAGCCCAAGCAATTGTCGTCTGCGGCGCAAAAAAAAAGTATTATCTATTGGGGCGGAGTGCGCTTCTTGATCATCTCGAGTGCTTCGAATGCCTCCCGGCGGACGGCAACATTGTCGTCAGAAAGGAGGGCAGTCAGATGATCCACGGCTTTCTGATCGCCGATCTCCCCGAGCAGCAGCGCCGAGCGCTTCCGTATGTCGCTCTGGTCGTCCTTGAGCACCATGATGAGTGGGGTCGTGGCCGGCTGGCCGATCATCCAGAGCGCCTCCATAGCGCCGGTCCGCGTCCTGATGTCCCCTTCGCGGAACACCTGCATGAGTGGCGCGATCGCCGGGACGCCAAGAGCGGAAAGGCTTTTTACTGCCTCCATGCGGACGGTGCGTTCGCTGTCGTCGAGGGCTTCGATGATCGGGGGTACCGCGCGGGTGTTCCCGATCTGTCCCAATACCTCCGCGGCTCCCCTGCGGATGCCCGGGTTCTGGTCTCTGAGAGCCCGGACCAGGAAATCGACACTCGGTTCGCCGATTGTGCTGAGGGCAAGCGCTGCCCTCCTGCCGACATCTTCGTTGGCATCGATGAGCGCACGGATGAGCGGCTCAATTGCAGCTTCCCCGAGGGAACAGAGGGTAGCCGTCGCTGCCATGCGGACATTCTCTTTTGCATCGTTGAGGGTGTCGATCAGGGGTCCCACAGCCTGCGGGTCGCCAATGCAGCCAAGGGCCGCCACGCTCTCCTCACGAACTTTCGGATCCGGATCCCTGAGGGATTCGACAAGATGAGAGACTGCCCGTCCCTCACCCATTACACCGAGTGCCTGGGCCGCACCGCGCCGGATCGCCGGCTGGGGGTTCTTCAGCGCCTGGATGAGCGGTCCGACCGCAGGTTCTCCAATGAGCTGGAGGGCCCGTATCGTCTCCTGGCGGACATCGTCCCCCGGCTCGTTCAGCGCTTCGATCAGGGGGGGGGTGGCGGCTGGCCCGATCTTCCCGAGGGTATCTGCGGATCCCCTCCGGATAATCCAGTACTCGTCTTTGAGCCCCCTGATAAGGGGTTCGATGAATGGTTCCCCGAGATCGCCTACCGATCTGACTGCATTCCACCGGGTATCCAGATCGCCTTCGGTGAGCGCCCTGAGGAAACTGTCGTAGCGCTCTTTCTGGGCACGCTGACGCGCCTCCTCCTCCCCGCTCTTTCCGGACTTGAAGAGGTTGAGGAATTTTTTGATGATGCTCATACCTTTACTCCGCTAACGATCATTAGAATAAAATCCTTCAAATAGGTATCGGATGGCGGGAGCAGGTTATTATTTTTATTGCGATGAATAAACCCGACTTATTGGCATTTTCTGGCTGAAAACGGATTTTTTGTATCCGGTCGGGACGGTGAAGCCGGCATGTGGATCAATCAGCGGAAGCCGGGTCCGCCATTCAGCCATTCAGGATTGAGAAGGACGCTGAGCCGGAGGCGGTCTGCTGTGCGTCCTGGACAGAAATAGAGTACGAACCGACCGACATAGCGTAACTGGTGAGATATTTGTAGCTCCATGACCCGTCAGGATTGATGGCTTGGGAACCGAGAGAGACACCGTTCATGAACTGCCCGGGCCCGTACAGAGTCAGAATAACGCTTTTTGCTCCGGTAGTACACCTGCCGGAGAACGTTATCGGGTCCCCGAGGGTATATGTTGCCCGGCTGGTGGCAACGGTCACCAGGCCCCCACCGATTACCGAGAAGGAAGCCCGTGCAGAAACCGTTCTCTGGGTGTCTTCCACGACCATGAGGTACGAGCCGGACTGGACCGACGATCCCGGATTCCAGGTATAACTCCATGTCCCGTCTCCACCGACAGCCGCCTGGATCAGCTGTACCCCATTGGCATATTTGCCCGGGCCGTACAGGGTAAGCAGGACATTCTCCCCGGGGGTTCCGGTACCGTAAAAGATCTGGGAATTTCCAACGATTAACGGATCCTTTTCGGCCTGAACGGTAACGACGGCAGACTGAGGCAGAAGAGTGGCAACTGCGCCAGGCGCCGGTACCTGGTTCTGCTGGGCGGCGACCGGAGTCAATTCAGCATAAAACTCTGATGAGCCTGAGGGTACGCTGATAGTTGTGCGCCAGTTCTGATAGCCCGGGAAACGGTACTCGAGGAGGTGGCTCCCCGGAACCACTCCGGTCAGGGTGCTCGGGGTCGTTCCGTGGAACTGGTTATCGAGGTAGATCTGGGCGCCGGAGGGCGATGAGGAAAACAGCAGCGTCCCTGTTGCCGGAGCCTGGCCGGAGGTGCAGCCGGAAATCAGCTGGATCGAGAAGAATCAGCGTAAAAATGGGAATTGCAAGTTTCTGGAACATTCCGACCCTTATTTTCATCGCCCGGATATCTGAATCGTTATGTTAAAATACTTTTGTAGTTGTTTGCGGTGATCTCGGCCCCGAACGCAATTTGCCGATCTTTTCAGGAATGCAAGCCGGTTTCATCGGGATTTCTTTTCCTGAGAAACAGCCTGCCGACAGGGACCGGTGAACCCCCGGCGATCACGGGCGGAAAAGCCCGAGGATACCGCGGACGAGCTCGACACTTTTTCTCTCATCCGTCATGAGAGTGTCCAGCCTGACTGAACCGCCCGCTTCAACGGGGTCGCGGATATCCTGGACGAATATGTCGACGATATCCTGGTAACAGGAAAGGGTACCGGCGGAACTCGCCTCGAACCCGGCGGCCTCCATAAGCGGGCCGGCCGGGCCGCTTACCGGTGCGTTCCCGATGAAGGGGCTCACGGCGATTACCATTTTGTCCCGGATCGCTGGCCTGATCCCCTCACACTCGAGAATGGGCGATATGCTGGTGATAGGGTTGGAGGGGCCGATCACGACGACATCGCTTGCATCGATCGCCAGGAGCGCCTCTTCCGTTGCCACGGGGGGTTCCCGGAAACTTCTGACGATCCCCTGAATTTTGAGCTGCCCCTTTGCGCGGATCCAGAAATCCTGGAAATGGAGCAGGCCGAGTTCTGTTCTGATCTGGGTCGTCACTTCGGTGTCTGCCATAGGCAGGACATTTTCCCGGACGCCGAACCGATCGCATAACTGCCGTGTGGCATTGGTCAGCCGCATCCCGGTCCGGAGCATCTCGCCGCGGGCAATGTGAACAGCCCTGTCGCGGTCGCCTATCGCGATGAACTCGTCCCGGCCGAGGCGTTTTGCCTCTTCATGCGTGATGAAAGTATCCCCGCGGAGTCCCCACCACGAGTCGGTATTGAGGACTCCGGCAAAGAGGTATATCACCGTGTCGATATCCGGGGAGATGTGATTTCCCGAGATCCAGATATCCTCTCCGGTGTTGACGATGACCGAGATCTCATGGCGATCCATGACCTTCTGCGCGCCCCGCAGGAGTTTCGGGGTCCCTGTCCCGCCCGAAAGGAACGTGATCATTACTCAATACTTTTATGCGATGTATATGAAGATTCTTTAGTGAACTGGTGTTGAAGATCATCAAGGACCCGGTCCACGGTTACGTGGAGGTCGAGGACTTCGCTTTGTCTCTGCTGGACTCCCCGGCCCTCCAGCGTCTCCGTTACATCAGGCAACTTGGTTTCTCCTACCTCGTGTATCCGGGGGCCAATCACACCCGGTTCGAGCATTCCCTGGGTACCATGTTCCTTGCAGACATGGCCTCGAGAAGGTTCGGGCTCACCGAGGATGAACGGGCGCTCGTAATCGCTTCTGCGCTCCTCCACGATATCGGCCACGGCCCTTTCTCGCACGCGAGCGAACCGCTTATGGAGGAGCTCCTGCACCACACGCATGACGATATTTCCGGGCTGGTCCGCGAGCACGAAAACGACCTCCTGCTGGAGTCCGGGATAGATCCTGGCGAAGTCTGCAGTGTCGTCTCGGGAACCCACTCCCTGTCAGGAATCATCCACGGCCATCTCGACGTCGACAGGATGGACTATCTCCTCCGCGACGCCTACTATACCGGTGCTCCTTACGGGACCGTGGATGCCCAGCGCCTAATCCGAAACCTGATCAGGACCGACGACGGCATTGTTCTTGACGAGAATGGCATCAACGCGGCAGAGTCGTTGTTGATCGCGAGGACCCAAATGAGGCCGAATGTCTACTTCCACCACGTGAGCCGGATAGGTGAGAGGATGTTCCAGCTCGCAGTCCTCGAACATATCCGGGGAGCACCGGCGGGGTCGCTGAAAAACCTCGTTGGTATGGATGACGCTAGCTGCCTGCACGCCCTGATAGGGGGCGGGAACCCAATCGCAGTCGATCTGGTACAGCGTCTCTACGAGCGGCGGCTGTACAAGCGTGCCCTCTACGTAGGCTGCGATCAGGTGAACATGTCCCCGTACGAATCGGGTGTCCCTGTAGAGAAATGCCTGGCTCTTGCCGGCCAGATTGCGCAGAGTGCAGGGATCCTGCCGCATCAGGTCCTCGTTGATATCCCTCCCGTCCCGAAAGAGATGTCGTTTGGCGTGCGGGTGAGAAACCGGCACACCGTTGTCGGGTTCGAGGAGTTATCGCCGCGGATACGGACCCTGAACGCAACCCGACGCGAACAGTGGCGGCTCGGTGTCTATGCCCTCCCCGAACACCGCGATGTTGTTGTTGAGGCTGGCTGCGAGATCCTGCGGATCAGGAAACCGACGAGGCAGAATACCCTGTTCTGATCGGAGCAGCAGCACCCCCCCTTCCCCTGTTTGGTTAAGGATGAGGAAAGTTGTGCAGCCGGGCCGGCAACTGAGGGAATCTCCGGCGTGCGTATAAAAGGTAATATATCATCGCCCCTAATCATTCAGCCATGAAGAAAAATAGGATCCTTACTATTCTTGTCTTTCTTATTGCAGGGATAGTCGTTGCCGGGTGCACGAGCACGGAAGCCCCCGCTCCTGCCACCCCAGCACCGACACCGGTTCTTGTGACAACCATTGCAACCGAAATTCCGCAACCGTCGTTCAGCCTCGGGGATCACTACCTCCAAAGGTCGTATTCTTTCTCCGGACCGAATGACGTATACACGGAACAGTTCTACGTCGATGATCCTTCATGGGGGATCGACTTCAATATAACGCCCCTGAGTGATAACCTCAGTGATTGCTGGTTTACCCTTGATGTGATGGATGTGAACTCGAACCAGACCGATCACTATGGCTTTGGCAGGGGCTTCTCCACCAATACCGACCAGAAGATCCCTCGGTACGTGACAGGCCCGTATCAGTTCCAGATGAAGGGTAACCGGGTCAAGGCAGTCGTCACCGCAGCTAAGCGATATCCGTAAATGGGGGAGGGGAAATGATCGAAGACTGGATTGTCTGGATGGGCGGGTTGGTGATAATCGCGCTTATTATCGCTGTAACATTCCTGAAACTGCGGGGGGCGGAGCGCCGGACGCACGATAGCACCCACAAGCTCAGAGTGTATACCGATATGCTTAATGCGATAACTGAGCTGAACCTGGCCGGCGGTGATGAGTACAAGAGGGATATCGCAAAGAAGAACCTCGCACTCACCCTCAACCGGCTGAACCTCATCGGAAGTTCCGGCGTCCTCAGGAGCGTGAATGACCTCCTGGATTTCCTCAACGAGCATAAGGACAAGGATTTCGATACCCTCCGGCTCCATAATATCCTCAATACGCTTGTCATCGAGGCCCGCCGGGACCTTAACCCCACCCACGCCCGCCGGGTAGAAGAAGCACAGGTCCGGTTCCGGTTTTTCTCACCGCTGAAACCTAAGTGATCGGGGAGTTTCCTGTGATCGGGCAGCATAAACTCTTTTTTATCCCCCGGCCGACATTGGTTATCACAGGAAATCGGGAGGCAGCGATGAAACGCGAATTTGTTATCGGAGTTACGGGGGCGAGCGGGGCCACCTATGCCCGCAGGCTGCTCGAGGTGCTCTGCAAAGATGCAGACGTTCACTTAATCATTTCGGATGTCGCACGTGAGATCGCGGCGTACGAGGGGGTATCCCTGGATGGTTTTGACGCGACTTACCATGACATCGGCAGAATCGGGGCACCGATTGCGAGCGGTTCGCACCGGTTCGACGGGATTGTCGTAATCCCCTGCAGCGCCAAGACCCTCTCGGCGATCGCGCACGGATATGCTGACAATCTCATCACCCGCACCGCCGATGTCTGCCTCAAGGAGAAGCGCACCTGCCTCCTCGTGACACGGGAGACGCCCCTTTCGAGGGTCCACCTGAAAAACATGCTCTCCGCGCAGGAGGCGGGGGCTACGATCATGCCGGCCTGCCCCGCGTTCTACCACCGGCCGAAGACAATCGACGACTTGGTGGACATGGTCATTGCCCGCGTCCTCGACCACCTCCGGGTCGAACATTCCCTGACAAAGCGATGGAGCGGGTACGATGCGTGAATTTATCGAAATGATGCGGGAACATGGCCTCGTGACTGATATCGAGGAACCCGTATCGACCGATATGCAGGCAGCGCAGATGGCCGGCAGGACCGACAAGCTTCTCTTTTTCCACGATATCGGCAGGGCGCGGGCAGTTATGAATCTCACGGCGAGCAGGACGGCACTCTCGCTGGCGCTCGGTATAGGTGAGAAGGACATCGCCCGGGATCTGGCTGATGCAAAGTACGATGGCAGGGTCGTTTCGAAAGGGACACTTCCGGTGAAAAAACCAGACCTCTCCCGTATCCCGGTCATGCGCCACTTCCCCAAAGATGCCGGAAAATATCTCACTTCCGGGATCGTCTTTTCGCGCTATGACAATGTCGAGAACGCATCCATCCACCGGATGCTCGTTCTTGACGACCGCCGGGTCGCCGCCCGCCTTGTCGAGGGAAGGCATACGCACGTCATGCTTGGTAAAGCCCTCGCAAACGGCGAGAAGCTTCCTGTTGCCGTAACCATCGGGACCCACCCGGCGGTGACCTTCGCAAGCTGCACCCGCGTTCCAACCGGCATGGAGCTCGGTTTTGCCGCAGAGCTCATGGGGGGCGAACTGACAGTCAGGCGCTGCAGCAACGGCGTGATGGTTCCCGACGCCGAGATCATTCTCGAAGGTTTCATCGGGCCGGAACTCACCGATGAAGGACCGTTTGTCGACATCACCGGCACGTACGATCCCGTCCGCAGGCAGCCGGTCATCGAATTCACCGGGATGTATACAAAAAAGGACTTCATCTACCACGGGATCCTTCCTGGAGGGGACGAGCATAAGATACTCATGGGCTGCCCTTACGAGCCGAAGATCTACAAGGCGGTTGCCGGCGTCACGCAGGTAAAGGACGTCGTGCTGACGAAGGGCGGCTGCGGGTACCTCCACGCTGTTATCCAGATCAGGAAGAGCACGCAAGGCGATGCAAAGAACGCCATCATGGCGGCGTTTGCCGCACATACATCGCTCAAGCACGTTGTGGTCGTCGATGAAGACATTGATCCCGGCGATCCGCATGAAGTGGAGTATGCGATAGCGACCCGGGTGTCCGGGGACCGGGATGTCATGGTCATTACCGGCGTACGGGGCTCGTCCCTCGACCCCTGCCAGTTGGAGGACGGGACCAACGTAAAGGTTGGGGTCGACGCGACCATGGTCCTCGGCCGTGAGGACGACTTCCGGCGCGCGAGCTGGTGATGCGATGGAACTCGACCTGGAAGACGAACGGATCCTCTGCGGAGAGCAGGGCGGGACGAAACAGAAGATGCTCGAACTGCTCGTCGCCCTCGGGAAGGTCTTCGGCGCGGAACGGCTCGTACCCATAACAAGCGCCCAGGTGAGCGGGGCGTCCTACAAGACTATCGGCGAGTACGGGCTCGACTGGCTCCGGAGCCTCAATGGAAGGGCGGTCGTGCCGGCGGTCCTCAACCCTATCGGGATGCCGCGGGGGCGGTGGGAAGAGATGGGTGTCGACACGCTCTTTGCCGAGAAGCAGAACTCGGTCGTGGCCGCGTACGAACGGCTTGGCGTGCAGCTGGAATGTACCTGCACGCCATACTATCTCCACCAGACAAGGTTCGGAGACCATCTCGCGTGGTCTGAGTCTTCCGCGGTCAGTTACGCGAACTCGGTCATCGGCGCCAGAACGAACCGGGAAGGCGGCCCGGGAGCTCTTGCCGCTGCGTTAGTAGGCAAGACGCCTTGCTACGGCCTCCACCTCCCGGAGAACCGCCGCCCCAGCCTCGTTATCGATGTTGCGATGCCGAACAGGAAGATGGGAATCGCGGAGTTTGGCGCGCTCGGATATCGTGCCGGCAGGCTTGCGGGCAACCGTATCCCGTACTTCCGGGGTATCCGGCCCGACCTTGACCAGCTCAAGGCGCTTGGCGCCGCCATGGCTGCAACCGGGGCGGTTGCACTCTATCATGTCGAGGGAGTAACGCCTGAGGCGCAGGATCCTGCGGAGCTTCCCGCCAGCCTCGAGGAGATCAGCATCGAGGCGGCCGAGCTCGAAGCGCTCTTCACCGATATCCCCGTAGACGCGGTCGCGGTCGGCTGTCCGCACTGCTCGCCTGCGGAACTCGATGAGCTCGCACGGCTTCTCACGGGAAAGATTGTCACGATGCCGTTCTATGTCTTCGCCTCGCAGGGAGTGATCGATGCGAACCGAAAGACCGTGGACAGGATCGAGAAGAGCGGCGCCCGTGTCTTCGCCGACACCTGCATGGTAGTCTCTCCGGTGATGGAACAGTACCAGGCGATCATGGTTAACAGCGGCAAAGCTCTCGCCTATGTCCCCGATATGTGCGGGGCGGTCGCGCGGATGGGAACGATCGGGGACTGTGTTAAGGTGGCGACGGAGTAGGCTCCCCTTTACGTGAAGCGGGGGATAAGGCAGAACGACAGTCCACTCCAGATTAAGGGGTATCCGGAAAGCGTCCAGCCAGTCCTGCAGATCCGCCAACAGTTTCAGCGGCGGCCATTACGTGCGGAACCGGGAACTTGTCTTCGTCAATTTTTTCATTCATTTTTTCTGACGCCCGTGCAGAAGATCTCAATCCCGAACCGACCCCTCCCTACAATACCGGGTCTATTTTACACGGAATTTCCCGGCATGGGATCGGGTATGATGAACCCCACGCCTCGAAAATTCAGACAATCCAAACCTGAAAATCCAATAAAAAATCGATCCCCTTATTCCCCCAACCGCCTAATCCATCTCCAGCGAACAAACCATGGACATGCTCGTAACCCTCGGACTCATCGCAACATTCGCCTTCGTCCTCGTTCTCCCCTTCAAAGTAAAATGCATTGAGCACAACCTTGAGATTTTCCTCTTCGCCTGCGGGGCTGCCGCGCTGAGCATTGCAGGGTTCGCGGGGATTCCAGGGGTGCACACGGGCTGGAGTTTGGATATTATCGTTGAAGCGCTCACGTCCCCTCTGAACATTACGAACATTTTCGGGATCCCTGTCGGCATCGTCCAGATCGTCCTCATCGCCGGGCTCATCCTTTACGTCTTCCACCACAGAGTCCAGGGAGTTGTTGCAGTACTTGCCGGCAGAGTGCCGGTCAGGTTCATGGTCCCCGGCCTGGTCATTTTCCTCGGACTTATAGCAAGCGTCATCTCGGCCATCCTCGCGGCGATCGTGCTCGTGGAGATCGTCAATGCGCTTCCTCTCAACCGACAGGTAAAAATTGACGTGACCGTGGTCTCCTGCTTCTCAATCGGCCTCGGGGCGGGACTGACCCCGCTCGGCGAGCCGCTCACCACTATCGTCATCTCGAAACTCTCCGGCGCCCCCTACTATGCCGGGTTCGGTTTTCTCATCAGTCTCGCAGGGATCTTTATCGTTCCGGCCGTCATCCTGCTCGGCTTTGCCGGCTATTATCTCGTCATTCGGTGGCATGCTGACGATGACCCGCTCGTGTGCATGGTTGAGCGGGAAACAATCTCCGACGTTGTCGTGCGCGCGGGAAAGGTATACATCTTCATCATGGCCCTCATCTTTCTGGGAGAGGGGTTCAAGCCACTCATCCTCTCTTTTGTCGTCTCCATCCCTCCGGCGGGTCTGTACTGGATTAACATCGCCTCTGCGGTTCTCGACAACGCAACCCTCGCCGCTGCCGAGATCAGTCCGGTCCTCACTGCTGCCCAGATCAGGGGGGCGCTGATGGGGCTCCTGATCGCGGGAGGGATGCTCATTCCGGGAAACATACCGAATATCATCGCTGCCTGCAAGCTCGGGATCACAAGCTCGGAGTGGGCACGGATCGGTATCCCTCTCGGCCTTATTCTGATGGCAGGGTTCTTCTGCATTATCTTTATACCCGGTTTTATATTGCCCTGAGAGA
>Ga0335081_10016764_pt1 | contig 11868 bp, 8 predicted proteins | sample Lox_Sample_35_FD_206713 | JGI IMG/M metagenome (GOLD analysis project Ga0335081, IMG submission 206713) | Soil microbial communities from Loxahatchee National Wildlife Refuge, Florida, United States - Lox_Sample_3.5 | ecosystem: Environmental > Terrestrial > Soil > Wetlands | place: USA: Florida... | reverse complement strand
TGACGGTTGCTACAACGGAAACAGACAAAATGCTACTCAAAACCCGCCTTTTGACAATCTTAAATAAAACGACTGCAAACTACAAATTCGCCTAATCTTACCGGTCCGGGACGGAAGCGCAAGCCTCCTTTTTGCCGGCATTGCGCTTGTCTCGCGAACGACATTGACCGTCTGGGCTTCCTTGAATATGAATCGGTCGGATGATTATCGAAATCCTGGCCCTGTTTATCGAGTTTATCGTGCAAACGGCGTTTCTTTTCGCGGCGCTCTGGATCATGATCAAGATCCAAAAGCTCGACTATAATTTCCCCGGCCTGCTGGGGTCAGCCGCGCTCGCTTGCGCCGTGGACAGCATCCTGAACCTGATCTTTGGCCATTGGTTCGGGGCTTTGGCCACTTACTTCTCCGCACCGTTCTTTTTGATTGTGCTGTATGTGTGCCTTAAGAAGCTCACCCACGCCGACCACGTGGACGTGATTTTCACCATGTGCGTCGGTGGCGCGCTCCGGTTTGGGATGAACCTTTGGCTCATCGGGGCGCTCATGGGTGATTTGCGGCCGTCAGCCCGAAACTCCGATGAATTTGACACTTCGACGCCGCCACCGGAAACCAACGCAGTCCGGCAAATCGCCGGCAAAACGAACCCGCCGGCCCCAGGTGCTCCGGTCAGGCTGGCCGCGCAACCGAAGCCGGGGAAACCGGTCGAAACCGTCACCAACCTTTTTTCCGTCAAAGGCATTGCCCGCAATGGCTCCAATTCGGCGGTGACCATTCAAACCGGAAAGCGGACCTATACCATTTCGCTCGGCGAATCGGCTCTGACGCAGACGCCCAACGGCCCGGTTTCTGTGCGTTTCAAGGAGCTGGGCGACGGCTGGGTGTTGCTGACCATCAACGGAGTAGAAACAAAATTGCCGTTCCACTGACCGACGGTTGGCCCTAAACCGTTGCAGCGTAAGCGGGGCAAATTCACTTCATAAGCAATACGGTTGCAAACGGGTCGGTTCTTGATATTGACATATTTACTGGTGATCGGCAGGATGTTGGTCATGGCACGGAAGCTCAGAGTGGAATATCCCGGCGCGATTTACCATGTCATGAATCGCGGTGACCGGCGGGAAGCGATCTTTAAGGACGACAAAGATCGGCAGTGTTTTCTAGCCACGCTGGGTGAAGCGTGTGGGAAAACGGGATGGCAGGTGCATGCCTTTTGCCTGATGCCCAATCATTTTCATCTGGTGGTCGAGACGCCACGGGGTAATCTGGTGGCAGGGATGAAGTGGTTCTTGGGAACTTACACCGGGCGGTTCAACCGGCGGCACAAATTGTTTGGACATTTGTTCAGCGGCCGTTACAAGGCATTAATTGTGGATGGGAGCGGCAGCGGGTATTTGAAGACGGTGTGTGAGTATGTGCATTTGAATCCGGCGCGGGCGAAGTTGCTGAGGCCGGAGCAGCCATTGCGGGCCTATCGGTGGAGCAGTTGGCGGGAATATCTGAGGAAACCCAAACAACGTCCGGCTTGGCTGCGGGTGGACCGGTTGTTGGGCGAGATGCGAATCCCCAAGGACAGTCCGGCGGGGCGACGGGAGTTGGAGCGCCTAGTGGAAGCACGACGCGGGGCCGCGGAAGAGGGAATTTATAAACCCATTCGGCGCGGATGGTTTCTGGGAGAAAAGACCTTCCGGAAAGAACTGCTGGCGCAGATGAAGGAGCGGATGGGAAAGGAACACTACGGGGTAGAACGGGTGGAGACGGCGGAAGCGCAGGCGGAAGAGATCATCGCTGCCGAGTTGAAAAGGCGTGGCTGGCGAGAGGAAGATTTGCGCCGACGGACGAAGGGAGATGCCGTCAAAGTGGCCTTGGCGGCACGGTTGCGTGCGGAGACGGTCATGACGGTGAAATGGGTGGCGGAACGGTTGCAGATGGGCACACCGGGCTATGTGAATCATCTCTTGTACCGTCGGCGGAAAGCTGTTAAAGACAAAGCGTGATATGACAATATCAAGAACTGACCCGTTTACGGCCCGGTTTCTGTGCGTTTCAAGGAGCTGGGCGACGGCTGGGTGCTGCTGGCCATTGACGGAAAAGATACGAAATTGCCGTTCCACTGACCGATGTTAGCGGTACGGTTGGCATACAAATATGTCGTCATTGCCGTGACGATCGCCGGAGTGACTTTTTATGCGCGTTCGCAAACGAATGGTTCGGGGCAGAAAATTGTCAATGGCGCGGACTGACCCGTTTAAGCAGGTGAGCGTCGCGTTGGTGTTTTTTTTCTTCGGAGGCGTTTTGGCCTGTCGTGGAATTGAAACCAACCAATTTCCAAGCAACGAGGTGGAATATAGTAATGCCAACCCCAAGATGGTTTGGGGCGAGGTAACCAACTTTTTTCGAGGAGATCATTTCGGCGGAGAGCCACTTCCTACCGCATTGAGAAGCGCGATTGATGTGAAGAATGGCGTGATTGTTCTCTCTGGCCATCCATTGAAGGTGGTGAACCCCGTGCACTTCTATATTGAGAATCTTGCAGGGCCATTATATTCATCGCCAACTGCATACGTTCAAGGCGTTCCATCTTTCTCGGTGTCACCAACCAATGTAGTCCTGGCTTGCATGCCCCCATTTGATGAAAGACTGGCACTAACCCTAACTGACAGCAACGGTATTCCTGTGACAAAGACATCTGAAGAGCGTGCGCTTAATCGGCCTTCAAGCTTGAAGGGGAAAACACGATGGACTGATTTGCCCCGCGCAGGGACAGGGCGACGGGGCGTGTTCAGTATTTTTCCGAGAGAGCTCTTCCAAATGGCGTTTTCTGACAAGATCGGCGCGGGCGTTAAACTCTCGGATCAAGAAGCAGAAAGAGCCTGGGATTTTGATCCGACGCGATACTTTGAGATTGAAAAACCCGGCCAATATAAATTGACGGTAGTTCAGCGCATTAATATTGAGGATACCAATACATATTTAAAGACGATTGCCCTGCCACAAGTAACTGTAGATGTCCGAGTTGATTGATGTGACAACACGTGGCAAGGGAACACCGCCATAGACGGGTCGGTTCCTCGTATTGTAGTTTTGACGATTGCCAACATGCAGTTTACGTCTGCATCGTTTAGCCCCATTCGCACAACTGTGCGACGTGCGCTGCGGAACCGTCACGGAGCCAGCCATCCAATTGCGATTGGTCCTTGAGTTGTTGTCCCCGCAGGCGAGGCACCACCACAAAGCGCGAATTGATTTCCGGCAGCGCCGTCATGTCCACCCACAGCTTCTCGAACTGGCTCACCGGGAAAATGTCTTCCTGTCCCTGTCCCCAGCGTTTTTTGACGTCCTTGATGGTGACATACGTCGGCACCCGCGCCGCCAATGCGCGCACGGCGGCAGTGACTTTTTCCGCGTCCGCCAGATCGCCGCGCGTCAACCCGAACGCCGCCAGCACTTGGTCAATGTCAATCCAGCACGTGTTCGAGTTGTAATAACTCAGCGCAAATTCGTCTTCGTCGCGCGGCATGGCCAGTCCTTCCACCAGCCGCACCTGGCCGTTGACGCGCGCCAGGCCGCCGCCGCGGTCTTCCAATCGCCGCGTAATCACTTCAAACGTCAGGCAGGAACCCTGCGCCAGGTGCAGGCCGAACATCGCCGGATCGGCGTCGGCACCGAGCGTGTCAATGTTGTGCAACATTAAATGCTTGAGTTGCGGACGTTCGGCGAGCAGGCGGGCCAGCACGCCGTTGCGCAACAGGTTCGGGACCTCGAACCAGTGGCCGACCGGATGGAGGCACTGGCCGGGAAGATTGTCGGTGTAATCGCTGCCTTCGCCCGAAGCGCGCGCCCAGTTGATGAGCGCCGCGCGAAGGCTGTCGCGGACTTTCTGTTGTTGTTCGTCCAGCATTTGCTGCGGCATTTCTTCCCAGAGAAAGCGCAGGTCACGCTCCATCGGAATCATGCGCAGGCCGATGGAACGTCCGGGAGACAACAGTACCGGGCCGGGATAGCCGCAATTGTTTTGTTTCTCAAGGTATTCAGCCGTGGCTTGATGCGTCAGGTAACTCGTAGTGATGATGTGCGGCAACGGCTGGCCCGCCAGGCGGCTGATGCGACGGCTTTTGGCCAGGTGCAATTCGATAAAGGTCCGATACTCGCCGCCCAGTTTGCAGAAGGGATGAAGCGCTTTCGCCACACCTGCGCCCTGGGTCCAGCGGCTACCCACGCCTGCGGCCAGGGTCACAACGGCCAGTTCGCCCCGGGCCAATGCGGCAAGACCGGCCTCGCGCAGTTCCTTTGTCGGCGGTGCCGTGGCGTCCAGCACATCGCTGTCTTTCACGTCCTTGATGTCGGCGTTGACCGGCAGACGGTTTTGCGCCAGCCCGATGCGGCCGGCCTTGAGGTCGTCGCTGATTTGCTCGTGCTGGGCGCGGTCAAAACCATTCTGCTCGAGCAATTCGGTGAGACTTTGCTCCCGGTCGTCCACCGTACCAGGTTGCGGCAGCAAGCGGTCAAAAAGCGACGACATCATGCCGCCCAGTTCAGGCCGGGTATGGCAGGCGGTGCTGAATTTGCCGATTTCGGCGCGGCGTTCCGGCGGCAAAGTCTGCGGATTCACCCGCAACCAGTTGGGAACATGGAGCGAATAATACGCGGCGGGCAGCAGCGCCTCCGCCCCGGAGAGCAGGTCGGCCCAGGTGCCCCGTTCGTTGATGGCAAAATCATATACGACCGGTTCCATGGCGAAGGGCAAGGCGTGTTCCAATGCGCGTTTGAGTTCGGACATGATGATTTCCAATCGCTCCTGCGCCTGCGCCTTGTGTCCCGGTTCGAAAATGAAACCCATGCCGCCGCCTGACATGCCGCCCAGCATCCAGAAACCCCAGAAATTTTGCCCGAATTCCGTTTGGACCCGCCGGATGAGGGTTTCAGTGAAGTGATTGTTGGCCCAGGGAATGATGGTCTGGATCGGCTCGTTGAAATTGCGCGTCGTGAGCGCGCCGATGCGTTGCACGTCGCCGTCCCGCAGCGCCCCGATGATGTCATCCAGAATGCCCATGGCCTGCTGCCGGCCGCGCCACTCGGCATCGGAACGGAGCAGATATTTTTCCGTGACCATTTCGAGGATCGGCCCGACGTTCTGGGCCATGCCGCCGTGGACGAGCACCAGGCTTTCCTGCAAACGCCGGCGCGTTTCCGGCGAGGCATCGAGTTGATCGAGAATCTTGTGCGTTGGCATGAGGCGTCCACGGCTGATGCCTAACTCGGGGTCGCCCTCGCCGGCGAGCACGCCGCAAATGAGCTTCATGCCCGGCCACACCCCGCCGGAATCCTGCCAGCCGCCGCCGGAACCGCCGAGCCATTCGCCGAGCAACGCGCGCGCCAGCACCAACCGGCGTTCGTCTTCCTCCAGCGGGCCATGCAGCGACCGGGCCTGGCCGGTTGCGCGCATGCATACGGAAATCAGCGAAGCCAGCAGACTCGTGGAAACGGCCAGTCGCGAGCCTTTGGGAATGTTGTTGACGTTGCTGACAATTTCCAGGCCACGGCCCGGTCCGGCGAGGCGGGCCAGCAGGTCAGCGAGTTTTTGGCCGGAGCCTTCAATGCCCGGCGGCACAATGCCGGCCGCGATGATCGCCGCCTTGAGCAAACCGAGGTAATCGCGGGCGAAATCGAAAACTTCGGCGAGGTTGTTGATGTCCGCACTGGCGCCGAGGTCCGCGCTGGTCAGGCGGAGAAGCGGTTCATCCATAACGCGCAAATAGGCTTCGACCGGCGGACGCGGCGCGGCGTCCCGGCCGTGCACGCCCAGATCAATGGAAACATTCAATACCCGTGCGCCTTCGGGAAAATCCATGCCGAGGAAGAAAATGTCGCTCCACCCGCTGTGGCTGAGATCCATGCGCACCGGTGTGCGCTCGCGTAAAATCGGGTGGCCGCCCTCCGCGTCGCGCTGGAGCAATTCCGGCCGGAGCCGCAACGGATGATCGGCCGGATGCCCCATGCGGAACATCCATTGGTTGCCGCGGACCGAGCGCACGCTGCGCCGCACTTGGTCGGCCAGCGTTTGAAACGCGAGCCGTTGATACGCTGCCGCCAGCGCGCTGGAAATGGGATCACTGGGACCTTCGGCTTTTTGCACCGTGAGAAAATTTTCAATCGCTTCCGCAAACCGGCGGTGCAGCAAATGTCTGAAACCTTCAAACGGAATCAGACCGCGCTGGCTGACGCCCGGTTTGAGCGGCAGGTGAAACCGGTGGATGGCGTAGAGGAAGAACAATGCCCGGACGCGCTCGTACAGATTGTCACTGCGCCGGCGGAAATCGTCGAGTTCGGCGCAGGCGGCCATGAGTTGGTCCAGGGACGCGGCTCGACAAACCGAGTCGAGCGAGCGGTTCCGGACTTTGGCATCGGTCGCAGTGATGATTTCAATCAGGGCGTCGGCCATTGAAAAAGCAAAATAATCGCGGTTACCAAAGGTGAGTTATCACTTGCCGCCCAGCGCCAGCAATTCGACGAGACCGGACAGGACTTCGTCGCGGTCCTTGCCGTTGAGCGCCAGTGCGAGTTGCGCCGTCAACAGACCGTATTGCACGCCAATATCGAAGCGCCGGCCGTCCAATTCACAAGCCAGATACCGTTCATGCTCCGCGAGCCGCGACAAAGCCGCGCTCAAATGCACCCGCCCCTTTTTCCCGGCGGCGGCCACGTCCTCTTCGAGCAATGCCATCACCCGCGGTGTCAGAACGTGCATGCCGAAGAAACAGAGGTAATAGCCGGCGCGCAAGCCGGGCACGATCAGTTTCTGCTCGGCCTCGGTGGGCGTGGGTTTTTCGACCACGTCCGATACCAGGTAAAGTCCCTGGCGCGCTCCGGCCAGCCGGCCGCCCACCGTGCCGTAGTACGGCAGCTTGCTTTCATGCGTGGCCTGCACGGCGGAAACGGTGCAGGCTTCGGCGGCGGCGGTTTCAACCAGTTGCTGCGCGCAACGCTTCGCACTCCGGCTGAGGTAAAGGTGATCTCCCACCAGCAACAAAAATGGCGATGAACCGGTGAACTCCCGTGCGCACCAGACGGCGTGGCCATAACCGAGCGGCCGGGTTTGTTCAACGAATTTCAACAACCGCCCGTGCGGCCCGGCGGCGGCGCGGTAAGCGTCCTGGTCGCCCGGGCTGATGATGACACAAATGTCCTCGATGCCGGCCTGAAGGGATTCTTCGACGATGATGGCCAGCGCGGATTTGGTCTGGCCATTGCCGTCCACGAGGGTTTGCAACGGGAGGGTGCGCTGGTTCTGTCCGGCGGCGGTAATGACGGTTTTTTTTATTTCCATCTCGGTTTTCCCTGCGATTGGTTGTCAGCGGGACGCAGTGTCACAACCCGTTCTGCTGCGCTCCAGACGTTCCGGTTGTTGCCGCATATTAAAGCCTGCCGCTTTTTTATCGCCAGCAAAATGTCCGCAATGACTTTCGCACTTAACTTGAGGCACGCTTCCCCGCGCCGGATGGTGGCGGGTTAGTTGGATTTTTGCGGTGTCTTTTCCGCAGCGGGGCGCTGCTTGAAAATGGCCAGCCACGATGGCACCGTGGTTTGCACATTGGTTTCCGGGCGGTCAAACCACCGGTACTCCGGCGGAGCGGCTGGCGGGATTTCCACCAGCCCCACCAACTGGAGTTGCTCCCGTTGATACCGGTCGAACCAGTCAAAGACGGCGTTGCTGATGGGCGCGGTGCTCTGTACCCACGAAGTGCGGACGTTGACATAAACCACGTAATCCGGCCTGGATTTTTCCACTTCCTGGATCATTTCTTTTTGCATTGCGACGGCATACGGTTGAGGCTCGACCAAAGGGTAGGTGTCAATGTAGCCGGTGGCTGAACGCCGGTGGCTGTAGAAATAGATTTCCGGCTCGGAGCCGATCACCGCAATCCGGGCCTCCGGTGCGGTATGTGACGCCAGATAACGGCCAATCTCCACCGCCTCGGGAAAAGGGCTGGTCCCGTAAATCGCGCAACTCGCCTGCACCGGGGTCAGGCGGAAGTAAATGTCGTTCCATTGAATCAACACACTGGCGCCAGCCGCGATGAAAACCAGGGAAAGCAGCGTCGCCATTGGCAGTAAGAAGGCGCGCCGGGCGAGAATGCCGGAAGCCACGTTGAAGGCCGCGGCAGCCAGCAAGCCCGCCGCCGGGAGCAATTGGATGAAATAATGTCCGCGAAAGTACCCGCCCGGGCAAACCGCCAGGAAGGAAAAGAAGAAGAGGCTGACGACGAAATAGCGCCAGCCGGGCAACGACCGTTTGCTCAAAAGCAGCGCCAAACCCAGAATTGCCACGCTCCAAGGTCCGGGAGCCGCCACAAATTGCTGGCCCAGATTGTCGAGCATCCATCGGATTCCATTCCCCCAGGAAAGAATCCCGCCGTGAGCGGCGGCGTATTGAAATGTCCAGAACCGGAATTGATGAAAATCACCGGCGAGGACGATTACGAAACAGGTCAGGATTAACGGGAGCAAACCGCCCAAGGCCAGCCAGGCCAGACGCGCCGCCAAACGCTGCCACACGACCCGGCTGGACGAAAATCCACGATAGGCAACCCAACTGGCAGCAAAAAGTCCGAATGCCGCGCCGGACTGTTTCATCAAGACCGCCAGCCCGATGAACAGTCCCGCGCAAAAAATCCGTGTCGCCGAGGTACGGTCGTCCAACGTTTGCAACAGGACGATGCCGGCGAGTGCTGGCAAGATGACAAAGTGGGTAGCGTGGGCGGCCAGCCCCAACGTCGCCGGCACCACGGCGAGCACGGCGAACGTTCCCGCAGCGACGACCCCGCCGGCATCGCCATAAATGCGGCGCGCCAACACAAAGACCAGAATTGCGCCGGCCAGGTTCACCAGAATCACGCCGGCATGAAGGGCGGCCGGCGTTTGTCCGAGCGCCGCCATGATGAGCGCATACGCTACGCACGTCCCGGGCAATTTCAGCGCTACGTTGTAAGCTGCTTTATACGGAGAAACTCCCTGGAGCAGCAATTGGCCTGCGTAGGCATATTCGCCTTCATCACGCTCCAACGGCATGTCCAGCAGGCGGATCCGGATGGCGGTCACCACCGCTAGGATGAGCAGAAGCGATAAAACTGCCCGGAAGCTCCCGGCCCGCAGATAATTTCCAAAGCTTTGTCCCGAACAATTAAACATTTACGGCCGCGCCACGCGACATCGTGCGCCAACCATCCATTATGCTTTGCGCTCTTTGACCGCCAGCAAAATATCCGTAATGGCTCCTCCCGCGGATTCACGCGGGACTTGCGTGGGCAAATCGTCACGGCCCCCGTGTCGGCGATCCGTCAGTTGCGTGGGCATTCAACTTGTAAATGATGAACGGCACGCGGGTTTGGATCGTTTGATATTGATAAGCGTCCGGCTCAGGAATGCTGTCGCCCAGGGCTGAATCATGCACCGGGATGGTGATTTTCTCATAATGGGACTTCAGGAAGTCGGGCAACGCCACCGCCTTCTGCGTCATCACCCCCGAGGCGCTGGTGGGCAGAATCCAATCCGGCAAACGCCCGCCGGCCGGCGCCATGATGTGCCCGTCAATCACTGCCAGTTGCGTGTAAAAAATCAGCGGAAAATCAGGGTCGAAGGTCAGAACCGTTTCTCCGGGATGCGCCTCCCGCCGGAAAAAATCGAGCACGTCGCCAAAGCGGTCGGTGTAGGGCACAGTGATGCCGCGCACATACTCCAGGAGGGGCAGGCGGAACGTGTGCGTGCCGCGGAAAGGACCGGCAGTGGCCATCGAAAATGCATTGCTCAATGCCTGGACCGCAATCACCACGACTGCCAGCGCACGCCATTTGAGGTAGCGAAAAGTCCAAGCGGCAGCCAGCAGGCACGCGACCGGCAAAAGGGGCAGCAGATAACGCAGATAAAAACCCGGCGCCATCAGGACGGTGACGAAATACGACAGCAGCAAGAGCAACAAAAACCGTTCCCATTGCCTTGCCGCCGCCGGTTTGTTCCTGCGTGCTGGTATCCAACCCAGCAGCGGCAACAGCAGGAAGCACAGCGGAACAAAATGGAAATGAAACTCCACCACATAATCCCAGGCCTTCCCCGGATGGAACTCTCCGCTGACCGCTTTGCCTTGCCCCCATGGATGCGCATAAATCAGCCAAGGCAGGGCGGCGATGATCAGAATACCCGCCACCGTCGCCACGCGCAGGACTGCAGGTTTTCCCTGTTTGCGGAGCATCCACGCCAGAAACAACAACGCCGGCAGATTCGCCACCACGATGATGTAATTGCTGTAAAATTGCAGCACCAGTGCCAGCGCCGCGAGCCAGAGACCCCTCCGGTCCTGAACCAAAAGCTGGTAGATGCCGTAAACCAGCAGGATTTCTCCAAACACCGAAATCGGATAGTAACGGCATTGCCGCGCGTGCAGCAGAAAAACTTCCGAAGTGCCCAGCAACACCACGCTGGCCAGCGCCACCCAATGGCTCCGGTAGATTTTGTACGTGACGGCCGCCAGTACCACCAGGCTGCCCCAGCCAAGCAAGGCAAACGGCGCGCGCGCCGCCCAGGTGGTCGGCCCGAACAGGATGAAGGAACTGGCCGCGAAATACTCCTGCATCCACGGCGACCAGGTCCAGATGTGATTCCGGTTTTCGTCAACCGTGCCATGCAGGAGGATGTAGTTGGTGCCGTCGAAAGTCCGCGGTACGCCAAATTGCGCGACGTTCCTGGCCAGGACCGCTGTTTCCGCTTCGTCACCCCACAGCAGGTGGTTGTCCAGGTGGTAAAACAGCAGGAAGAACGCGAACGCCAGAACCATCACGTAGCATCCGGCAACACAAAAGGGCCTGGCTGTCGTGGAAACAACCATGTTTCAACCGCCAGTGTGTTTCACGCCGTCGCCGGATATCAACTGCGAAATTAGCGGGTGGCATCGTGGATTTTCGCTTTAACCTCGCCGACCGCATTCGTCGTTGCCTCCTTGACCTTGGCCGCCACGTTCGTGGCGACAACGCCGGCTTTTTGCATACCCACCTTGACGTTGGCCGCCACATTGGTCGCGACTTCGGCGGCGGCCTCTTTGCCGGCTTTGGCGGCATCCGTTACGGCCGTTCTGGTTTCAGCCCCGATTCTTTCCCGGTCGGTTTTTTTCACATGCATCACGACGACAACGACCGCCGCCACGAAGAGCAGCAGAATGACCACCCGTATGAAAGTTTTCATAAGCTTCGTCTTTGACGAATCCGCCTGATTTTCCGTTCGATTTAACCCCTCGACACCTTAATCGCCAGCAAAATGTCCACGCTGCTTTCCGGGCGGGAGGGCCCCCACCGTTCCCCCCAATGGCTTTGCCGCACTGATAGAGGGCCGATGGTTCTCAATCCGCGGTGGCCGGTTTCGGCGCGGTGGCCTGGCTTCGCCGCCGGAAACCCAGAAAAATTCCGGCGCCGCCTGCCGAGGCTGACGGCAGTACCTGCAGGAGATAATCTCTGGCCGCCGTGGCTTCATGCTGCGCCCATGCACCCCCGCGCTTCACCTCCTCCTGCGCATGCGTCGTGTCGCATCCCGCGAGTTTGCCACAGGCCAGCAAGGTTACGATCAGTGCGGCGACCACCAAAATGAGCCGCGTCAGCTTCCGGAAAAACCAGCCGATGCAAAATCCCGCCATATAGCTAACGCCCATTCGCACATAAAACGGAAGCGGTTCGCTCCAATTCCAATGTGAACCCGCCGCGGCGCTGGTCGGGTTGGATGGCATGATGCCCGGCGCGCTGGCCGCCGTGCTTCCCGTTTCGTTTGACGGAGGGCTGTTCTTGATGTCGGACAACCAGAACCCCAGACCGAGCACGACCACGGCCAACG
>Ga0335081_10016763_pt1 | contig 11868 bp, 11 predicted proteins | sample Lox_Sample_35_FD_206713 | JGI IMG/M metagenome (GOLD analysis project Ga0335081, IMG submission 206713) | Soil microbial communities from Loxahatchee National Wildlife Refuge, Florida, United States - Lox_Sample_3.5 | ecosystem: Environmental > Terrestrial > Soil > Wetlands | place: USA... | reverse complement strand
GTGGTCAACTCCTTCGCCAAGAAGTACAAGTGCAAGGTGCAGATCACCACGTTCAACACGATGAACGAGGCGCTGTCCAAGCTGCGCGCCGGGCTATCCTACGACGTGCTGGTCGGCGCCACCGTGGACGTGCTCGGCCAGCTCATCGAGTCCAAGCTGGTCCAGCCGCTCAACCACTCCTACATCCCGAACATCTCCCAGGCCTGGCCCGACTTCACCAACCCGTTCTACGACCAGGGCTGGCAGTACACGGTGCCGTACACGATCTACACGACCGGGATCGCCTGGCGTAAGGACCTGGTCGACGAGAACCCGTACGCGATGAAGAACCCCTGGGACATGCTGTGGCAGCCCAAGTACAAGGGCCGGATCGCGATCCTGGACGACTACCGGGAGGGGATCAGCCTCGGCCTGATGAAAAACGGCATCTACGACCTCAACACCACCGACCGGGCCCAGATCACCACCTCCCGCAAGGCGCTCGAGGAGCTCACCCGGCTGGTCAACGTGCGGATCGACAACAACGACTACACCGAGGTCCCCAACGCCTCCACCTGGATCCATCACGCCTGGTCCGGTGACATGGCCGCGGCCGGGTACTACATGCCCAAGGGCGTGCCGGTTAAGAACGTCGGCTACTGGTTCCCCGCCAACGGGCGGGGGCCGGTCGCCAACGACACGAACGTCGTCCTCAGCTCGGCGACCAACCCGGTGCTCGCGCACGAGTTCCTCAACTACTTCCTCGACCTGCCGAACGTGCTGAACAACATCAGCTTCAACGGCTACATGCAGCCACTCACCGGCGTGACGCCGCAGGTGCTGGTCAAGGAGGAGATTCTGCCGAAGCCGCTGCTGTCCACGGTCGTGCTGCCGTCGTACTTCCGCCGCGGCGTCGCCGAACTGCAGCTTCCCGTCGACGCCGACGCGCTGTGGCAGCAGGCCTGGCTCGTCGTGAGCAACGGACTGTAGGGGCCGGAAATGAATGACAGCGCCGTGAAGGAGCAGAAGAAGAACGGGTTCTACGTCGCGCTGGCCGCGCCGGGCGTGCTGTGGATGCTGCTGCTGTTCATCGTGCCGTTCTACGCGGTGCTCGCGATCGCGCTGGGCAAGCTGGACCGGCTGTTCGGAGTGCCGGTCGCCGTCTGGAACCCGTTCGAGTGGAGCTCGTCGAACGTCATCAACGTCGCCCGTGACATTGCGGGCAGCACGTCGTTCGCCGGCCCGATCGTGGTCAGGACGATCGTCTACGTGGCCATCGCGGCCCTGCTCTGCCTGCTGATCGCCTATCCGGCCGCGTACTTCGTGGCGCGCTTCGCCGGCCGCAGGAAGGGATTGTTCCTGATCCTGCTCATCGCGCCGTTCTGGATCAGCTACATGATGCGGATGCTGGCCTGGGTGGACCTGCTGCAGACGAACGGGTACGCGAACACGGTGCTGGGCTGGGTGGGCATATCCCCGGTCAACTGGCTGGGCGGCAAGCCGGCCACGGTCGTCTTCGGCCTGGTCTACGGGTACATCCCGTACCTGATCCTGGTGCTGTACGCGGGCCTGGACCGGATAGATCCGGCGCTGATCGAGGCCGGCCGCGACCTGGGCCTCGGCAAACTGCGCACGTTCGTCACGATCACCTTGCCGATGTCCAGGCAGGCGATCCTCACCGGGCTCCTGATCACGGTGCTGCCGATGCTCGGCGACTACTACACCAACCAGTTGCTGTCCGGCGCCGCGTCCACGTCCATGATCGGCAACCTGATCCAGGGTCAGCTGGGCACGCCTGGCCTCGCGGGGCAGGGTGCGGTGCTGTCGCTGCTGCTCCTGGTGGTGCTGCTCATCCCGATGATCTACTACGTCGTCACGACCAACCGAAACTCGCAGGTGGCTTCATGACCGCCCCCCTCACGGCCGGCTCCGGCACGACCAGCCCCAGCACGACCGGCACCGCCCGCCCCGAAGCCCGCCCGGTTGGCCGCTGGAACCCCAGGAACCCGTGGCGTCATCCGTGGTTCCTCGAGGGCTTCACCTGGCTGTACCTGGTCTGGTCGCTGGTGCCGATCGGCATCGCGGTGCTGTTCTCGTTCAACAAGGGACGGTCGCAGGCCACCTACCAGGGCCTGTCCATGCGCTGGTACTGGGGGGACAAGACCAACTCGGTCTGGCACAATGCGCAGCTGCACGCCGCGGTCATCCAGACCGTGCGGCTATCCGTGCTGACCACGCTGATCGCGGTGCCGCTCGGGGTGGCGTTCGCGATCGGCATCAACCGCTGGCGCGGCCCGGTCCCGGCGACGTTCAACTACGTGATGATCCTGTCCTTCGTCATCCCCGAGCTGATCTTCGGCGTGGCCATGTTCTTCGTGTTCACGGAGCTGTTCACCACCGTGCATCTCGGGACGGTGGCCGAGGTCCTCGCGCTGGTCACCTGGAACGTGAGCTGGCCCGCGATCATCGTGCAGGCCCGGCTGGTTACCCTCGGCCGCGAGTACGAGGAGGCGGCCGCGGACCTGGGTGCCAACCGGTTCCAGGCCATGCGCCGGGTCATCCTGCCGCTGCTCGGCCCGGCCATCTTCGCCAGCGCGGTGCTGGTCTTCTCCGGCGTGATCGACGACTTCGTCATCGTCGACCTGCTCTCCTCCAACGCCGGGAACACGCCGATGTCGGTGCTGATCTACTCCACCCAGCGCGGCGGCAACGGCGGCCCCGCGCTGAACGCCCTCGGCACGATCATGCTGGTCATGTCGTTCATCATCGCGATCATCGGCTACATCGGTTACCGGTTCCTGACCCGCGGCGAGCGGGGCAGCCGGATCGAGGCCCTCACCACGATCGCGGGCAGCGAAGGCTGACCCACAGCGTCTCATTATTATCCCGAACGGTCCTGGCGCGTGCCCCACCATGATCCCAGGAGCCGACCGGAGGGAGACGCGTGCTCGAAGACCTGGAGTTCGACGACGCCGGCTCGCCCGCGATCGGCCTGGTGCCGCCCGGCATCACGTGGGCGCAGGTCCACGACCACATCAAGATCGCGCACCACCATCTGCTCGTCCCCCCGGACGCCGACGGGGACTACACCGGCGTCTACTGGACCGGCCGGGAGATGGCCCTGGTCAGCGACCTCGGCTCCGACCAGGAAGAAGCGATCGAGGAGTTCCGCGCCTATCTTCACGAGCATGACGAGATCTAGCGTCCGCCGTGCCCCCAGCCGCCGCCGATCGGGACCACCCCGGGCACCTGCCGCAAAGACCTGGCCCATGCCCGGGCAGCGTGAGGATCTCGTGGGGTTGTTCGACCACGCCTGGGATCGTTTCTGGCGGCGGATGGACGGCCTGGACGACGAGGCGCTGAACACGCCGCTTGGGAGGCGGCCGGCTACTTCGCCGGCGCCAGCGTGCGCTCGTAGTGGCGCCGGGCCTTGGCCCGGTTGCCGCACACGCGCATGTCGCACCAGCGGCGGCTGGCGTTCTTGCTGACGTCGAGGAACAGCCAGCCGCACGTGTCCTGACCAGGGCACTCCCTGATCCGCTCGAGCGGTCCCTGTACCAGCAGCTCAGCGGCCGACCAGGCCACCGGCCAGAGCACGCGGTCGAGTCCGCGGCTGGCCTGATCCCACTCCCAGCCGAAGCCCGCCGGGGACCAGGCGACCCGGAAGTGGGCTAGGGCGCCGGTGACCTCGGCCTGCAGCACGCCGAGGTCGTCACGCGCGGGCCGAGGTCGCGACCCTGCCTGGCTGAAGAGCGGATAGAGGGCCTCGCGCAATCCGATCGCGCGGCTCAGCACCCGTCCTGCCTCGGCAGGCTGGACCGCCGCGGCCTCGCGCAGCCGGTCTGCTTGCTCTGCGTCGATGGCCCCGGCGTGGCTGCCCCAGGCGACAAGCGCGGGATAGCCGTCCAGGTACTCGCGCCGCCCGGGCGCGTGCCGGGGGTCGACCGTGTTGACGAAGTCCAGGCAGAGCGCGCCCCCGATCAGGTGCGGCATCTCCGTCATCGGCACCTCCTAACTGTCAATCTGATTTTAGCAGGTTATCTTGCCTCGTTCCGGGTAAGGCTAACCATCTAAAGTTCATTACGACAGTTAGGAGCTGAACGTGGCGCTCGCCACGGACTCGCGAAACTCCCCCCGATCGGCTGGACGCTCGGCGCCGGGTCGCCCCGGTCCTGGCGCGGCGGGGATGGCCGCCGGGGTCGGCGCCAGCCTGATCTGGGGATCGGCCTTCGCTGTCCCCGTCCTGCTCGGCGGCTGGAACCCGGTCATCGTGACGCTCGGCCGCTACCTGGTCTACGGGCTGCTCTCGGTGATCTTGTTCACGCTCGGCAGCGGCGGCCCGCGCCGGGCCCTGCGGGAGCACTGGCGCACCGCGCTGGCTTTCGCCCTGGCCGGCAACGCCGTGTACTACCTGCTGCTGGTGATCGGGATCAAGGCCGCGGGCGCGCCGCTGACCGACATGGTGATCGGTGCCATTCCGGTCGTGGTCGCGGTGACCGGCAACGTGCTGGCGCCCGCCGGGGGCCTAGCCGGAGACAGAGTGCCCTGGCCGCGGCTGGTGCTGCCGCTCGCCCTGGTCACCGCCGGGCTCGCCCTGGTCAGCGCGCTCGAGCTAGCCGGAGTCCACGCCTACCTGGCCGCTTCGCCCGCCGAGAAGGCGGCCGGGCTGCTGGCCGGCTGCGCCGCGGTCGTCCTGTGGACCTGGTATGCCCTGGCCAACGCCAGGTTCCTGGCCCGGCACGACACGGTCTCCCCCGCGGGCTGGTCCACGGCCGTCGGCGTCGCCACTGGCGCGGTCGCGCTGGCCGGCCTGCCCGCGGCCGCGCTGGCCGGCCAGCTCAGCACGCCGTCGAGCGCGCACCCGGGCCCGGCCCGGCTGATAGCCGGGATCGTCTTCCTCGGCGTCGTGGTCTCCTGGGCGGGGACGTGGCTGTGGAACCTGGCCTCGAGCCGGCTGTCGCCCGCCGTGGCCGGGCTGCTGGTCAATCTCGAGACCGTCAGCGGCTTCGGCTACGTCTACGCGGTCCGGCAGCACTGGCCGCCGGCCGGGCAGCTGGCCGGGCTGGCCCTCGTCCTGGCCGGAGTCAGCCTTACCCTCACCATGAGCCGCCGCGGGCGCAGGCCCTGCGCGGCGCGTTCATCGCCCCCGTCGACGGACCCGGCCCCCTCAGCCGCCGCTACCTCGACCGCCTCGCCGCCGCAGTCCGGTCCTACCGCTAGCCGCGCCCGTCGGCCAGGTAGGAGCAAGCAGAACGCCGGTCCGTCGGGTAGAAGCTAGCCTCTGTAGCGCCGATCGCCCGGAAGTTTATCCCTTTTGTCGGGTTTGTGCGCTGACTTAGGTGGTTGATTCGGGTTATGCGGTTGATTAGGGGTATCCCAGTGCACCGGATCAACCGCATAGCCTCGATCCACCACGTTAACGGACGGGTTTCCGCCTGGCCCGCCGCACTCAGTCAGTAGAGGCGCAGCGGATCGTCGTCGGCGACCGGAAGCTCCCGGATACCGGGCCACGACGCCAGCATCCGGTCGCGCATGGCCGTGCTGACCCGGGCCAGGTCGGGAGCGGCCGAACTCGACCAGCCATACCCGCGAGCGGGCTCTGCTCGACAGCCGCCGGAGCACGGCCGGCGAGCCGAGCGCGGCGCGTAGGACCTCGCCCAGCTGCGGCCCCGGCGTCGGTTCTAGCCGCACGGGTCAACGTGGATCTTGGTGCCCGTCTCGGTGCCGATGTTCCCGGCCAGCGCCTCGGCGGCGTCGTCCAGGCCGACCGTCACCGCGACGATGGGCGACGGGTCCACCCGGCCGTCGGCGTAGTGCTCGATCGCGGGTCCGAGCCCGGCCGACGCGCCGAGGATGCCTACCGCGGTCAGGTCGCCGAGGACCAGGTCGCGGCTGTCAATCGGGCTCGGCACGCCCGCGATGCCGATGTAGACCAGCCGTCCGGCCGGCTCGGCCCGGGCCAGCGCGGCCGCGGGCATCCGGTGGTCGTCGGTGCAGTCGACCACCGCGTCGTAGCTCCCAGGCGGCAGGTCACCGGCGGCCCAGTACCCGGAGGCGCCGAAGCCCGCGGCCAGTTCCTCCCGGTCCCTGGCCAGCGCCCAGATGTGCACCTCGCCCCCCATCGCGGTGGCGAACGCCGTGGTCAGCAGCCCGATGGTGCCCGGCCCGCAGACCAGGATCCGCTTCCCCGGCCCGGCATGGGCGGCCGAGGCGGCACGCCAGCCGTTGCCGCCCGGCTCGACCAGGGCGCCGGCCCGGTCGTCGATCGCATCGGGCAGCCGGTACAGGCTAGACGCGCGGACCAGCACCTTCTCCGCCAGCGCACCCGGCCAGTGTACGATGCCGACCTCCCGGCGATCCGCGCAGACGTGAGCGCGCCCGGCCGAGCAGCGCGGGCAGTGCCCGCAGCCGAGCATCGTGTCCCCGGTCACCCGGACCCCCAGCCAGCCGGGATCCACCCCGTCGCCGAGCGCGGACACCACCCCGCACCACTCGTGACCCGGACGGATCGGGAAGCCGATCTTGCCCTGGGCGAAGTAGGCCAGCTGCCCGGTGAACAGCTCGACGTCGGTCCCGCAGATCCCGGCCCTGCGGACGTCGACCACGACCTGCCCCGTCCCCGGTACCGGTACCTCGACATCCTCGACCCGCGCCGACCCGGCCTCGGTGATCACCAATGCGCGCATACCCCAAGGTTCTCACCGCCGCCGCGGCGCCCTGTGCCGGGCTTGAGATGCCCTTGACGTGCCTATATGTCCGAGGTCGGGACCTCTGGACGGGGCTTCGGCTCCCGTCAAGTGGTGTCCTTGGCCTCCTGATGCGCCCGGGGTTGTGGTCGCACACTGTGATTGTAGCGATACAGTTACACCTAGTGCAGGAGGAATCATGCGTAAGGCAATCATCACCACAATCGTCACCGGCCTGATCGGACTGGGCGGCGTGGCCGCCCCGATGGCGGCGTTCGCCGACACCCCGCCGGTGGGCACCACGACCACCGTCGGCGTGACCGGAGGAGACCTGATCCTCACCGCGGCGAGCAGCGCCGACTTCGCCTCGGTGGCCGCCGGCCAGTCGACCGCGGGGGGCTCGCTCGGCACCGTCACCGTGGACGACCAGCGCGCCGGGTACAACGGCGCCTGGACCGCCAGCGCCGTCGCGACCGACTTCGCCAACAGCACCGTCCCGCAGGCCGCGGCCATCCCTGCCTCCGATTTTACCTACACCCCGGGCGACCCCAGCGCCCACTCCGGCAACGCCACCTTCGTCACCGGCGACGGAGGCCAGATGAGTACCGACCAGGCCGTGACCGCCTACTCCACCTCCGATGAGATCGGCGTCGCCTCGGTCAGCTGGGACCCGTCCGTCAGCATCGCCGTGCCGCCCGACGTGGTCGCCGGCACCTACACCGGGACGATCACCCATTCAGTGGCTTGAACCATCCGCTCCCACCCCGGGGCCCCGTACCGTCGCGGCGCCCCGGGGCTCACGCATTTCCGGGCCTGGCCGGCCAGGCCGGCGACAACTCCATCACCTGATCGGGGGAAGAACATGGCATCTCGCCGCGCGCGCCTGGCCGGCGCGCTTTTTGCTGTCCTCACCTCGGCCCTGGCCGTGACCGCAACGGCCGGAGTCAGCCAGGCGGCCGGCCCGCCTCCGGCCAGGTTCGGGATCCGGCTGCTGCAGGTGCCCGCCAGCGAGGCGGACGATCCCCGGGCACGGGTGTACATCATCGACCACCTGGCCCCAGGCACTACGGTTCACCGCGAGTTCCAGGTCGCCAACGAGGACAGCCAGCCGCTGACGCTGAGCGTCTACCCGGCCGCCGCCTCGATCAGCAACGGGGTCTTCCAGTTCGCCTCCGGGCACGCCCAGAACCAGATGACCACCTGGATCACGCTCAGCAAGAGCACCGTCAACCTGGCTCCGCACACCGCCGCCACGCTCACGGCCACCATCGCGGTGCCGCACGACGCGCCGTCCGGCAGCCAGTACGGGGTCATCTGGGCCCAGGAGGCGGCCAAAGGCGCGGGCAACGTCGCGATCGTGAACCGGGTCGGCATCCGGCTGTACCTGTCCATCGGCGCGGGCGGCGCCGCGGCGCCCGCCTTCACCCTGGGCACGCCCGTCACCAGCCGAGCGGCTGACGGAAGCCCGCTCGTCCAGGTGCCGGTCCGCAACAGCGGCGGCGTCGCCCTCGATGTCAGGGGAACGATCCAGCTGGCCGACGGCCCGGGCGGCCTGCAGGCCGGGCCGTACGGCGCCGTCGGCGTGGATACCCTCGCGCCCGGTCAGTCTCACCAGATGACTTTCAAGCTCAGCTCCAGCCTGCCCGCCGGTCCCTGGCAGGCCAGCTTCACGATGGTCAGCGGCCTGATCACCAAGACCGAGAAGGTCACCCTGACCTTCAACGGCACCCCGGCCAGCGCGGCCCGCAAGTCCTTCCCCGTCGTGCCGGTAGCGGCCGGCGGCGCCGGGCTCGTCCTCCTCGCCGCCGCCGCTGTGCTGATCACCAGGTCGCGCCGGGCCCACCGGGCCCGCCACGCCTAGGGCCGCGCCAACCGGGGTCAGCCCGCCGGGGTGACGGTGATGTACATCCGCACCCCGGCGGCGCTGGCCACCTGGACCTGGCCGCCGGCCGGGTAGGCGTAGGCCCAGAAGGTGTTCACCGACAGGGACGCGTTGCCCGGGGCGTAGCCGGGGACTAGGCCCAGCGGGGCGCCGACCGGGACGGCGACCGTCACCGCGACGACCGTGGACTGGCCGGGGGCGAGCACGGCCTGGGCGGGGCTGTAGCTGATCCACGGCTGCAGCGTGCCGGCCGGCTGGCGGGCGGGGCCGCCGGAGACGACGGACAGCGAGGACGAGGCGACCGCGGCCACCGTCTCGCTGGCCGTGCCGGAGTTGGTCATCTTCACGTGCCAGGTCCTCGAGCCGCCTTGCGCGATGGAGGCCTGCATCCAGAAGGTGTTCGGCGCCGACCCGTCCAGCAGCTGCACGCCCACCCCGGTGGTGGCGGCGCTGGCGCTGGCCTGGCCGGCCAGCAGCATGCCGCTGGCGATGCCGAGCGCCGCGGCTCCGGCGGCGATCGTGCGGACAAAGGCTGACCTGCGGTTCTTGAAGATGCTCATGACTACATGCTGTGCCAGCCAGGTAGCCGTACCGGTCGTGCGATCGTTGCCGTCCGGTAGCAGGAAGTTCGTGCCCTAGCTCGCGACCAGCGGCTCGTCCTCGGCATTCGCCAGCGGGACCTCGCCTGCCGCTCCGGCCAGCACGCGCAGCGCGTCCGGCGGCAGGAACACGTGCACGGGGGTGCCCTGGGTCAGGTCGGGCCGCACGCCGTCGTTCTGCATCAGCGCCTGCAGCGGATGGCCCGGCGCCAGCCGCAGCAGCACCTGGGTGGCCGCGCCGAGGAACACCACCCGCTCGACCATGGCGGGCACCCGGTTCTCGCCGGCCGAACCATGCTCCTCGATCCGCACCCGCTCCGGCCTGATCACCGCGTGCGCGGGGCCGGGCGAGGTCTGCTCGCACCGGTTCGAGGCCAGGGTGAAGTCCCCGACCCGCAGCGCGCCCACCGAGACCACCTCGACCTCCATCAGGTTGGCGGCGCCGAGGAAGTCGGCCACGTAGGTGTCCGCGGGGTCCTCGTAGACCTCGCGCGGGGTGCCGATCTGCACGATCTTGCCCGCGTTCATGACCGCCAGCCGGTCGGACATGGTCAGCGCTTCCTCCTGGTCGTGGGTGACGTAGAGGAAGGTGATGCCGACGCGTTCCTGCAGCGCCTTCAGCTCGACCTTGAGCGACCGGCGCAGCTTGGCGTCGAGCGCGCCGAGCGGCTCGTCGAGCAGCAGCACGGCCGGGTTGAGCACGAGCGCGCGGGCCAGCGCGACCCGCTGCTGCTGCCCGCCGGACAGCTGGCCCGGCCGCCGCTTGGCGAACGACGTCATAGCGACCAGGTCGAGAGCCTTGTTGACCCGGCCTTTCATGTCGGCCTTGCCCACTCCCTGATGCCGCAGCCCGAACGCCACGTTGTCGTAGACGTCGAGGAACGGGAACAGCGCGTAGCTCTGGAACACCGTGTTGACGTTGCGCCGGTGCGGAGGCACCCCGGACACGTCCACGCCGTCGAGCAGGATCCGGCCGGAGGTCGGCTGCTCGAACCCGGCGATCAGCCGCAAGGTGGTGGTCTTACCGCAGCCAGACGGCCCGAGCAGGGAGAAGAACTCGCCGCTTGGCACGGTCAGGTCGATGTTGTCGACCGCGATCTCGTGGAACCTCTTGGTCAGCCCGGACAGCTCGATGCTTCCTCCGGCCACGGCGCCACCTCCTGTGTGCTACGAACCGCGCTTGCCTGCCCGCCTGTCCGCGGGAGCGGGCTCGGTGTCGAATCCGAGTTGCCCGGACGCGAACCGCATCGCAAGATCGTACGTGCGTTGCGGCGGCACCGCCGGGTCATCCAGTGCGATTTGTACCGCAAACCCGTCGAGCAGGGCGGACAGCGTGATGGTGAAGTCGTCCGCGTCGACCGGTGAGAACTCGCCCGCCTCCTGGCCGGCCAGCACGATGGAGCGGATGGCCTCCCGCCACCGCTCGTCAGACTTTTCCCGCACCGCGGCCACCCCGGCATTCCGCGGCGACAGCGCCCACAGATCCAGCCAGAGCAGCCAGTAGCTATGCGGTTCGGGGTCGGTGCCCGGCAGGCAGTTCATCCCGATGAGCTCGGTCAGCCGTCCGGCCGCGGTCGGGATCGTCGCCAGCCGCCGGAGGTACTCGGCGTACCAGGTGTCCTCGGAATACCGTATGGCCTCGGTCAGCAGCTGGTCGCGGGTCTTGAAGTAGTAGATGACCAGCGCCGGGCTCGTGCCGGTACGCTCGGCCACGTCGGCGATCCTGGTATCGGCGTAGCCGCGCTCCACGATGACGTCCAGCGCCGCCCGCAGCATCTGCTCGCGGCGCTGCTCCCCGGCCGCGTCCCGCGAGCCAGTTCCCTCGCGCGAGCCCCCCGCACGCTGCTTCATCCGATCCTCGCTCCAGCCTCTCGATCCAGGACCGATCCCGCGTCGCCGGCCTTGTGGGTAATCGTAGCAGCTTCTAGACTGAATGTTCAGTCAATCTTTCGGAGGGCCCGGATTCATGGCAACCAAGGCATCCCAGGCGGCGAAGGCGATGGCGGGAAAGGCGGTGAAGACGGCGCAGGCAGCCAAGGCAGCGCAGGCAGCCAGGGCGTCGCGGGCGGCCGCAACACCCGGGGCATCCGGCCCCGCGGACTACGACGCGATCATCGTCGGCGGCGGGCACAACGGCCTGGTCGCCGCGGCGTACCTGGCCCGCTCGGGCGCGCGGACCCTCGTGCTCGAGGCAAGAAACAAAACCGGCGGCGCCGCGACCACCGAGGCTCCCTGGCCGGACGCCCCGGATTTCAAGGTGACCCGGCTGTCCTACGTGATGTCGCTGCTGCCCCCGACGATCATCAACGACCTGCAGCTGGAGCGGCACGGCTACAAGATCTACCCGATGGGCCCGTACTACCAGGCCTTTCCCGAGGGCGGCTCGATCAAGCTCTACGCCGACGACGCCAAGCGGAACCACGACGAGGTCTCCAAGTGGTCGAAGAAGGACGCCGACGCCATGCCGCGCTGGGATGCCTGGCTGGCCGGGCTGGCCGAAGTGCTCGGCCCGCTGCTGCTCACCGTGCCGCCGAACCTCGGCTCGCATAAACCCCGTGACCTCGGCGAGACCCTCCGGCTGGCCTGGCGGCACCGCGGCCTGGACGTCCGCACGATCGCCGACGTGACCCGGCTGATGACGATGTCGATCGCCGACCTGCTCGACGACTGGTTCGAGTCGCCGCAGGTCAAGGGCGCGCTCGCGGTCAACGGCGTGATCGGG
>Ga0335081_10016762_pt1 | contig 11869 bp, 10 predicted proteins | sample Lox_Sample_35_FD_206713 | JGI IMG/M metagenome (GOLD analysis project Ga0335081, IMG submission 206713) | Soil microbial communities from Loxahatchee National Wildlife Refuge, Florida, United States - Lox_Sample_3.5 | ecosystem: Environmental > Terrestrial > Soil > Wetlands | place: USA... | reverse complement strand
TACTACGAGGTGATCCCGCAGAACCCCGAAGTGCTTGCCGGAGATCAGCAAGAGGTGATGCTCGAGGGATTGGGGCGGGCGCTCGGGGCGTTGCGCGCCGGCGAGACGCTGCAGGTCTACGCGGTCGCCGCGCCGATCCAGCTGCCCGAGCTCCTCACGCAGCTAAAGCAGCGGCTGACCGACTGCCTCGACGGTCAGCCCGTCGATCGCGTCTCCGCGTATCGTGAGCTCGCCGGCGCCTACGAGCAGACGCTGCACCGCCGGGCGATCGACAATGCCGCTGTCCGTCTGCGGGTCTACCTGATCGTCCCGTTCTCACCCGAGAAGGTGACCGCCCGCGTCGACTGGAAGAGCCAGCTTCCTGGCACCCGGCGGATGAAGGCTCGAGCGGGGGCCTCTCGTGCGCTGGCGCAGCATGCGCAGGCGTGCCGGCAGGCGGATGTGCACGCCGAGAGTGTCTGTCACGAGTTCGAGGCGCTCGGGTTCACCGCGGTCCCGCTCTCGGGCGGTGAGGTTGCCGAGCTGATCTACCGGCGGCTGAACCCGTCGACGACTACCCGCGCGCTGATCCCGCGGCTGCAGATCACCGGCGAGCTGGACGCCGTCGTTGACGCCGGCGAAGCGGCCGCCGCGGCGCAGCAGCTTCGGGCGCAGCTCGCCGATTCGCCGATCAGCTTTACCGACGGTCGGCAGGTTGCGATCGAGGAAGACCTCGAGCAGACGATCTACGTCTCGTCCGTCGCCGAGACCACGCCGTTGGGCTGGACGCTCGAGGCGATGAAGCTCGACCGCCCCTACGTGCTGAGCATGCACGTGCACGCTACCAACCGGATCGCCGAGCGCAAGAGCGCCCGCCGCCGCCACCGCCGTTTGTACGGGCTCAACGAAGGCGCACGCCAGCGCTCCCAGACACCGAATCCGGACCGCCTGGCGCAGGAGCAGGAGGCTGCCGCGCTGCTGGACGACATGCGCAGCCGCAAGCGCACCGCGATCTTCGAGGTGTCGCTGTATCAGGCCATCCGTGAGCCGGGTCCGCACGCCGACCCGGTGTCGCTCGCTGAAGCCGCGCACCGTGCCGCGCAGGCGATCCAGGAGGCCTCGGAGGCGACCGCGAAGCTCGGCGCGTTCATGCAACAGGACCTGCTCGTCTCCACGCTCCCGATCGGCCTCGACGCCGGCCGCCGGCAGGCGAACCTGGCCCGCCGATACGTCACGCGGCACGCGGCCGCGAGCCTGCCTGTGTTCGGGTCGAGCTGCGGCAGCCCACTCGATGACGGTGCGCTGCCGTTCTTCAGCGCCCGCGGCTTGCAGACGCTCGAAGGGTTCAACCCGTGGGATCGCCTGTTCATCAACCGCCTGATGTTCGTCAACGGTCTGCAGGGCTCCGGGAAGACAATGTTCGGGATCTCGACCGCCGCGCGGCTGCTCCCGTTCGGCCCGCAAATCACCGTGCTCGATCGCTCCGATCACTGGCAGCTCCTCACGCAGCTCGTGCCCGACGCCGCGCACCTGTCGCTCGGCCCCGGCCGCGGGCACGCGACGATCAACCCGTGGGACACCGACACCCCCGGCCGCAGCGACCCCAGCCAAGTCGGCGCGCTGCTCGACCTGCACGAAGTGCTGATCGGAACCCGGCACGCCGGCACCGACAGCTACGCGTTCGACACCTTTGAGCGCTCCCAGATGGAAACCGCGATCCGGGAAACCTACGCGCTAGCCGGCCGCGAGCAGCGCTCCCCGCTCGAGCGAGATCTCCAACAAGTGCTCTACAACATGCGCGACGTCGAAACGGAGCGGGCCGGCAGCCAGACCCAAGCGGCCGCCGTGTACGACAACCTCGCGCGGCGCCTTGACCAGTACGTCGGCGCCGGCCGCGACGCGTACCTCGTCGACCGTCCCACAACCGTCCCCGCCGACTCGCCGCTCGTCGTGTTCGACACACGCCCCGCCGGCAAGCAGATCGTCGCCGCGATGTTCATCGCCCTGCAACACACCCTCGCAAAAATCGAACGCCGCCGCGAGCAACGCCTCCGCGGCCACCTCCCCGCGGCCGCGCTCCCCGGCGACGTACTCATCACCGACGAGGCATGGCAGTTCTTCCAGCGCCGCGCGACCGCCGACAACTTCCACGACGTCGTACGCCGCAGCCGCCACCTCGGACTGTTCCTCATGGCCATCACCCAACACCTCGACGACTTCAACAACGACCAAGGCCGACCGCTGCTGCGCTCCGCAACCATGAAGCTGTTCTTCCAACAATCCGCCGAAGAGCTCTCCTACCTACGCGAAACACTCGGCCTATCCGCCAACGAGGTCACGCTCATCAGCCGGCTCGGAACCGCCCCCGGCCGCTACAGCCGCGCCTACTGGATCAACGGCCCCCGCGGCCGCGCAGAGATCGAACTCACCCTCGGCGGCATCGAATACTGGCTCGCCACCAGCAACCCCAACGACCAACCCCGCCGCCAAGCAGCCTTCGACCAACACCCCGGCAACCCATGGGCAGCCCTCCAATGGCTCGCACAACACGAAACCCGCGGCTAACCACCCATGTCCCGCCGGCGTAAACAACTCGTCGCCGCCGCTGTTGGCGGCGGGGTACTGCTCGCCATCCTGCTCGCCGTGGTTCTCGCCAGCGGCGGAAGCAACGGCAACAGCCACTCGATCAGCGTTCCCACCGCCCAGCTCCCCACCAGCACGAGTGACCCACACGCCCAAGACCGCAAAGAGATCACTGCGCTCGCGATCGCCTACCAAGCCGCAGTCGTCCAAGAGGCCGCCAGATCGAGCCTCTGCAGGTACCTGGACCCGCAATCCCGTGCTGCCGCCACCGCACAAGCCAAGCGCACCTACCCGGGCCCATCGCCATGCTGGGCCGCTGCGCTGACCCTGTCCGGCAACGTACCGGGCGGACAACCCGCGGGGATTGATGCAGACAGCCTCCAGTTCGGGTTGCCGTCCCAGCAGGTCCGCTGCAACCTTCAGTCCCCCCCTGTAAGTCTCCCGGCGTCGCAGCACGGGCTGCCGTGGGCGGCCGCAACATGGGCCGCCGCCGTGTCGGGCGAACAGGTGACCTTCGTCAAAGAGGACAACCGGTGGTGGATCGACCTTCTTCTATGCCAAGGCTAGCCCCGCGTCTCATCCCGACGGTTGTCGCACTCCTGCTCCTGACTGGCTGTTCTGATCCTTATCAGCATGGGGCTGGTATGAACACGAGCGCCACGTCTGCGGCCTCGGCGACCACGGCTCCGACCGGAGCGGGCGCTTCGACCTTGCCGAGCGTGTCTTCGTCAGCTACCACGCCCGATCTCGGCGAGTTTGCTGGTGCTGCTCCGAGCTCGGCGGATCTACGGGCGGCCGGCCAGGCCGCTCGGGCGTTCGTCGGCCCGTACCTCCTCTACACCTATGGTCAGGCGAAAGCAAGCCAGATCCCGGGGGCTGACCCGACGTTGATCGCGCAGCTGGCGGCCAACCCGCCGAGCGTGCCGCCGAGCGTGCGCTCGCGCCACCCGAAGGTCACATCGCTATCGGTGTCCGGCGGCGGGGCGGGGCACGTCGCGTTTCAGGCGTACGTGTCCGACCACACCGTCATGTACGGGGTCCCGCTAACCGTCACTCGTGAGCAAAGCCGCTGGCTGGTGACCAGCGTGCAATGACCGGACCGCCTCGCGTGTTCCGGCGGTGGCGTCGCGAGCGGCGGTCTCGCAGGCTGTGGACGGGCTTGCGAGCGGAGCTCGAGCGTCGGCTGCGGGCCCTTGATGGCTCGTGGGTGATCGTTCGCGACCGCGAGGTCGAGGGCGTGCCTGTGCCGGTGACGGTCGCGGTCGGTCCTACCGGCATCTGGGTGTTGTGGGTGCCTGATCCGCTCAATACGGGCTATCACCCCGGCCCGATCGCCGAGGCGATCGCCTCCCCGCTCGGCGTCGCGCGGGAGCGGATCTACCTTCGCCCGCTGTACAGCGAGACGGCCATCGAGCACGTCGTGAGCGCGATGGTGAGCTCAACCCCGTGGTTCTCAAGCCACCATGCCGTTCAGTGGGCGCAGCGGCTCGGGACAACTATCTCGGGCGGCGGGCGTTGAGCCGTGCCTGTCGCTGCTCGCATCGCGCTCGCGCTGCTGGATCGCCGTGCCCTGCAGTGGCTGCTCTGGCTGATCGCTGGCGGGCTGCTGCTGCTCGTCGCGCTGTTCGGCGGCCTGGCCGCGCAGCAGTCGGCGAGCAACCCGGCTGCTGCGGCGCCGTCGGCGGCGGCGATCGCCGACATTCCCGCCAACTATCTCGCGGCCTACCAGGCCGCCGCCGCGAAATACGGGCTCGACTGGGCGATCCTCGCCGGGATCGGCAAGGTCGAGTGCGACCATGGCCGCAATCCCGACCCCTCGTGCAACGTTCCTGGCGCGCAGAACTCCGCCGGCGCCGGCGGTCCGATGCAGTTCCTCGGCAGCACTTGGACGACCTACGGCGTTACGCCGTCCGGACAACCCGCGCCCGCCTCTGCCCGGTGGAACTACCTCGACGCGATCTACGCCGCTGCGAACTACCTGCGCGCATCTGGCGCGCCCGGCGACTACTACCACGCGATCTGGGTGTACAACCACGCCGACTGGTACGTCGCCGAGGTCGAGCAGTGGGCCGCCAAGTACCGCGCCGGTGGAGCGACGATCGCCCCCGCGGGCTCTGGAACCGATCCGATCCCCGGTTTTACGATCGGACGCGACGACATGGGAGTCGACGCCAACGCGCCGGTCGGCACGCCGATCTACGCGCCCGCAGACAGCCAGCTGGTGGAAGTGCTCGACGGCTGGTACCAGGGACAGCCGTTGCTGCTGTTTCGCTTCTTGAATCCGCCCGCCGGGGCGCTGTCGCCGTACTGGTATGTCGCCGAGCAGATCACTCCGGTGAGCACCACGATCGGAACTATCTTCCGTGCACGAGCGGCCGTCGCGACCTACGCCCCGTGCTGCACCGGGATCGAGATCGGCTGGGGATCCGCAACGTCGACTCAGCGGACCCTGGCAGGAGAGACCGATCCCGCTGCGGCCCACCCGCCGGCCGGTGCGCAGACACCCTGGGGCGAGAGCTTCAAACGATTCTTCGGGATCCCCTAGAACCATGAACGCGCTTCCCGACCCGCTCCCACCCGACCGCGCACGCCACGCGCCCGTAGCCGCCGCGCCGGCGTCAAGCGACACGTCGCTATCCGCATCCGGGCGCCCGGCGTTGGCGTTCACCGAACCGGACGGTCCGGTCGTGGTCGTTTGCGGCCTGCACGGCGGTGCCGGGACCAGCACGCTCGCTCTGCTGCTCGCGCACTACGCCGCGGCCGTTAGCAGCGTTCCCGTCCTGATTTGCGAGGCCCCCGCTGCCAGCGGCGATCAGCTTGCGCTCGGCGCTCCGGAGTCCGCGGTGTCGCTCGACGCGCTCGCCGTCACGCTCGCGGCAGGCGCACGTCCAAACGATGGCTGGTGGGCGGAGCGCGAGAACCTGCGGGTGCTCGCGACCCCGCCCACCGCCCCACTCGACCCAGCGGCCGACGGTGACCTGTCGGGCACGCTTCGGGCCGCTGCTCGCGAGCACGGCCTGACGGTCCTCGACGGCGGGAGCGTTCGCGATCGCAGCACGCGCGAGCTTCTCGGGTGCGCCACGCACGTGATCTGGACGCTCAGCATCCAGCCGGGTGCTGTCGAGCAGGCCCGTGCTGTGCTCGCCAGCGGTCTGGTGCCCGCGCTCGCGGCCGCGCAGGCGTTCGCGTTGCGCACCCACCGTCGCTTCACGGCGCTGACCCGCGCTGTCCGCGACCTGCGCCGCGTCGCCGAGTCCCACAGCGCCCGGCAGCTGCTGCTGCTCCCGGACGCGCCGGCGCTCGCGACCCGTCCGCTCGACCTCGCTACCAGCCCGCTGCACCGTCCACTGTCATCGCTCACCCGCTTTCTCCAGTCGCCGTGAGTGTCGTTCGGGACACCGGCCGGATCACCGCGGCGGGCCTTCTTCTGGCCGGCGTTGCCGCGCTCGTCGTCGTCGTTCTCGGGGTCGAGCACGCGGTCCGCGTGTGGTACGGCCTGCACCCCGGCTCGCCAAGCCGGGTGTCCGTCACCCAGGTGTTCGCGAACAACATCCGCACCTGCGCGATCGCCTTGCTCGGAGCGGTGAACCTCCGTCTCTGGCCTCGCGCGCGTTGGCTGCTCGACCCCATTCTCGCCGGCCTGCTGGCTATCAACGTGCTGCTCGTCGGCACGGCCCTTGGCGCGTATGGCGCGCCGCTGCTGCGCCTGGTCGGAGCGCACGCGCTACTCGAGCTCGTTGCCGGCGGCGCCGCCGGCGCGGCCTATCTGCATGCCCGCCGGCGCGAGCCGCTCTCGCTCGCCGCGCTCGCGTGGTGTGCGGTCGCGACCGTAGGGCTGCTGATCCTCGCTGCCGTCCTCGAGGTCCACGGCGCTTGAAGCAGCTCGTCACTCGTCTGCAGCAGCGCCAGGCGGGACATCAGCTAACCGCGCGCGTTCAGCGCCGTCTGCACGAGCGGGTGCTTACTGCCGTCGTGCTGACGCTCACCCGCGGAGCGTTTGCCGACGCGCTCACCCTCGGCCCACGCCGGCACGTGGTGGTTGCTTTGACCGAGGAGCGGGTGTGGATTCTCGACCACAGGTGGCCGGGTACGGTAGGCGGGGTGATCGCCGACTTCGACCGCCGAGGCACGTTGCTGCACACCCGCCGGCGGCCGCTCGCCCGCCGCCACGCGATTGAGCTGTCCTGGCCCGACAGTCACGGCTTCGTGGCGGGCACGATCCCCGCCAGCGAACCGGCCGACCTTCTGATCGGACACCTCGCCGCCGACGAGCTCACGCATCACTAGGACTAGGGCAAGAGTCGCCTCTCAGGGCTTTTCTCTCGTCGGTCCTTCCCACGGTCCACCGTTCCCCTTCCCCGCTGCCCTGTCGGCGCCGTCGTGGGCGCTACGCCGGCGCTCAGCCCGTATCGCGCCACGCCCGCCGCCTGCCCACTGATCATCACCCGCGGTGGCCCTGGCCGGTCGCCAAGCCGCATCTCGGTCAACGGCCCTCCTTCCTGGCAGCTCCTTGCCGTTGCGCCGGTCGCGGGTACCCCGGCTGGGACGCTGGCTGTGCTGGTCACGATCAGGTCCTCGGTTTGCCGGTGCGGACCGGTCGCCCTCTTCGCATGGGACCCGGATCGTGCGCCGGCGCCGGCGGGTCGCTTCAAGGTCGCGTCGCTTCCTTCCCCTCGCCTGCGGCTCGGTTCCGCTTGCCGGTCGCCGGCATCTCCGGGACCCGTTTCGAGGTCAACCCACATCCACCCCAGTAAGGAGGAAGATCGTGAACAGCACACAGCTGATCGGCCGCATCGCCCAGGAGCCGGTCTACCGGGAGCTCCCCGGAAGCGAGGGCAGGCACGTGACGGAGCTGCGGCTCGTCGTCAAGGGCATGGGCTCCGGAGGACGCGACAAGCCCGGCTACATCGACGTGGTGTCCTACACGATGAGCGGGCGGGCCGCGGAGACGATCGGGACGGGCTGGCTCGTGGCCGTGTCCGCCCGCCTGGAGCATCAGACCTGGGAGACCGACGGCCACAAGCGCTCCAAACACCGCCTGGTGGCCAGCCACGTCGAGTTCCTCGCTGCGCCGCGCAGCGACGCCAGCGAGCCCGACGTCAGCGACTTTGAGTCGGCTGGCGCGGCAGGCGACGACATCGCTTTCTGAACTGCCGCCCCCGCACGGGCGCGCCCACCTCGGGCGCGCCCGCCCCGGCGGCGGCAATCGATCAGCTCTGCGTCTGCGCCCGCCTGGCCAGTCAACACGACGACGCGTCCACCGGCGACACCCCCGCTCCCTCGCGGTCGAGGACCGCGCGAACTCCTCAGCGTCGGAGGCAGCGGGGTGCGTCGGGAAGGGGTGCCCGGTCGCTCATCCCGACGCGCGAGAGCCACAGCAGCCCACAACGCACGGCGTTCGGGCGCATCGTCGCCTCGCTCGGCCACAGCTGCGCAATCGGGTCTTCGCCGCCGCCGGCGGACCACACGTTAAGCTGGCGCCGGCGGTTAAACGCCGCAGGAGCTGAATCCCCATGTGGACGATCGCCGCGGGGATGCCGACGGCCAACAGGAGGTTCAGGGCGTGGGAAACCGCGGCCTGGGATGGCGGCTTGTGGAGATGTGTGAGCACCCACACCACCGACCACGCCAGGCAGGCGACAGTCAGCAAGATCGCCCACAGGACGAGTACACCCCACGGGGACCACAGCCGCCGCGGCGCCACGGTTCCAAGCGCCCGGTTGCGGCGCGCGGCCTCGCGACGCTCAACGGCCCCCGCGAGCCCGCCGACCGCTGTGCCGTGACGGCCACGGCGAACAGCACCAGCAGCGAAAGGGTAATCGCCCTCCCGACCCCAGTCGGAACACGACCGCCCCACCCCACGATCAAAGCCGCAGCTAGTGTCGACGTGCGCGCCTGCCGCGCCTCGATCATCTGGTGTTCTCGCGTTCAGACAGCGCGCGAAGGGTCCGGGCGCACGATTGATCATCGTCGATCCCGACCCGCTGGAGGTTCGGGTTGAGAGCGCCGCCTTGGTTCCACCATCTGCCCGAACGCCGGCGCTTTGCCGAGTAACGTACCTTCGACATCGGCCTGCCCGTGTAGAGGCGGATCCCGGCGAATGGTCTTGCGTCCCTTGGGTGGATCGAGCGAAGCGAGTAGCGCAGAGGTCCCATTCCCAGCTATGCCGTTCACATTCCCGATCGACCTGCCGGAGCGCTACACGCTGCGCGGCCACATCGCCAATGGCGGCATGGCCGGCGTGTGGAGCGCCGATGACGAGCTGCTCGGCCGGCCGGTGGCGATCAAGGTCCTCGCCGAGCACCTGACCGGGGACGCGGCCAGCGCCACCCGCTTTGAGCGCGAGGCCCGGGCTGCCGCCCGCCTCTCGTCTCATCCCCACGTGGTCACGGTCTATGACTTTGGCGTGCACGCCGGTCGCGCGTTCATCGTCATGGAGCGCCTAGACGGCGCGACCGTGGCCGACCGGCTGCGCGCGGGCCGGCCCATCCCCAAGTGGGCGCTGACGTGGCTGCGCGACGCCGCCGCCGCCCTGGACTACGCGCATGAGCATGGCGTCGTGCACCGCGACATTAAGCCCGCAAACATGCTGCTCGACGAGCACGAGCGCGTGCGCGTGGCCGACTTCGGGATCGCCCGCGTGGCCACCGACGACACCGTCACGCGGACCGGCCAGCTGCTGGGCACGGCCGCCTACCTGTCGCCCGAGCAGGTCCAAGGAGATCCGGCCACCCCGGCCAGCGACCGCTACGCACTGGCGGTCGTGGCGTTCGAGCTGTTCACCGGGACGCGCCCCTTCGCCGGCAAGCACCTCGCGGCCCGGGCGCGCCAGCAGCTCGAGGTCCCGCCGCCCCGGGCCAGTGACCGAGCGCCGGAACTCCCGGCCGGCGTCGATTTCGTGCTCCAGCGCGGCATGGCCAAGGCTCCCGAGGCCCGCTGGCCTACCTGCGCCGCCTTCGTGGAGTCGCTCGAGCGGGCGCTGCCCGCCACCGGCACGGGCGGCTACTCGGCCGCGCGCGACCGCGGGGGCCGCGCGATCGCCTCGGTGCGGCACCCCCGCGGACCCCGGCTCGCGGCGCTGGCAGCGCTGGCGCTGGCTGGCGGCGTTGCCTTGGCATTCGCGCTTGGCGTTGGTGGGGGCGGCTCGTTCCCCGTCGCCTCACATCAGGCCACCACGCCCCGCCGGGCCGCCTCGCATCGCGCGCACCAGCCGAAGCCACGACCGCAGGGCAAGTCGCAGGCTCAGGTCGAGATACAGTCCCCGGTCACGAGCGCGCCTGCAACCCCGAGCCCCCGGGCTTCAACCTCGTCGGCGTCGGCGTCGGCGGCGCGGACCTCGACGTCCTTGCCCCCGCCGCCCTCGCCGAGCGCAGCCGCCCCGGAAGCCCAAGGCCACGCGCAGACCGGCCCGGCGCCGCCGGCCGCCAACCCCGTCCCGCGCCGCGCGTCGCCCCTGCAGACTCAGACGGACGGCGCCGCACCCGAGCAAGTTCCTCTGCCGACCTATTCCTCGCCCCCGACCACGGGGCATGCCCGGGCGCCGGCGCCGGGCTGATCCCCCGCGAGGGAGGCACAACCCCTCGGCGGCTGCGACACAGGGTGCATCGGGCCGAGCGCCCAGCCAGATACACGTCCGTGGGTATCCATCTTGGCGGCCTAGAAGTGGAGGGTGGAGATCGTGGCCGGCGGGCAACTATCCGAGGTCGCTACTACCAGGCGGCGAACCCGTTCCTCGGTGCCGGGCAGGCCGGGATTCCGCTCGCGCACGCGTTACATGGCCGCCTCGTCGCCGCGGTCGACGGAATGCGCTTCATCGTCCCCGGCGGCCGTCCCGGCGATCGCATCACTGGCCGCCCCATCCGCGCCGACGCCCACCCTCTTGGCCTGCCCATCGCGACTTCCTCTCGATCGAGTTGTGATGACCGACTGAATCCGCCGGAGGCCGTCTCGGGACCACAATCGGCGGCCCCGATTGCCGCAGGGTTGCCGACCCTAGTGGAAGCGGTCAGCCGAGTCTGGGCGGCGGTCCGCCCGATCTCGAGGCCGCGGAGAGCGATCTTGTCCTCGACTACGGCGCCAATGGCTCGGCAAGCCATTTCATGACATCGGCCGCCCCCGGGCATCAGCAAGTTCGAGCGGGGTAGAGTTGCGTCTCGATCCATACTGGGAACTGCAGTGGTCAAAAATCTCTTCCTGCCAGGACTAGTGGCACTAGCCCTTGGTACTCCTCCTGCAGCGGAGGCAGACCCCGCCGTAGGTGGGTTTCTCTCGTTCAGCTCAGCGATCCAGTTTCAGGAGAAGTATTTTCCTCCTGTCGCACCGACGCTCCTGAGAGATAATCGTGCGCGATTCTATTCGACGAAGCGTCCAATAGAGGTCAACTCCTGCACACGGGTCAACCGACCGATCGTGATCTGCAGCTTCTCGCTGATCCTAAACCCCAATGCAGCGCACCGCAGGGCCCACTGGTTCCCGATTCGCTGCCGCGGCCAGGTTCGGAGCCGCCATCGCGTCGATGGCTCGATCCTCGGAGACGTTCGCAACTACGAGTGCAGGACGATTTTCCCGGAGAAGTGACATGGCGGGGTGATGGCCGCCGCGGTCATCACCGACCATCAACTTCTGCGACGAACGCAGCCTCGCGACGGGCGCTGGTGTGAAGAACCAAGGCTCCAGGCTGCCCAGGGGTGCTCCACAATCACGCCCGATAATTTGCATTCTGTCCGCCAGTGATGAGGAGAGGGTTCTTCGCGGCCCGTTTTTGGACGAGCGTGACGGCAACTCATGACGCGCGAAGAGGCAATCGCCGAGGTTGAACGCAGGCGGGCTTCCCATCCCGATGCTACGTGGGTCGCGACCCAGCGCGGGGGCGAGTGGATGGTCGCTCGCATCGGGGTGGCGTCGACCAGGCCCCCGGGACAGCGACGAAGCCGCCGCCCGTCGCGCCCCGTGATGATCCGCATTCCCCGATCGAACGCGCGGCGTGGTTCGCTGGCGGCGGTAGCTGAGCTCGCGCGCGGCCCGGGCAACCTCGTTCCTACCCGGTCAGCGTCGCCTTCCGCAGTTCATAACGCACGCTCGATCATGGACATTGGTCCCTCGATGGGTGCACCCGTGCGGCCACCGCTGGCGTCGGCTACGCGGACGCAGCGTCGGCATCGACAATGAGCAGGTGGCGCTTGTCGTTCTTGGATATCCCCAGCTCGGACCTGGGGACTTGGAGTGCATTGAAGGTTTTCGAAACGAACACGACATGCTGTATCGCGGCGTAGTGAATGCTCACTTCACGCTGGTGTTTCCGACCGAG
>Ga0335081_10016761_pt1 | contig 11869 bp, 10 predicted proteins | sample Lox_Sample_35_FD_206713 | JGI IMG/M metagenome (GOLD analysis project Ga0335081, IMG submission 206713) | Soil microbial communities from Loxahatchee National Wildlife Refuge, Florida, United States - Lox_Sample_3.5 | ecosystem: Environmental > Terrestrial > Soil > Wetlands | place: USA... | reverse complement strand
CAGACCGGAGCAGGGACCCAGGGTATCATCAACCGGACGCGTGCGGCCGGGTATTCGGGGCCGCTTTGGGTCGGTCAGGACCTGGATTTGATCGAGATCGGAGACACGGTCGCGGTCCTGCGATGTCCATCCTCGTCGAACCCGTCCATTGCGGCCATCACGGATGGGAACTACCGAAGCAATCTCACCGCCGGCGGGAACGTGATTGTGTGGGGCGCAAACTTCGGCATCGGCGGGAATTTCGTGTTTTTCTCGTCGGTGAACGGCGGTTCGTCCGTGACTCTAAGCGAGAATGACGGCCTGTATTTCTGGCACCAGTCCCCGGGACAGATCAACGCGGCTCGGGACCCGCGCATCACGCCATGTTCCTACTACGTATCGGTGGAGACGAGTTGCATCGTCCAGTCGGGCACACTCCAGACATTCATCGTGACCATCCATTGACCTCAGCTATTCCGGACGGCGCCCGCAACCAGCTTGTCGACATCCAGAATCAGCGCGATGCCGCCGTCACCCAGGATCGTGGCGCCCGAAACTTCCTCGATTTGCCGGTAGAGGTTCCCAAGTTTCTTGACCACCGTGTGGTGGCCGCCGATCACGTGGTCCACCGCCAGCCCGAATTTGCCGTCGCGCGTATCGGCGATAATCACCTGCTCGATGGGGGGCCGATCTCCCGCGAGGGAGAAGCGTTCGCGCAGGGCAATATAAGGCACAAGGTCGCCGCGGACTGTGACGAGCGACTGGCGTCCGGCGCCGGACTGAGGCCCGTGGAGCAGTTCGATGCATTCGGAGACATTGGAGAGCGGCACCACGAAACGCTCGCCACCGGCTTCCACCAGAAGGCCGTCGATAATGGCCAGGGTAAGCGGGATCTTGAGGGTAAATTCCGCGCCGGCCCCCGGTCTGCTGTTTACTGTGAGGCTGCCCCGGAGGGCGTCGATCCCACCTTTGACGACATCCATGCCGACGCCCCGGCCCGATATTTCGGTCACTTGATCAGCTGTGGAAAAGCCGGGCGCGAGAATGAGGCCGTCGATCTCCTGATCCGTGAGGGCGGTGCCCGCGGTAATCAAACCGCGTTCAACGGCCCGGGCGCGGATCGCCTGGCGGTTCAGGCCGGCGCCGTCGTCAGCCACCCGGACCAGAACGAAGGCGCCTTCATGCGAGGCGGAAAGACGGATCTTCCCCGTTGCCGGCTTGCCTAGTTCGAGCCGCCGCTGGGGCGATTCGAGCCCGTGGTCAACCGCATTGCGGATCAGGTGCACCAGCGGGTCGCTCAACTGTTCGATCACCGTCTTGTCGAGCTCCGTGTCGTTCCCCTCCGTCACCAGTTCGGCTGGCTTGCCGAGGTCCGACGAGAGGTCGCGGACCAGGCGGCGGAGGCGGCCGAAAGTTTCACCGATCGGGAGCATCCGGATGCTCATGGTGTTTTCGCGAAGCAGTTCGCTGAGACGTTCGACTTCCTCGGCGATCGAGGCGGCTTCGGGATCGCCGCAGCCGAGTGCGAAGGCGCTGAGGCGGGCCTGTACGGTGACCAGCTCGCCGACAATATTGACGAGATTGTCGAGCTTGGCCGCGGGCACCCGCAGGGTAGCGGCGGCTTCGTGCTTGCCATGCCGTTGCCTCTCCAAGTGCTGCTTCTCGAGGAGAGCGGCCTCCAGCCGGTCCGGGGAAACATCCCCTCTGGCCACCATCAGCTCCCCGATGCGGGGCGGCTGGACGGCGGAAGCGGCACCGGCCGGCTCGATCACGATGCTCGCCTGGTCTTCGACGAAGATGAAGACATCGCGGATGGCATTCCCGCCGGCGGCCGTCGTGAGTACGGCGTCCCAGTGGAGATAGCATTTCTCGAGATCGATTTTCTCCAACTGGGGGATGCGATCCACGTGAGCCATCAGGCTGAGGTCGCCCAAGCCGCCCAACTCTGACAGCAGCAGGATGGGATTGGAGCCGTTGAGAAGGATGTCAGGCGCCGGGTCGAAGCGGATTCGATACGAGGAGGCTTCCGAGGTCACGGCCGGCTCGCAGACACCTTCGTTCGGCTGGCTGTCCGCACAGGGCACGGAAGAAGTGATCGTGCGCAGGCGATCGAGAATCCGCGCGCCCGATTCCGTTACGCCGCCACCGGCGAGCGGTGAGCCCACCAGGGTTTGGATGTGATCGCGGGCTTCCAGGGTGACGCCCGTCAGTGCGGGGGTCACCGCGATCCGCCCTTGGCGGACCCCGTCGAAGACCGTCTCGAGGTGGTGGGTAAAATTGACGATCGCGTCGAATCCGAACATCGCCCCCGACCCTTTGATGGTATGCAAAGCGCGAAAAACACGCCCCACCAGTTCGGTATCCTCCGGCTGTCGCTCGAGCTCGAGCAGCGCCACCTCCAGTTCGACCAGCAGCTCGGCCGCTTCTTCGCGATAAGCCTCCCGATGGCGATCGTTCATCCCAGAACCTTTTTGAGTACGGCCAGCAATTGCTGGGTGTTGAAGGGCTTGACAATCCAGCCCGTGGCTCCGGCGGCCTTGCCTGCCTGCTTGCTGGCGTCATGACTCTCGGTGGTGAGCATGATCACCGGAAGGTACTTGTAGGTGGAGTGGGCGCGGATGTTCCGGATCAGTTCAATGCCATCCATACGAGGCATGTTGAGGTCCGTAATGACCAGGTGGACGGCCCCTTTCAGGCGGCCGAGCGCATCGATTCCATCCACGGCTTCGATCACTTCGTAACCGGCCCCGCGCAGCGTAAAGCTGATCATTTGCCGGACGCTGGCCGAGTCGTCAACGGTCATCACGGTTTTGGACATAGCGAGTCCTTCACAGGTTTCTCCAGAGGCAGTTGCCATCGGGACGGTTGGGGCAAACCAGGTTCCGGGCAGCGAACCCGGCAGTCCTGGCGACCTCGCTTACGCCGTGTTCCATACCCTGTAGGTCGAAGCGCACGCCCCGGCTGACGTAGGTCCGGTGCGCCGCACACAACAGTTGGAGCCCGCAGAGATCGATGGACTTCAGGCCTACCAGGTCGAGCAAGGTATCCTGCCCCGCGGCGAGCGCCTGGATCAGGGCACGGTGCAGAGGACCCGCGGTCGAAAGGCTCAACTCACCCTCGACGCAGATCACGATGCGCCCCTCCGCTTCGGTGACGCGCACCCTGAAATCGTTGATTGGTTCGATTCCCATCATCAGAATAACTCCACGTTGGAGCCGAACTCCGAGATTGCCGCCGCAGCGGAGTCTGTGTCCGGACTCGGCTTCTCGCCGGCAAAGGACTCGTGCACTTCCCTTTCGGCCCGCATGGTATAGTTCTCCCCGGCGTGCTTCCGGAATAAAGCTCGCTTTCCGGCGGGCGTGCCGGCAGCGGATCTGGCTGCGCCGGCGACTGCCGCCATGGTTTCGAGACACGCTGACGAAACCTCATCCAGGGACCGGTGGGCGGTGATGCAGCTCGCCAAATGTCCGATCTCACGGGAGAGGTTGTCGGCCCCCCCGGCAAGCGCTGCTATCACGTCCTGATGCTCGCTCACACTCGTCCGCAGGCCGGCCGTCAGCTGGCGGATGCGGGCGTTCAGACCTTCCGCGCGCCGGGAGGCCGAGACCCCGGTTTCTCCGGTTTCCGACGACAATTGGGTTACCGCTGCTTCGGCGCGGCGCAGCGCATCCGTCACCTCGGCGGCGTCGAAGGATGCCTGCCTTGAGACGAATCGGATGCCCTCTGCCACAGTTTCCACCACTGCGCCGTTCTTCGAGAGCCGCGCAGCCTGAACCTCGGCATTCAGGGAAAGGTGCAGCAGGCGGACACCGACGCTTTCGATTTCACCGGCGAAATCGCTCATCCGGGCGCACGACTGGTTGGCTTCAATCGCCATGGCGGCCACCTGGCGGCGAGCGTCCGTCCATTGGCCGATGGCTCCGGCAATCATGGTGAATCGGCCTTCGACACCCGAGGCGTACGAGTTCGCTCCCTCGGAGAGCTGCCGTGCAGAGGCAGCCAGGCCGGCAACCTCACCCGCCAGCGCCTCCAGGCCGGTGAGAATCCGGGCAATCGCATCCAGGGATGCCCGGCGCGCCTCCACGATTTGCGCGGTCTGCAACTCCACGGTGTCAAGCGCATCCGAAGGATGAGGGACGGTTCCCGAGATGAGGCTCGAGGCCAGCCCGGCCAAGGCTTCCTCGACATGGCCCAACCGCTGGCGCGTGCTGTCGTGCGACTGCAGTCCGACCACCATTTCCGAAACCCGCGCCACGGCCCGCTGGTAGGTATCCTGGGCTGCCCGGGACACCTCTTCGAGCCGCTCCCGGGACACGTTCAGCTCGTCGAGCCCGGCGGCGCACTCGCCCACCAGGCGCGTTAACTCGGCATTTTGTGCTTTCTCGAGTTTGGCGGCAGTTCCGATCGAGCTTTCGATCAACCCGACAAGGTTGTCGATGGCTTGCGCGATGGCATCCGACTTCTCCTGAATGGTGGCTCCAAGGCCCGTTACTTCACTCGACAACGACTCGAATCCGGCCGCCTCGCACCCAAGCCGGGCGCTTTCCACGCGCGTGAGCACCCCCATAACCTGCAAGGTTCGGACGGCGCTGCGCAGATGACTCACCGGAGCGGTCACGGCTTTGGCCAGAGGTAAGAGGCCGGTCAACAGGAGCTCACAGCTGGCGGTCTCGCCCGCCTGCCCGGTCCACACACGTACCTGTTCGAGAGCCGAGGCGAGTTCCGTACCCTGTCCGCTCGCGAGGGAACTGGAAAGACCGGAGAGCTTCCCGGCCTCCTGCCGGGCCCGCTTTACAATTGCCTCCAGCGTCCCCCCCACCTCCAGAAAGTCCTTTTCCGTGGACTGGCTGAGCCGTCCCAATCGCGCGCCGGCTTCCTGAAGCTGGCTGGCAAGCCTGCTCCGCAGGGACCGCCGCAGCCTCCAGGCAAGTGCCCGTCCGGTCATTGGCATGCCCCCAGAATGGCGCCGCCAATGGCTGGCAACGGGACCACACGCCTGGCCGCGCCCAACTTGATGGCTTCCTGCGGCATCCCGAACACTACGCAGGTGGCCTCGTCCTGCGCAATGGTTTCGGCGCCGGCCTGCCGGAGTTCCTGCAGTCCCTGGGCGCCGTCGTTTCCCATGCCGGTCATGAGCACCCCCACGGCATTGCGTCCGGCATAGCGGGCTCCGGAACGAAACAGCACGTCCACCGACGGACGGTGGCGGCAGACTCGGGGGCCGTCCCGCACCTCCACGTAATAACGCGCGCCGTTGCGCTTCAGCAGAAGATGGCGGTTGCCGGGAGCCAGCAGCGCGCGGCCGCGCAGGACCGCGTCGCCATTCTGCGCCTCTTTCACCGTAATGGAGCACAACTGGTCCAGGCGCTGGGCGAACGCGGCCGTGAATTGCTCAGGCATGTGCTGCACGATCAGCAGACCGGGGGCGTCCGCCGGCATGGATTCGAGGACTATGCGCAAGGCTTCGGTACCACCCGTCGATGCCCCGATGAGGGCCACCTTGTCGGTGGTACACGCCATGGCGTGCGATCCCGGCCGCGCCAGCACGGCATCGGCCGTGAGCGCGGGTTCAACCGGCAGAACCCTGCGCATCCGCGCGCGGCCGGCAGCCTTAACCACCTCGCACAGGGTTTCGCGCGACTCGCGGAGGAACTCCTGGGTGCCCAGCCTTGGTTTCGTGATTATGTCAACCGCGCCGTACTCCAGAGCCCGCAGGGTGGTTTCGGCGCCCTCCTCCGTGAGGCTGGAACACATCACCACGGGAATCGGACGCTGCTCCATGATCTTCCGAAGGAAGGTGATTCCGTCCATGCGGGGCATCTCGACATCGAGGAGGATCACGTCCGGAATCTCCTGTTGGATGCGATCGGCAGCGACGAATGGATCGGACGCGGTGGCCATAATCTCGATCTCCGGATCCGACGTGAGCACCTGGGACAGCGTCTCGCGCACCAGAGGAGAGTCGTCCACCACCAGCACCCGGATCGGCTTCATTCCGGCACCCCGGCAGAGACTCCCATGCAAGGCAGACGCTTTACGAATACCTCTCCGGTATCCGTATGGAACTCAATCGACAGGCCCCTGCGGCCGCCCACGCAGGTGCGGGCCGGGACGACCCCATATCGAGCCAGAACCTCGAGGGCGACCTCCACGTTGCGGCGGCCCACGGGAAACCCGGAGGGGGAGGTCGCGGCAGCGCCGAAGAGCTTGATTTCCATCTCTCCGGGATGGGCGCCGCGGCGAGCGAACGTCTCGAACATGAACTCCAGAGTGGCATCGACATAGCGGAACGCCTCGCCGCGAGGCAGTTCGACAGAGGACGTTCCTGCGGTAGGCAGTAAACAGTGTGCCAGGCATGCGAGGCCTAGTCGGGGCGCGCGCGCCGCAATTGCCAGGCACGAGCCGAGCACCGTCTTTACTCGCATGGGTTCATCGGAGAACACCAACTCCCCTGGTTGCAGAAAGTAGGGGGCGGCGATGGCTGCATCAGGCATCGCACCTCCGGTAGATCGTGGGAGTCACCTGGACCAAAGGCAAGCTCACGCCCGTGAGGGACTCGGCGTGTCCCATGATCAGGTAACCGCCGGGTCGGAGCGTATCGACAATCCGGCTGAGGATCTGCTGTTGTGCTTCGCGATCGAAGTAGATCATGACGTTGCGGCAGAAAACCACGTCGAGGGGCTCTCGAAAGCCGTAGTCACGATCCATGAGGTTCAGCAAGCGATAAAAAACGCAGGCACGGATTTCGGGCGCGATGCGCACGATAGCCTGCCCCCGATCTTTGCTGCGCAGGATATAGCGGCGGCGAAGCGGTTCCGGAACGGGCGCAATCAGCGATTCGGGGTAAACCGCGCGACGCGCGGTCTCCAGCACGACGGCCGAAACGTCCGACGCTTCGACGCGGAAACGGTAAGGGCGAGGCGCCACGGAGGCGGCATAGCCGGCGAGCACCATTGCCACCGAGTACGGCTCCTCCCCGGTGGAGCAGGCTGCACTCCAGACCAGCAGGGGGCGGCGGATTCCGGCTCCCTCGTGCCTTGCGAGTTCCTCCACGACTTGCCCGGCCAGGTAATCGAAATGCGCCGGCTCGCGAAAGAAGTCAGTCTTATGGGTGGTTACGGCATCCACCAGGTACGGCGTCTCGCTCCGTTTGCCTTCCGGGCTCTCCAGGTGTTGGCAGTAGGCAGACAGATCCGCCACGCCAAGCGCCCGGGCACGCCTGGCGAGGCGGGTTTCGATCATGGTCCATTTCGCTTGAGGAAAGACAATCCCGGTTTCGGACCGGATGATCTCCGTCAGCCTCCGATACTCGCGTTCCGTGATCGAGTCTGGCCGAACCATGGTCCCTACGCCGCGGCGGGAGATGCAACCCGCAATCCCGCCAACTGGTCGGCCGAAAACACCCGGTCGATATCCAGAATCATGACAAACTGCGTGTCGCGCTTCCCCATCCCGCGAATGAAGTCGGTTTTGATGGAGGTGCCGATTCTGGGGGCCGGCTGGATCTGTTCCGGCTCCAGGTCGATCACCTCTTCGACGGAATCCGCCAGAGCTCCCATGATCGTGGTTTCGCCTTCCAGGCAGACTTCCACGACGATGATGCACGTATTGACGGTCTTTTCGGTGGCCGACATGCCGAAGGCCAGCCGCAGGTCCACCACGGGAACGACGCTGCCGCGAAGATTGATAACCCCGCGCATGAACTCGGGAGTCCGGGGGATCCTGGTGACGGTGGTAAAATCCAAGACTTCGCGCACGGTGGCGACATCCAGGGCAAAAACCTCGCTGTCCAGCTTGAATGTCAGGTATTGTCTGTTTTCGGTAATGGCATCAACGCTCATATTCGATCTCTCCACGAATGGCGGCGCCACGTGGGCGCCGCCTCCGGAATGCCTGATCAGTACCGCTCGAACTCCTCGTCCAACTTGTCGGGCCGGTTGCCCAACGTGAGGGCGAACCCGGCGGACTTGCCGTTCTTCTTGTTTGGAGCAGCGGTTGTGGAAACAGGCGCCTTGGGTGCGCCATTGGCGGCTTTCGAAACCGGTTTGGGAGGCGCCTTCGCCGCCAGCCTGTGTTCCGCGGGGCCCTTGAGCCCGACTTCCCGGGCTTGGTCGCCGATCTCGAAGAAGTTGATCGTGGCGAGTAAGGTATCGGCCTGGCTGGAGAGTTCCTCGCTGGTAGATGCCATCTCCTCGGAAGCCGAAGCGTTCTGCTGGATGACGGTCTGAAGTTGCTGCAGTGCCGTGTTGATCTGCTCGGCGCCGGTGTTCTGCTCGTTGCTCGCGGCGCTGATTTCCTTCACGAGTTCGGCGGTCTTCTGGATATTGGGAACCAGCTTTTCGAGCATGTCGCCCGCCTTTTCCGCCACTTTGACGGTGGAAGCTGAGAGTTGATTGATTTCTCCGGCCGCCTTCTGGCTGCGTTCGGCGAGTTTGCGGACTTCCGCGGCCACCACGGCGAAACCCTTGCCGTGCTCGCCCGCGCGGGCGGCCTCGATTGCGGCGTTGAGCGCCAGCATGTTGGTCTGCCGGGCAATCTCTTCGATGATCGAGATCTTGCTGGCGATCTCCTTCATGGCGTTGACGGCGTCCGCCACGGAGCGCCCGCCCGCCTTGGCATCCTCGGCGGAGCGGATGGCAATCTTCTCGGTCTGTTGAGCGTTATCGGCATTTTGCTTGATGTTGGAGACCATCTCTTCCATCGAAGAGGAGGCCTCCTCGGCGGAAGCCGCCTGGGTATTGGCGCCCTGGGAAAGTTCATTGGAGGCGGAACTCATCGACTGGCTGCCGTTGGCCACCTCCGAAGCCACGGTTTTGATATCCACGACCACCTTGGTGACGCCGGCAACCATGGAACTGAGCGCCTGCATCAGCTTGTCCTGCGGCGAACGCTCACGGATCTGGACGGTCAGATCGCCGCGGGAGATCTGCTCGGCGGCCCGGGTGATACTCTCCATCGCCTCGATCAGCACGTTCAGGTTCTGTTTGATGGCATTGAAATCGCCGTTGTAGTTGTCCGCGATCCGCGAGGGCACGTCTCCCTTGGAGATGCGGTCTACGTAATCGGCGGCAACATTCAGCGGACCAATCACCGCATCCAGGGTCTGGTTCACGCCGTCCACGATCCGGCGGAAGTCACCGCCGTGACGGGCGGCATCCGCACGGGTGGACAGTTTGCCTTCGCGCGCAGCCACGGCCAGGGTATCCATATCCGTGATCAGGCTCTTGAGGTTGGCGCGCACCGTTTCGATGGTCTCGTTGATGAACGCCTTCTTGCCCGGGAAACGCTCCAGCGGAGCTTCGAAATTGCCGCGTCCGAACTCCGCGATGCAGGCCATGGCTTTTTTCTTGACGGCGATGTGCCCGGAAACCATGTCGTTGACGCCGCGAGCCATAACGCGATAGGCGCCTTCGAAATGATCGGCCGGAATGACGACATCGATATCGCCCTTGGTGTGCTCTTCCGACATCCGGTTCATTTCTTCGATAAACCGCTTGATGTTGGCGCGCAGCCGTTCGATGGTGTCGTTGATGAACGCCTTCTTGCCCGGGAACTGTTCCAGAGCGGCGTCGAAATTGCCTTTGGCGAACTCGGTTACACACGCCATGGCCTTTTTCTTGACGGCGATGTGCCCGGAAACCATTTCATTGACGCCGGTCGCCATGGTGCGGAATGCGCCTTCGAAATGATCGGCCGGAATGACGACGTCAATATCGCCTTTGGTGTGCTCGTCCGACATCCGGCTCATCTCGGCGATGAACTTTCGCACATTGGAGCGCAGGCGTTCGATCGTGTCGTTGATGAAGGCTTTCTTGCCGGGGAACTGTTCCAGGGCCGCATCGAAATTGCCCTTGGAGAACTGATCCACACACGCCATCGCCTTCTTTTTGACGGCGATGTGCCCGGCTACCATGTCGTTCACGGCGATCGCCATATTGCGATAGCTCCCCACAAAGTGCTCGGGGCTGATGACGACATCGATATCCCCGCGGGTGTGTTCCTCCGCCATGTGCCGGATGTCGCCTGACAATTCTGCGAGTTGGTCAATCCAGTTATTCAGGCTGGCCTTGATCTGGTTGAATTCGCCCTTGTAGTCTTCGGTGATTTTGGGCGGGACCACCCCCTTGGAGACCTTGTCGAGTTGATCTTCGATGAAGGTCAGCGGCAACGCCAGGGCGTCTACGATCCGGTTGACGGCGGCCAGCGCGGGATGGCTGCCGCCGGCGCGCTCGTTCAGGCGGCCTTCCTCGATGGCGGCGGCCAGGCGGACGAGTTCAGTGAGAGTTGCGTCGTTCCCGACGGCGGCTGGACGCACGGCCTCGGGATGTTGATTTACGGTTCGTTTGCGCATTTACATTCTCAGGAGCGTGGGCTGGGTTGGACCGCGGATGGAAAACTTACCCGAGGGCAGGATGCGCCGGACAACACCGAGGCGCTCAGCGAGCACCAACTCAATCATCTTATCGGCGGGATTCCGGGGAACTGTATAGCGTTTCAGGCGGCGCTGAACTCGGATTTATCGTTGCGCCGGTCCCAGCCGCCCCATGATCGGCCAAACGTCCACAATCTGGTCGCCTTTGGCGACGTAGTACCGGTCGAAGGCGTTGGTGCTCATATCCAGGTTGGTGCAGTAGATCTCCACCCGGTCCCCGAGCTTCACGTCGCGGTCCGCATCGGTCCACCGCAGCGCGCCGTACTCGGCTCCTTGCGTTCCCACCTGCAACCATGGCATGCCCTTCACCTGGTCTGTCGGGCGCGTGATCGCCTTGTTGCCGTAATCGGTCGTGACAAGGTGGGGATGCCGCTTGCTGTCCACCGTGGTCAGCACGGTCAACGCCCCCTGGAAATCCTGGTACACCCGGTCGTCGTCCTTTCCGCCGACCCCGAAGTACCCGGTATCCATGAACACGTAGGACCCTGCTTCCAATTCGGTCAGACCGTGCTCGTGATCCATGTTGTACGTGCCGGTCGAGCCGCCGCTGACGATATTCACGGGCAATCCCGCCCGGCGAGCCAGGGCGAGGGTCTCGCGCACGCCCGCCAGGTCGTCGTTCGAACGCTTCTTCCGCGCCGCCCACGTCTTGGTATGCGCCGCGCCGCCCGAATACGCCATGAAACCTTCGAATCGTACCCGCTTGGATGCGGCCGCTTTTTGAGCAAGCTCCATCGCCGGGCGCCCGTTCTCGATGCCCTGGCGATCCATCCCGGCGTAGACCGATACGGCAATCCGCAGCCTGGCGTTTCTGGCGGCGGCCGCCTCTTCCACCCAATCCAGCACCTGCGGGTCGTCCACCACGAACATGAACGTCGGGTCCTTTTTCGAGAGCGTCACCGCCCGCTGAATATTGTTTACGCTGGCCGGCTGCTTCGTCCAGAGCACGCCCTTGATTCCCGCTCCGGAAAACAGCTCTGCCTCCGCAACCGTGGCGCACGTCAGGCCGATCGCTCCCTGGGCAATCTGCCTCCGAGCCACGTCCACGCTTTTATGCACCTTCACGTGCGGACGCACCTGAATCCCGGTCAGCTTCGCCTGGTCCGCCATGTGCTTCACGTTGCGCTCGAACAGGTCGAGGTCCACAACCATCGAAGGCGTCGGCAATACGTCCTTGGTGATGTCGCGGAAGTCGCGCCGCGCAATTCGCGCCTCGAATTCCTCGTAGGGAAAAGCCGTGCCATTTGTCTTTGCGGCCCGGGCTCGGGCGGCGCCAAAAGCGCCGGCGGCCGCTGCCATCAGAAATCCGCGGCGTGAACTCATGGAAACCTCCTTCAGGCTATTTCCTATTACCCTAGTCCATTCGCGCGCCTTTCACAATCGGGCGCCGGCAGCTGATATTGGCCGGCAGGGGTGTAGACTGATATTCGATCCGAACGTGTCATTCAGCGGAAATCC
>Ga0335081_10016759_pt1 | contig 11869 bp, 8 predicted proteins | sample Lox_Sample_35_FD_206713 | JGI IMG/M metagenome (GOLD analysis project Ga0335081, IMG submission 206713) | Soil microbial communities from Loxahatchee National Wildlife Refuge, Florida, United States - Lox_Sample_3.5 | ecosystem: Environmental > Terrestrial > Soil > Wetlands | place: USA: Florida... | reverse complement strand
GCTGCACAACACTCTCGCCAAGCGGGCCACTGTGGAGCTGACCGATGGGTTCCGCAACGGCATGGAAGCCTGGGGCGCCGCCGCCAAGTCGTGGGCCCCGGGTTGGACCAAACACCCCGAGGGGTACGTCAGCCCCGGAGATCTGGCGCTGTTCCGCCCGTCGCTTTCGTTCTCCGACTACCGGCTGGAGTTCTTCGGCCAGATCGAAAGCAAGAGCATGGATTGGGTGGTGCGCGCCCACGATCCGCAGAACTTTTACGCCATGAAGGTCAAGGTCATCGAGCCCGGTCTGCGACCCATCATTTCGGTGGTGCACTACCCGGTCATCGGCGGAAAGTCGGGCCACCGCGTGGAGACGCCGCTCAGCGTGATGGTGCATAACAACACGCCGATCGAGGTGGCGGTGGATGTCAAAGGCAACCACGTCACCACTTCCATCGATGGACAGGAAGTGGACTCCTGGACCGACACCACCCTGGTGGCGGGAGGCGTGGGATTCTTCAGTGACGTTGGCGAGCGCTCGCGCCTCTACTGGATGAAGGTAGCCAAGAACCAGGACGTGCTGGGCAGGATCTGCTCCTACCTCACCGGAGGTTCCGGGGAGTCGGGAGACGTTGGGGAGCTGTGGCCGTCGGGTGTTCCCCAGCCCGGGCAGCCGGACCCGTTGCCGCATGTCAACGAGCTGGCGCTGGCCGTCACGGCCATCCGGCCGCGCCGCCGGAGAAGCACTCGGAAGGAACGATTTTGAAGCACCGGAGAAGCGAAACATGGAATTCATGACAGGAACGGAAGCGGGCGTGGCCCAAACGATGCCGCCCGGCGTGACCCCCATCAACGAGGTGAAGAACCAGAGGCGCGCCAGCAAAACGCTGTCCAAGGCCGTCTCGCTGCATCTCGAGGGCAAGCTCGAAACCGCCGCCAAGATGCTGGTGCGCGCCATTGAAGGGGGCGAAAAGGAACCATCGCTCTACTCCGCCCTGGGGCACATCCAGTACGAGATGCGCGACTACGATGCAGCCGCCATCACCTACGCGCAGCTCGTCGAATTGGAGCCGATGCACCGCACGGCCTACTTCAACCTGGGGGTCTGCCAGGGCAACCTCAAGGACTGGAAAGGCGCTGCCGATTCCTTCCGCAACGCCACCGAAGCCGATGCCACGCGCTCGGACGCTCTGCTGGGGCTGGGCATCGCCCTGATTCACGTGGGCAGCCCGGCCCAGGCGCTGGATCCGCTGGACAAGTATCTCACCCTGTTCCCCGACAACGAGCAGGCCCTTTTCGGCAAGGCCGTGGCCCTGCAGCAGACCGGCCGCCACGCCGAGGCCGTGGAACAGTACCGCAAGGTGCTGGCGCGCAATCCGCGGTGCGATGAGGCCCTCTCCAACCTGGTGGCTATGTTCCTGGACAAGCGCGACCACGAGTCCGTGCGGCGCTACGCCGAGATGCTCTCGGAGCTGCAGCCGGAATCCACCGTGGCCACCGAAGCTCTGGCCACGCTGGCCTTCGCCGACGGCGACTACCTGGCCGCGGCCCGCTACTGCCGCAACCTGACCGAACAGAGTCCCGACCGCTTCGAGAACTGGTTCAACCTGGGGGTGGCCTACCATAAGATGGGCAACTTCCAGAAGGCCGCGCAGGCCTACCAGCAGGCCACCGTCCTCAAGACCGATTCCGCGCAGGCGCACCTGAACCTGGGGGTCACCGAGCAGGAACTGGGCGACCTGGCCGCCGCACGCACCAGCTACGAGCGGGCCCTGCAGATCGATCCCAACCAGCAGGGCGTGCTGTGGAACCTGGCCCTGGTGCTGGAACAGCAGGGCGAGCGCAACTGGGCCGAGACGCTCTATTCCCGCCTGCCCGAGGAAGCTCCGGAGTGGTGCGACGCCACCTTCCGGCTGGGCTACCTGCAACTGGTGCGCGGCGATTATGCCGCCAGCGCGCAGTCCTTCGAAGCCTGCCTGGCCAAGCGGCCGGAGTGGCCCGAAGCCTGCCTGAACGCCGGCATCGCTCACGCGCGCGCGGGCAATCCCGAAGAGGCCCGGCACTATTTCCAGGAAGCTCTCCTGATGCGCCCCGACTCCTCCGACGCCGTGCGCGGCCTGGCCGCTCTGGCGCTCGAGCACGAGGATTACGACGAGGCCTACGAGTTGCACCGCCGCCTCATCGAGCTGGGCGAACATTCTTCGGAGCTGTACTACAACGCCGGCCTGATCTGCCAGAAGCGCGGCCAGACCGAAGACGCCGTGCTCTTCTACCAGCAGGCGCTGAACGAGGACCCGCAGTTCGCCGAAGCGCTCCTCAACCTGGGCCACGCCCTGATGGCCATGGGCCAGGAGGAAGAAGCGCGTTCCTACTGGCGCAAGGCGATTCGCGAGAAGCCCGAACTGGCGCAAACGTACTTCGAGCCGCCCACGGTATAGGGGGCCTTAATCGCCGCCGCCCTCTGGAGGCCACAACTGACTGTCCAAAAGATAGTTTCCCCGCCGGTCCGAACTAGACTAGGATAGTCCACGGTCGTCTAACGCGTAAACAGACACTCCTAAGCAGTTAGACTGAGCGGTTGCCCACTTCTCCTCAGAACCACATCCCTCCTGGGCAGCCGCTCCTTTTAGTTAATCCACCGCCACCGCCCGCTCAAAGACCACATCCACCGTAGAGCCAGGCCGCAGATCCACTTCCTTGCCGCGGGTGAGAAGCACGGCTGCCAGGCCGACGGCGCCGCCGGCCCCCGCGCCGATGCCGGCGCCCGTCCAACTGTGGTCGGCCATGCCCCCGATGGCGGCGCCGGCGCCGCCGAGGGTGGCTACCCGGGCGGCGTCGGAGCCCTGGCCGCTGCCCTGCTTGACCTGGCCCTCCTTGGCATCGACCTGCTGCCCGGTGCCCGCCGAATCGACGGAGCTCAGTTGCGGCGAAACCTGGATTACCTGTCCGCTGGGCAGCGTCAGGCTGTCGATGCGGATGGCCAGTTCGGCGCGGCCGCTCACCCGGCCGCTGCGCTTGACCTTGGCCACCGCGCCGGTCACGTAGCTCCCTACCGGAACCACGATCTGGCTCTGGGAGACGATGGGGGTGGCGGTCCGGAAATAGACGCGGTCGCCCTCGCGGGCCGTGCGCGTGCTCACGGAATTGATCAGGTGCAGTGCAACGTGAGCGCCCTGCGGGATTTCAGCGGACGTGCCGAGCGCGGGAATCAGGACACCGAGAAGAGCCAGTCGCATGAGACACTCCTACCTTCATCCTAACCCCCGCCGCGAGCCAGAGTCGCTCAGCAGCCACAGGAGGCAGGCCATGGAGGCGGCCACCAGGGGATCTGTGATCTCCGCGAGCCGGCCCGGCAACATACACTGCACGGCCTCCAGAATGGCCAGGGACGCTGTTACCGCCGCCCCGCCGCGAAAGTACGGAATACCACCGGCGCGCAGCAGCCAGACGGCGGCGCCGTAGTCAAACGTCTTGCGGCTCATGCTGAGGGCGGCGTTATGGGGCTCGGAGCCGAGCGCCGCGCGAAACGGAATCCATTCGAAGGCCGAGTGCTGTGCCGAAAAGTGGAACGGCGCGAGCTCCCGCAGCACGATGGCCGAGGCCAGCATGCCGAACCCGGCCCGCAACCGCACTTTCTCCGGCAATCCGCACCACAACAGCAGCGCCAGGGCGGCTCCCAGCACCTCGCTCAGTGTGAGCCACCGGTCCACGATGAACAGGCGCAGCGGCACGCAGGCCATGGCCGCCAGCAGCCAGACCCCGCGCAGGCGCCCCCACAGCGATTCCAGCACCAGGGCGGCTGCGAACCACTCGGTGGTGGCGGCCCAGACTTCGATCCCCGACAGGCTGTAGGTGTTCACCATCGCCCAAAGGGCATACCGCAGCCTGGTGCGCCCGAAAACGGGGAACAAGGGGTAGAGCTGATAACCAGCCCAGAAGGCCAGCAGAAACAGGTCCGCCGCGCCATACCTCTGGAACCGCCTCTCCAGCGGCCGTTGAAAGACCAGCGCGGCGAGGGCGCCGGCGGCCGTTCCGGCGCCGTTAAACACCACGTCGAGCAAGCTGGTCGTACGTCCCGGCACGTAGACCTGCAGCACCTCGATGCTCGCGGAGAGCGCCAGTCCGAGTAGTGCGGAGACCGCCAGGGCCGCCCATCCCTGAAGCCGCCGCGCCAGGGCGAGAAAGGCCGTCAGCCCCAGCGGAGCGTACAGCACCACGTTAATCGCGGCATCGCGAAAGGTCCACCGGTTCCACCACACGCGCAGCGGGGAGTGCAGCAACACGGAGAGCGGGCTGACGTGGTCCCGGCCGCCTTCGAAGTGCCAGGGGTACAGGGAGCCATACGCGATCAGCGCCGCGACCAGCACGGCCCAGGCCACCGGAGGAAGATGAAGCTGCCGTTGCGTGCGGCTTTCTGTGGACACTGATTTACATGGTTTCACACCTGCATGGTGGCGGTGAGGTAACGCACCTGTTGGCGGGGCCCGTCACGACGCCTGCCGCAGTCAATTTCCGCTACATGCGGCAAGCCCGCGGCTGATCCTTCCATGATCGTCGGTCCAAACATCCCGCGCCTTGGCGGGGAGGGACGCCCAGGTCGCCGAACCGCGCCGGAACGCATCGCAACCCGGGCCGCGATGCCCCAGCCGAATTTCCGCTTCACCCAGCCGCGCATAGTCCGCCAGCAGCCAGACTCTCGCGAGCCAGTCCGATGGATTCGCGGCCGTGTACCCCGCATACACGGCGGCGCTCTTGCGGAGGCTGGCCGCCGCGCCAGCGAAATCGTTCAGTGCGAAGAGCGCACGTCCCACGGCGAGAAGACTGTAGCCCAGGCGGGTTTGAGCGAGCACATTCCTGGGATCCGCGGCGGCCAGATCCTGGCGGATGACGAGGCTGCGGCGAAAGCACTTCAGCGCCTCGGCGTTCCGGCCCAGGTTGAGAAGGCGATTCCCGATCTCCGACAGATCCGTCGACACGTCCAGGCGCGGCGCCGCGGCGGATGGCGTCCTGGCCGCGCGCCGCTCGTCGAGTTCCAGCGACCGCCGCAGGTAGGTCAGGCTGGCCTCGGGTCCGGAGAAGGTCGCCAGATACCGGTTGGCCAGCGCCACGTTGTTCATGGCGGCATCGTCGGCGGGCTGCTCGGAAAGGTGGCGCTCATACAGCGTCGCGGCCTGATTCAGGTACGGGCGCGATCCCTCGCGATCATTTGGCCGGATCAGGAGGAACATGGTCAGGTACGCAGTGGCGAGATCGGCCCGTGCGCCGGCAACCGCCCCGGCCCTCCCGGCCCTCGCCTGAAGGATGTGCAGAGCCCGCTGCACGTTGTCCCGCGCGTCCCGGGGGGAGCCCGCGTAGCCCTGAAGCTCCCCGAGCCTCAGAAACACGAAGGCCTGTTGCCTCATCCCGGAATCGTTGCCGGGCTGAAGCGCCGAAGCTCTCCCGGCCAGTCCGAGCGCCTTGCCGTAGCTCGCCTGCGCGCCCGCCGGATCCCCGAGATTGGGCGCGGAGGGCCTTCCCTGCACATCGCCGAGACTGATATACGCGGCAGCCAGTTCGCTTTGCAGACGCGCGTCGCCGGCCGATTCGCGGGCCAGGGAGTCCAGGTACTCCAGCGCATGAACCACCAGCTTCTTCCGCACCTCCGTGGAACCGGGCAGGCGGGCAATCTCATCGTGCAGGTCGAAAATCATGAAACTGGCCAGACCCCGTAGCTCGTTAAACCGGTGCTGGGACTGGGCGCGCTCCCGGTTCGCCACGTGCGCTTCCCAGCCCACCGCCGTGACGCCGGTGGCCACCAACACGGCGCCCGTAGCCAGGGCGGCCACCGCCACCTTGTGACGCGCGACCAGCTTCCGCAGGACGTACCGCAGCGAACCGCGGCGCGCCAGCACGGGCATCCCCTCCAGGTACCGGGTCACGTCGTCAGCCAGCTCCTGCGCGGAGCCGTAGCGTTCCGCGGGCTCCTTGCGCATGGCCTTCAGGGTCACGAGATCGAGGTCGTCCGCAAACGGCAGACGCCCGTCCGGACGGCGCGCACTGGGCTTTTGAGGGGGGATCTCGACCAGGCGAAGGGCCTCGTCCGGGGGCAGTTCCTCCAGTTGGTAGGGAGGCGAGCCCGCCAGCAGTTCGTACAGGATCACCCCGAGCGAGTAAACGTCCGTGGCCGTGGTTGCCGGAGCGCCGCGCAACTGTTCCGGACTGGCATAACCGGGAGTGAACGGCCGGAAGAGCCGCGTGGTGGCGCCCCGCGGAGTAAGGGGATCGAGAATCTTGGCGATTCCGAAATCCAGCAGAACGGGCGTGCCATCCGCTGTTACCAGAATGTTCCCCGGCTTCAGGTCGCGATGAACCACCAGGTGCTGATGCGCAAAATGCACCGCGCGGCAAACCGTCCGGAACAGTTCCAGCCGCTCGCGGATTCCCAGCCTGTTCTTCTCGCAGTGCTCGGTAATGGGCAGGCCGTGGATGTACTCCATTACCATGTACGGCATGTCGCCGGCCGCAATCCCACCGTCCAGCAGGCGGGCGATGTTGGGGTGCTCGAGGGTGGCCAGGATCTGGCGCTCGGCGAGAAACCGGCGCAGCATCTCCGGGCTGGTTGCGCCGGTGCCGATGATCTTGATGGCGACCTGTTTGCGGAATTGATCGTCGTCGCGTTCCGCCAGGAACACGGCGCCCATCCCGCCCCGTCCGACGTCGGCCACCAGACGGTACGGACCGAGCCGGCGGCCGATCCAGGAACCGTTCGTCCCGCCGGGCTCCCAGCCGGGGGGCACATCAGCCAGCGCGGGCCGTTCGAGGAAGTCGCCCGCTTCGTCCTGGGCCGCCAGCAGGGACTGAACCTCGGCACGCACCTCCGGGCGACCGGCACAGGCTTCCTCGAGCCAGGCGGCTCGGCCTTCGGCGCCCCGGGTCAAGGCTTCTTCGAACACCCGTTTGAGCAGGCTCCAGTCATCGTTGGTCATCGCTGCTGTTCGCCATCTCGCGATAGAGCCAGGCCCGGGCGACGGCCCAGTCGCGCTTCACCGTGGCCGGCGACAAGCCGGTTGCTTCGGCCGTCTCCTCGATGGAGAGGCCCCCAAAAAAGCGCATTTCGACAATCTCGCACTGGCGGGGATCCTGTCCGGCCAGCTTGATGAGCGCATCATCCAGGTGCACGAGATCGATTTCACGCTGGGCCAGGGTGGTGACGGCTTCGTCGAGGGAAATCCGGACAGCCGCACCTCCCCGCTTGGCGGATTTCGCCTGGCGGGCGTGATCGACCAGGATCTGCCGGAGCACGCGCGCGGCGATGCCGAAGAAGTGCGCACGGTCCTGCCACGGGACGCCCTGCTGACCGGCGAGGCGCAGATAAAGTTCGTGAACCAGCGCCGTCGGCTGGAGGGTATGATGCGGCCGTTCGCGGCGCAACTGGCTGCGCGCGAGCTGCTTGAGTTCGGCGTAGACCACGGCGAACAGTTCGTCGCGGGCGCCGGAATCGCCTCGCGCCATTCCAACAGAAGCTGGGTAATGGGCTTGGCCAACTCCCCTCCGGGTTGACGCATCAGCCCCTCAGTATACAAGAAGGTACATCGGCAAGAGCCCTTTCCAGAATCCACCACTATCAATGCATGCGGCAATATCGGGTGAACCGGCTCATGAGCCCTTCAGTGCTTCGCGAACCGCCGCAGGCGGAAGACCTCGACAAACGAAATGTACAGGTTGACCACCCCCAGGCCGCTGACCGCTCCGCGCACGTACAAGTTGTTCCAATACGCCGACCACTTCGGCGCGAACCCGGCGAAGTAGTTCCGATCCCAGGAGTCGGTCCAGGGGAAGATGAGCAGGAAGAACCCCACTTCCAGGCAGAAGGTGATGAACAGCACGGCGAACATTTTGTGATACCAGCGGAAGTCGGGGCGGGCCACCGGAACCGGTCCCGGTTCGGGCTGGTCCGCAGCCGGCAATGCGCCGGGCGGATCGGGCTCGGTCGGCGTCATGCGGCGCCCGCCGTGTCGAAGAGGTCCATCTGCGGATTGTAATCCAGCGGGAACCGGGAATGCGCGCGCACCGGCTCGAAGCTCAGGCGGTGCAGCGGCGTGGGACCCAGCCGGGCGATAGCCTCGACATGCTCGGGCGTGCAATATCCCTTGTGCGAGGCCAGCCCGTATTCCGGAAAAATCTCGTCCCAGGCGCGCATGCACTGGTCGCGGTACACCTTGGCCACAATGGAGGCCGCCGCGATGGCATGGCACCGCGCATCGCCCTTGATGAGGGAGCGCTGAGGCAGGGGAAGATCGATGGCCACGGCGTCGATCAAGAGGAAATCCGGCGCCGGGCGCAGCCGGCTCACCGCCAGGCGCATGGCCGCCCGCGAGGCCTGGTAGATGTTGATGGCATCGATGGTGGCGGAATCCACAGCGGCGATGGCCCACGCCACGGCGCGCTCGCGGATGCGCTCCGCCAGCACCTCCCGCCGTTCGGCCTCCAGCAACTTGCTGTCGTTCAGACCGCGCACCGGACGGTCCGGCGAGAGAACCACCGCGGCCGCCACCACGGGGCCGAACAGCGCCCCGCGGCCGACCTCATCTACGCCGGCCACGGCGCCAAAGCCGCGCGCGCGCAACTCCCGCTCCAGGGTAGCCTCGCACCGGAATGTCCCGGCTTTGGGCATTGCGAAACCGGCCCTGCCTATTCGCGTTCTTTGAGGCGTGCGGCCTTGCCGCGGAGGTTGCGCAGGTAGTACAGCTTGGCCCGGCGCGCCTGGCCGGTGCGCACGACGTCGATGTGGTCGATGACCTTGGCCTGCACCGGGAAGATGCGCTCCACGCCCTGCCCGAAGCTCACCTTGCGCACCGTGATGCTCTCGCCCATGCCGCTGCCGTTGCGGGCAATCACCGTGCCTTCAAAGGCCTGAAGGCGCTCTTTGTCGCCTTCCTTGATCTTCACGTGAACCTTGATGGTGTCGCCAGGGCGGAACTCGGGAATTTGGTTCTCCCGCTTGTTTTTGGCAATATACTTCATCAACGCGTTCTGCATGTAATGTCCTTGTAATCTTCCATATTAGCAGGGGTTGGGCGAAGTCGCCCGTTTCGATGGGGCAGGCGGTTTTCGCCCGCCAGTCATCGGACAATGAACACGGGCCGGCCAAACGGCCTGCCCCACCTCGTTAACCTGCGCTCTTGACTGGCCGGGCGGCCTTCTGTATTCTTTCGTGGGATGGGGTCCGACCCTGGAGGAGGGGTCACGGTCGCCGTTCCATGCCGTCCGTCCGTATTCCCTGAGAGGAGCAATGGACCGGGCGTGAGTATCGACGGGTTCCTGGCTTCCGAGCCTGGAGGAGGGATTATTTATGCACTCACACCGGTGCGGCATCCGGCTGCTAGCTGTCACCGTCTTGTTCCTGGCCTGCCATCCGCAGGCCTTTCCGGCGGTCTTCAACGTCGCCAACACCAACGATTCCGGGCCCGGCTCCTTGCGCGACGCCATTAACCAGGCGAATGCCGCCGGGGGCAGCAGCACCATCAACATATTTCTGAACAACTCCATCCTCACCCTGGAGAGTGGCCTTCCCGTTCCTACTGTAAACTTGACCATCACCGGTTCGGTCAGGATCTTCGGCAATAACACCTTCGGCCCGCTGATGTACGCCGGCGCCGGCAAGACTACCAATCTCTCCAACTTCGTCCTCGCTGGCGCCTTCAACGGTCCGGCCCTACAGATCCTGCCCAACGGCACCGTCAACTTGGATCAGATGAATTTCTTTACCGACTTCAACAACTCTGGTTTCGGCGGTGCCATCAACGCCCTGGCAGGCAGCAACGTAACCATTACCAATTCGTCCATCCACCAAAACGGCGCAGTGGCCGGCGGGGGAATCTACGTCACCCACGGCAACCTGACCGTTACTACGACGTGGTTCAACGACAATGGCGCCAGCAGCGGCGTAGGCCGCGACGTCGACTGCGATCAGATGTCCACGTGCAAGCTCTCCGCCTGCTCCTCCTATAACGACGCCGCCGCGTTCGGCTCCGTGGCCAGCGAAAACGGTGCGGCCCTGACCCTCAACTTCAACACCTTCCTCGCCAGCAACGTCTACATCGACACCGGCACCTCCGCCACCGGCATTCTGGCGGGCAATGTGTTTTCCGGCAACACGCCGGGAACGGATTGCGGCAACTGCGGCACTCCTCCCAACAACCTGATCGGCGGAGACCACTTGCTCTACGTTTCATCGGGCGTCTTTCCGATCCCGTATCCCACCAGCGACGCTATCTTGGGCTGCACGGTTGTGCCAGGCATCCCTACCGTAGACATGTTTGCGTTACCCTACCCGACAAGCGGCGCGACCAACTGCGGCTCTTCCAACCGCTACTACACTCTGTCGGCGGTGACCACGCCGGATACCACGATTCCAATCGCGTCTGACTGGCCCGTCAGTCTGGGGTTGGATCTCATCCCGAACAACAATAAGCCGTTCGGCCACTCGACCCCACCAGACATTCCGGTGACTGCCGGGCTGGTGTCGGGAACCGGCGGACTGAACTTCGGCACGCCGCTGATCGATCCGCTGACCGGCATGGTCACGGTCAACGTCACCTTCGACACCCCAGGCTCCAAAACCGTTCGGTTCACCGCCCCTGGCACCACTCCCCTGGATGAGTCCGTCAACGTCATCGGCCCGCCCAACAGCATCACCATTCAGAGCGGCAACAACCAGACAGTGGCGGTCGGTTCCGCATTCAACGTCTTTTCCGTTCTGGTCGCCGATGTGGCGGGTACTCCACTGGCTGGCCAGAACGTGCACTTCACCGCTGCGGCTTCCGGACCGGGTTGCTCCTTCCCCGGCCCCTCGAACACCGCGACCGTCCCCACCAACGCGCAGGGCGTCGCCACCTCGCCAACCTGCACCGCCAACCAGACCGTGGGCGACTTCAATGTCTCGGCCGGCGACAGCCCCGCGCCCGCGGCCATGTTCACGCTGCACAATGCCCCGAACGCGGTCAACGTAACGGTGCAGACCTCGCCCGATGGCCTCCAGTTCACCGCCAACGGTACGCCGCACTCGACTTCGGTCACCTTCCCGTACGCTCCCGGCACGCCGCTGCCCCTCGGGACGACCACCCCGCAGTTCGGCGCCGGAACGCAATTTGATTTCGATCACTGGTCCGACAACGGTGTCATCAATCATTCCCCTGTCGTGCCTTCGTCGGACACCACCTACACCGCCTTTTTCAACACGTCGTACCAGCTCACCACCGCGGTTTCGCCGACCGGCGGCGGCACCGTGACTCCCGCCACCGGCAGTTACTTCCCGGCGGGGGCCGTGCAGCCGGTCACCGCGACGCCCAATGCCAACTACGTTTTCGGTGGCTGGAGCGGCCCCGTGGCCAACCCCAACAGCGCCAACACCACCGTGACGCTCAACGGCCCCACTACCGTCACCGCCAGATTCGACCCGCTCACCACCTTTCAAACGAACCCGGCCGGATTGATGTTTCGTGTCGACACCACGACGTACACGGGAGGCGAGCCATTGCTCCTTTCGCCGGGCGCCCACACCGTAGCTGCCGTCACCCCCCAGCCCGCCCAGCCCGGCGTCCAATACGTCTTCGGCTTCTGGAGCGACGGCCTTCCCGCCACGCATGACATCGCTGTGGGCAACACGCCGGCCACCCTCGCCATCACCTACACCACGCAATACCAGTTGACCACCGCGGCCTCGCCGGCCAACGGCGGCGCCGTGGTGCCGGCCACCGGTTCTTTCTTTGATGCCGGCACCATGGTCGATGTGATGGCCACCCCCAATGCCGGCTTCGCATTCACCACCTGGACCGGCAACGTGGCGGCGCCCAATCAAGCCTCCACCACCATCACCATGGGCAGTCCCCAGAGCATCACCGCCAAC
>Ga0335081_10016758_pt1 | contig 11870 bp, 2 predicted proteins | sample Lox_Sample_35_FD_206713 | JGI IMG/M metagenome (GOLD analysis project Ga0335081, IMG submission 206713) | Soil microbial communities from Loxahatchee National Wildlife Refuge, Florida, United States - Lox_Sample_3.5 | ecosystem: Environmental > Terrestrial > Soil > Wetlands | place: USA: Florida... | reverse complement strand
CGACGACCCTTCCCATGGGGTCGTACAAGGCCTCGTCCACATTGCCATTGGCGTCGGTAATTCGCCACGGACTCAGTGCCTGATAGTCGTTTTCCGCGCGGACCACCAGAGTAACCGGCACCGGGGGTGGAACGATGGGGTTCTGGACCGGCATGCCCCTGAGGTACTCAACAGCGCTTACCGGGAGCAGGCTGTAGGCGTCATACGCGACCGTGCTGGTCGGATTGAGCGGAGCTTCGAGGTCAACACCCACGAAGTCGCCCCCGGTCCGGCAGGGGAGAAAGAATTCGTCCGCGTTCTTCAGGTAATAGAGAATCAGTCCGCGGTTCCACCAGTAGTCCTGATCGAGCCAATAACCCGCGTCGCCAGCGATCTGTTTCGCTGTCAGGCGATCGCCAAATGCGGTCTGCACCAGGTCCGGCGTGAGCACTGCCTGTTCCACATGATGCTCGAGGCCGCGCGCCGAGATTCCGCCGAGTGGCAACGCCGCTGCCTGCGTGGAATCCCAGTAGTAACCTCGTTCCCAACTGAACAGGCGGGCCTGGCGCTGCCCTGGAGTGAAGGGCTGCCCGTATGCGAGAGGATTCTTCATGGCGGCGGCGATTTGCAAGGCCAGGTCCGAGAATGAAAAGTATCCTGAAGAGGCGAGCCCTTCCACCTCGTATTGGCGCATCTCGCAGGGAATGCCGATCCAACGATAAGGCTCCGCGCTAGTCTCCTGGTGGTTGATGAAGCGGTCCTCGGAGACGACCACGTGCCTCTCGACTTGTTCCGGATAGATCGCCTTTCCGGTGTTCAGACGCCGCGGGTAGGCCACGGAACAGCTCCGCAGGATATTGCCGAATTCATCCACCACCAGGTTGAAGTCCTGCTGGATGCGGGGATCGGCAGGATCGCGATCGTAGTGATAGGAGATCGACTCGGCGGTGTCGGTGAAGAACACGGCGTAGGGCTGTCCATTGCGCGGTTGCACCTGACGGACCATCGAAATGGATTGGCTCACGGTGAACGGGTTGGCCGCCGCGGGGGAATCGTCGAGCCCATAGACTTCCTGCCGCAGCATGCGGCCGGACAGCATCACGTAGGCCTGGCGAACGGTCTCCGGATCCTGCCAATCGATGGCGGGGTCGAACATCGCCTCGGGCGGATTTGCGGCCAGCGGGTCGCCGCGCCAGTATTCGCGCGCGTATTGGCGCGAGATCCTGCCGTGCGCGCCGAAGTCGCCGAGGTCGTACCAGGTGCGGGCGTAAGTTGGAGCGACGAACTGATCGCGCGTGGGCACTTCCACCCGCGTGGCGGATGCTCTGGCGGCTGCGACAGACTGCTCGTATTCTTCGCTGTCCCATGTCTCGACGAAGCCGAAGCCGCGGAACTCGCGCTCCACCGGATCATAGTATCCATCGTGATATTTGTACCGGGTCACATACCGGGTGGCGGAGATGGCATCGATCTTCTCGACCTTGTCGATCACCGGCACGGGAAAGAACATACGCGCCGCCCAGGGGCGCCCGCCGGCTTTGTCTTCCAGGTACTGCTTTACCGAGGTGCTATAGGTGATGCGGGTCCTGGTCCCCATGTTGTTGTCGAAACCCGACAACAGGTAGGGCTTGACGTCCCCCGAGAAATCGTAAAAGTAGTGGGTGACCGTGGGACTGAGGCAAGTCATGACCAGGCAGGAAGTCCCATTGCCCTTGACGTCCGCGAAGCTGATCTGGCTGGCGGTGAAGTAGGGAGCGGGCAACGGGAGGACCAACGGATCGCTGAAACTGTTGCCGCTTTGATTGAAGTAGATCCGGATGTGGCCGGGACTGGCATAGACCAGGTCGGCCATTCCCGTTCCGTCTACGTCTACGAGGAACAGCCGGCGGGCATCGAAGTCCTCGCCGAACACCGGCGCGTTCCCCAGCACCACTCTCTCCCCGAAATTTCCGTATCCGAGATTCGGCCAACATTCCACCATCCCATCGCGAATGCGCACGCGGTGCGACAGGCCGTCGCCGAACATGTCCGCGAAGGTCAGCAATTCCTGTTCGCCGGGATCGTCCTCGGTGGGGAAGCCGGGTTGCGCCAGGGCCAGGTCGGGCGCGCCGAAGCCGGCCTCGCCAAGAGAGGGATAGCTACGAATCAGCGCGTTGTCGAACACGGCGAGATCGGCCTTCCCGCTGCCGTTCATATCGACCAGCGTGGCTAGCGGGGAGCTTGCCTCGACGGGCATCGAGCGGAACGGGCGGAAGGTCCCCCAAGCGCCGCCGCGGTCATGCGGGTAAAACCCGCTCCGCGAGGGCGCCGTCACCACCAGATCCAACTCTCCGTTGGCGGAGAGCGATGTAATCGAGACAGCGCCCCCGCTGAGATCACGGTCGGTGGGAAACCGTGACGGGTGGTGTGGGCCCGAATAGCGGCCTCCGCCCAGAGGGTCCCACTGCAGAGTGACCGTTCCGTCGCTGTAGAGTAGTCCGGGTATCCCTTCGCCGTCAGTGTCCATCCAAACGAACTCACCGCCATCCGGGTAACCGGAGATCATGCCGCCATCGAACTCGAGCTTCTCAAAGGGCTGCTTCAACGGCTGGAACGGGGTGTATTCGAAGAGGATCTCGGGCGTGGAAAGGGTCTGGTAGGTGCCATCGGCTTGCCTTCGCCAGCCCGTCTCCATGACCGAAGCAAGCAGCGAGAGATTCGGCGCGGCGCTGGAGTGGCCGTTGCTCTGCCGATAGGTCAGGCTGAGGCTCTTCGTAAGGAACGGCCGGCCGTCGAATTGATCGTGAAAGCAGTGATAGATGAGGATGTTGGCGCAACGACGCAGGGTGCGGATCTCGAACCCGCTGCGATAGGTCGAGAAGGGATCGGGCCGGGGTTCCCACGTTCCACCCGGGTCGTCGGGATGGGCGAGGGAGAACTCGCCGTAGTCAAAGACAATGCGGAAGGCGAAGTGTTCCTCGCCGCCAGCGAAGTAGTTGCCGTACTCGATCCGCGAGAGATAGCGATTGGCGGAATGGTCCCCTCCGGCTTCCGAACCGGACCGGGATACCTTGGCGCTGTCCTCCGGCTTATAGAAGTAAACGATGCGATTGCCCATCGGGTCCTGAGACTCGTCGAGCAGCCATTGAAAGACGCGATTGGGGCGCGCGGGGTCGAAAATGCGGGACTCGGCAGTGCGGCCGAACGTCTGGAGGATGTTGTCGCGGCCCAGGACGCGCCAGTACGCCTCGCCGTTATCTCGGCGCGTCCATCGCTCGATGCCGGCGAGTGGGGCTTGGTCGCGCACCCGGTAGACCACGACATCGTAAGTGACGAGGTCAATGTGCTCGGTGCGCCGGTCGGCGATCCATTTGCCGGCGGCCTGGTCCCAGATCAGGGCGGGAACCAATTCGCCCTGATCCGCGAGCACGAAGATGTCGCTGTCGTCATAGCGAGGGATGCCGTTGCTGGTCTGACGCGCGATACTGGCCAGTGGGACCTGGGCCCCGACGCCGAAGACGCCGTTTCCTCCGCTCGAGCTATAGGTCAGGCTGAGATCGGGCGCGACTTCGCGCGCGTACGGCGCGGGGATGGCAATCGAAAAACCCGCCGAGCCGGTGAATTCCTGTGACTCGAAGGTCTCTCCGAGTCCGCGCACCGCCCCGCCCCCTTTCGGGGGAGAGATTGGCGGCAACGAGATTCGCTGTTTGCCGGATCCTGACGGGGCGGTCGTGCGCTGAGTCACCATGAAGGGCCTTTCACAATGAGCGCGGTGCAGTCGGGCGGGCTTACGCCGCCGGCGTCTTGAAACTGACGGTCACATGCGCGGGGTCGAGCCCCGTACCGAGGATTGACACCAGATTGTGAACCGTGACTTTGTAGTCAGTGTCGGGCTTGAGCATGACTTCCAGGTGGATGACGAAGCCAGTGCTGGCATCCAGTTTCGCGCCGGTCACGGGCGCGGGGGGATCCAACGTGTAGTTGGCGGCGTCGGAACCCGTTTCGTTGTTAACAGCCAGGCTCAACGTCAACGTGACCGCTTCAGTCGATCGTGCGACGGCCCTTTCGAGCGAGATTCTCGGCAGCGGATCGCCGCCCGCGCATTCCGGCAGACCGCCGCCGGCGGTTGCCGATTCGATGGCTTTAATGCGGCAGGCGAGACCGGGGTCGTTGAGCGGGTCCTTGGGATTGCCGTGAGCGTGTTCCGGCTTGACCAGCGCGAACAGGGCCTTCCACTGCGCCATCGCTTCCAGCACATAAGTGAGGAATGGATCGCCGACCCAGTTCAGGCGCGCAGCGGCGCCGAAAGCGTAAGCGTCCGCCTGTCCGACCGCGGAGTACCCGGCCGCGTTCTTCGGCACGCCGGCGTTGAAGCAGCCGACCCCGTGCGCCATGGCGGTGAACAGGCCTTCGTAATTGAATCCTTGCATGCGCGCCAGCCCGCCGTTGACCTGCACGATCTTTTGCCCGTAGGCTTCAAAGGCATACAGATTGGGCGAGACGTCGATGGCGTCGTAGTAGAAATGAATGTCGGGGAAAAATCCGGACAACTGGGCCTTGACTGTGTTGAACAGGGTGAGCGGGATGGGGTTGGAGAGGGGAGCCTGCACGCCCTTGGTCATGATGTCGTCGGCCTGATCCCTGGTCAGAAACATCTGCGCGCCGGGGGGCGTGTCCCGGACTTTCCGATAGGTCCGGAAGACGCCGGAAGTCGTCGGCCGGATCAGGGTGCCGGGCGCTGCTTTCCCTGACGGAACGAATTCGAACACGGCATCGGCGCGGGTCATGTGCTGGGCATGGGCGGTGGCGTCGAAGTCCGCGGTGCCGATCAGGGGAAGCTGGTCATAGTTTGGCTCCTTCAACTCCGCGGGCAAATCGGAGAAGCCGCTCTGCAGGGCAAAATCTCCGGCTACCGCGCCGGCCGCCAGCAGCAGGTGCCCATTCGGGCTGCCAGTCCATGGTTCGTCGGTAGCAATGTGGTGCACGCCGCCGTCGTATTGGCCGATACTGACCAGTTGCACCGGGAGCGGTTTGCCATCGCGATCGACCAGTTGCTGGCCGGGACGCAGCTTGCCGCCGGTAGTGAACTTTCCGTCAGCCAGAAGGAACGGTTGATCGGTGTTACAGATCAGTTCCCGCCCGGCGCCCTCGCCGAAAACGATGTACACCATCATGGGCTGGAAGCCTTCGCGGCTGGTTCCCATGCTGAAGCGCACCTTCGCGGTTGACCATGTGATCCGGCTGCCGCCGGCGGATAGCGATGCAGCCAGGACTTCCTCGCCGCGCTGGATGGAGTCGATCGGAACCTCGCCGGAGGGCACCGCGATGAGGGTGTCGCTGGCCAGGCATGAGCAGCAGCAGTAACATTGAGCCGCCTGCCAGGCCGGGTCCTTCGCATGAAGATTGCCGCAGTCTGTAAAAAACGTCGCTGAAGGAAAATATACGTACTGATTGGTTTTGGTATTACGGCAAACCAGGCAGATGATCGGGAAATAAAAGATACCCGCAGTGAAGCAGGTCTGATGGTATCCGGGATCGAGTCCGGTTACATCATCGCAATGAAACGGGGTGATTAGATTCTGGCAGGCCGGGCCGAGGCCCTTGCTGTTCAGGTTCTTTAGACACTCTGCTGGATCGTAACCCATCGTTGTCACCTTTCCGGTCTGGCGCGTTGAAGCGCGGGTTCGCTGTTGCGTTCACTTCCATGGGGCAATACGCACTGCCCCGGTAATGTCTCACGGAGTCACTGCCAATGGTTCGCCCCAACGGTTGAGCCCGGCATGGTCCGGATCGGGATCGGGGCAGGTATCGCCCGGGCGGCGCGCCTTGACCGTCACCACGCAGCCACATTGGTCGCAGACGCCCGGCTGGCCGGCTTCGGCTCCTGCCATGGCGTACAAGCGCCGTTGATCTTCGGGAGGGGTGCGCAGGTGCGGGCACGCGCGGCAGGCGGACAGGCGGCGCCGGAGGACGGCGTCGGGCACGGTGGAGAAGCCGGTCTTCGCCCAACGAAGCAACGACTCGGCCGCGGTGCGGGCGAGCGACGCCGCGCTTTTGGGCGGGGCGAAGGGCTGCGGGTGCGGGCGCGGCGGGTTGGCCAGCAGGCGCGAGAGGAACTCCGCGTCACCGCGGCAAACCAGCAAGTGCTGCGCATACGTCGGATCCTCGATCGCGGCGCGGAATACCGCCTCGTTCACCGGCTCGTCCAGACCGAGGATGGCCGCCATTTCGGCGCGCAACTCGTCGATGCTTTTGGTGGCTATCGTTTCTTCCATAGTTCGTAGTCTCGAGGTCAAAAGACTTTTGCCCGGTACAAAACGATCGTCTCAATCGATGTCAGCTTGTCGCCGTTGATGAAGCCGTTGGCTAGCAGGACCGCGATCTGGGGATCCTTGAGGGCGAAAGTGAAATTCCAGGAGCGCGGCAGTGTCTTGCCGTCCCACTGCAGGCCGGGCACGGTGCCCTGGCCCTGGTCAAGTTGCGGCGTGGCGGTCTCGGGGCCCACTTTGATGGACAGGAAGGCCGCGGTGGCGGGGAGACTGACGCCGGCGGCAACTATCAGGCGGACGATCACCTCCACGTACGTCAGCTCCTTGAAGAATCCGATTTGCGACGGGTCCACTTCCAAGGTGAGCGTTTGCGCATCGGGGTTGGAGCGGTTGGAAAGGAATGCCTGCCATGCGGCGCTTTGCATCGCCGCGTTGAGGTAGACGCCGCCGGTGAGGGGCGCCTGGCCCAGCGCAGTCTTGACCTGGCCCTCGAGCGTTCCGTCGAACCGTGCCCGGTAACGCACGGTGACGATCACATCGGAAAGTTGCTGGAAGTCGAAGCGGTTGGTCTCGAGCGGCATATCGAGCTGCCATTCCGAGACCGCGCCGGTGTTCTCGAACGGCAGGTAGCGCTGATCCTGGAAGTCGAGCACAAACATGCCCGAGTCATCGACGCCCCGCGAGATGGCGACACTCTGCCCGGATGCCCAGTCCTGGCGCAATCCGTGCGACGGCTTGTCGGGCGTGAGTCCCAGCAGGTAGTTCACGACATCGATGTGTCCCTCAGTGGCCACACTGTTCTTCGTCTGCGTGAGAATTGCTTTGATGTTCTGATAGGGTCCGACTACTGCCGGAATCGAGATGGATATGGTCTTGATCTTGCGAGCGTATTGGCCGGGATAGTCGTAATCGAACAGAGCTTCGCTGAACTGGAAATGGCATTTGCCCTTGGTCTTGAGGGCGAGCAATTGACCGGGTGCGGTCATCGCCAGCGAGATCGACCGCTCCACCTCGAGCGCCCGTGTGTCTCCCGTGCGGTAGGCATCGTCCATGCGATTGAGCGCGAGGCGGAGCCCATCGCCCGCGGTCAGGCCCCTGCGCAAGCCATCCCAGTACTGGAAGGAGACGAAGGACTGGTTCGAGTCCATTTCGAACTGGTACGCGGCTTCGGCCTGCCGCGCAGCCCGCAGGGCAAGGGCATAGGTTTGGAAGTAGACGGCGGCGAGGCGCCCCAGCATCCATTGGTACAGCTCCCGGCTGGTGAATTGGGCCCGCAGGTAGTCGTCGATGGCTTGGTTTTGGCTGATCGATTTCAAGTGAATGGCGAGTTCCTGCTGAGCGGCCTGCAACTGGAAGGTGGCGGCTGAAATCTGCTCGGTGAGCGTGTCGACGTCGGCCAGCGCCTGCTGCGCCTGGAGGCCCCAGTCCTGCGCCCGGCGGGCGTAGCCGCCCATGGTGGCGGCCCGGTCGGCGATGAAGCTGCTGATCTCCGCGCCGATCTCGAACACGCCGGACGCAGCGTTGACTGCCGAACCGAGCTGCACGCCGCCATAGGTCATCGCGAAGGGCGATCCGACTTGCGGCACCGCATAGGCAATGGTGGCCGCTGTTTTGCTGATGCTCCCCAGAATGTTGAACGCGAGGGCGGCTTCGGTGGCCGCCAGGTTGGTGGTTTCGTATGCGTTCAGGCCGGCGGCAATCAGGTTGTTGTAGAAATTCAAGCGGCCCTGTGCGGCGCCCCGCGAAGAGGTCAGTGATTGAATGGTGGCCTTCAGCTCGTCGATGCGGGCCTGCCGGATCTGAGTGGTCATCGCCAGAATCTGAGCTTCCTGGCTGACGCGTAGAAGATCGAGGCCCTGAGCGTCGCTCTTTTCCGACACCGAAAGCAGCGAGTTGCCGAGTTCGATCACGGTGGCGCACAGGCTTTGGGCCGCGACGGCCGCCGAACTGTATCGGTAAGGCGAAAGGACTGCGTTGGGCGTGGAATTGCCTTGCACGTTGTTGCCCGCGGCGGCGGCGCGCACCAGGTCGAGAGGGTTGAGAGGCGGCTCAAACAGCGGCAGGGCGCGGACCACGCCCGCGATATTCATCGAGTTGTTGATCTTGTACATCCGGTCCAGGATCGTGTCCCACCGGCTCATCAGGTTGCTGTTTTCCGGGACGCAGAAATACACGTAAAGGTCGTTGAAGGCGTGGTCGCCCATCGACGCGTCCGGCCCGGGCCCGGTGCCGCCGGTGAAATGCTCCAGATCGATCAGGAATTGCGGAATTCCGTCCGGATACTTGGCCTTGATCTTGGTGAACGTCAGCGCGAGATCGGCGCCCGGAGCCTCCCCCACCTGCTGCGGTTTGGGCCCCAGCAGGTCATAGGTGTACACGTACAGCATGTATGCGGCGGTAATGGTTTCCCAGGTGTCGCCTGTGAACAACTGGTCGCCCCACGCGATCAGGTTGTCCACGTACTGCATCAGGGTGGCCTTTTCGAAGGCGCCGGGGCGCAACCTGGCGATGGCGAACGGATCGAACGGATCGTCGTTGTAGATTCTGATGGCGGGATTGTTGTCGCTGAGCATTTCCTTCAGCGTCTCCAGTGTGTGGGCGCGGAACGGGCGGAAGCGCCAGAAGTGGCTGGCCGGAGCGGTGAGCTGGTAATTCAGCAGGATGTTGCGGACCATCGACACTTGCAGGTCGGTCAAGGTGGGATCGGCCGTTTTGAGAAAGCTGAGATCCGTCACCGCGCGGAAGTCCGGATTGACTATGCCTTCCTCGAGGATGGGCTCGGGCGGCTGGCCGATCTCATGGTCCTCCAATTGGGTGATGATGCCCGCCGCCTGCTGCAGAGATATTTCCTGGGCGGTCTCGGCGACGATGACCTTGTCGGTGACATACTTCAAGGCGATCGTCGGATTGAACACGTATTGCAGCCAGGCTTGCGCTTCGGGGAACTGCTGGTTGGTGTTGAGAGCATAGGCCACCAACATCGGAACGTGGTAGAAGATCTCCCAATAATACTGGCCATAGAGCCCGTCGAAATCCACCTGCGTGGCATCGAGCGCGGCAGGCCAGACCAGGTTTTTCGTGGAAGGGCCGAAGCGGTCGAACGGCAGCACCGGCGTGACCGGAATCTCCTGGGTCTTGAGGTCCAGCAGCGCGTCGATGCCGCCGGAGAACAGCGCCCGGCTCACTTTCCGTACAGCGCCCGTGGACAGCCGGACGACGGTGAAAACGAAATCCCCGGTGTTGGTCAGCCGCGAGGCATCGCCCCGGTTGATGTAGCGCAAGGCGACCGCCTTCGGCGCGTGCGCCACCACGCTGTAAATGCCGGCGATCTGACCCGGCGACACGGTTCCGTCTAAAAGGAGGTTGCTCAAGGCCAGTTGCACGTTGGTGCCGGTCAACGTCGGCTCGTCAATGCGTCCGTTGGGGTCGATGATCGAAAAGCTCTGGAGCATGCCGTAGATCTTGGTGGAAGTCGCCGCGTCGATCCGGCCGCCGATGAACGCATCGGCGTACAACGTGGGAGCGTTGACCAGTGCGTGATAGATGTATGGGATCTGGTCCTCGGTAATGACCTTCTGTAACACCAGGTTCGCCAGCGCAAATCTGACGTTGTCCAGCGTAGCCTGCGGACTGAGCTGGCCGTTGGCGATCAAAGAGAAACTGATCAAAGCGGCGATGACTTTCCCGGAGGCCTCGGCATTGATGCTTCCCGGTTTTTTCCCTTCGTAGCTCATGACGCCGGACATCGCGGTGAGCAGCGGATCGCCCAGCACGATTCCGCCGGCAAACGTGGAGAATAACGGTGGGCCGTCTTTGAAAGGTTTCGGGGTGAGTAGAAAAATCTCGTCGGAAAGAAAGACCACGAACCAGCCAGGCTGTCCGCGCACCGGCGCGACGGAGGCCTGGTTGCCGCCGACTGAGTTAAATAGCGCCGTGGCACCCATGTGGTCGAAAAGCGTCGTCAAGATAGACCCGTATTCCGGCGGTCCGAACAGGTTATACTGCGCGACACCCTTAAGGGCGTCGTACAGGTCAAGGGTCGCCATGGCAGCAGGCGAGATGTTGCCGTTGGCGTCGAGAACGCCCGCGCTCTTGAGGGCCTGGAAGACCTGGATGCTTTGGGAGGGTGAGATGCCCAGAGTGATGAAGGAATTGCCAGTGACAGGTCTGGCGTCGCTTCCCCCGGTGAGTCCCGTGGAGCCGCCGCCCAAACGGTTGTCGGTAATCGGTTGGCCGGTGTGCGAAACCTGGATGACGGCGCCGGAACTCTGGAGCCCCGCGCGGATCAGCGACAGCGGGGAGGCGGCCTGATATGGGTCGGTGAGCAGGTATTCCTGGCGATTCACCAGGACATCCGACTCGAGGCTCAAGTTCAGCACGGACACCGGGCGCAGCAGGATTTCCCCGGACAATTGGCCGAACACCGCGCGATTGTGGTCCTGCGCGCGGGCATGCAGATTGCTCCAGAATGCCGTGGCGCTGGGATCGGTAGTGGGCGATGTGGTCTCCGGTTCGACCTTTACGCCCGTATTGACCAGATTCGGACCATACAGGACGACGAGGCGCTCGGCCTCCGACGGGCTGGCCGGGGCCGACTGATAATTCTCCGCCGTCACCGCGAAGGCGAATACCGTGCTCCAGGCAGGAGCGTCCATATCGAACAGACCATCGAAAATCGTCGCGTCCTTGAGCTTGATCCTTCGGCTGTCGTCGGCGTCGAAGAAGACGACGGCCTGGTCCACGAGGGTCTGCGCCTGCGCCCATTTGCCTTCCTGGTTGATGAAGGAATACATGACGCTGTCGCGATAGGTGGTGCTGTTCGTGGTGCTGACCATCCCGCCCGAGCCTGCCACCGCCGAGTCGTTGGTCTTCTTGATTTCATTCCAGAACAGGAACGGACGGCTGAAGGCATACACCAGGGTGCAATGCGGCGAGTTGATCGTCAGGTCGATCTTTTCCCACGGCGTCCAGGGCATACCGTCGGTCTGTGAGCAGAAGAAGAAGGTATATGGACCAGTCTTGGTGCGCGCCAGCAGGTAGGTGGTCTCCGTATTGCCGATACGGGTGCGATAGGCATCCACCGGCTTGAGCTGGGCAACCTCGGCAAAACCGTCGATGTAGGCGCGGAAGGCCGAGGCGACATACGGCCTGGTGATATCGGATTGCTGCAAAGCCTGCGACAACGTCGCGAACTGCTGAGTCACTTTCTTGCGAAGGCCGGGAATCAGGTAGTTTTCCGGGTACACGAAGATCTGGCGGTTCGCCTGCCAGACCCGGTAGTTCATCATCCACTCCCACCAGGCATCCGGGATCAGGGACAGGTTGTTGACGCCCGGTTCCAGGCGCAGGCGGCAGCGCTGCAAGTAAAGCTGGCATGCGTTCAGCGCCTCCTTAAGGGTGGAGATCCGGGCGACCGGGCCCATCTCGACGTCGGTCAGCAGGAACTCGTAAACGTTCCGGGGGGCGGTAATGCTGTGAAAGTCAGTGTTCAGCAGAAACAGGACCAGTGACAACAAAGCATCCCGTTCGTGCACGCCTAAAGCGCCCGACAGCCCTTCCCAGATGCTGTCCCATCGTGCCCCATAGCGGGCGGCAGTCTTCGACAAGACGTCATCGGCCACCTCGAGATACTGCGACCAGCTG
>Ga0335081_10016757_pt1 | contig 11871 bp, 11 predicted proteins | sample Lox_Sample_35_FD_206713 | JGI IMG/M metagenome (GOLD analysis project Ga0335081, IMG submission 206713) | Soil microbial communities from Loxahatchee National Wildlife Refuge, Florida, United States - Lox_Sample_3.5 | ecosystem: Environmental > Terrestrial > Soil > Wetlands | place: USA... | reverse complement strand
TGACAGTAAACGTACCCGTGACCATAACCGTGCCGCCGACAAGCCAGACAAGCGTGGTGGGTAGCAACGCGACTTTTAGCGTGACAGCTACTGGAACCGGTTTGAGCTATCAATGGCTCTTCGGCGGTTCGGTGATTGGAACCAGTAGCGCTCTGACGCTGAATAGCGTGACCACCGACCAGGCCGGAGTTTATACCGTGATTGTCAGCGGCGCCTGCGGCAGCCCGGCCACCAACAGCGCCACGCTGACAGTGAACGTGCCGGTAACGGTGACCGTGCCGCCTGTTAATCAGACGACGCTCGTGGGCGGCAACGCGACCTTCAGCGTAACAGCCACCGGAACCAGCTTAAGCTATCAATGGCTGTTTAATGGTTTGATCATTGGAACCAGCAGCAGCTTGACGTTGAATAACGTGACCACCGGTCAGGCCGGAGTTTACACGGTGATTGTCAGTGGGGCCGCTGGCAACCCGGTAACCAACAGTGCCACCTTGACAGTGAATGTGCCGGTAACGGTGACCGTGCCGCCGGTCAGCCAAACGACTTTGGTGGGCAGCAATGTCACCTTTAGCGTGACGGCCGTCGGAACGGGTTTGAACTATCAATGGCTGTTTAACGGTTCGGTGATTGGAGCCAGCAGCATTCTGACGCTGAACAACGTGACCACCGGTCAGGCCGGAGTTTACACCGTGATTGTCAGTGGGGCCGCCGGCAACCCGGTAACCAACAGTGCCACCTTGACAGTGAACGTGCCGGTCACAGTGACCGTGCCGCCCGTCAGCCAAACGACTTTGGTGGGCAGCAACGTCACCTTCAGCGTGACCGCCATCGGGACGGGCTTGAGCTATCAATGGCTCTTCGGCGGTTCGGTGATTGGAACCAGCAGCAGCTTGATGTTGAATAATGTGACCACCGGCCAGGCCGGAGTTTACACTGTGATTGTCAGTGGCGCCGGCAGTCCGGTGACCAACAGCGCTAGTCTGACCGTGGACGTGCCGGTAACGGCGACGGCTCTGACCAATTTAGTGTGTTGCCAGGGTGACAATGCGGCGTTCAGTACGGTGGCTTCGGGGACGGGCCCGTTCAACTACGTTTGGTTAAAGAATGGAAGCGTCATCTCCGGACAGAACAATAACTGCCTTGCTTTGAACAATGTGAGCACCAACGATACAGCGGCCTACTGTGTAATCGTGAACGGCCCCTGCGACAGCGTCACCAATAGTGCCACACTGACGGTCAATCTTCCGGCGCCGCCAGCACTTTCAGTTGTTTGCCAGGGAGATGGCAGTGTAAAAGTCACCGCGTTGGGCGGTGTTGCTGGTCAACAACTTGTGTTTCAGTATTCCACCGACTTGTTCAACTGGACGGCCATCAGCACAAACACGGTTGACTCGAGCGGGCTGTCCACGTTTATCAGCCTGACCGCGACGAATTATCAGTGCTGTTTTTATCGGACCGTAACGCAGTAACGAATCCTGGTGGGGACGCGCAGCCCGTGGTTCCGAGAAGGGAGACGGAACTTATATCAGACGCCACAGTGCATCATTCCGGCCTACAGGCGTTTCGCCAGTTCCGCCTGGCTCCTGGCGAAGACCTCCTTGTGCAACGAATTGCCATGAGCGTCAATGGTCACAACGGCGGGAAAATCTTCCACCTCAAACTCCCAGATCGCCTCCGGTGCGCCGAACTTTTCCATCATATAAACGTTGCGCACCTTTTTGATGCACTCGGCCAGCACCTGCGCCGCGCCGCCGACCGCATGCAGATACACGCAGCCGAATTCCTTGCACGCCGCCAGTGTCTTGTCGCCCATGCCACCTTTGCCGATGACGCCGCGAATGCCGAATTCCTTGATGATTTTCGCCTGATACGGTTCTTCGCGGATGGACGTCGTCGGCCCGGCAGCAGTGGCCTTCCAGGTGCCGTCGTCCTGTTTCATCACCACCGGACCGCAATGATAAAGAATTCCATCGCGTAACTTCACTTCCGGTGGCAGCTTGCCACCCTCGTGCAAATATTTGTGGACAGCGTCACGCCCGGTGAACACGACACCGGAAATCAACACCTCTTCACCAACCTTCAGCGCCCGGATTTTGTCTTCGGTGAAAGGGAAGGTCAAATTCGTCATGGCTTATCGCTGGATTGTCCGCTTCCTGTAACAAAACACAAACCAAAAAATCTTCACCGGCACCGTTGATTTGTGCCCCAAACAATTCAGGGCTTCAACCATTCCATCACAAATTCGAGCGGAAGAATTCCCAAATAATCGGAAGTTTTTGCATGACCTGACCGGCTGGGATGGACTACTTATCAGCTTTCAGAGTTATGAAAATGTCATTCATCCAACGGTCGAACCGATGGGCCATCTTCGTCCTGATGGCTTATTTTGCCAAAACCGCATCCAGTTTCGCGGACACGCTGGAGGCGGGTTTCCAATCGCCGCCGGTTTCCGCAAAACCGCAGACCTGGTGGCATTGGATGAATGGCAACGTGACCAAAGAGGGCATCACCGCCGATCTCGAAGCGATGAAACAAATCGGCCTGGGCGGCGCGGAGATTTTCAATCCTGATTGTGGCATCCCGCCCGGTCCGGTGAAATTCAACAGCCCGGAATGGCACGAGATGTTCCGACATGCGGTACGCGAGGCGAACCGGCTGGGCTTGCAACTGGAAGCGCACAATTGCGCCGGCTGGTCGAGCAGCGGCGGCCCATGGAACGTCGCCTCCAATGGCATGATGCGCGTGGTCACGAGTGAAATTCAGGTGACCGGTCCGACAAATTTTTCCGGCCTGCTGCCGGAACCGCCAAAGAAACTGGATTATTACCGCGACATCGCCGTGCTCGCCTTCCACACCCTGGACGGCGAAGGCAGCAATCCTTCCCGGCCCAAAGTCACTGCGAGTGTCGCCAGCGTGGATGGCTCGCCGCTGGTGGACAGAAATAATTCCACGACCGTGTCACTGCCGCTGCCGTCAGCCGGGCATCCGCAATTTTTTCAACTTGAATTTCCACGGCCGTTCACGGCGCGCATCGTCCAGCTCAAGCCCGGGTCGGGCATCAGCCACGCCAGAGGCGTAATCCAGTTCTCCGACAACGGTGTGAAATTCCGCGAATGCGGGCAATTCTCGTTGCCACACCGGCCGACGCGGCCGATTATTTTTTCGCTTCGGGGCGACGCTGTTTCCGCACGGTTCTATCGTGTGGTGTTCAACAGCCTCGACGCGGATGCGAAGGATATTTCGCTGCGCGGCATCGAATTCAGTCCGCGCCTGCAGATTGAAGATTATGAAACCAAGGACGGCGACACGGGCGGCTTCGTCAATTCAATGTCTGACGACGATCACGCAGCTAACGATGTAGCTTTGCTCCGCGACCAGACGATTGATCTCACGGCCAGGCTCGGCGCCGACGGAAAATTGAAATGGAGAGTGCCGCGCGGGAAGTGGACGGTTTTGCGCGCCGGCTTCACGCCGTCAGGCCGGCAAAATCATCCTGCGCCGCCAGAAGGCACCGGATTGGAATGCGACAAGTTCAGCCGCGCCGCGCTGGACGCGCACTGGACCGGTTTCATGCAAAAGCTGGTGGACGACGCCGGGCCGCTCGCGGGAAAAGCGTTCAACGGCAGTGTGATTGACAGTTACGAAGTCGGCGGCCAGAACTGGAGCGGAAATTTCCGCGACGAATTCAAAAAACGCCGCGGCTATGATCCAACGCCGTTCATGCCCGCGTTCACCGGCCGCGTGGTGGACAACCCGCAAATCACGGAGCGCTTTCTTTGGGACGTGCGCCGGACCATCGCCGACTTGTTCGCCGAAAATTATTACGGCCATTTTGCCGAATTGTGCCACCGCAACGGACTGATGGCGTCCTTCGAACCTTACACCGGGCCGTTCGAGTCGTTGCAATGTGGACGCGCCGCGGACATCGTGATGGGCGAATTCTGGAGCGGCAGCCAGGGCGATCCGTCGGTAAAACTCGCCGCGTCGGTCGCGCATATTTACGGCAAGCAGATCGTCGGCGCGGAATCATTCACCGCGCGGCCCGGCCCCCACACCGGCCGTTGGCTGGACACGCCCTGTTCGCTCAAGGCGCTCGGCGATGCGGAATATTGCACCGGGCTGAACCGCTTTATTTTCCATCGCTACGCGATGCAGCCGTGGACAAACCGCTGGCCGGGCATGACGATGGGCCAGTGGGGCTTTCATTTCGAGCGCACGGAAACCTGGTGGCAACAAGGTAAGGCGTGGATTGATTACGTTTCCCGCTGCCAGTTCTTGTTGCAGCAAGGCCGCTATGTCGCTGACGTCGCGTATTTCGATGGCGAAAGCGCGCCAGTGGAAATGCCCACCGACAATCCGCCACTGCCACCCGGCTATCAATACGACGCTATCAACGCTGACGTGCTGCTGCATCACGCCGCAGTGAAAAATGGGCGGCTCAATCTGGACGGCGGCGCGAGCTACGCCGTCCTGGTGCTGCCGCCGGACGACGCGAATGTGACGCCTGGATTGCTCCGGCAAATCCACGATTTCGTCCACGCCGGTTTGACCGTCGTCGGTGCGCGCCCGCAACATTCACCGAGCCTGGAAGATTTCCCGCGTTGCGACGCCGAGGTGAAATCGCTGGCGAAAAAACTCTGGGCCAAATGCGACGGAATCAAAGTCACAGAAAATAACTCTGGCGCGGGCCGCGTGGTTTGGGGCGAGCTGCTCACCAACGTCCTCGCCAAATTGAAATTGCCGCCGGATTTTGCGTTTCAAAGTCGCGACGCGGACTCAAAAATTATTTATTGCCATCGGCAGACCGCCGGCGCGGATGTTTATTTTGTTTCCAACCAGCGGCAGCAATTCGATTCGGTCGAGTGCAGTTTTCGCATCACCGGCAAAGCGCCGGAATTGTGGAATGCCGAAACCGGCAGCATCCAGCCGGCGCCGGTCTGGCGCGAGGAAGGCGGCCGGACGATTGTGCCGATTGGGTTCGAGCCAGCCGGTTCAATGTTCGTCGTGTTCCGAAAACCGGCGCGCGGAGATCACTTCGTTTCGGCGGAATTTCACGAAGCGAATTCCACGGCACAGCCGAAGCCCACGGAATTGCGGATTCTCAAAGCAGACTACGGCTATTTCGCGACCGCTGGCCAGAGTTGGAGCGACGTTACTGAAAAGGTCAAATCGCTGGTTACCAAAGGCGCCCGGGAAATTACCGCCAACAACGATCTCGCGGATGGTGATCCGGCGCCGGACATCCCGAAGGAGTTGCTCGTGGAATTTGTTTTGAAGGGAAAAAATGAAACTGCCGAAGCCAAGGAAGGCAAGAGCCTGATGCTGCCGGAATCCGCCATAGTGACCCGGGCGCTCTATGGCAAGCTGGCCACGACGAACCAGATTGTGGACCTGACCGAAAAGCTCGCCTCGCTGGCCACGAATAATTTTTTGAGCGTCCGCGCCGACAACAATCTGGCCGGCCAGGACCCGGCCAATCTGACGCCCAAAGAATTGCGGGTGGAGTATTCGCTCGCTGGCGTCGTCAAACATGCCGCGGTCCCGGAAAATGAAACGCTCACGCTGCCGGGTCCGGAATCATCTCCCGGTCCTGCGTATGAAATGAGCGCCAGTGAAAATGGCGCGGCGCTAATCCGCGTGTTTGAACCGGGCGATTTTAAATTGCAAACCGTTTCGGGAGAAACCGTGAGCGCCTCGGCCGGTCCCCTGCCCGCGCCGCGGGAAATTTCCGGCGCCTGGCAGTTAACTTTTCCACCCAACTGGGGCGCGCCGGACAGTGTGACGCTCGGCCATTTGATTTCCTGGAGCGACCACACCAACGCCGGCGTGAAATATTTCTCCGGCACGGCGGTTTATGAAAAGGAAATCGAAATTCCTGCTGACGATTTGGGTTCGAACCGCGAAGTCTGGCTCGACCTCGGTGCGGTCAAAAACTTTGCCGAAGTGTCGCTGAACGGAAACTCATTCGGCATTCTGTGGAAACCTCCGTTCCGCGTGAACATCACCGGCGCGGCGCAGGCAGGCAAAAACCGGTTGCAGATAAAAGTGACCAACCTGTGGCCGAACCGGCTCATCGGCGACGAGCAGTTGCCGGCCGACCGCGAGTGGAATGGCAAGCAACTGAAAGCCTGGCCGCAATGGCTGTTGGATGGCAAGCCCAGTCCGACCGGACGGCTCACCTTCACCACCTGGCATCACTGGACCAAAGACGACGCCCTGCTCGAATCGGGCCTGCTCGGACCAGCGACATTGAGCGTGGGGGAGAAAATTCAGGTTCAACCCAAATGAAACGAGCCGGCCTTTGACCTTTGCATAATTTCCGATTCACCGACTTTCAACGCCCGGATTTTGTCTTCGGTGAATGGAAAAGTTAATTTGGTCGTGGCGACAATTTTCTCAATTGAACGGCTTCTTGTAAATCTCGCGCCGATTTCCAACTGCAATCAAATACAATTCGTTTCTCTCCGCATTGAACTGATAGACGATTCGATAATCCCCGACGCGCAGCCGGAAGACATCCACACCCTGCATCCGGTAATGCGGAAATCCGCGCAGATTTTGGCCTGGTTCATCAATCCGGCGTTGAAGTCTGGCTTGAATATCGTGCGGCAAACTGAAAAAACGCCGGTCGAACTGCTGGGCGCAAATCTGCGTCGCCGCGCCACTGGAAAGATTCATGGTTTGCGAACCCGATACCGGCCTTCAGCAATGTCCTTTTTGCCGGCTTCAATCTCCGCCTTGAATTCTTCCTTCAATTCCAACCGGTCTTCGAGCAGGTTCTCCAACCAGTCGCGCAGGGCCTCTTGTTCGGCTCTGGTCAATCGCCTTACCGCTTCCTGAATTTCCGCCGCGCTCATGCAGGAAATCTACCGTGATGGGGATTGAAAGATTGTTCATAGTTAAACTCGGTTGAACCAGGTTTTCGTTTTGGGGTTAATCCAATAAATCAATAAAGGCACTGTTGCCGGGAGAAAACAACAACTGGTTAGGCCAAGGCAAATAAGAACTAAGTCATAAATCCAAACCCATCTCCTGCGCGGCAAAGAGAACGGCAATGCATTGGCAATCGCCAGGGGGAGACCAACTATGAATAGCCATGTACCTTCCAAGAAGAATTCTTCCCTTTCTTCCTCTTTGGCCTGTGTGCCAATCCAAATCAAAATCGGCCCAGCCAGCATGCAGACGGCGTAGATCGCGGTCATGATTCCGGCATAGACCTTAAACCAAAAGACGACCGGCGGCTGGGTGTTTCCGGGCAAATTGTCGGGATTTTCCAGATTCACTTTTAATTACCTCAATAATGCCACTTCTCAATCTTCCCGTCCGCATCCAGCGTCACGCCCTGCCGCCGATACGCCCGGCATACGTTGTTCTTGGGATTCATGATTTTTTGCCGGTGCGATAAGGAACGGAAGTTTCCGACAGAATGGCCGGTCCACTGTGCGCGCCGGATTCAAAGACGACGCGGACGGTTGCGCCCAAAGCTTCGGCCACGCGGCGCAACATGCTCAAGGAATGGCCTTCGTAAGCCGGCGATTCCAGCCGACTGATCTGCTGCTGGGAAGTGCCGAGCTTGCGGGCGAGGTCTTTTTGGGAAAGGCCGGCCTGCTCGCGCAGCGCCGCAATCTGCAACGCCACGTCCCACGCCTCCCCCGCGCGCTTGAACCGCTCCGCAAAATCCGGGTCGCGGAGTTGCGTTTCCAAATAACGATCAAAGTTCGTCTTGCTCATGTTTTGTTTCGCACCTGCCAGTCGCGCATCCGTTCCCGCGCGATGTCGAGATCGCGCGCCGGAATCGCCTGGCCTTTGTTGCGGATGCCATGAACGGCGATGATGCGGCGACCTTTCATAAAAAACCACAGCACGCGCGTGTTCAATTTGCCAACGTGCCGCAACTCAAACATTCCGCCCGCGAGCGGCTTGGTCAGCGGTTCGCGGTGACACTGACGATGCCGCAGTTTGGCCAAACCGGCCATCACCACCGCGAAATCATCCGGATCGCTCTGCTTGAGTTCGTCGAGGAACATTTGCACGGGCGACCCGCCGTTCACCGTTTCGTAAAACTCTACCGTGAACTCCATAAAGTTGCAACATCACATTTGATGTATTCCGCTTTCGCGGTGGTTGAACAAAATTGACGCACTGTTCGGACGGCTCAATACAACCACTTCCTGATTTTCCCTTCCACATCCAGCGTCACCCCCTGACGCCGATAGGCCCAGCACATGTAGCTGATGCTGACGAAATACGACGCCGGCAGCCGGTTCGCCGCGCAGATTTTCACGCCCAGTAGAGTCGTCTTGCCGCCAAAACCCATCGGGCCGATACCGAGCTCATTCGCCGTTTTTAAAATGTCCTGCTCCAGCTTGTCTAATTCGGGATTCGGATTTCGGTCTTCGAGCTTTCTTAAAAATTGCGTCTTGCTCAATTCGTAGCCGGTCGCGCGGTCGCCGCCGATGCATACGCCCAGGATGCCTGGTCCGCAGCCTTTGCCCTGCGCCTGCAATACCGCGTCCAGAATCGCCTTGCGGCAGCCGTCGAGGTCGCGGTTCGCCTGAAGTTTTTCGTTTGGCAGCGAGTATTGCGCGCCAACGTTTTCGCAACCGCCGCCCTTGAGCACGAGCCGCACGGAGATTTCCGGCGAGCGATGCTGATGAAAATGAAACGTGGGCGCGCCCGGCCCAACGTTCGTGCCGTCATTTTTGCCGGTGAGCGAATCCACGGAATTCTGACGCAAATAACCTTTCTTCGTCGCCAGCTTCACGGCTTCCTTCGCCGTTTCCTCAAACGCGATCTGGTCGAATCCGATCGGGCAATCCACGTAAAATAGAATGCTGCCGGTGTCCTGACAGATCGGCTGCGACTTCTGTTTCGCCAATTCGATGTTGCGCTCGATGATTTTCAGCGCGTTTTCGGCAATCGTGCCTTTCTTCTCCTGCTCCAGCGAATCGAGGACCGCCTTTTGCACGTCGTCGGGAATCTCCGCCGAGGTGCGCCGGATCAATTCCAGCATTGAATTTTGCAGTTCAGACATAATCGCTTGAAACTACGATTTGTCCTGCGGGGCGTCAATCAAGTCAATCCGCCGCTGGTGCCTTCCGCCTTCGAACGGCGTCTCCAGCCAGACGCGGACACTTTTGAGCGCGGTTTCGAGACTGACCATCCGGGCACCGATGGAAATGACATTGGCATCGTTATGTTGCCGTCCGAGCCGCGCGGATTTAACGTTCCAGCAGAGTGCGCAGCGAATGCCCTTCACCCGATTTGCCGTTATGGCCTCGCCGTTACCGGAGCCGCCCAGCACGATGCCGCGTTCACAGTCGCCGCGCGCGACGGCCTCCGCTACGGGCCGGATGAACAACGGATAATCCACCGGTTCCTCCGAATCCGTACCGAAGTCTGTGACGTCGTGCCCGAGGTCTCCTGACAATTTTTTGATGGCCTCCTTGTATCGAAATCCGGCGTGGTCCGAGCCAATGGCAATTTTCATAACTTAAAATGTATCGCAAGATGGCACGCCGGGTTTAATTTTTCCAGCCCGCGACGACAGAGCAGTCGGCAGTATCCCGATTGGGTGTGGCGTTGAGCCTCCGGCTCAACCTTTCGAGCCAGAGGCTCGACCCTACAACAGCCAAATCAGCCTGTTACCGCGGCGGGGGCGGTCTTCGGTTTTGACCGAATCTGGAAATTTGGTTACTGTGGCCGCACGATTGGCCGGTCACCGAGATTCGGTCCGGCCTCCGGACACAAGGCCATGTTACCATGATCAAATATTTTGCCCGACTCAGCATCTCGAGATTGATTCTCTGGTGCTACCTCGCCTGGTATGTCGCGGTCGTCTGTCTGTATTTTGAAGCTTCGTCCGCACTTTGGATTTCCTCACTCGGACTTAGTTTTTTCATCGGAATCGCTCTAATCCTGGCTGCGCGACGGCCAGGCCAAAAAATGGATTTCTGGACCGCCTTCCGCCTGTTCCTGATTCCGTTCTGCGTTTCGAGTTACTCGGGCCTGATAAAAGGCAGGGGTTTCATTTTGTTGTTTCCTCCGGACCCAAGCAGTTTATTGGTATGTTCGCTTGCCTGTCTGGGGGTCGTTGCCGTTTACTATTTTTGCCGGCTCATCGCGTCCCCGGCAACACCGCCGGACAAACCGCCGGATCTCTGAGCCAGCGCGGAAGGCATCAACCGCCCTCTGCATCAACTATGAGTTGTCAACCGCCAAGCACAAGCCGAAGATGCGCGCGATGATTCTCAAAGGGCCGCGGCAGTTGTTGCAGGCCGCCGATATTCCTGCGCCAAGGCCTGAGGCGACGCAGGTGTTGGTGAAAGTTGCCGCCTGTGCGGTTTGCCGCACGGATTTGCACGTCGTGGATGGCGAGTTGCCCGGGCCGAAGTTGCCGCTGGTCCCCGGACACGAAATTGTTGGCGTCATCGTCGAGAAAGGCACAGGTGTTCAACATTTCAATACCGGTGACCGAGTCGGCATACCGTGGCTGGGCTGGACCTGCGGCAAGTGCGAGTTTTGCCGCAGCGGACGCGAAAATCTATGCCACCAAGCAAAGTTCACGGGCTACACCCTCGACGGCGGCTACGCCGAGTTCGCGGTCGCCGACGAACGATTTTGTTTTCCCATTGCCCAGAATTATTCCGATGCCGAAGCCGCTCCCCTGCTTTGCGCGGGATTGATCGGTTATCGTTCGCTCGCAAAGACGGGAAACGCAAAGCGACTGGGCATTTATGGGTTCGGCGCAGCGGCGCACATCGTTGCCCAGGTTGCCAAATTCCAAGGCCGCGAGGTTTATGCATTTACTCGCCGCGGCGATTCGCAAGCGCAGGAGTTCGCCAAATCGCTGGGTGTAGTTTGGGCCAACGATTCCGAGACCCAGCCGCCAGTTCCGCTGGACGCTGCCATCATCTTCGCACCAGTCGGTTCGCTGGTGCCGCTCGCCCTCAAAGCCGTTGCCAAAGGCGGCACGGTCGTTTGCGGCGGCATTCACATGAGCGACCTCCCGTCGTTTCCATACGATTTGCTCTGGCAGGAGCGGACACTTTGCTCCGTGGCCAACCTCACTCGCCGCGATGGGGAAGAATTTTTCGCGCTGGCGCAGAAAGTTCCGGTGCGAACGACGATTCAAACTTTCCCGCTTGCGGAGGCCAACGCCGTTTTGAGCCGACTGCGCAACGGCCAAATCCACGGCGCAGCCGTGTTGGTGCCGTGACGCCAAGTGCCTGCCGCGAGCCGCCGAAGGCTCGACGCTGTAATAAAGCTGGTTTAACGTCGCATTGTGAAATCCGCCATTCGAGTGGCTGTGCCGCCGCCGAAACCGTTGATGATTTACGACGGCGACTGCAATTTCTGCACGCTTTGGATCCGCCGCTGGCAACAAATGACCGGCGATGCCGTGGATTACCTGCCCGCGCAGGACCCGGCCGTTGCGGCGCAATTTCCCGAAATCCCGCGAGAACACTTCGACACCGCTGTCCAACTCATCGAGGCCGATGGCGCGGTTTATGGCGGTGCGGAAGCAGTCTTTCGCGCCCTGGCGCACAATCCGGATCGTCAATGGCCGTTGCGTTCTTACCAGAATTCATCAGCTTTTGCCGGCACCTCCGAATGGGCTTACGGCATCGTCGCTCAAAATCGGAAATTTTTCTCCCGGCTGACCCGCTGGTTTTGGGGACGGCATGTCGAACAGCCAACGCATTTTCTCACACGCTGGACTTTTTTGCGTGCGCTGGGCCTGATCTATCTCATTGCGTTCGTATCCTTGTGGACGCAAATCAGCGGGCTGATTGGACATGACGGCATCTTGCCGACGGACCAATTCATGACGGCTGTGCAACAGCAATGCGACCTGCAAGGCATCGGCCT
>Ga0335081_10016755_pt1 | contig 11872 bp, 11 predicted proteins | sample Lox_Sample_35_FD_206713 | JGI IMG/M metagenome (GOLD analysis project Ga0335081, IMG submission 206713) | Soil microbial communities from Loxahatchee National Wildlife Refuge, Florida, United States - Lox_Sample_3.5 | ecosystem: Environmental > Terrestrial > Soil > Wetlands | place: USA... | reverse complement strand
TGCGCCCGACGAACATGAACGCCATGCTCGCGGAAGTGGTCACGCTCGCCCGGGCGGAGACGCAGGACGGCCGCATCGAGCTCCGCACCGCCATCGATCCCGCGCTCCCCGCCGTGCACGGCTCGGGGGACAGGCTGAAGCAGGTCATGCTCAACCTCATCTCGAACGCGCTCGACGCGATGCCCGGCGGCGGCGTGCTGACGCTCGCGGCCGCGCACGACGCGGGCGCGGTGCGGCTCACGGTGCGGGACACCGGCGTCGGGATCCCCAGCGACCACATCAACAGGATCTTCGACGCGTTCTTCACGACCAAGGGGAAGGTGAGCGGCGTCGGGCTCGGCCTCTCCGTGTGCTACGGGATCGTCAGCCAGCACCGGGGGACGATCGAGGTCCGCAGCACCGTCGGCGAGGGCTCGGCCTTCACCGTCATCCTCCCCGCAGGAGACTGACCAATGGCACAACAGGCGCCCGCACGGATCATGATCGTCGACGACGACCTGGCGTTCCGGGTCGGAACGCACGCGCTGCTCGAGGACCACGGGTACGCCACCGCGATCGCGACGAACGGCGAGGAGGCGATGGCGAAGCTCGCCGAGCAGCACGCGGACCTCATCCTCTCGGACCTGGTGATGCCGGGCGTCAACGGCATCGAGCTGCTGCAGCACGTCCGGAGCGCCTACCCGGGAATCCCCGTGATCATGGTGACAGGCTTTGCCTCCATCGCCACCGCGGTGGAGGCCATGAGGCTCGGCGCGCGGGACTACGTCACGAAGCCGTGCGAGAACGACGAGCTGCTGATCAAGATCCGCCGCGCGCTGGAGGACCGGCAGAGGGAGCAGGAGCTGGTGCAGCTGCGCAGGGAGGTGCACGGCGTCTACGGGCTGGGCAACATCGTCGGGCGCAACGGGAGGATGAAGGAGGTCTACACGCTGGTGGAGCAGGTCGCCCGGACGGACGTGCCGGCGCTGATCCTCGGCGAGACGGGAACGGGGAAGGAGCTGGTCGCCAAGGCGATCCACTTCAACAGCTCGCGGGCGGAGAGGCCGTTTGTCGTCATCAATTGCACCGCGCTGGCGGAAACGCTCCTGGAGAGCGAGCTGTTCGGCCACGAGAAGGGGTCGTTCACGGGGGCGCACCGGCAGCACACGGGGAAATTCGAGGAAGCGCACGGAGGGACGATATTCCTCGACGAGATCGGCGACGTCCCCCCGCACATCCAGACGAAGCTCCTGCGCGTCCTGCAGGAAGGGGAAATCCAGCGGGTGGGAGGGAAGGAGACGATCAGGGTGGACAGCCGCGTGGTGGCCGCGACGAACAGGGACCTCGCGGCGATGATCGCCGCGGGAGAATTCCGCGAGGATCTCTTCTACAGGCTCAACGTCTTCCCGATCCGGATCCCCCCGCTGCGGGAGCGGATGGACGACCTTCCCGACCTGGTGGACCATTTCCTGAAAAAGCACGCGGGCCTCGCCGGCAACCGCGTCACCAGGGTTGCTCCCGCAGTCCTCCCCGCGATGATGAGCTACACCTGGAGGGGCAACGTGCGTGAGCTTGAAAACCTGGTCAAGCGGGCGATCATCAAGGCTGCGGGTGACACGCTCCTCTCTGTCGAGTTGCCCGAAGGGGCGCAGGGCGCCAGCCGCACGCCCCCGCCGGAGGACGGCGCACTCGGCCAGAACACGTCGTTCCGCGAATACCTCGGCGCCATCACGCGGCACGCCGAAGAGTCGTACCTCCTCCAGATGCTCAGGCTCTGCAGGGGGAACGTCAACCAGATCGCAAAGCTGATGGACCTGGACAGGAAGACGGTCTACCGGAAAATGAGCGAGTACCAGATCGACCCGGGCGCGTTCAGGGGATGAGCAGGCGAACTATCTGTTCCACCAGTACGTCATCTTGACCATGAAGATATTGTCGGGACGGACGCCCATCATCTCCCCCAGCGATCGGTTGAACGCAAAGTCGCCCGTGACGTCGGACCGCGCGCGCGTCTGCGTCCAGACGACATAGATCGTCGACCCGGGGAGGTACTCCCACCGGAGCACGGCATTCCCCCTGAAGGACTTCAGGTTGAAGCTGGGGTCCGCAAACGAAAAGGGGACGGCGCCTGGCCCCGGAGGGACCACGGTGTAGGTTCCACCGGCGAGCGCTATCGTCGAGCCCGACGTCCCGTAATCGATGTAGCTGTACGAGCGGGGGAGAGCAAGCTCGCGGAAATCCCTGTAGTCCGCCTCCGAAATCAGCGGCTGGACGTAGAGCTGCAGGCTGAGCTCGGGGGTGAACGTCCAATTCAGGCGGATTGTCCCGGAGACAGTCGTCTGGTTGAGGAGCGCGAAGACGTACCGCGCGCCGTACGTCGCGGTCGCAGACGGGTCGGGGAACGAACCGACCCACTGGACGTAGTCCACGTTCCGCTCGATCCCGGGACCGAAGCTGATCGCGATGTTCCTGGACGGCTTGATGTCGAGCATCGCATAGAGGTTCCAGCTCGTCTCCCGGTCGTTGTACATGAACGAGGAGACGTCGAGGTCGACGTCTTTCCGCACGTCCGTCGTGTACTCCCAGTCGACCTGGTACCCCCGCCAGTTCATCGTGACGGGGCCGCCGCGCGTCCGCCGGGGGTTGACCGTCGCCGGGTTGTACGCGTAGTCAAGGCGGATCTGGCTGTAGTCGGGAAGCTGGATGGTCCCGTACCAGTATCCCCCGCGCCAGGTGAGGTCGCCGTCATAGTCATACGACTGGAAGAAGGCCATCCCCGCTTCCAGCCGGTGATACCAGTCGGTCGGCGTCACCCACTGGTAGCCTCCCCCCGCGTGCATGTTGATCGCGTCCGCCCGCCAGAGATATCCGAGGTCGCTGTTGTCAAACCGCGGATTGATCACGCCGAACGCCGAGTTGAAAAAGAAATCCCCCCGCTGCTTCGCCAGCACGACCCTTCCCGCGTAACCGGCCATCGAGGTCGCCGAGCTGTCGATCCGGAAGTCGACCGCGTCGGGCCGCTGCAGATAGTGCTCTGAATTCGATTGCAGCGCCGCCATCGCCACCCTGTCCCCCCGCACCAGCGATGCCGCGCCCCACCCGCTCATGACCCAGGATTTGTCGCCGTCGAGAAACGTCCAGCCGTCGATGCCGTCCACCGTGGAGAATGCGTTGAGCTGGTCGCGGAGCGCGGGATCCCGGAAGAACCGCGACGTGGTCGTGGAAATCACGCCGAGCCCTTCCCTTCCCCCGTCGAAATCCTTCTGCACCCTCGCGATGCCGTAGTACGTGGAGGGCTCCACCTCGAGGGATGAGCGGACGCCGGCGCTCTGCAAATCAGCGTACGTGCGCCCGGTCAGGGCCTGGAGCGCCCCCACGTTCCAGCTGTCCCCCAGCTTGCCCGAGAGCTTGGCGGCGCCGAGGATATCCGTGCCTGAGGGGACGTCGGAAAAATCGACGGTGGGAATGCTCCCCTGCGGCGCCCGGCCGATGCGGCGCGTATAGAAGAACTCGGGGTCGCTCCAGTTAAATCCCCAGTAGTTGACCACGCCCCCCCTGCCGAAACGGAACGTCGACGCCCCCTCGATGAAGAACGGGCGTTTCTCGTTGAAATAGGTTTCGACGTCGCTCAGGTTCACCACCGCGGGATCGACTTCCACCTGCCCGAAATCCGGGTTGACGGTGGCATCCAGCGTGAGGTTTGTGCCGAGGCCGATCTTCAGGTCACCTCCCATCCGCGGCACGTAGCGCGAACCGGTGTGGAAAGGATCCCCCCCGGCGTGCTGGAGATATTCGGCCCGCGTGGTGACGTACGGAAGAACCTCGACATCCCGGGGGGGATGGATGTCGCGGATGCCGCCGAGGGGGATGAAGCGGGAAACAAACCCGCTTGCATTTTTCGGCGTGAAAACCGCCCAGTCGGATTCGCTGCGACGGGCGATATCCCTGCGGAAATCGATCCCCCAGTCCTGGCCCTCCTCCTCGCGGAAGCGAAGCTGTGAAAACGGGATGCGCATCTCGACGGTCCACCCCCCGGCGTCCCTGTGCACCTTCCCCTCCCAGACGCCGTCCCACGAATCGTCCGACCAGTCGTCGTTGTACAGGATGCCGTCGTAGTACGTTCCGGCCGGATCCAGCCCGAAGTAAAAGCCCGACCGGCCGTCGCGGTAAGGATCGAGGTAGAGCTGGAAAAGGTCGGCATTCTGGAGGACGTCCCTCCTCCCCAGCCGGGCGACGATGGAATCGGGGGCCGGGTCGTACATCCGTGCGGCGATGTAGAGGGCCGCATCGTCGTACGCGACGCGCACCTCGGTGCGCATACCCGGTGCTCCACCCTCGATCGGGTCCCGCTGGACGAATGCCGTGTAGGCCGGCACCATGCTCCATGCCGGTTCGTCGGGAATCCCGTCGACAACGACGGGGCCGCTGAGCCTCACCGCCTCCACGCCGGGCCGGGGAGGCTCCGGCGCGCCGGCGCCGAAGAGTCCCGCCGCCAGGAGGAGGTGGGCAACCACGTCACCGCCCCGCTTTTCGGACCTCGATGCTCCCCGAAACCGCCTCGAGCGTGATTTCTTCCCCGCCGCCGTTCAGCACTATGCGGGCGCGGATCTCATGGCTCTGCTCGTCCTTCTGGTAATTTTCCATCGGAAAATCCGAGCGGATGTCGCAGGTATTGATCTCCCTCCGCCACCATCCCCTGATAGAGATCCGCGCGTTGATCGTCGCGCGGGCGCTCCCGGGCACCAGGAGCCTGATATCCCCCCCCGCGGTAGCGAGGCGGCTCCGCCCGTTCTTCCCGGGCATGAGCGTGGCCGTGATATTCCCGCCGGCAGTGTGGCCTTCCACGGAGCCCGTGATGTTTTCGAGCGATAGATCCCCGCCGGAGCTTGTGACCCGCGCGGTGCCGCTGGCTCCGCCGAGCGACACGTTCCCGCCCGAGGTCGAGAGCGTCGCGCTGCCGGAGACATTCCCCGCAGTGACGTCCCCACCCGATGTCGACGCGAATGCCTCGCCCCCGACGTTCCCGATGGAGATGTTTCCCCCGGACGTGGACGCGTTAATCTTCTTGCCGACATCCTCCACGGTGATGTCCCCCCCCGATGTGGACACGGTGGCGTTGCCAGCGACCTTCCCCATGCGAATATCACCCCCCGCGGTGTTGAGGTCGAGGTCGCCGCCGATGTCGCCGCTCGTGATATCCCCCCCCGAGGTGGTGAGCGTGATCGTCCCTCCCAGATTTCCGAGACGGATATTGCCCCCTCCCGTCGATCCCTTGATCTTCCCCGTGAGGGGCCCGTTGATGTCAAAATCGCCGCTCGCCGAGTGGAGCCGCAGGTCGAACCGGGATGGCACGCTCACTTCGAGCGTGAAATCGTCCGATTCGCCCCCGGACTGTTCGACGGTCACGCGGTTGCCCGCCTGTGTCATGGTGATCCCGGGATCCTCGTCCGCGTCCACGTCGCGGACGAGGATGGTGACTTCGTCTTTCTCCCATGGAGTGACCTTGATGTTCCCCTCCTGCAGCGACACGTCGAGCGTGCCCCCCTTCTCCACGTGGAACGTTTTTGTAAGCTCCCCTGCCGTCGCAGGCGTGCATGTTGCCGCCGCGAGCGCACACCAGAGGAGCACCGCCGTCTGCCGTTTCATTGCCCCCGTGCCTCCTGTATGACCGCGCGCGCCTTCACGCGGATATAGTTGTTGTCGTCTGTCTCTGCTTTCTGCTTCAGGACTTCCAGGATGTCGCTGTCCAGGCCGGCGGAGCCCGCAGGGGCGGCCGCCAGGGCGTTAATTGCCGCCACCCGGAGCCCCGGGTTACCGTCCGCGACGAGCGTATGGAGCAACGCCTTCTTGATCTCGGCGTCAAACGGGAGCCTCCGGAGCGCATTGAGCGCCTCCTTCCGGACGCCGACGTTCGGATCGGATTCCAGCGCCTTGACGAGCGCGCTTCGCACGTCGTTCTCCCCTGCTTCCGCGCCTCCCCGCGTCAGCGCGCTCACCGCCTGCAGGCGGACGCCCGGGTTTTCCTCGTTCAGCATCGCGTGGGTCAGCACCTTCTGGATCTTTGGATCGTCGATGCTCCCCCGCATGCGGACCGGGGTGACCGCATCGAACGTGAATTCCACCTCTCCCCGTGCCGCGGCGTGATCGACGAAATGGACATTCGTGATCCGGGTTTCCTCTTCGCGCGGCTCCGAGGCACGGATGGCGATGGCGGGCGCCCCCCCCGCACCGTCGCGGTCCGTTGCCGGGGCGAAGAGCGTCCTGCCGGCGAGTATCCCGCACGCCAGGGCAAACGCCCCGCCGAGCGCGAGGCGCCATGCGGGCCCTCCCCGCACCGATTCAATGAGCGACGCCCACGGGCGGACCCGGGCGCGCTCGGCCCTGAGCGCGACGCGCAGCTCCTGGCGTGCCTCCGCCAGGAGACGGTCGTCGGGCTCGACCGCGCGGTGTGCGGCACCGAGCGCGTCGTGCAGGCGCACCAGGGCGGCGAACTCCCCCGCGCACTCCGTGCAGCCGGCCATGTGGCGGTCCAGAACGGCACGCTCGTCGTCGTCGACGGTTCCCGAAGCTGCAAGGAACACGAGAGACCTGTAGTCGTCGTGTGTCATAGCGCGTCCTTCAATTGTTCACGCATCCTGCGCGTGGCGGTAAAGAGGTATCTCTTGACCGTCCCTTCCATGCAATTCATCATCTGCGCAATCTCTCCCAGCGCGTATCCCTCAAAGTGCCTGAGCGTGAAGACCATCCGCTGTTTCGGCGAGAGGACGTCCAGCGCCCGCTCGATCTGCGCGGCGATGTCGGCCCCCGCTGCGATCGCGTCGGGGCCGTGAGCGGGATCGGGGATCTCCCCGTGCGCCTCCCCGTCGTCCTCGCCGCGGTTGTCGGCCAGCAGCGTCTGCAGCGTCCGACGTCCCCGTGCCCGGTGCGTCAGGCAGACGTTCACCGTGATCCTGTGCAGCCAGGTGGAGAACTCGCTCTTGAACCGGAACTTCTTCAGGTTACGGTAGACGCGGAGGAAGACCTCCTGGTAAATGTCCTTCGCATCCTCCGCACTCGTCACGTACCGGGCGGCGATGGCCAGCACCTTCCCGTCGTGCCGGAACACCAGTTGTTCGAAAGCAGCCATATCCCCCTGCTGCGCCCTGGTGACCAACTCCACGTCATCCATCATCGCGTAGGCCTGTTGTCTGTTGTCCCGAGACATAGCGTTAGACCTGAGGTGTGCGGGAAAGGTTGCCGGCGCCGGTCCGCAGGGCGGCACATCGGCGTCCATTTTCCGGTGGATTTCGAAGGGGCGAACACCTATTGTTACTGGAAAACAGGGGTAGAGGTTTCACGAAAGGAGCTTTTATGGCAGCCCTCCCGAGTGCGGCAGAGATGGAACGAGCCTACCGGACGAGCGACGCCTCGTATGACGGCGTTTTCTTCCTCGGCGTGAAAACCACCGGCGTGTTCTGCCGTCCCTCATGCGGCGCACGAAAGCCCTTTCCCCGGAATGTCGAGTATTTTGCCACCCCGCGGGATGCCGTCTTTGCAGGCTATCGCCCCTGCAAACGCTGCCGCCCCCTTTCCGTCCCGGGTGAACCCCCGGGCTGGGCCGGGCGCCTGCTGGAGGAGGTCGAGCGGAACCCGTCGCGGCGGCTGACGGATAGCGAGCTCAGGAAGCTGCATATCGACCCGGCCAAAGCCAGGAGATTTTTCAACAGGAACTACGGCATGACATTCCAGGCATATTGCCGCGGACGGCGGCTCGGAAATGCGTTCCAGGAGATCCGCAACGGAGGGGATCTCGACGACGTGACGCTCGGTCACGGGTACGAATCGCACAGCGGGTTTCGCGAGGCGTTTTCACGGACGTTCGGGACATCGCCGGGGAAGGCCGGCCAGTCAGAGTGCATTATGGCAGCCTGGATCGAGAGCCCGCTGGGTCCCCTCGTGGCAGGGGCGACGGAAGAGCACCTGGTGCTTCTCGAATTCACCGACCGCAGGATGCTCGAAGCGCAGGTGAAGGCGCTCCGGAAACACTTCGACCGGCCGATCGTCCCGGGCGAAAACGGGATACTGAAGGAGATACGCCGCGAGCTGAGACTCTATTTTGCCGGTGAGCTGAAGAAATTCTCGGTCCCCATTGCGTTTCCAGGCTCGCCGTTCCAGCGGGAGGTCTGGAAGGGGCTGCTCAACATCCCGTACGGGTCGACGATTTCCTACGAAGGGCTCGCCGAAAAGGTGCACGCGCCGGGCGCGCAGAGGGCCGTCGGCCACACCAACGGGCTGAACCGCATCGCCATCGTCATCCCCTGCCACAGGGTGGTGAATAAGAACGGAGACCTGGGGGGCTACGGCGGAGGCCTGTGGCGGAAGAGAGCGCTCCTTGAGCTTGAGAGGGGAGAACGGGCCTTCGCGTTTTCAGCGTGAGCCGTTCGGGCGCCGGCCTTCACCGGGCGCCGTCAGGGCACAGAGGCGCGACAGGCGGTGCCTGTTACGCGCGACGAACCGGTAGCAGAGATCAAAGAGATCGCTCACCGGGAACATGCGGGAGAGGAGATAGAGGGGATACGTCAGGACGGTCTGGGCGAGCGCGAACCGGTAGACATCCGCCCCGGTGAAGAGAGTCCCGTCGGCAAGGAGCAACCGGATATCGGCGGCGATGTCATCCGCCGGGTCATCCATGAGCTCTGCAACCCACGGAGCCTGCAGGGGAGCCGTTGCGATTCCTCTCCTGCGGAGGCCCGCACAGAGCCGGCGCGCGAGAGCCAGGCAGAACCCGCATGTGCCGTCATAGAGTATCCACCCGCGCGGCGGCAAGCCCTCGCCTGACGGCGGCATCATTCGGTGACCGTGACGATGACGTTTCCCTTCTGTCGTGGTCTGGTCCTGCCTGAGACATTCGGCCCGTGGGGAGGGACGGCCGCCGGGCGCGTTGCCGCGACTGCCGTCGCACTGGAGCCGACGGCACCCACCGTGACCTTGTCCGACCGGCCTGAGGCCGGAAGCGCCGTGGCCGGTGTGTGGACGGGAATGACCGCAAATGTGACCGTCTGAGAGGCTCTCGATGTGCTCTGCGCGAAGAGCCTCCCGGGTATGCATGAAAGAAGCACTGCCGCCCCGGCGGCCAGCGCCAGTATGTGAGCGATTCGTTTCATTCTGTCAGCGTCAGTGTGACGACGCGCGATTGGGAATCCACGCCGGAGGTGACCCCGGCCGCGGAGAATGTGTATGTGATCCTCTCTCCCTGCTCCGCTCCCGGGGCAATAGCGGTGACGACGTCGGCGGATGCCGTAGCCTGCGAGATGTCCACGCTTCCCCTGCTCAACCCTTTCGAGCTTTCCAGGCGGATTGCCAGCGAAGTCCCCTCCGGCATCGGCCGGTCGATCGAAGCGGTGATCCTCATTGTCCGGATATTCGTCACGATATCGTACTTTCCGCTCGCGTCTGTGGCAGCGCCGTCGCTCCCCGTAATGATCAGAGGGAGAGGATCAGCACTCACGGCGAGCCGGGCGACGGGCTTCACTTCAATCACCAGGCGTTGCGTCGCGGAGGGCTGTCCCGGTGCCGCCATGCAGGCGAGAGCCAGCGCTGAGAGTGTACCCCATGTCCTGAATGAGTGTGTCGACACGTGCGCTCCTTTCTTGGAGCACCCCGGGGGCAAACCGGATGCCACACGGCTCCAGCGAAAGTTGCCGGGGGTCACGAATAAAATCTCATAATCAGTTGAAGTGCCGGAAGTTTCCGCAACAAACCACGGATGAGATTCGGAGGCGCTTGCAGATTCTACACTGTGTACTGAAAGCCGAGATACGCAGTCGTGATGCTCCCGCTGCTGAAACTGTGCCCGATTGAATACAGAATGTGATTGTGTTCGTCGATATTGATAAATCCGCCCAGATTGAAACCCGACGTCGACGAGCCACCCTCTGTCACCGGGCTCTGGTAATAGAGCTCACCGCCAAGCGTGAGCGTTTCCGAGATATCGTACTGGGCTTCCCATCCGCTGAACAGTGAATTCCTGTTCCCGCTGCCGGGACTGATCCAGTATCCCGCACCGGCGTACGTGGTGAACTTCCCCCAGCTCTTCTGCACCCAGACGGGGAGGTACGCCTGAAGGCTTCCCTCGCCGAGCTGCTTCTGCCTGTCCCCGGTCGGTACTTCCAGGAGGGGGAACACGCCGATCTGGGGGCTGCCGTCGGATTCTTCGATGAACCGGTACTTCACGCCCAACTCAGTATCCGAATACCCGTAATTCGTAGCGCCGGCCGAACGGGCGAATCCCATCGGGGCGACGATGTGGAGCTGGACGTCCGGGAACGCTCCGTAGTTCACCTCGATGTGCGGGAGCGTGGCGCTTGAAGCCGACGGAGCGTACTCGCCGACGGAGGCGAGATAGAATTCCCAGTGGCGCAGGTCGACAGGCTCGGGATCGTCTGTCTTGAATGGCGGACCCGCCAGGGCGGTCGTGGAGTGAGCGGCACACAGGAACAGGAGAACGGCCCCCGCAAGGCGGTCCCTCGTCATCTCAGACATCCCTCCCCTGCAGCATTCTGAACCAAATGTCATTGCGAGGCCGCGTCGAAGGCGTGGCCGAAGCAATCCAGCCTCAGATAGCGTCGCAAAGAGCGCTCGCTATGACAAATTACGCTCCGGCGGGGGACAAAATCAAGGCACTCAGGCGCGCCGCGCGAGTATGACCAGGTCGCCCGATTCCGCGGCGTCGAACGGCTCCATGGCGACGCTGCCGAACGTCCTGATATCTTCAAATCCCTCGCCGGCAAGCGGTCCCAGGAGCGCTTCCTGGTCCAGAGGCGCGAGGGGAACCGTCATCAGGTCCGTTTGCAGGTGTTCCCCCCGCCTGTCGAGCCGGAGGATGTTGAACCGGAGCCCCGTGTCCGTGCCGGGAAAATCATAGAACCGGATGAACGTTACGCCGCCGGTCTCCCTCACGCTCTGCACGCGCTCCCTCCTGGCAAGCACACGCTCGTAGTTCAGCAACCCGGCAAAGAAGATGCCGCCAGGGCGAATCAATGCAGCAAATCCGGCAATCGCCCGGCGCAGCTCTCCGGGATCCGTCAGGTGCGGCAACGTATTCCCCATGCAGAAGACGGCATCGAACGGGCCCGGAAGTGAGCTTCGAACGTCTGCCAGGTCTGAGCGGACGCACGTCACGGGGAGGCCCGCCTCATCCGCACTTCGCGCAGTGCGGACGAGCATCTCTTCAGCGACGTCGACCGCGGTCACGCGCACGCCGAGCTGGGCAAGGAGGAGCGCATGAAAGCCCGTGCCGCAGCCTGCGTCGACGGCCGTGGCGATGCCGTACTTCTCCACGAGGAGCCGGAAGAAGGGCTTTTCCTTCACGAACCGCTTCGCCGGGAGCGTCATCGCGTCGTACTCGGGGGCGAGCCGGTCGTAGAAGGCGGCGATCCCGCCGGCTTCCGCCATCGTCTCAGTCATTTGGTCCATATGCCGGCACATGGCCCCTGAAGTGGTTGTATATCGGTGCGTCGATCTGATGAATCCGTCGCTGGTACTCCGCGGGAGAAATCCCGTTCTGCCAGTGACCCGTCATGATGCCGAGGCCGGTCACCGCGACAAAGACCCCCGCGACGAGGGCGCCGAACGCCCAGGCGGGTACCGCCCGCGACCTCCGGGTCGCTTTCACCTCGAGCGTCGCTTTCACGGGGCATGCCTCGACGCACGCCATGCAGCTCATGCACTCGTCGCTCCTGACGCGCGTGAGGCGATGGACATCGATCCCCGCGGGGCAGGCTTTGGTACAGAGGCCGCAATCGACGCACGAGGAGGCGTTGCGCGTGATTTTCAGCGGGCTGAGAAGCCCCGCGATACCGAGCAATGCCCCGTAGGGGCAGAGATAGCGGCACCAGAAATTCCTGACCAGGAC
>Ga0335081_10016751_pt1 | contig 11872 bp, 11 predicted proteins | sample Lox_Sample_35_FD_206713 | JGI IMG/M metagenome (GOLD analysis project Ga0335081, IMG submission 206713) | Soil microbial communities from Loxahatchee National Wildlife Refuge, Florida, United States - Lox_Sample_3.5 | ecosystem: Environmental > Terrestrial > Soil > Wetlands | place: USA... | reverse complement strand
GTCAAAGCTCTCCATCCTCATATACGCTTCCGCGGCCAGCATGTCCGCCTCCGCGTTCTATGCCAAGCTGGGTGGTACGCGCACCACCGCGGCTGTTTTCGCAGGCTTGGTCCTGGTAGCACTGGCATTGGCTACTCTTCCCAGGTTGGGCAAGCACGAGCAATCCCTGACTGCTTCCTCAGCCAGTCAGCCGCGGGCCGCGAGTCCGGTTCCAGCGACGGGGCCGTTGGATTCGGTTCGAATCCTTTGCGGTTACCTCAAGGACAGATACATCGACCGGGAGGGGAACACCTGGTCCGGTGACCGGTACTTCTCTGGCGGCACGGCGCTCAGCCAGCCACTGCAGTTCATCGCCCGCGCGCCCGATGCGGGTTTGTTCCAGACCTTCCGTTCCGGCCAGTTCTCATACGACGTCCCCCTGGCACCGGGTAACTACGAAGCTCGTCTTTATTTTGTCGAGACCCACTATGGGCCCGGAACGCTCTCGGGGGGAGGGGAAACCAGCCGCCTGTTCAACATCTCGATGAATGGGAAACCACTTCTGAAAATCTTCGACATCATCAAAGATGCAGGCGGAAACAACGTCGCGGATATCCGGGTCTTCAAGGACGTGAGTCCGGCCGCAGATGGATACCTGCACTTGAAGTTTGACTCGCTCATAGATTCTCCCATTCTCAATGCGCTCGAAATTGAGCCGGCGGCGTCGGGAAAGATCAATCCTATCCGCATCGTCGCCCAGAATAATTCCTATACTGACCATTCCGGCAATATCTGGAGCCCGGACCGGTACTACCAGGGCGGCCAACTGGCCACGCATGCGACGGTCCCGGTCCGCGGAACGGAGGACCCCACCCTCTTTGCCGGGGAGCGGTATGGCTACTTCAGCTACGCGATTCCGGTGGCGCCGGGCAAATACCGGCTCACCTTGCGCTTTGCCGAAACCTATTGGGGTGTCGTGAGTCGGGTCTCCAGCCTGCCCGACCAGAATGGCTCGCTGGAGGGCGGAGTCGGAAGCCGGATCTTCAATGTTTACGCTAACGGTGAGACCCTGCTGCGGAACTTCGACATTGCCAAAGAGGCCGGAGGCACCGTGAGCGCGGTGGAGAAGACCTTCCATAACCTCGAGCCCGATGCGCAGGGCAAGCTCGTATTGACTTTTGTTCCGGTCAAGGATTATGCGTGCGTCACCGCCCTGGAAGTGGTGAGTAGGGATTGAAGGGCGAGGGACTACCATCTTGGCGTCAGAGGCGCGGTTATCGCGGACCACTGCCCGCCTTCAACGAATCGCCCTGGAGTGAGATCTTTCCCTCCGCGAGATTGGTCACAAAATAATTAGCTTGACAGATACAGGTAGCTTGTACTAACCTGAGCTAGACCGCTTGAGCATAAGCAAACGGGTAAGCCTCGGGCGAGCGTAGGGTTGGGCGCCGGTCGTTCCTGGCCGCGCTCACGAGGAGATCGGCGCTTATCAGAAGCTGGAAGCGCTGGTACCAGAAGGGCGAGATCGATCCCGGAGGCGACGCGGGGGGTCAATCTAATCCTCAAGAGGGCACGAACGAAGCCAATCGAAGCCACTTTAACCAAGTGGCTCATTATAAGTGACTTGAGAGGGAAGCAAGGCGAACGAAGCCACGACAATTATGTCCTTATATTCAAATAGGTTGCGCGGATTTTGAGCTCGATTTTCGGTGAATTAGGCTCAGTGAAGGGTATCTCTATATTGCCGATTCGCGGTTACCTTTTTATTTTTAGTAAGATAAGCGATTGATAGCGGGACAGTACGGAGCTTGGACATGACAAAGAGGGGTTCAATCTCATTTCTTGACACCCCCGGCGACAACCCGCTAACTGAGAGCGAAGTTCAGTTGTGAGCGGAAAGGTCCGGTTCTTATCTTGCACATTGTTTTCGTCGCTTCCGAGGGTGTGCCCTTCTCGAAGACCGGCGGCTTGGCGGACGTGATCGCCGCACTGCCCAAGGCACTCACCGCAAGCGGCCACGACGTGGTGGTACTGCTCCCGCGCTATCGCGTGACCAAGCCAGGGCCGGTGCTGCCTTCGATCAAGAGTCTCACGCTTCCTATTACCTTCGGTGGCGCGGCGGGCGGGTTCAAGTTTGCCGCCGTCCAGGACGGTGAGGATGCCGGCGACGTGCGTCATTACCTGATCGATTGCCCGGAGTTTTTCGATCGCCCCGGCCTCTATGGCGAGGACGGCCAGGATTATCCCGACAACGCGGAGCGCTTCGCCGCCTTCTCCCTGGCGGCCCTGGAACTGATGAAGCGGTCGGCCACCCCGCCGGACGTAATCCATTGTCATGACTGGCAGGCGTCCCTGGTGCCGGTCTATTTGCGCACCCTCTACCAGCGCGATCCCTTCTTCGTCCGCTCGTCGGTGCTGCTGACCGTTCACAATCTCGGCTACCAGGGAGTGTTTCCACCCGACGTGCTGCCGCGCCTCGGCATCGACCGGCGGCTGATGACGATGGACGGCCTCGAGTTCTGGGGAAAGGTAAACCTGCTGAAGGGCGGCTTGTTCTACTCAGACTTTCTCAACACCGTAAGCCCCACCTACGCGCGGGAGATCCAGACCAAGGAGTTCGGCCACGGGCTCGAAGGGGTGCTGCAAAAGCGGTCGCGCCGCCTCACCGGCATCATGAACGGCGCCGATTACCAGGCTTGGAACCCGGCCACCGACGCCTTGCTGGCTGCCAACTATACGCCGCAGGATCGGGCGGGCAAGCTGATCTGCAAGAAGTCGCTGCTGGAGAAGATGGGCGCAGCCGAGCCCCGGCTGGACTGGCCGGTGGTGGGCATTATTTCCCGGTTCGACAAGCAGAAGGGGTTCGACCTCATCGCCGACGCGGCCCGCGACATCATGGCGGAGGATCTCTACGTGGCGGCGCTGGGCACCGGCGACCCGCTCTACGAGGAGTTTTTCCGCAGCCTGGCGACGCGATACCCGGAGCGCTTCCTGGTAAGAGTAGCCTACGACAACGTGCTGGCGCACCAGATCGAGGCCGGATCGGACATCTTCCTGATGCCCTCGCGCTACGAGCCCTGCGGCTTGAACCAGATGTACAGCCTGAAGTACGGGACCGTGCCGGTCGTGAGGGCCACGGGCGGCCTGGACGATTCGGTGCGCGACTTCGACGGCGAGAGTGGAACGGGTTTCAAGTTCGTCGAGTACTCCGCCGCCGCCCTGCTGGGCGCTCTTCGCCGCGCCCTGGCGGTCTACCGGCAGCCCGAGGCGTGGCTGCGGCTGATGGCCAACGGCATGCAGCAGGACTTTTCCTGGACCGTCTCGGCGGCGCAATACGCGTCGATTTACGAAGATTTGCGGCGGGAAAAGGCCGGAGTCCTAATCGCATGACGCGCATCAAATCCCTAGGAAGAAGTCAGGAGACAGGAATCAGCTTTCAGCCGTCAGCAATCAGCCCTCAGCAAGAAGGCACAGTTGCTTGCTGAAAGCTGAGAGCTGTGAACTGATAGCTTGGATCGGAGGTTCGACAAAGAATGGCAGTAAACAACGTTACGGCATCAGGAAACAATGTTACGGGTGCAGGAAATCACATTACGGCATTCACCGACGCGAACTTTGAGGAGCAGGTGTTGAAGTCTCCCAAGCCCGTCTTGGTGGATTTCTGGGCGGAGTGGTGCTCGCCGTGCCGCATGATCGCGCCCACGGTGGAGAAGGTGGCGGAGGACTATGCCGGCCGCGCCACGGTGGGCAAGGTGAACGTCGACGAGAACCAAGCCGTCACCAGCCGCTACCACATCACCGGCATTCCCACTTTGCTGCTTTTTAAGGAAGGCAAGGTGCAGGAGCAGATCGTCGGCGCCACGTCCCGCGACAACATCGTGCGGCTAATCGAGAAGTATCTCTAAAAACAAGTTGACAGTCGACAGTTGAGAGTTCAGAGTCAAACCCGCCTCGGTCGAGAGCGCGCCACGAAGGCGGCGTCCTTGTCTCGGGCATCTTCGACTGTAAACTGTCGACTGTGAACTGTGAACTTTCTTCCATGCCTCAAAACGTAGTAGTGGTGGGTGTCCAGTGGGGTGACGAGGGCAAGGGCAAGGTGGTGGACGTCCTGGCGGAGCGCTTTGACATTGTCGCCCGCTACCAGGGCGGCGCCAACGCTGGCCACACGGTCATCGTCAACGGCCGCAAATTCGTCTTCCAGCTTCTGCCCACCGGAGTGGTCCGCCCGGATAAAGTCGCCGTCCTCGGAAACGGCCTGGTGGTGGACCCGGAAGCGCTCCTGCGCGAACTCGGCACCCTCGAGGCGGCGGGCGTTCCGGTGGGCGAGCGGTTGCGCATCAGCGATCGCGCTCACCTGATTCTGCCCTATCATCGCGGCCACGAGGTGGCGGCGGAGGCCGCCCGCGGAGTGGGCCGCATCGGCACCACCGCCAAAGGGATCGGCCCCGCGTACGAGGATAAGGCCGGGCGCGGCGGCTTGCGCACCTGTGACCTGCGCCACGCCGAGACCTTCCGCCGCAAGGCGTGCCTGATGCTCCACGAAAAAAACCGGCTGGCCGACGCCATCTTCGGGGGATCGGCGGTAGAAGAGGACCCTATGGTGGAGCGTTATTTCGAGACCGCCCGCCGCCTGGTTCCGTACCTCACCGACGTTTCCGCCTACCTCAACGCCGAGATCGATCGCGGGCGGCGCGTCCTGTTCGAGGGCGCGCAAGGAACGCTGCTCGACCTCGACCACGGCACCTATCCTTTTGTCACCAGCTCCAGCGCCGCCGCCGGCGGCGCCACCATCGGCACCGGGGTGGGTCCCACGCGCCTGGGCGCGGTGCTCGGCGTCTCAAAGGCCTACGCTACACGTGTAGGCAGCGGACCTTTTCCCACCGAGTTCACCGGGCCGGAGGCGGAGAAACTGCGGGAGCGCGGCGGGGAGTACGGCGCCGTCACCGGGCGTCCCCGACGCTGCGGCTGGTTCGACGTTCCGGCAGCGCGCTACGCCGCCCGCCTCAACCACCTGCGCGCTCTCATCGTCACCAAGCTCGACATTCTGGATTCGCTGGCCGAAATCCCGGTGGGCGTCGAGTACCTGCTCGACGGCAAGCCCTACGACGGCTTTCCGGCGGACGTGGACGAAGTAGAGCGGCTCCAGGTGCGCTATGAGGTCCTGCCTGGCTGGCAGCAGTCGACCTTCGGTCTGAAGAACTATACCGACCTTCCGGCGCGAGCCAGGGACTACCTGAAGTTCCTGTCGGACCAAGTCGGAGTAGAGATCGCGATGGCGTCGACCGGCCCGGAGCGCGACCAAGCTATCTGGATGGACGAATCCGTGGTACGGAATTGACGATTGTCGACGGAGGAGACAGGAGACAGGAGTCAGGAGTCAGAATACAGACTGGCCGGGGGGTTTTCATGCTGACTCCTGCCTCCTGACTCCTTCTTCTAGATCGTCGATGCCGATGATTTCCTTCGAACAGGCTTTGAACCTCGTCGCGGAACGGTTGGCGGCAGCGAGCCTGAGCCCCGCGAGCGACGTGGTACCGCTGGACGACGCGCGCGGCCGCGTTCTCGCCCGTGACGTGTTTGCCGATCGGGATCACCCTCCTTTCCCCCGCTCCACCCGCGATGGTTACGCGGTTCGCGCCGCTGACCTGCGTCAAGTTCCGGTTTGGCTTGCGTGCGCGGGGGAGGCGCGCGCCGGCGCCCCCTACGCCGGTAAGCTAGGTGACGAGCTCGGCGTTTGTGTTGAGATCATGACCGGCGCCCCGGTCCCGCCCGGCGCCGACGCGGTGGTGATGATCGAGCACACGCGCCGCGACGGCTCTCGCGTCGAGGTTCTGCGTGGTGTGGCGCCTGGGGAGAACGTGGTGCGGCAAGGCAGCGAAGCGCCGTCAGGAGGCGTGGTGCTGCCGCGCGGACGAAGAGTGACGCCGGGCGAGATGGCACTGCTCGCCTCGGTGGGTGCGGCGACGGTCGAGGTCTTCCGCCAACCCACGGTGGCCATTCTGCCCACCGGCGACGAGGTGGTGCCGATCGAGCGCAGCCCGAAGTGGTTTCAAATTCGCAACAGCAACGCGATCGCGCTGGGAGGCCAGGTGGCTGCCGCGGGCGGTATCCCCTACCAGCTTGGCATCGCGCCGGATGAGGTCGGTCCGCTGCGGGAGTTGATCGAGGCGGGGCTCGAACACGACCTGCTGCTCCTGAGCGGCGGCGTGTCGGCGGGCAAGTATGACTTGGTGGAGCAGGTGCTCGGTGATCTTGGCGCCGAGTTCTATTTCCAGAGCGTGGCGCTGCGGCCGGGAAAGCCTACGGTGTTCGGACGCGTGCGCGGTAAGTTTTTTTTCGGGCTGCCGGGTAACCCGGTTTCGACGTTCGTCACCTGCGAAGTATTCGCGTGCCCGGCGATCGCGGTGCTTGGCGGCGCGGCGTTCGCGTGGCCGCTGCTGCTGCGCGCTCGCCTCGGCCAACCGTTCCGGCAGAGTCACGGGCTGACCGCGTTCATGCCGGCGCGCGTGGAGATGCAAGACGTCGATCCGGTGGTAACCGTGGTGGGCTGGCAAGGTTCGGGTGATCTGGTGGGGCTCGCAGCGGCAAACTGCCTCCTGGTGGTCCACCCGCATCAAACGGAACTGGCTGCGGGAGAGTGGGTGGACGTCTTCTTGGGGTATAGGTGACAGGTAACAGGAGGCAGGAAGAGAATAATGAATTATGAATGATGAATGATGAATGATGAACAGAAGAAAAGAGAGCCCTATGTCCCTTGTGCTTTGTCCCTTGTCCATCGTTCTTAGTCCTTTGCTATCAATCGACGAGGGACGAAGGACTAAGGACTCTCTTTTCTTCTGTTCATCATTCATCATTCATAATTCAGCATTCTCTTAGTTTATGCCGCTCAGTCACTACGATCGTACTGGTCGCGTTCAAATGGTGGATGTCTCCGCCAAGGTGGAGACGCATCGAGAGGCGGTTGCCGGCGTTCTGGTAAAGATGAGCGCCCGGACCTTGCGCGCGGTGCGTCGCAATCCCAAGGGTGATCCGCTGGAGATCGCCCGCATCGCCGGGATTGCCGCGGCCAAGCGGACCGCTGAATTGATTCCGCTCTGCCATCCCTTGCTGCTGACGCACATCGATGTGCAGGCGAAGTTCGCGAAGCAAGGCGTAGACATCAGGTCCTCGGTGCGTACCACCGGTCCGACCGGGGTCGAGATGGAAGCGCTTACGGCCGCCGCAATGGCGGCGCTGACGGTCTACGACATGTGCAAGGCTCTCGATAAGGAAATCGAGATTACCGATCTGAGGCTGCTGGAGAAGAGTGGCGGCAAGAGCGGAACGTTTCACCGGAAATCAGAAATTAGAAAGCCGAAATCAGAAGTCAAAAGCGCTTCTTTCTGATTTCTAATTTCTGATTTCTGATTTCATCTGGCATGTTGCGCGCAAAGATTCTCGTCCTTAGTGACTCGGCGGTCGCCGGCCGGCGAGAAGATCGCTCCGGACCTGCGGTTCGCGAACGGCTCGAATCGGGCGGCTGGGCTGTGGTAGCCTGCGAGGTCCTGCCCGACGACGCGGCTCAGATCCGGCAGCGCCTCGAAGCCTGGACCGCCGCTGACGATTGTGATGCCGTCTTCACCACCGGCGGCACGGGGCTCGCGCCTCGCGACGTTACACCCGAGGCTACGCGCGCCGTGCTGGAGAAAGAAGTACCGGGCCTCGCGGAGTTGATGCGCGCCGAGGGTCTGCGGTCGACCCGCATGGCGGCGCTTTCCCGCGGTGTGGCGGGGGTCCGCAGGGGCAAACTGATCGTGAACCTGCCGGGCAGCGTGCGAGGGGCGCGCGAGTCGTTGGAGAGCATCCTGGAGTTGCTGGCGCACGCGATTGATATTGCCCAGGGGCGCACAGAACATTCAGGAGAGTCGAAAGTTGAGAGTCGAAAGTAAAGAGGGGTGAGGTTGTGCTCAGAATGACATGCGAAGGCACTTCTGACGCCATGTATAGAGCGGCTCGCTGAGTCGCCAAACAGCCCGGGGACAAAAGCAGCCAACCCGAACTTCTTCACTGTCGACTTTTGACTTTCGACTTTTGACTACTCTTTGATATGATTTGGACCGAGAACAAAGGATAAAGAGGAGTAGCCGTGCTCAACCAATATGGCCCCGTCCTGATTTTCGCCGCGATCGCCATCATCTTCCCGCTTGCCACTCTGTGGGCGCTGAAGTTTCTGCGCCCCACCCCGCCGCCGAATCCCGAAAAGCTGATGCCCTACGAGTGCGGTATCACGCCCGAGTCCGATGCCCGCGGACGTTATACAGTTCGCTTCTACCTCATCGCCATTCTGTTCGTAGTCTTCGACGTGGAAACCATCTTCCTCTTTCCCTGGGCGGTGCGCTACCAAGTGTTGGGCAAGTTCGGGCTGGTCGAAATGCTGGTGTTCCTCGGTATCCTGCTGGTAGGCTACTTCTGGCTCTGGAAGCGCGGCGCACTGGAGTGGATCTAGAGAATAGCCGATCGCCGATCGACGACCGGAAGAGACGCTCATTGACCCTTGTGGATGGGTTGATCTATTGCAGGGCCGGCGCGGCGTGCCTAGCTAGCTAGCCTTCTCTCGCGATCGGCAATTGGTTATTGGTCGCAGCGACGCTCTCGCTGAGCCGAGCCGCTTGCGTGATAAGGTAATTCCGCTCCGGAATGCTGGTGGTCCGGCTGGCGGCAACGCGGTAGTGAGTGATGGCGGCCGCATGGTCGCCCGCCATTTCAAGTAGATGGGCACGAACCGCGTCGAGGCGATGATGGCCGGAAATTCGTGCATCCGAGTCGAGCGCTCTTAGCAGGTCAAGTCCCTTGGATGGGCCGTGAACCATGGCGACGGCGATGGCGTGATTGAGCGCGACTATAGGGTTGTCGGACATGCGTTTAAGGAGCTCATACAGCGCCAGGATCTGCGGCCAGTCGGTATCCTCGGCTCGGGCCGCTTCGTCGTGAACGGCGGCAATGGCAGCCTGCAACTGGTACGCGCCAATGGATCCCTTCGATAGGGCTGCGGTGAGGAGTGCGATGCCCTCGGTGATCTCCACCTGATCCCAGAGAATTCGGTCCTGTTTCGTAAGTGGAATCAACTCTCCGTCAGGTCCCGTCCGTGCCGCGCGGCGCGCGTCGGTCAATAACATGAGCGCCAGCAGTCCCGCGACCTCTCCATCGTCCGGGAGCAAGGTGGCAACGCATCGCGTCAGGCGGATTGCCTCACGGGCGAGTTCGAGCCGCTGCACCTGCGGCCCGGCACTACTCGTGTAGCCTTCGTTGAAGATCAGGTAGAGCACGTGCAGCACGGCGCGGAGCCGTTGGGCCCGCTCCTGGCTGGTCGGCAACTGGAATGGCACGCCTGAAGCCTTGATGCTTTGCTTGGCTCGGCTGATCCGCTGCGCCATGGTCGCCTCGGGCACCAGGAACGCTTTGGCGATTTCAGCCGTAGTCAAGCCGCCTACCGCCCGCAACATCAAAGCGATGGCCGATGACTGGGTCAGGGCTGGATGACAGCACATGAAGAGCAGGGTGAGCGTGTCGTCCGGCTCCGTTTCATGATCACGGTCGGCCGCCGACGCCTGCTCACCAGTCTCCGTAGCCACCGTGCTTTCCCGGCGCCTCCGGGCCTCCTCGCTGCGCAGGTAGTCCGTCATGCGCCGCGCGGCGACTTGAATCAACCAGCCGCGAGGATTGTCGGGCACACCCTCCCGGGGCCATTGAATCACCGCCGCCATCAACGCCTCCTGAACCGCGTCCTCGGCGGCGGCGAAATCGTGGAAACGTCGGATCACCGCGCCAAGTACCTGCGGCGCGAGTTCGCGCAACAGGTCCTCAATCGGAGTGGCCAAAGGTTCCTCGGTCATGGGAGTTCTTTCGGCGCCCGCCTCATTGGCGGAAGCGATCTTTAATATCGAGGCTGGACCGCTGAGGGTACTTGCCTCGTCCCCTTCTGGCTTTGCTGATTCTCTTTCAATCTGAACGCGACTATCTTCTTAACCAGATTTGTCGGAATGCCTTTATCAATCGGAAACTGAATTGCACCCTTCGAGGTTTTGTAACCCGCTAATTCGTCTTTGAAAGCTAGAATCGCGGAAGGTCTCGGATAAAGGCCAATGTGATCCTTGTGAGCGGCGTACCACACCAACATTCCCTTCCATCTAAAGGCCGGCATGTTGTAGCTGATGACTTCTTCTGCCTGCGGGGCTGCTTGCCTGATTGTCTCTCTCAACCCAGCTAAAATGCGCCCCACTTCTTTCGGCAACGCAGACAGGTATTCATCCACAGTTTGGAAGTTTTTCATCGAAGTCCTCCCGGTCGTCAACGACGTTATAGGAATGGTAGCACAGCGCGGCCTTGTGACCGCAATCAAAAGAACGAAAGCGAACGCCCGCTAGGCGTGGGAACCCTGTGTTTACGCGGCCCCGAAGGCATGCTCCGGAAAAGTGTTGCTAAAATAACAAGATTTTACGGTGTGGCATTGCAGAGCTGCTTTCCGAGCTCTGCGGCTTTTTCGACTCGGGTTCCTTGGGAGTTGCTCGCGCCAAGAAAGTACCGCAGAGGTGGAAAGCAGCTCTGGGCTACCCCTACTGTACATAATCAACCGCTGCTGATTTCGGGTGCAGGATATGTTCACCTTTCAATCGGATTGCCTGCCACGCAACAATCATCACCCATGCCGAATAGATTGCAATCAAGAGTCTGTTGGGCCACCCAATCGGCACCCTTAAACCGCCAATCTTGTGAGTCAGAGTAAGCATGCCCGCTATCATCAGAGCAAGACTCATCCAGGTCAGGTTAGCTGTCCAGAGAAGGACCGTTTTTCGAGAAGACCACGCTTGCATACGACCAAGGCTCACACTGATCAAGATTGCAGCAATGGGAAGGCTAGGAACCCCTATCGCTCCAGCCAGACCGTGAAGTTCTGGTCGTCTCACGTCAAATACAGAGGCCATGGCCTCACCTATGCCTGCGGCAACAAGAAACACCAAACCGATCTTTCCACCAAGTGTTCGTGCTTGGGAACGAATGGCGAAGGCTAAGGTCCAAGAACTCAGCCCCCAGGTAAAAAACATGAGTGACAGCACCCAGCCATAATGTCCGAAGGCATATTCACTCACGACGCGCCGGGAAGGGTCGAACTCTGGACTCAGGATATGTAAGCCGGCTAGAGAAACCAGTGCAGCAAGGGACGCAGCGAGCGACAGACGCGCTGCTGATATGGAGATCTTCATTGAGTCAACGCTCGAAATCGCCTCTTTCATAGCATTTTCCTTTCGAGTTCTTACTCCCAATAAGTGTCAAGGCCTCATGATCGACGGCTTTTGGGGAGCGCCCGAACCAGTCGTTCGGACAACGCTTCCGAGCACCTGCGGCGCGAGTTCACGCAACAGCGCTCGGAAGTGATCTCCGCCTGTCTCGTTGTCATAGCACGTCTGGTTACAACATCTCGGGGGGCGGAGCGCTCAACACCGGTCGCACTTCGATCGGCATGTTCAACGGTGCCCCACCGGGTCCCGGCGCCGCCGACGCTCGCGCGGCGATCGCATACGCTCGCTCCGGCGTGTCAACATCGACAATCCAGTAGCCAGCGAGAAACTCCTTCGATTCCGGGAACACGCCATCCGTGGTCGGGGTCCCATCCTTGCCAGCCCGCACGAGCTTGGCCTGATCCGGAAACGACAATCCCTCGGCCGACACCAACTCGCCGGACTCGCGGAGCTCCTTATTCAAGCCCTTCATAAACGCGACGTGGGCCTGGAGGTCTTTTAGGGGCCAGGCGGGAATTCCCTGGCCAGCCTTCATGGTATTCATCATCAAAATGTACTTCACGTCGTTTGCTCCTTTCGTTTTCTTGCTAATCTTTGCGCTTTACACGCTCTGCGGG
>Ga0335081_10016750_pt1 | contig 11872 bp, 13 predicted proteins | sample Lox_Sample_35_FD_206713 | JGI IMG/M metagenome (GOLD analysis project Ga0335081, IMG submission 206713) | Soil microbial communities from Loxahatchee National Wildlife Refuge, Florida, United States - Lox_Sample_3.5 | ecosystem: Environmental > Terrestrial > Soil > Wetlands | place: USA... | reverse complement strand
CGCGGCGCTGGCGGCGACGATCAACCGGATGGTCGGCACGCTGTCCGCGTTCGCCGACGAGGTCACCCGGGTGGCCCGCGAGGTCGGCACCGAGGGCCGGCTGGGCGGCCAGGCAGACGTCAAGGGCGTGGCCGGCACCTGGAAGGACCTGACCGACAACGTCAACTCGATGGCGCAGAACCTAACCGGTCAGGTGCGCAACATCGCCCTGGTCACCACCGCCGTCGCCAAGGGCGACCTGTCCAAGAAGATCGACGTCGACGCGCGCGGCGAGATCCTCGAGCTGAAGACCACCATCAACACCATGGTCGATCAGCTGTCCGCGTTCGCCGCCGAGGTCACCCGGGTGGCCCGCGAGGTCGGCAGCGAGGGCCGGCTGGGCGGCCAGGCCGAGGTCGAGGGCGTGTCCGGCACCTGGAAGCGGCTGACCGAGAACGTGAACGAGCTGGCCGGGAACCTGACCAGGCAGGTCCGCGCGATCGCCGAGGTGACCAGCGCGGTCGCCTCGGGCGACCTGACCAGGTCGATCTCGGTGGAGGCGCAGGGCGAGGTCGCCGAGCTGAAGGACAACATCAACGCGATGGTCCAGTCGCTGCGCGAGACCATCCGGGCCAACCAGCAGCAAGACTGGCTGAAGACCAACCTGGCCCGGATCGCCGGCATGATGCAGGGTCACCGGGACCTGGCCGTGGTGGCCGAGCTGATCATGGACGAGCTGGCCCCGCTGGTCGGCGCGCAGCACGGCACCTTCTTCCTGTCCGAGGCGGTCAACGGCGACACCCAGCTCCGGCTGATCGCCGGCTACGGGCTGCGGGCGGACAACGCCGCGCCGATCCAGTACCGGCTGGGCCAGTCGCTGATCGGCCAGGTGGCCAGGAGCAAGCGCTCCATCGTGGTCGCCGACCTGCCCGAGGGCTACGTGACGATCTCCTCCGGGCTCGGCGAGGCGCCGCCGACGGACCTGGCCGTGCTGCCGATCCTGTTCGAGGACCAGGTGCTCGGCGTCATTGAGCTGGCCTCGTTCACCTCGTTCAGCCCGGTGCAGACCGACTTCCTCGAGCAGCTCACCGAGACCCTCGGCGTCAACTTCAACACGATCATCGCCAACGCACGCACCGACGCGCTGCTCGATGAGTCGCAGCGGCTCGCCTCCGAACTCCAGGCGCGGTCGGAGGAGATGCAGGACCAGCAGGTCGAGCTGCAGCGGTCCAACGCGGAGCTGGAAGATAAGGCGGCGCTGCTGGCCGCGCAGAACCGGGACATCGAGACCAAGAACGCCGAGATCGAGCAGGCCAGGCAGGAGATCGAGGAGCGCGCCCGGCAGCTGGCGCTGGCTTCGAAGTACAAGTCGCAGTTCCTCGCGAACATGTCGCACGAACTGCGCACGCCGCTGAACAGCCTGCTCATCCTGGCCCGGCTGCTGGCGCAGAACCCCGGCCGGAACCTCACCGCCAAGCAGGTCGAGTACGCCAACGTCATCCACTCGGCCGGCTCGGACCTGCTGCAGCTCATCAACGACATCCTGGACCTGTCCAAGGTCGAGGCGGGCCGGATGGATCTCCACGCGGAGCGGTTCCCGCTCAGCGCGCTGCTCGAGGACATGCAGGCCACGTTCCAGCCGCTCACCGCGGAGAAGGGGCTCGACTTCTCCGTCGAGGCGGGCGCCGAGGCGCCGGGCGAGCTGCTCACCGACCGGCAGCGGCTCCGCCAGGTGCTCGGCAACCTGCTGGCCAACGCGGTCAAGTTCACCGAGCGGGGACACGTGCAGCTCCGCGTGGCTCTGGCCGGCCGGCGCGCCCCGGGCGGCGAGATGCTGGCGTTCTCCGTGGCCGACACCGGGATCGGCATCGCGCCGGAGAACCTCACCACCATCTTCGGCGCGTTCCAGCAGGGCGACGGCACGCTCAGCCGGAGGTACGGCGGGACCGGCCTCGGCCTGTCGATCGCCCGCGAGGTCGGCGCCCTGCTCGGCGGGGAGATCAGCGCGGAGAGCGAACTCGGCCGCGGCAGCACCTTCACCTTGTACCTGCCGTGTGAGCTGCCCGGAGCCGCGGCCGACGCCGCGGTCCCCGGAAGTAACGGGGTCAGCGCCGGGCACAACGGCGAGGCGCACGCCGGGGCCACCGAGGCCCTGCAGCTACAGCCGGCCGTGCCCGAAGACACCGCGGCGGGCGGCCGGCGCCTGCTGGTCCTCGAGGGTGCGCGCGGCGGGCTGCTGACGCTGCTCGCCCACAGCGCGGTATCGGATCTCACCGGCATCCACGGGCCGGTGCACGTGGGCACGGCGGTCAGCCCGGAGCAGGGCATCGAGGCCCTCGGCTCGGCTCCGCACCAGTGCGTGGTGCTCGACCTTGGCCTGGAGGACGCGTCCGCGTTCGCCTTCCTTGAGCAGCTCCAGGAGGAGCCGGGGCTGCGAGACATCCCGGTGCTCGCGCATACCAGGGACAAGATCGACAGCGCGCAGGCCAGGCTGGCGCGGCTGCGCTTCGGAACCCAGCCGCTCGAGCTGCTGCCCTCGCTCGACGAGTTGCGCGAACGGATCACGCTGCACCTGTCCGCGGCCCAGCCCGACCAGGTGCCCGCGCTGATCAGCGAGCCGACCGCGACGGCGGCCGGAACGCGGAGCACGGCGCAGGCCGAGGGGCACGAGGCGCTGCGTGGCCGACAGGTCCTGGTGATCGACGACGACCTGCGCAACGTGTTCGCCATCACCAGCACGCTCGAGCTGCACGGGATGACCGTGACCCAGGCGGCTAACGGACGCAAAGGCATCGAGGCACTGCTCAGCGCCGAGGACACCGACCTCATCCTGATGGACGTGATGATGCCGGAACTCGACGGTTACACGACGATGAGCAGGATCAGGCAGATGCCCGCCTTCGAGACCCTGCCCATCATCGCGGTGACGGCCCGGGCCATGCCGGGTGACCGGGAGAAGAGCATCGCGGCCGGCGCCAGCGACTACGTGACCAAGCCTGTCGACACCGACGAGCTGCTCGCGTGCATGGAGCGCTGGCTCAGCCGACGGTTAGGCCCGGCGGCCGAGACGTGGCGGGCGGTCAGCGGCGGCGGGCCCGGCTAGCCAGCGCCAGCCCCGCCGCGGCGGTAGCCGCCCCGGTGGCCATGGCGGCCACCGGATGGTGGGACAGGAACAGCTGGGCGCTGCGGCGGTGCGACCTGTCGTCGAACTCCCCGTGAGCCCCGTGGTCGTCGCCCCCGGAGCGGTCCGCCGGCTCCCAGAGATTGCCTGGCTGCCTGGGCTCGGACTCACCGGTCTGCTGCGAGTCGAAGCCGGTTTTGGCCAGGTACCGGTCGAGCAGGGCGGGCGCCACCCGGTTGGCCAGGATGGTGGCGGCGGTACTCGCGCCGACGAAGTACTGCTTGCGCCGTGGGTGATCGGCGGCGTAGACGACGGCCCGGGCCGCCACCTCAGGCTGGTAGATCGGCGGGACCGGCTGCGGATGCCTGGGCAGCTTGGACCGAACCCAGGAGAACTGAGGGGTATTGACGGCCGGCATCTGTACCACGGTGACGTGGACGTTGGCCTTGTCGTGCATGAGCTCGCAGCGCAGCGACTCGGTGAAGCCGTTGATGGCGTGCTTGCCGCCGCAGTAGGCAGCCTGAAGCGGAATGCTGCGGGCGCCGAGCGCGGACCCGACCTGCACGATGGCGCCGCGGTCGCGCGGCCGCATCCGGGCCAGGGCGGCCATGGTGCCGTGCACGAACCCCAGGTAGGTCACCTCGGTGACTCTGCGGAATTCCTCGGCCGTGATCTCGGCGAACGGGGCGAATACCGAGGCGAACGCCACGTTGACCCACACGTCGATCGGCCCGAAAGTGGCTTCGATCTCCTTGGCCGCGCCGTCGACCTGGGCGAAGTCCGCCACGTCGGCCGATATGGCCAGGGCAGTCCCGCCGGCCCGCTCGACGTCGCGGACGGCGCCTTCCAGGCCGGCGCGGCCGCGCGCGATCAGCGCGACGCGGTCCCCGCGCTGGCCGAACAGCCGGGCCGCGGCCCGGCCGATGCCGGCGCTCGCCCCGGTGATGGCAACCGTCTGAGTCACGTGTCCTCCTTCGTAGGCTCCGCGCCTACCCGCCGGCCCGGACGGGAAACAGCGCGGCGAAGGATGGCGTACAGCTACGGGCGGCGGCCGACGGCGCCGGGCTAGGCCGCGAACCTGCGCCGGGCGGCGGCGGCCGCGCGGCGCTTGCGGCGACGTTCCCGCTGCCGGTCTTCCGCGGTGGTACCACCCCAGATGCCGTAAATCTGCTTGTGGCTCAGCGCGAACTCCAGGCACTCGCGCTGTACCGAGCACCCAGCGCAGATCATCTTGGCCCGCGCTATCTGCCGTTCCGCCGGACCGGTAGAGGAGATCGGGAAGAAGAGATCCGGGTCCGCCGACAGGCAGGCCCCTGCCGACCGCCAGTTCGTGGCGGTCCCAATCGCACTCATCGGGTGTCCTCGCATCGGGTCTGAGATGGTGCCGATCCGCTTCCCCCCTGCTCACCGCCTACACCTCGGAGAGACAAGTTTCCGGCTCGAACCCGCGGCTTGAAGGATGACGCGGGAGGTGGTGGACCGCCCGGGCCATGGGATGACGCTCCGCGACGCGGATGCGGAGCGTTACCGGCGCGGCTCAGCAGCATGCGCCCGCAGTGACGATTTGTCAACCCGTCAGTCCGTTCGATGTGACGAGCATCACATTACTTCACGTTTATTCGCCTCGGGTCGGGCACACCCCTACTCGTCCGTAATTCCCAAGGGTCCTTAGGGAGGCCACCTTGACGAGGGGAACCCTCCGCAAGCCGACGGCAGGAACCGCCGCCGACGCCACGGCCCTCGGCACCGCCCCTGACACCAGCATCAACCCAGGGTCGCGTGCGGAGCTGAAAGAGCTGTCCGACAACGCCCTGCTCGGCAGGGTCCGAAGGCTGCCGAGGGACAGCGAGCTGCGCGCCGCCGCCTGCGAGATACTCGTGGACCGCTATGACAAGCTGGTCCGGTCGTGCGTCAGGCAGTACCGCGGCAGCCCCGAACCCACAGAAGATCTCATGCAGGTCGGGTACGTCGGCCTGCTCAAGGCGATAAACAACTACGACCCCGAGGTCGGCGACAGCCTCTCCGCCTACGCGCAACCCTGTGTCAGCGGCGAGATCAAGCGGCACTTCCGGGACAAGCGGTGGCAGATCCACGTCCGCCGGTCCGCCCAGGAACTCCTGCTCGAGCTGCGCAAGGCCACCGAGGAACTCACCCAGCAGCTCGGCCGGGTGCCCCAGGAGGCCGAACTGGCCGAACGGCTGGGGGTCAGCCAGGACGACATGCAGGAAGCCCGTCAGGCGGACCTCGTGTTCAGCACCTACTCGCTGGACGCCCCGATGTCCGACCGCGACGACCCCGCCCTGCTCGCCGACATGCTCGGCGAGGACGACCCCGACGTCGCCCACACCATCGACATGGAAGCCGTCAACAAGCACTGGGAGGAACTGCCCGAACGTGAGCAGCGCATCCTGGTCATGCGCTTCTACGGCAACCTCACCCAGACCGAGATCGGCGAACGGCTCGGCATCTCGCAGATGCACGTATCCAGGCTCCTGGCCCGCGCGCTGGGTCACCTGAAGAGCCGGCTGCTCGATCCAGCCGAGACCGCTACGGCGCCCTGACAGCGGAAGGATCATCATGAAAACGGGAGTGGGCCTAGCACTGATCGCCGTCGGCGCGATCCTCGCCTTCGCCGTGACCACGAATACATCGGTCTTCAACCTGCACACGGCCGGCTGGGTGCTGATCATCGTCGGCATCATCGGGATCGCCATCCCGCGGCGCGGTTACGGCTGGGTTGGCCGCCGCGTGTTCACCCGGCAGACCCGCTGGCGGCGGGGGGCCCGGGTCGAGGAGGTCAACTACCCGGCCTACGTGAACCGGAACCCGGCCAACACCCGCGTCCAGGCGGGCCTGCCCGCCCCGGGCGCGCTGGGCAGCCCGGAGGCGGCCAGCCACATCGATACCAGCTCGGGTACCCGCGACCTCACCCCCGAGGTGCGGCCCGCTGGCCAGACGGAGGTCATCGAGGACGTCTATGAGGAGTGACGCCGGCACGACGAGGCGAACCCAACCGTAATAAGCCAACAGGAGAGGTCATGGTCATCACGCTTTCCGTCATCATCTGGTGGATCCTCATCGGACTTGTGGTCGGCGCGGTAGCCCGCCTGGTCATACCCGGCCGGCAGCACATCGGGATCATCCTGACGATCCTCATCGGGATCGTGGCCGCCATCGTCGGCGGGATCCTGACGGCCGCGTTGCTCGGCGCCGGGCACACGGTGATCACGTTCATCGTGGCCGTGCTGCTCGCGGCGCTCGCCGTCAGCGCGTTCGCCACGCGCGGCTACGGCCGGTACCGCAGCCGCCGCCGGGCGGCCTGGCGCCGCTGGTAGCCAGCCGCTGGCCGATAGAGACCGGTCCGCCGGGGCGATTCCCGCCCCGGCGGATCATTTCTACGACGTCTTCCCGGTCCAGGGCGGCTGGGCCCCGGTGGTCGGTCCGCACCGGAGGGTGCTAGTTACTCGTCTTGGTTCTCGGCTCCTCGCCGCCGTAGGCGGCCACGACCTCGGTGGCCACCTCGGTGACCTTGACGTGGCGGCGCTGTGACTCCTGGCGCAGGCGCTTCAGCGCCTCCTCGGCGTCGCAGCTGAGGGCGTGCATCAAGATGCCCTTGGCCTGATCGGTGACCGACCGGGCCACCACCGCGTCCTTGAGCTGGCTGGCGGTACGCTGGGCCTGGTTGTAGGCGGTCGCGTTGGTGAGCATCGCGCCGCCGAACGCGGCGAGCATGTCGGCCATCGGACTAGATTCGGCGTCCAGGACGCCCGGGCGCACGCCGAACAGCGACAGCACCAGGGCGCCGCGGGGCAGCTCGCGCACCAGGTGCACCGAGCACCGGACGCCGCGCCGCAGTGCCGCCTCGGCGTAATCGGGCCAGCGCGCCTCGTCGAGAGTGTCCGGGCAGCTGACGGCGGCACCGCTCCCGGCCGCCTCCACCAGCGGCCCGGAGCCGCTCCGCAGCTGGAGATCCGCGAGTTCGGCCAGGTCGGGGTGGGTGGCGGCAGCGCTGACTACTTCTCCGTCCCGCCAGACGGCGACGTGCGCTCCGGAGCACGAGGGCACCTGCCAGGCGGCCAGTTCGGCGAGCTTGTTCAGCGATCTGGCCTCGCCGTCGTTGGTGAGGCTCAGCAGTTCCGCCGCGCCATGCCCGAGCTGCTCGATCGGCACCGGCTCCTCCGTCCCTGGCTCAGTTCTAGCACGTCCCGGCCGGGCCGGCCGCCGCTTGCGCCCGGGCCACCGGGGGGACCGCCTGCTCATTCCCGGTCAGGGTGGTGAACCGGGCCGCCTGGCCCGCGGTGCAGGCCAGCCGCGCGGTGGCGGAGATTGTCTTGCGCACCGCGATCTTCACGGTCTTGCCCGATACCGGGCACGAGGGGCGGCTGCTCAGCGGCGATACGCCGCCCACGGAGTAACCGGCCTCGCAGGCGCCCGTGCTGCGTGAGCTGCCGAGCAGCGCGCCGACGATGATCGCGGCGAACATGACCGGGACCAGCACGATCGCGTACATGGCCGTGCCCTGCTGCAGCCAGCGCCGCCGCTTGCGCGCGAGCTGTTCCGCGCCGACGGGCTCGCCGGCGTTGAGACGGCCGAAGATCGCGTACATGGACGCCAGATGCGGCTCGCTTGCCCGCAGGGCGCCTTCCATGCGATCAAGTGCGCGCTGCTGGCAAGCGGGCAAGCTCATCGACACTCACATCCTCACCGACGTTCCGTCAGCCGTAGCGATCGCGGCTGCGGGAACATCGCCTACCCGCGCTTACGGAGAGCAAACGGACTGGGCGGACGAGGTGTCAGGCCGCATACGGCATGGTCTCGTTAGTGTAACGGGCGCGAGAGAGCGGTCGTTCACCGAATGGGATTAGTCGCGCACGGAGGCAGTAACTTCGCTCGCGGCCCGCTGACTGAGCGACACGCGGACCAGCGCGGCGGCGAGCCGAGCGGGCTGGCCGCTCGCCGTCAGCAGCCCGGCCAGCGACTCACGGTCGCCCGGCAGCCGTACCCGGTGCGCACCGCTGGTCACCTTGGCGTCCACGTACGGGGCGACGCCTGGCCAGGTCTCCTGGACTTCCCGCAGGAAGATGCTCGCCCCGGTGGGTCCCACCCCGGGAAACTCGGTCAGCCGTGACGTGATGCCGCCTACGTCGCCGCCTGCGTCGTCACGCAGCTTGCGCAGGTCGCCATGCCACTTGCTGGCCAGCAGCTCGGCGCCGTCGCCGAGCATGGTCGCGGTGCGCTCGTCGTACCGCCGGTAATGGCCGCGGCCCAGCGCGTCCACCCGGCCCTGCCAGCTCGCTTCGCTCATCGCCTTCGCACTCCGGAAGCCGGCCGCGAACAGCTCGCGCGCGGCGGCGACCGCGGTTTCCGCGGCGATGGGCGCGCTCAGCAGCGTGGCCAGGACGAGCAGCTGGTAGAGGGGACCGGGGCGGTCGGCCAGCCTGATGCCCGCGTCCTCGGCGTACAGCCGCCCGTGCCGGGCCAGCAGCTCCCTGACGATCGATTCCGTGTTGCCTGTCATTCGGGCTCTCCGGTCAGGCGTTCGGCGGGGCGGAGCATACGCCGGACAGCACTGACGTCGCGTCCTTCTCCAGCGCGAGGTCCCCGATGGACAGGACGCCGACCGGGGTCCCGTTCCGCAGCACCGGGATGCGGCGCGCCGCGTGATCACGCACCAGCCGGGCGGCCTGGGCCACGTTATCGTCCGGGTCGAGCACCACCAGCTCGCCGCCGCAGATATCGCCGATCCGGGTGGCCCGCGGATCACGGTCCTCGGCCAGCAGCCGCACCGTGATGTCGCGGTCGGTGACGAGCCCGCTGAACCTGCCGTCGGTCAGCACCAGGACGGTGCCGACACCGTGCCGCTTCATCGCCCTGGACGCGGCGGACACCGATTCGCCCGGCGCCATGCAGACCGGCGCCGCCGACATGATGTCACGCACTTTCCTCATCCTGTCCCACCTCCTGCGCTGATTCGGCTGAAGCTACCCACCGTGGTTGCGCGCAAACGAGCGGCTCAGGCGTCCAGTTTGGCCAGGCGCTTGGCGGCGTCGCCCAGGCCGTGCCGGGACTCGGCGAAGTCCGCCCAGGGATCGCCGCCGCCAGCGAGCCTGGCCCGCACCGCCGCCATCGTGAAGCGGGCGGGCTCCAGGCTTTCGTCCTCCACTTCGGCCCAGCTCAGCGGGGTAGCCACGTGTGCTCCGGGGCGGGCTCGCACGCCGTAGCTGGCCACCACCGTCTGGGCGTAGGCGTTGCGCATGACATCGGCGTAGATCCGCATCCCCCGCTTGTCCTTGCGCTGCTCGGTGGTGATGGCCTCCGGGTGCCTGCGGGCCAGGATCCCGGCCGCCTGGTGCGCGAACTCCAGGACGGCGTCGAAGTCCGCCCGCCGGTTCAGCGGCACATGGACGTGCAGGCCCCGGCCACCGGTGGTCCGGACGAAGCTGGTCAGGTCGAGTTCGCCGGCCAGCAGGTCGCGCGCCCACAGCGCGGCCCGCCGGACGTCCGCGAACCGCGTCCCGTCCGGCGGGTCGAAGTCGAACACCAGCTGGTCGGGCTGGTCGAGCTTGTCCACCCGGCTGGTGAACGCGTGAATCTCGATGCAGGCCTGGTTGGCCAGGTAGACCAGGGTGGCGGGCTTGTCGCAGACGGCGTGCTCGACCTCGCCGCCTTCCTTGCCGACCCGGACGCGGCGGATCCAGTCCGGAAAGTACGAGGGCGCGTTCTTCTGGAAGAACCGCTGGCCGTCCAGGCCGTCGGGGTAGCGCACCATGCTGATCGGCCGGTCCCGCAGCCAGGGCAGCATCGGGTCGGCGACGTCGGCGTAGTACCTGGCCAGGTCGGCCTTGGTGATCCCGTCAGCGGGAAACAGCACCTTGTCAGGATGGGTGAGCGGCACTGTGATGCCGCCGATCGTGATCTCATCGGCCATAGAAAGCTCCAGGGGCAGATACGGCGTACCGTCAGACGGTCACGGCGGCCCGGCTGAGCTCGGCGAGCGCCGAGGCGGGGTCATCCCGCAGGGCCAGGTCACCCAGTGACACTATGCCCGCGACCTGCCCGTTCTCAATGACCGGCAGCCTGCGCACGGCATGCTCGCGCATCAGGCGCGCGGCCTCGGATGCGTCCGCGTCCGCATCCACACCGATCAGGTTCCCGCTGCTCAGCGGGCCGACCGGCTCGTCCGCCGCTCTCGCTTCGGCTACCGCCCTGATCACCAGGTCACGGTCGGTGATCAGGCCGTAGAGCGACCCGTCGCGGACCACGAGGACGGCGCCGACCCCCCAGTCCCGCATGGTGCGGGCGGCTTCGCCGATCGACTGGTAGTAATCCACCCCGATGGGGCCCGGCGTCATCACGTCACGCACTCTGGCGTCCATGATGCGGTGCCTCCTCCTTGTCGCCGATGCCTCTCCTGTCGTTCGCGCTACCAGGGCAGGGCCGGCTTAAACGTCGCCTCCGCGAACCTACGCGCGGCCGAGCAGGCGGTCGAGGGCGCGGCCGACCTCCTCGGCCAGCGCGTTATCGGGGCGGTCCGCCACGGGACCCGACGCGGGCACCAGGCTGGGATTCAGCATCGCATCGGGCTCGCGGACCAGGCCGCAGTCCAGGCACTCGACCTGGCCGAGCCGCCGGATCAGGTGCAAGCTGGCGCATCGGGAGCAGGACTCGACCTCAGCGGTCCACTCCCCCGACTCCTGGCAGGCCGGACAGACCAGGACCAGCTCATCGCGCCGCACGCCGCGGCGCCAGGGGCTCTTCCCCCGTTCCGGGTCCGTCTGCCGCACGCCGCAGCGGTAACACGGCAATCCCCCAGGCCTCCCTTGGACCGCGGCGCTAGCCGAGCGCGGCGAGCGCCTTCGAGTATTCGGCGAGATCGCGCGCCTGCGGGATCGGGTTCACGACCTTCCACCGCACGACGCCATCCTTGTCGATGACGAACGTCCCCCGGGTCGCGATGCCGCGCTCGGAGTCGAACACACCGTACAGCTTGGCCACGTCCCCATGCGGCCAGAAGTCCGACAGCAGGCCGAACTGGAAATGCTCGGCGTCGGCCCAGGCCCGGTGGGTGAAGGTGGAGTCCACCGAGACCGTGAGCAGTTCGACGTCGTCCCGGTTGACCTCGGGAAAATCGTCGCGGAACGCGCACAGCTCGCCGCTGCACACGGGGCTGAACGCCAGCGGGTAAAAGACGAGCACGACGTTCTTGGCGCCGCGGAGGCTGGACAGCCGGACGGGCGTGCCGTGCTGGTCCCTGAGCTCGAAGTCGGGCGCCTGGTCGCCTACTTCCACCGCCATGCCTGGTCCCTTCGCCGGATCCGCGGATGTTCCACCCACCAAGTCTGCCATCTATCGGAGGGCGTGAAAGCCAGAACCGTTCGGCACGAATCCGGGCGAGCGGACGGCCAGCGGCGAACGTACGCCGACCCCGCCCTACCTGGTCAGGACCTTACCGGCGCGCCTTGGGGGCGACCAGCCGCGTGCCCGACCAGTCGCGGGCCGCGCTCACGCTCGAGGTCTGTGACAGGCCGGCCGTCGGCGCGGCCTCGCCGATATCACTCGGCTCGACGTGACTCTCCCGGCCCGCCTTCGGCGTGAGCAGCCAGATGTATCCCCCGTCAGCAAGAGGCGTCAGCGCGTCGACCAGCGCGTCGACGAGGTCTCCGTCCCCGTCCCGCCACCACAGCAGGACCACGTCGACCACGTCGTCGTAGTCCTCGTCGACCAGCTCCACGCCGTCTATCCGGGTGATCGCGCCGCGCAGCTGCTCGTCGC
>Ga0335081_10016749_pt1 | contig 11873 bp, 13 predicted proteins | sample Lox_Sample_35_FD_206713 | JGI IMG/M metagenome (GOLD analysis project Ga0335081, IMG submission 206713) | Soil microbial communities from Loxahatchee National Wildlife Refuge, Florida, United States - Lox_Sample_3.5 | ecosystem: Environmental > Terrestrial > Soil > Wetlands | place: USA... | reverse complement strand
GAGGCCGGCCGGTGGGCGAAGCTCGGGCCGATGTTGCCGGAGGAATATACTGCAGCCCGCCGGATTTTTCTGGAGGATCTGGCGGTGCGGTAGGGAGATTGCCTGCCGCGGTGCGGTGCTACTTTCCCCCCTCGATCTTTGCGAACGCCTTCACGAACTCCGGGTATGGCTGCGCGCCCACCAGGAGCTCGCCATCCACACCCTGTGGTGTGCTCTTGCCGACCACGAATGTCGGTGTGGCCTCCGCCCCAATCTTCATGGCTTCCAAGACGTCGGTCTGGACGGCTTCCTTGTACTTCTGGCTTTCCACGCACGTGCGGAAGACCTTGGTATCCATGTGCAGACCCGCCGCGTCCGCCACCAGGTTCTCCAAATCCAGCTTGTCGGGGCTGGCGCTCATGACATCGCGCATCTTCCAGTATTGGCCCTGGTCGGCGGCGCACCTTGCCGCCTGCGCCGCGCGAATCGCATTGGGGTGGAGTGAATCGATCGGCAGATCGCGACTGAAGAACCGCACCTTGCCGGTGTCGATGTAGTTCTTCTTCAGCTCACCGTACACCGTGGTGTGGAACCGCTGGCAGAATGGGCACTGGTAGTCGGTGAACTCCACCAGGGTGATGGGCGCATCCTTCGAGCCCAGCATCTGGAATCCTTCAAGGCTCAGCTTGGTGCGCGCCGGGGCTGCCTTCCCGCCGTTCTCCGCCTGTTGCTCCAGCAATTGCCGGATCTGGCGGAGTTCGTTCAGAATCTCGTCTGCCTGCTGGCGAGTGATGCCCTGGTCCTTCCCAGCATCCTTCTTTTCTCTCTTGGCATCCTGAGCGGCAAGCGGCAGCGTCAACAGGAGCGCCGCGCACGCCACGTATTGCAACAGAGTCTTCATTCGGTACCTAGCTCTTTTCCAGAATCAACATGTACTGGACGTTCTTGATGTGTTCCTTTTCCATGACGAGGTGAAAGTGGTTGGCCTCCACCTCCTTGATCAGATCCGGCATATCCAGCCGGATGTGGGTGAGAGCCCTGCCATTGGGCATGGCTCCTTCCCGCTTGTAGTACTCCACAATGACCAGTTTGCCATCCGGCCGCAGCGCTTTGTGCAGGGCCGCCAGCATTTTCTCGGGATAGTTGAAGTGGTGATAGGCGTCCAGCACTAGCTCCATGTCCACCTGGCCTTCCGGCAGGTTGGGGTCCGTCTCGGCGCCCTTCACGAACGTGACGTTTTTCAGACCCTGGTTCTCCGCCACTTGTTTGGCCGCCGTCAGGAAATCGTCGAAGATATCTTCGGCGATCACGTGCCCGTTGGGTCCCACGCGCCGGCTCAGAAACGGCAGCATGTATCCGATGCCCGTTCCGACATCCGCCACCGTCATCCCCGGCTGCAGTCCCATAGCCTGCACCAGTTCGCGAGGCTTCTCCTGTTCGTCGCGATTCGGGCTGCCGAGCGTCCTTGCAATGCCCTCACGGCCCGCCGCCGTCGCGTACGCGGAATTGGCCTGCTGAGCCACCTGCGCGGCCAGTCCCCAGGCCAGCGCCAGAACACAGATTGCGATCCTTCTCATAGTGCGGTCTCCATCGGCAGCGCCAGCGGCGCTTCTTTCATGAAGTCTAAGCCAGACATTTCTTCCACGGAGTCCCGAATGGATTGTTCGGACGTCTCCTCCACCGTGATCACGAACGGCAGGTCGTGCTTGGTCTCGCACGGCTCCTGCAACACCGCGTCCAAGCCGATGTTCTTGCTCGCCAGGATACCAGCCAGCTTGGCGATGATCCCAGGCCGATCCTCGACACGGAATCGCAGATAGTAGGCGCGCTTCTGGAGCGCCACGGGCACCGGTTTGTTCTCGCCCAGCCGTTCGTGGGCAAAAGGTGAAACGCGTTCCGGGCTTCCGCTGCGGATCTCGCGCGCCACCCGCATCAGGTCACTGACTACGGCGACGCCCGTCGGCAACGCCCCCGCGCCCCAGCCGTAGTAGAACGTGTCCTCGCCGTACTTGCCCTTCACCCAGACCGCGTTATACGGGCCTTGCACGCCTGCCAGGATGGTCGAAACCGGAATCAGCGCCGGGCGCACCCAGAGGATGATGCCCTCTGGAATCTTGCGAGCCCCGCAAATCAAACGAACCGTGTGCTTCAAGAGGCGGGAGTAGCGGAAGTCTACCGGAGAGATGCGACGGATTCCCTCCAGAAAAATGTCGGAAGGCGTGATCTTTTCGCCGAAGGCCAGCGCGGCCAGGAGCACGAGCTTGGAGCGAGCATCGTAGCCGTCAATATCGGCGCTCGGGTCGGCTTCGGCGTATCCGAGCCGCTGCGCCTCTTCCAGCACGGTTTCCAGCGGCACGTCGCGCTTCTCCATCTCGGTGAGGATGTAGTTGCAGGTGCCATTGAGGATGCCGTAGAGCGCCATCACGTTATCGCCTGAGATGCCTTCGCGCAGCACGGCGTGTATCGGGATGCCGCCGCACACGCTGGCTTCCATGGCCAGGTTGATGCCGGCGCGAATGGCGCGATCCCAGATCTCGGGTCCGCAGGCGGCCATTAGTTCCTTGTTGGCCGTCACTACGGATTTGCGGTGCGCGATGGCGGCATCGCAAATCTCCGACGCTACGGTCGTGCCGCCCACCAACTCGGCGACGATCTCCACTTCGGGATGCGCCACCAGTTCCCGCCAGTCGGTTGTTTTGAAGACGGGCCCCAGGGCCGAGGGCATCACCTTGGAATGGACATTGCGGCTGCAGACTGCCGTCACTCGCAGCCGGAAGCCCAGCTTGAGCGCGATCTGGTCGGCATTCTCCGCCAGAATGGCCAGCGTCCCGGAGCCGACATTACCCAGCCCCACGATGCCGACCTTCACTTCCTCCATATTCGACTAGGATATCAGGGCCGCGGAGCGTGTCTGAAAGCTTTACCGGATTTTGTATAAACTAGCAGAAACCGGCAGGAGGGAAGAAATGCATCAGTGGAAGACCAGTGCGGTGCGGCTCGCCATCGGGCTGGCGTCGATTGCCGCCGCGGCTCTGGCTCAGACAGGTTCCAAGAACACCGAATGGCCGACCTACGGCGGCGATCTCGCCAACAGCAAGTACAAGCCCCTGGACCAGATCAATGCCTCCAACTTCAACAAGCTGGAGCTCGCCTGGAGCTTCAAGACCGATAACATCGGCAACCGCCCGGAATACAAGCTGGAGGGCACGCCGCTGATGGTGAACGGCGTGGTGTATGCCACGGCCGGATCGCGGCGCGGAGTCATCGCGCTGGACGCGGCGACGGGCGAACTGCTGTGGGTGCATGGTGAGCATGAAGGCGAGCGAGGCGCGGCGGCTCCCCGGCAATTGTCCGGGCGCGGGCTGGCGTACTGGTCCGACGGCAAGGAAGAGCGCATCCTCTATGTCACACCGGGCTACCGCCTGATCGCGCTCGACGCCAAGACCGGCTCGCTGGCGCCTTCCTTCGGGCAGGGCGGCAAGGTGGACCTGAAACTGGACGACGATCAGACCATCCTCCCCGATCTGATCACCGGAGAGATCGGCATTCAGTCCGCGCCGGTTGTGGCGAAGGATGTGGTGATCGTCGGCGCGGCGTTCCGCGAAGGTATGACGCCCAAGAGCATGCGCAATAACAAAGGATACGTGCGCGGTTTCGATGTGCGGACGGGTAAGCGGCTCTGGATCTTCCACACCATCCCGATGAAGAATGAGCTCGGCTACGACACGTGGGAGAACGGTTCGGCGGAATACACCGGCAACACCGGGGTATGGACCCAGATTTCTGTAGATGAACAGCTCGGGCTGGTCTACCTGCCGGTGGAATCGCCTACCGGAGACTACTACGGCGGGCACCGGCCGGGCGCAGACCTGTTTGGCGAAAGCCTGGTTTGCGTCGACTTGAAGACCGGCCAGCGCAAGTGGCATTTCCAACTGGTGCACCATCCATTGTGGGACATGGACATCTCCTCCGCGCCGCTGCTGGCCGATATCAACGTGGGCGGCCGCGCCATCAAAGCCGTGGCGCAGCCCACCAAGCAGGGCTTCCTATACGTCTTCGACCGCGTGACCGGCAAGCCGGTCTGGCCCATCGAGGAACGGAAAGTGGAACGCGGCAGCGTGCCTGGCGAATGGTACTCGCCGACGCAGCCTTTCCCCACCAAACCGCCGGCATATGCACGCAACGGCGTTTTACCGGAAGACCTGATCGATTTCACTCCGGCGCTGCACGACCAAGCCCTGACGCAGATCGCGAAGTACAAGATCGGTCCGGTGTTTACGCCGCCGGTGGAAAGCAAGCTGGACGGGCCGCTGGCCACCCTCACGCTCGGGACCGCCAGCGGCGGCACCAACTGGCCGGGAGGCTCGTACGACCCAGAAACCCACATCGTGTACGCCTACGCGTGCAACGCCTGCGTGACGCCGATCGGGCTGGTGCCGTCGCCCAAGGAGATCTCCGACATGCGTTATGTCGCCGGCACCGCTGGACAGGAGGTGCGCATGAGATCTGGCCCGGGTGAGAACGCCGGCGCGGATTCGCCGATGCCCACGCGTCCGGCCGGCGGCGGGCGCGGCGCCGGCGCGGGCGGAGGTGGAGGCGGCGGGTTCGGCGGACTGACAGTGCAAGGACTGCCCTTGATCAAGCCGCCATATTCCACCATCTCCGCAATCAACCTCAATACCGGCGAGATCCTGTGGCAAGCGCCGCACGGGGATACGCCGGATGCAATCCGCAATAACCCGGCGCTCAAAGGGATCAATCTTCCGCGCACCGGCCAATCGGGTTACAACATCGGTACGCTAATCACCAAGACGCTGGTGATCGCCGGGGACGGCCAGGTGACGACCACGGATACGCACCCGCGCGGCGCGATGCTGCGCGCCTACGACAAGGCCACTGGGAAGGAAGTCGGCGCCGTGTGGATGCCCGCGCCGCAGAGCGGATCGCCGATGACTTACATGTCGAACGGCAGGCAATTCATTGTGGTGGCCGTCAGCGGCGGAGCTTACTCCGGCGAGTACCGCGCCTACGCGCTGCCGCCCGAGGACCGCTGATGCGATCGCCCGGAGCCGCAGTTGTAGTTACCGCTGTGAGCCTGGTCTTCGCGCAGCAAACCGCGCGCAGTGTTGGTGACGGCGTCTACACCGAGGAGCAGGCCAGGCGCGGCGAAGCGCTCGGCGGCAAAGAGTGCGCCAGTTGTCACGGTGCGGGCCTGACCGGCGGCGAAGAGGCGCCCGCGCTCGCCGGCGACGCATTTCTGGCCAACTGGAACGGCCTTACCGTGGGCGATCTCTTCGACCGCATTCGCAAAACCATGCCGCAGGATAACCCCGGCCGGCTGACTCGCCAGCAGGACGCGGACATTCTGGCGTACATGCTGGCGCTGAACCGGTTTCCTGCGGGCAAAACCGAGTTGCCGCCACAATCGGAAGTACTCCAGCAGATCAAGATCGAGACGGTCAAGGCAAAGTAGCAGTACCGCCGGAGCGTTAATCGACGGGCTTCTCCAAACGCCGCTTGGCGCGGGTGCGCAGATCTCCGATGTTGGTCCCGCTCAGCGCGGTGGCGATCGCTCCGCCCGCCAGCAGGGGAAGGGTCAAAGCGCCGAAAAGGATGATGGAGAACGTGGTGGCATCGTTCTTTTCGACGTCGAACAGGCGCAACGCCATCACACACGCCGCGTTGAGCAATCCTACGTTGCCCGGCGCATTAGGTATTGCCGTGGCGAGCCGCATGATGGTCAGGACGCCGGCGGCTACCCAGAAGGAAAGGTCCAGGCCGTAGGCCTTCATCAGCGCGTAGACGGTGAAATACTGGAGCAGCAAATACAGCAGGCTGATGAGGCCGGTCATGCTCATCGTCCGCGGGTTGCCCATCAGGTGCAGTCCTTCCACGACGTGACGGAGCGTGGAGGCCCATCGGCTCTCCCGAATCACGGAGTGGGCGTGCTGCTTGTGCATTACTACCCAGCCCAAGCCGGCAGCGCCGACGAGGAGCGCGGCGGTGAGCGCCTGCACGAAAATGCCAAGGTCCCGCGGGATGCCCTTCACAAAGCTGGTGGTGATCAGGAAGGCGAGCACCATCCAGAAGCCATCGATGAGACGCTCCACGGCCGCGGAAGCCAGGCCCAGGGAAAGCCGCAGGTCGTTCCAGTGCGCCAGCAGGTAGCAGCGGATCAGTTCGCCCACGCGCAGAGGGAACACTTCATTGGCGAACAGTCCGATGTAAATGGCTTGGACCGTGCGCCAGAGGCGCAGCCGCGCCACCGGTGCGAGCAGCGTGTTCCAACGCCAGCCGTGCGAGATGTAGACGGCAAGATCGGCGAGTATGGCCACCAGGACCCAGCGCCAGTCGAGGGAGCGAATGGTAGGAATGAGGTCGTTAAACGGGTAGCCGTGAAGCACCCAGGCAAGGCATGCGGCGGAAATGGTGTAACCCGCCACCTGGGGCAGCCATGGTGGCAGCTTGCGGCGCGGGAGTGCGGCGCTCATTCGAGGCTGTGGTCTCCGGGGCTCAAGAATCATGATAGCGTGGCGCCCGTCGGCCCCAGGAAGGCGCTTCGGCGGCTTGCGCCCGCCTACTCACCGAGTCCGCTGCCCGGATTGGCTGCCGCGGAGCGCCGAGACCCTGGCGAACATTTGGATGAGTCCCTGTACGGAGATCTGTTCGGCGCGGAGACCGGCTTCGGGCCATGAATCGACGATCTCCCTGCCATAAGTCTCCGCCAGGTTGTTGCGGATCGTCTTGCGCTTGTGCGCAAAGCACAGACCAGCGAAGCGGAGGAACGCGCCGGTGTCTTCCACAGAAAGGCTCTGCGGCTCCAGCAGCACGGCGGCGGAGTTCACCTTGGGCGGCGGATGGAATGCCGCCGGCTTCACTTCGAACAGGAAGCGAGCCTGCGCAAAGACCGCGGTATGCACCGTGAGGAAACCGTAGGAGCGGCTGCCGGGCTGCGCGACCAGCCGCTCCGCCACTTCTTTCTGGACCAGAAACACGGCCCGCGGAACGCGCAGTGGGAGAACCTTCTCCAGGATCGGCGACGTGATGTAGTAGGGAAGATTGCCGGCGATCGGAGCCGGTCCCCATTGGGCAAGGTCGGTGGCCAGCACGTCCGCCTGGACGATTTCCAGGCGCGGTTCCGTGGCGAATTTTCGCCGCAGGTGCTCGGCCAGGTAGGGGTCCATCTCCACTGCGATCACGCGCGCCGCGCGCTTTAGAAGTTTCTCGGTGAGAGCCCCGCGGCCCGGACCGATCTCGATGACCAGCGGGGCGGTTGTGGGACACACCGCCGCAGCGATGCGTTCCACAACTGAACCTTTAGTTAAGAAGTGCTGGCCGAGTTTCTGGCGCGACACCCGAGTGCCGCTACCCGCGCACCGTCGCGCTGGGACAGGATTGCACCACCCGGATCTTGGCCCAAGTGGCTACTCCAAATGCGGTCGCGGGCTGGAATTTCGAGAAGAGAATCATGCTCTTCATGTCTTCCGTCAGCTCGCCCCGCACGATCGACCAATCCACCACTTTCCCCGTGTTGTCAATGGTCATATCAACGACGTTGACGTAGTCCGACGGGGAAGTTGAGGGCTCTTCGATTCTGGGAAAGTCGTCATCGGCATCCGCTACTTCGTCCCAGGGATTGGTCACCACTCTGCCTACCGGCACGGTGAGAAACTCCCGTCCGCTTAAATCGTGGGAGAAGCTTAGACTGGGAACCAGCAGACCAAACAGCAACAGCGTGGACAGCAGGCCGCCAGTGAACGGCAGGGCCACCGGGCGCATCAGGTTGTCGAAGGCCAGTTGAATGCGCGATTCCCAACGCTCGACGCGGGTGGAGAAGCTGACACGCGCCAGTTGACGTTCGCGCTCGTGAGAAGCCAGCACGCGCAGATTCGTCGTGAGTGGCGCCGGGACAGCCGGCGCGGCCATGGTCCGAAGTATCTCGCGCTGGCTTTGCATCCACTCGAAGTGCGCTTCACATCTCCGGCACGCCTTGATATGCGCCAACGCATTCTCCCGCTCCGCGCCGGCAAGCTTCGCGTCGAGGAGTGAAGAGATCAGTTCTTGCACGTTTTCGCAGCTCATAACATCTACTCTGCCGTCTTGGGCACCAATCGCAGAGCCGGCCTGTCTTTCAGGCTGCCCGCGAGTTCTTCCCGCAGGGCTTCACGGCCCCGCAGGATCCGGGACTTCACGGTCCCGAGGGAAACACCTAGGATTTCCGCAATTTCTTCGTAGCTTGTGTCCGTGATGTCCCTCAGCACCACGGCCTCGCGGAAGATCGGATTAATTCTCTTGAGCGCCGCCTCGATCATGGTGTGTTGTTCGCAGTCACAAGCTTCGTCGAAGGGCGAGCGTCCGTTGTCGGGAATGGTCTCCTTCCAGTTGCGCGTTTCTTCCGGGTCTGTATCCAGTTCCACTTCGCGCCGCCGATGCCGGAAGAACCAACGGCGGGTGTTGTGCGCTTCGTTGACCGTAATGCGATAGATCCAGGTTTTCAGCGTGCTCTGGCTGCGGAAGTTCCCGATATTGCGAAACACCTTCAGGAAAACTTCCTGCACGACGTCGCATGCTTCCGATTGGTCGTTAAGCAAGCGCAGCGCCAAGGAATATACCGGCTGTTGAAACCTGGTGACCAAATCCTCATAAGCCTGCGCGGAACCCGCCCGCAGGCATTCCACCAGGCGCAGATCGTCCGTCTCGACGCTTTCCGCCGTTCGGTCCGAGCTCAAATCCAAGATTGAAGTGGCCACCGGCAGCCTCGCATTCAGCCTAACTTCAAACTAGCAGAAAACCCCGGCCTTGCATAGAGATAGACACCGCGCCATGGCCCAAAGTTCCCGAAATACGCAACTCATTTATAATCAGCAAAATACTCGGCCGGGCCTGGATTGCTAACCTGGGTATCTATGCCAACCCTGGTTGCCTCGCAGCTCACCCAATTCGCGGAGCAGGTTCTGCTGGCCGCCGGCGTTCCCGCGCACAAGGCCCTCATCGTGGCCGAATCACTGGTGGCTTCCAATCTGCGCGGCGTCGATACCCATGGGGTCCAGCTTCTTCCTTACTATGTGGACCAATTGCTGGCGGGCGAGATGGATCCGCTTGCCGATGGCCGCGTGGTTTCGGAAGCGGGCTGCTGCCTGGTATTCGACGGCCAGAACGGCATCGGCCAATGGGTCGCCGAGACCTGCTGTCGTCACGCGGTGCGCATCGCCGCGGAACATGGGACGGGGATCGTGGTGGCGCGCGAATCCAACCATTTTGGCGCAGCCGCCTGGTGGGCGCAGAAGATGCGCGCGGCGGGCCAGATCGGCATCGTGATGTGCAACTCTTCGCCCATCGTGCCGCCGTGGCAGGGCAGGGAAGGGCGGCTCGGAACGAATCCCATCTGCATGTCGGTGCCCGGACCGTGGCTGTTGGATATGGCCACCACCACGGTGGCCGCCGGCCGCATCTTCAAGGCCATGATCAACGGCGAACCGATGATTCCCCCGGGATGGGCATTCGATTCCCAGGGCAATCCCACGACGGACACGGCTGCGGCTTACAAAGGGATGTTGATGCCGCTCGGCGGATACAAGGGCAGCGGGCTGGCCATGATGGTGGAGGTCCTCTGCTCGGTGCTCAGCGGCGGCGCGCCACCGAACGAAGTGAGCGGCATCCGTTACCGCGGCAGGCACCTGCGTACCAGCCAGTGCTACATCGCCATCGACGTGGCGCGCTTCATGCCGGTAGAGGAATTCACGGCGCGCATGGAGCGGCTGGTCCAGTTGATGAAAAGCACCCCGCCCGCTCCCGGTTACGATGAGGTGCTGGTGGCGGGCGATCCGGAATGGCGCAGCGAAGCCGAACGGCGGCAAAGCGGTATTCCCATCTTGGAAGGCAACTGGGAGGCGCTGGCGAAAGCCGCCGGGCGGGTGAGCGTCAAAGCGCCCACCGCCACCTGATGATCGCAATTCTATATGGGGGTCGAACCACGATCGTAAGGTAGCAGTGGGCTCTCTGTACAATAGACGGTAGAGATGCTGGTTTCGATAGCGCCGAAATTGGAGCGGCCCAAGTGGCTCCGCGCGCCTGCTCCCACTGGCGAAAACTACCACGATCTGAGGAAGCTCATCGAGCGGCTGCGCCTGCATACGGTGTGCGACAGTGCCGCCTGTCCCAATGTGGGTGAGTGCTGGAACCAGCGGACCGCGACCTTTATGATTCTGGGCAACGTCTGCACGCGGCGCTGCGGTTTTTGCGCGGTGCAGAAGGGCGCGCCGCTGCCGGTGGATTACGACGAGCCGAACCGCGTGGCCGAGGCCGTGGCAGCCATGGGCCTGAAGTTCGCGGTGATCACCAGCGTCAACCGTGACGATCGCGCAGACGGCGGCGCTGAACTGTTTGCGCTGGTCATCCGCGCGATTCGCCGCCGTGTTGCGGGATGCGGCGTAGAAGTTCTGGTGCCCGATTTTCAAGGCAGCCATGCCGCCGTCGAGACTGTCATAGAAGCGGCGCCGGACGTTTTCAACCACAACACAGAGACTGTGCCGCGTCTCTACCGGCAGGTGCGGTTGGGCGCGCGGTACGACCGGTCGCTCGATGTGCTGGCGCACGCCAAAAGCATCGCGCAAGCCACGCCGACCAAGTCCGGTCTCATGCTGGGCCTGGGCGAGAGGACGGACGAGGTGCTGGACGTGATGCGCGACCTGCGCGAGCACGGCGTCGATATTCTGACGCTGGGCCAGTATCTGCAGCCCTCGCAGCGGCATCTTCCCATCGTGCGGTACGTCCCGCCCGCGGAGTTCGACGAGTTGCGGCGGGCTGGGTTGGAAATGGGTTTTGTTCATGTCGAATCCGGCCCGCTCGTCCGCAGTTCCTATCATGCCTCGCATGCAGGACACGTAGCCACGCTACAGGACTGACTTCCGCAGCACTGTTGACTTGTCGTAGGCCCGGTCGTCCGGGCCCCACTTAAGCAGGAACTGCCGGACCGCTTCGCCCGGCGCTGTGATCAGCGTGCGATCGCCGGACGCCTGCACGGCCAGTTGCTGCGCGGCCAACTGTTTGAGCCAGTCGGAGTCCAGGAAGGCCCAGCGCATGGTGAGCCCGTCACTCCAGACCCGCACGATCAGATGCGCCGGAATCTGGAACGGGTCATCGTTGGCGGACACCAGGTCGAGTAGCTCCGCGTCACCGGCTTTCAACAGCCGCGCCTCGAATTTCGACGCTGGAGAAGAACCATCGGTATACGTAATGGCGTACGCCTTGCCATCCTGACGGATCACGTACACACTTCCGTCCTGGGAGTCGGTCCAGGTGCCGATCAAAGTCGTGTCGGTCGCGGCTTGATCGTCGGTCACAAAGGGATTCAGCGACAGGAGTGAGGAACAACCTGACAGCGTCAGCGCGCCTGCCATGGTCAACAGCATCGAGGTAAGTTTCATATTTTCGCCTCCACGAAAGAACAGCGTCGCAGAGAGGCGAGAATTGCACCCCGCTGGCGAGTTTCCGGCAGGACGGGGAGAACCTGCTGGAGAACGGCCTATCTCGACAGCTTTTTAATACACGGAGTGAACTCGTAGGCGGGAACTTCGTAGATGCCCTGTCCTCCGATTTCTGTGAACCGGGCGAGTTCCTCCCCGATCTCAACATGCCAAAGAAGGGTGCCCTGGGGAAACCAGGCGGCATCTCCGGTATCGACGGAGCGGGCCTTGAATGCGGTGGTCACTCGGACTCTTCCCAGGGAAGAGCCTGAACTAGGGGTCATCTCTGATCGCTCTCCTATAGGGACTTATCGGAAGGTTTCCAGCCGATTTGAATCCCGACGTCAGCCGGCTGCCCGCCGTCTCCAGATCCGGCCCAAGGCCACTCGCAGCGGAGCGTAGTTGGATGCCGCGACCATCAGTCCCATC
>Ga0335081_10016748_pt1 | contig 11875 bp, 8 predicted proteins | sample Lox_Sample_35_FD_206713 | JGI IMG/M metagenome (GOLD analysis project Ga0335081, IMG submission 206713) | Soil microbial communities from Loxahatchee National Wildlife Refuge, Florida, United States - Lox_Sample_3.5 | ecosystem: Environmental > Terrestrial > Soil > Wetlands | place: USA: Florida... | reverse complement strand
GGGCGTATCCGGACATCCCAGATACACCCGAGTGGCGCCCGCAGGGGTGTTGAAAATCTGTGTCAGGCCACCGGATGTTTGTCCGTCCCCAATGAAAAACACCTGCCCGATCAATGGTGAAAGCGTCAGAAAATCCAGACCCAAGCCTTGACTGGAAAAGTCCAGAGACGGCGGGGCAGGATCCTGCGGTGCTGAGTCGGTCAGGAACACACCGGCGAGAGGCAAGCACAGGTCACTATTGAATCCGGAGAGACCGCCATAACCATAGACCGTCACGCCGGCAATAATCCCACCATCAGGTCCATGGTAAACGCCGCCGCTGCCGCCCCAATTGTTCTCGGTGATGCTTCCTGAGGCTGCGAACTGGAAAGCGCTTTGGCCGGCAGAAACGGGGATAAAAACCGGCAAGGTGCCGGCACCGCTGCCACCCGGAGCCACGGGGCTGGACAGACCGGCGGAATAAATGTTGGCGGTGGCGGGTACCGTGTATAATTGCAGTGCTGCAGCTCGGCCTGCTGAAAAGGCCAGAATTAATCCCAGCACGACGAGAATTCTAGTGGTCAATAATTTTGTCTTCATATTCTTTACTTTGATGCTTGGTTTACGGGTTGCACCCCAAACGATACAGCGGCTTGGAGTCGGGTAATTGTATTGTATTACCTTCGTCAATTCTCCTCCATTATTTTTCGGGTAGCCCCTAATCTATTCTGAGCGATACCAATAGTACCCACAAACCCGCCTCAAAATCCGTCGGCTATTATTGCGCCTTTGCGAACGGCGGCCTTATTGCCTTGCTCTGCCCCATCAATGCACACACCGTGGCATGATTACATCTCAGGCCAGCCTTTTGGGGAAGATAGCGCGGGCACTCTCTGGCATCACGGATGCTAAAACCGCCATCGTCGCAGTTGCGACAAGCAATCATTCGTCTCAATCCACCGCACAAACTGCCGTAATTGCTATCGGTTCGTTGCATGCCTCAACAGCCCAAGGGAAACGCCATGGGCCGTTGTGCTGCCCAACACATGTGCTTCGGGCAAGGCTTGAATTCTGGCATCAACATTGCTGATTGGAAGGCTGATGCGGTCGCGGCAGGCAAAACGTGAACGATAACTGCAATCATGCTAACAGGCCCGTCGCGTGGTTCACACCACCTAAAGAAAGTCAATGTGATATGAAAAGTGACAAACCCACGCGGGTGGCGGGCTTCACCCTGGTGGAAATCATGATCGTGGTAGCCATCATCGGCGTCCTGGCAGCCATTGCCATTCCCAGTTTCGTGCACGCCCGGGCCACCTCGCAAGCCAATGCCTGTATCAACAACCTGCGGCAGATTGAAACCGCAGTGCAACAGATTGCCATCGAAAAGGGATTGCACGTGGGCGACGCTGTCGTGCTCGACGATTGCACGCCCTACATTAAATTGAATTCCAATTTACAGATCCCGGGTTGTCCCGCGGGTGGGGTTTACAGTTTGGCTGCGGTCGGCACCATCCCGCAGGCAACGTGCTCGTTGGGTACCACGGTCACTCCAGCCCACTTGCTGCCCTGAAAAAGACCGCCCCGCAGCTTTCATTTGACCACAACTGTTCGCGCTGACGGTAGTGCTGGCAGGCGAGCACCATGGCGGTTTCCACGTATCCGGCTGCCGGACCACGTCGGGGTTCGGCCAAGAAGTTATGAAACAATTCTGGCATGGACTCATTAAAGACTGATTCAGCCCGACGTCGGTGACTGCCGGCGCATCATCATCGAAGCGAATCAACCCTCATGCAACGCTCCACCCGGAACGGTTTGGGACTGTCCGCACCGAGCAAGTGGTTGTGTTTGGGACGGGCCGCAGTGCCAACCAGCTTCAAGTTTCAGGACGTTTCGCTGCCGCACCCCGCTTCGCGGTGGCAGCCCAGCCGACCCTCGCCAACGCCGACAGTTTTTGCTTGTAAGTTCCATTGGTTCATTCTATAAATCGGTTTAATCATCATTTATAGTACCCTGGCCGTGAGCCATAAATGAGGGTGACTCGAATCCGGTAAACCAACGGCCCATTGAGTTATGAAAAATAATCAGAAGAAACAGCCCACGCCAGTCGTGGGCAAGAACCCCGGTCGGAAATCTCAAATAAGCAAGGCGGTGAAATCATCCTGGCTTTTGTGCATTTTCTCGGCAGGCATCGTCAATTTTAGCACCGGCCCGCTCCAGGCCCAGTTGATTGATGTTGATTTTAATGACAACAGCTATGGGGCGGCGCATGGCGGCCCCAATCCCGGTCCAACCATGTCCGGTGCGGCGGTTCTGGGAGCAGCGGGCGACCAGTGGAATGGAATCAATGTCAGTAGCGGCTCCGGAATGCCTTTGATCTACGCCAATGGCAGCAACTCGCCGGTGACGATGACCTTCACCTCAGGGGGTGGTTACGATGTCAACAGTTATGGCGGTTCTACTCCATTCGCCGGCACTCCCTACGACGCTCTGGTGGAGGATTATCTCTATAATGGGGGCACCCCACAAACCATTACGCTCTCGGGTCTCGCGGCAAACTCAAAATATAATCTGGTTCTGTATAATGCCGCCGATGTTCCGGCGGCAGGCCGTACAACCTGGTTTACGGTCAATGCCAGCACGCAGAGCAGCGCGTGGAACGGCTCCAGCAGCACATTGATCGCCGGCGTTGATTACGTGGAGTTCACATCGGCCATGTCAGATGGTTCGGGGAACCTGGTGATTACCTGGACTGGAAACGCCAGTGCGGAAGGCGACATTAACGGTTTTCAAATCCAATCAGTCGCGCCCGTCCCGCCGTTGCCGGTGACTCAAGTTTCCGGCGGGCTTTCCCACAGTCTTTTCCTCGAGTCCGACGGCAGCCTTTGGGTTATGGGCGACAATACCTACGGGCAATTGGGCCTCGGGCCCGCCATCACGAATGTGAATGCACCGCAAGCCTTGAACAACGGTGTCAGAACGGTGGCGGCCGGGGAATACCACAGTCTCTTCGTCAAGTCCGGCAACAGTCTATGGGCCATGGGTGGCAACTTCGATGGCCAGTTGGGCGACAAAACCTACAACAATCAATACTTTCCTGAAGAGATCGCGAGCAGCCAGGTCTTCGTCATCGCGGCTGGCGGTGGGCACAGCTTGTTTGGAGAATTCCATGAGCCAATTGGCCCCGGCAGCTTCTGGACTATGGGGTGGAATCAATACGGTCAGTTGGGCGACGGTACGACGAGAACGACCAACGCCCCCGAGGATATCTTGAACACCGTCGTTTTTGGCAACGCCGCCGTTACCGCAGTCGCTGCGGGGGCCTATCACAGCCTTTTTATCCGACCCGGCGGCAGCCTCTGGGCGATGGGCTATGATTATTTTGGCCAACTGGGCGATGGCAACTCCCATTATGGCTCCGGCATTACTCAACAAGCTACGCCTCAAGAAATCGTATCCTCCAATGTTACAGCCATAACCGCCGGACTCAACGCCAGCCTCTTTATCGAATCAGACGGCAGTCTGTGGGGCATGGGCAACAACGGGGCAGGCCAACTGGGACTTAACGCCGATCCTTTTGCGCAAACGGTCCCCATAGAAATCGTCGCCAGCAATGTTACCGCCGTGGCGGAAGGAAACACCTTCACCCTCTTCATCAAATCCGATGGCAGCCTTTGGGGCATGGGCGAGAACCCTTATGGCCAACTGGGGCTTGGCCCGGCTTATGTCGGCGAGCACAACGGCACCCACGTTCCCCTGCAAATCGTCGCCAGTAATGTGGTGGCCGTTGCTACGGGATATGGACACAGTCTCTTCATCAGGTCGGATGGCAGCCTCTGGGGCATGGGCAACAACGCTGACGGCGAATTGGGCGACGGCACTTACTCGAACCGCTACTACCCTGAGCAAATCGTGCCCCGCCGTCAGCCCATCATCGGCGCCGCGCGTGCAGCCGGCAATAATCTCCTCCTTAACGGCAACAGCGGGCAGCCTTACCGGCCCTTCACCACCCTCATGACTTCGAATGCCAGCCTGTCGTTCAGCCTATGGACGGCCGTCGCGACCAACACGTGTGATGCGGACGGCAATTTTTCCGTCACCAACCCAATCAATCCCACCGTTTCGCGGCAGTTTTACATAATCCAAATGCAGAACTAGAAACGAAAAATTCAATGAAGAAAAAGACTTTGTAACATCCCGGTCCCCGCCGTAGTTTGGCTGCGGTTCTCAACTCTCAACCCAAAACGAAATTGAAAGGAACAAAACCATGAGAACCGGACTCGCAATCAAATGCGTCATTAATGCCTTCCTCCCCATTTCCACATACCTGTACCAATTCGAATTAAGGGAATCGTTGAGAGCCGTGGCGAGCAGCGCCACGGGCGGATCGCGGGCTTCAGCCCGCTTCAATGTGGTTTTGCGTGGCGATATTGTAGCGCGTGAACGCCGCGCTCCTTTGCGACGGCCTGCTCAACGGCTACAGTATTATTGAAACCACTCTAATGGACCAGACTCCGAATAGCTGGGCCAGCGAGCAACAGGACTTACCGAGGGAGCTTCAATTCGACCGGGGCCGGCCCACAGCTCGGCGCACCAGCAAAGCGCACATCCCCAGCCCCAGTAACGTGAGGCCGCCGGGTTCGGGCACGGGGATGCCACCGTATGGGATCAACTGGAGCGTACCGATTGCATCGCCTGCGGACCAAATGTTCTGGTTATCGGTTCGGGCATAGACAGTGGCAGTGGTGATGTAGGTGTGCTGAAATAGCTGAATGGCGTACGGCCCGGCGCCTGCGCCGGCGGTGCCGGTCAGAGGTGTGTCGTAACTGGTGATGGCCGGGGCTGTGTTGTAAAACGTGCCGGCCGTTGGAATGGTCACGTCAACGAAGATATCGAAGAAGCTCCGGGCCGGGAAATCGTTGGCCGGGATCTGGGTTCCGGAGATGGATTGCGCCTCGCCTACACTGGCCGGCTGGTCCGAAGCCGCCGAGCCGGCCAGCAGCGTAAACCCATTGCCTGTCGCATTGAGACTATTGATGCGCGTATAGACTTTCCGCCCGCCCGAATCCGTCCAGCCGGCGGGCGCGGTGAGGGCCGAATCCAACACGTTGGCCGGGCTGGCGCCGCCCACGGCCACGCCGGTCGGACCCGCCGTGCCCACGAAGGGCGAGCTGGCGCCAATCTGAATCGCGCCGCTGCTGTCATACAGCAAGCCGCTGTACACTACGCCATCGCTGTAACCGGGTATTGCGGCGGCGGCGAAGACTCCTTGGTACGCCGGGTTGATGGCGATCTGGAACGACCAAATCGCATCGCTCCACGTGCCGGAGGACGCATAATCTCCCTGCGCCGGAAACGAGGTGTAATCAGCACGCGCCGGCAGACCGGCAAAACCGGCCACCCCCAGCGTGGCGGCGGCGACAAGAACGCGAGCAGTTGTATGATTCATAAGTGATTCCTTTTTTGATTATATGCCGAACTCAAACGCTGACAGCCTTGCATTTGCCGGTGAACCGGGCGCGCACGATGAACGCAACCAGGGCCAGACCGAGCAACGCAGTCATGGACGGCTCCGGGACGGCGGCGGCCGATACTTGCGCGTTGATCAACGCCGTCATGCTGTTGTTGCTCAGACCACCGACAGCATAGGCCAGTGTTTGGCCCGCACCGAGAAGAATCGGCCCGGATGAAAGCGGGACGTCGCTGCCCGGTCCAAAACCAACTACGCTTCCACTGATCAGCGGAACATTGTTCGCCAACAGAGACACACTGCTCACCGTCCCGGCGGTGTCAATACCCTCGAACGTTCCTTGAATCGTGTAAATTCCGTTGGCAGGAGCCGTGAACTGCACCAGGGCGTACTCATCGTTGGGCCCCGCATTCATCGCCAGCATCCCCTGATTGAATTGCGAGATTTCCGACGCGCCGGTCGTCACGGTTTGCACCAGAGGTGTCCCGTTATGAAAGACACCCATGAAGGTGCCTAACGGGGCCGACAACCAGGCATCAATGCCTGGACCCGGCGACGCGGGTACTGAAGCGGGCAGCGTGAACAGATTGAAAGGGGAGCCGAGCGGGACAGTTTCGAGTCCGTAGCTCCAAACACCGTTGGGATTGGTCACAGGCGAGAACTGCAGCGACGGATCGAACTGGGCCAGAGCCGGCTGGGCCGTACCGAGCATCAATCCCAGCAGCACTCCGACGGCAGTGATATTCCTGAAATGAACTGCGGTTTTGCGGCACCGCCCGTGAATTGATGTTGCGCGTTCCAAATGACAAAACGGTGTTACTGAATACGAATCCAATCCGGTTTTAACTTGGGTTTTCATTGGTATCCTCGGGTTATGAGTTCACCAGTTGCAGACTCGAACGCTTCTGGCGTCGTCGAGCCAGCAATTTAAGCGAACTAATGCCGATGATAAGAAGCTTAGCAGAACTTGTCAAGCGTTATTTTTGTGGCTGGCAGGCTTTTGATTGTACCGGCGGGCGTTGTGTTCGAGCCGGTTACGTCCAACCAGGCAACGCTTTCACGCTGCCAGCGCTGGTAGGGGAAAAATTGCCCGGCCGCTGCCTATTGACAGAGCACGCGATAAAACCGGATGCCGGGCGACGCCGGGCCATAGTCCGTCCATACCATCCCGATCGCGTTGGTCGAAACCGTATTGGTCGAAAGCGATGTCCAATTCACCAAATCCGTCGAACATTGGAGCACGTAATTGACATTGGTCACAGCGCTGGACATTTGGACCCTAAAACAATCGTTGGTGTCAAAGCCACCGGGTCGCAGCACGGGTGCAACGGTGAATGTATTGGTCGCGACCGGCAGGCCCCAGGAAGTTGTAATCAAAGTATAGACCCCTGGCGCCAAAGTGCCCAAAGGAACCGTGGTGGTTACCCTGAGGATCACAAGTGGACAAGAGATCCCGAATGTCTCCGTGAGATCGAAATCATACCAGAAGTTGCTGCCGTAGCGGACCAGCGGCCCTGACGCAACCAGGTCCTCGCACTTGGATCCATCCAACAACCACGAGTATTTGGCCGAGGTAACATTGTTGCTGGTGACGAAGCTTACGGACCCGGTCCAGGTTATGTTACTGGTCAGCAAACCTTGAGCGTGGACTCCTCCGGGGCACCCGATGCTTGCGCACAAACCAAGAAACATGGGGCTCAATTGCCTGAAACCAAGTTTCACATTTCCAAGCTAAAAAATGTAGTTTCTAGTGTCAATCCAAATTGGCGTACCCGGCCACAGGCCACAGGTGAAATTCTTCCACACTCATCGGAAGACGACGTGCGGCTTTAGAGCAAATTGGGGCGACACTTTTTTCAGGCCATTAAAAGTAACTATAAAGCCGCCGTAAAAATCCGTTGGCTATCATCGCGCCTCGGCAAACGGCCGCCTGCTGCCAAGATTCCAGCGGCTTTTCGGCAGCCGATGACCATTGCGATAGCCGGCCACAATCACGGCAGCAAGCCACGCCGGACCCCAATGACTGTCAACTTTGAGCGCGCTTTGTCGGGTTCAGTCAGCACGCGCTGCCAGTTTTTCCCAAGCCAGTCGCCGCAATTTTCCGCGCGCACAATCAGAGGCATTCGCTGGTGATACTCCTGATTGCCTGATGAAGTTTTTGCCAACCACCCCTTTTTCTCAAAACAAAAGCGCCGACCACAAAAAGCGACATCGTCGAAGGCTCGGGAACCACAGTTCCTGTCAGGTCGAATCCGAATGTAGTGCCGCTGACCAATGCCCCCCAACTTTGATCGCGCTCCTCGCTGGCATGTGGCAGAATGGCCCCTCCTGGTCCGGCTGCTCCGGTTCCATTCACCAACCCCCAGGCCCAGTACCCATCCAAGACATGGGCACTGACCACAAGGTCATAAGTCGTGTTTGCCTGAAGAGTTACGGCCATTGCCGGGTCGAAGGCGTTTATTCCCATACTGGAGGTCAACGGCAACTGCGGGCTGAACGTCGCGCCCGGCACCTGAACGGCCGGCAGGAACGAGCCAGTGTCAGTGTAAATAGCAACAAACGGCTCATCGCCCACCTGCTGATATTGCAACATCAGCAGGTCTATTTGCTGAACCGAAATTGGCGAACTGCCCGTTTGAAAAGGGACGGCAAGCGAAATAATCGAGCCAAAGTTATAGGACCCGGTATTCGATTGATTCAGATCCGAAATCAAAATACCAGGCCCGGAACCACGAACCTCGCAAACCAAGCCAAAGAGTGTTGATATGCTCAGAAAGGCAATGACCCTTTTCATATTCTCAGCTGGGTTAAGCACCTAGTTGACAGTTCGCTAGATGGCATCACAAAATTGAGACCCTGTCAAGTAAATTATCCAGTATCAAGGATTTACAACGCTTTTGATTTTACCCGCGGGCGTTGCGTTCGAGCCGGTTACAACCGGGCTCTGACCCGTTGCGATTTGTTGGTGTTTCACGCCGGGTCATAAAGATCGCAAAATATATTGTGCTTTTGCCAAAAAATGGCGCGACTCCCTGCCGGGAATCTGAAGGATAGCTTGTTCAGAACAGGAGTCAGGACGACGGAATTTCGCTAAAGCCAAACGACTCGCCCCCTGCAAATGGAATGGGAAGGAAACTGGTAAAGACAGGCTGCATCAGCATAGGAAGTTTGCTTGCATGGATCTTTCTCGCCGCAAACCTTTTCACCCAGCCCGCTCTTTCCGGCAACGGCGACAGTGCAAATAACGATGAGTCACCATTGAATATGGTTCCCGACTACGGAACCAATTTGTGGCTCTCGATCAGCTTATCCAACAACAGCGCACAGTTGCTTTTGCACAACACGCAACCCGGTGTGCCGTATTTCATCCGCAGCCGGACGAATTTGGTATTCGGCTCATGGTTCTCCGAAACAACAGTGACAGGGGCTGTTGCAACTACAACCACTTTGTGCACGTTGCGCGCCGTTGAACAGACCAACAGCCTGTTTATCCAGGCGCTCACCTGGGTGACAAACCCCATGGCTGGAGCAACGGTCATGGCAGCCGTCGGCGGCGAAAGGATTGTGGAATTAACGGCAAATGGAGATGTGATTTGCCTGGGCGGAAATCGATTTGGTGACTTGGGCGATTACACCTTCCTTGATTGCACCAATCCGGTCCATGTCGCGGGTCTGACCGGGGTAACCAAGATCGCGTCCGGATTATATCACTCATTGGCGCTGGATTTAAACGGGACCGTTTGGGCCTGGGGACAAAACGATTTCGGGCAATTGGGCAACGATGACGCAGCCGACGTTGCGTTTCCCGTGCCAGTGTTGGGAATGACCAATGTGATCGCCATTGCCGCTCACGGTTTCAATGCGGAGGGAGTATTCGGACTCTCTTGTGCGGTCAGAGCTGATGGGACGGTTTGGATGTGGGGTCTTTCACAATGCATTAACGGCGGCGGTTATGCTCCGACGCAGGTCGCCGGTATTTCCAACGCCATCACGGCAGCCATCGGCGCCTGTCAAGGTCTGGCGTTGTTGACCAATGGCACAGTCTGGACATGGGGGAATGGTTATGAAACACCCGCTGCCGTTGCCGGGTTGAGCAACGTGGTGGCGATTTGTGCCGGCGATGCCTACTGCCTCGCGTTGGCTTCGAATGGTACGGTCTGGGCGTGGGGGCATAACGACTACGGCCAACTTGGAGATGGCGAGGCGGAGTTTCACCGTGACTCGCCCGCCTTGGTGGTTGGGCTTACGAACGTCATCGCCATTGCCGGTGGTGCGCGGCATTGTTTGGCAGTGGATGCCGAGGGCAGTTTATGGGCATGGGGAGATGGTTACGGGGGACAGTCCGGCGACGGCGAATTTGTCGGCATCATGAATCTCGCGTTTCGAGTTCCTGGTGTTTCCAACATTGTTTCCATTGCTGCAGGTGCGTGTGGCTCCACGGCACTTGATCGCAACGGCAACTTGTGGCAATGGGGCATAACCAGTGACGGACCTTTCACAGCGTGGGGTGAGGAAAATGGGCGCCCCCGGTTGGCCCCGACATACGTTGATTTTTACAACGGGCAACTGCCCGACTTACAGATTTTGAGTGGCAACCATCAAACCCCGCATGCCGGCCTGGAATTTCCCCAGGCGTTAGTCTTCAAGGTAACGGATACAAAAGGTCTGGCGTTGAGTAACGCTCCGGCTTCGGTTGAAGTAATCAGTGGCGACATGCAATTGCGAACGGCTCACGGTGGGGACGGTTATACGGGACTGCGGACGAAAACCGATGCCAACGGTGAAGTAGTCTTAATCGGGTATGCCGACCGGTATGCCAGCGACACCAACTGTCTAATCCGGGTCCTGGCGGCCAGCCGCGAGCAACTGGCGGAAGCGGATTTTGACGAAACACTCATCCTGCCGCCTGTCATTAATATCACCAGCCCCCAAGATGGCGAAACTATCCTGATCAGCTCAAACCAAGGCGTGACGATAACCGTTGACGCGGAGGCTGCGGCGGGCGCCACGATTCGGGAAGTAGATTACAGTTATCAGGCCATCGGCGGGGAACAAACCATACTGGGCTTCTCAACCCAAAGTCACTATTCGTTCACCTGGACCGATGACACATGGTGGACGAACGCCTTCGTCGGCCAGTACACCCTCACGGCGGTGGCGGTGGACGATGCGGGCGCGCAATCCGATCCGCAGAGTGTGAACATCAGGGTTGCTTTGGACTCTGATGGCGGCGGCATGCCCGATTCCTGGCAGTTGCAATTTTTCGGCAGACTGGGAGTTAATCCCGGCGAGGATGCGGACGGCGACCGCATCAGTAATTTGGAGGAATTTCAGCAGGGCAGCGATCCAACGGATTTTTACAACGGGAGGTTGCCTTACCTGGAGCTGTTGAGTGGCAGTGACCAGGTCGGGAATTATGACTCATTCCTGCCGATGCCGTTGAGCATAAAAGTCGCCGGCTCGGAATTTTTCAACACGTTCATCGCGAACGCACCCGTGACCTTCACTGTCATCAAGGGCACCGCATTGCTCACGGCAACGACTAACGATGCGCCGACTTCGAGCGTTGCGGTACGATCGGATGCAAACGGGCGGATTTCGGTCTGGGTTTATTTCCCTTCGTCATCTTCCAATCCGCCGGACAGCACAATTTTGGTGAGTGCCTTCAGCGGAAGCAGTTCCGTCACCGCCACGGCCAACGAATTTATTCCGCTGGCCCGCTGGCGATTCAACGACACAAACACGTGGGTTGGGGAGCAGGGCCAGTTGCCACTATTGGCCACCAACGTGGTGGCCGTTTCCAGTTGGGATGACCACGCCGTATCGGTGAGTGAAGTCAATCCGGCTTCGCTCGTTTATAATGTCGTCGAGGTCGATGGCCGCACCAATCTCAACTGCCAAACCGGCTCGTTATTGTTCTGGTTTAAACCTGATTGGACCAGTGCCAGTGTCGGGGGCAACGGGCCGGGCGTCTGGGGCAGGTTGATTGAAATGGGCAATTACGCCCCGGCCTTTGACGCTGGCTGGTGGAGTTTGTATCTCAGCCCGGATGGCTCGCAACTGTTGTTTGCCACCGCCGCCGACGGCGGCGGCATGACAAATTTGTCGGCAGGCATTTCATGGTATTCCAATGAATGGTATCAGATTGCCCTGACGTATTCGCCCATCGGCAGCGCTTTGTATGTGGACGGGCAGTTGCTGACCGATGGGGCAGGGGTGATTCGTTACCCGAGCGCCGGTGAGTTGGCCGATGGTTTTAGACTCGGCAGCGACCGGAATGGCGAAAACCAGGCCGGCGGCGCTTATGACGAGCTGGAAATATTTGATTATCCTTTGGCGGCCGCGGATACCATCACCTGCGCCAGTCAGATCCCCGACTGGTGGAATATAAAGTTTTTCAATGAGGCAGGACTGGATCCTGACTTT
>Ga0335081_10016747_pt1 | contig 11875 bp, 10 predicted proteins | sample Lox_Sample_35_FD_206713 | JGI IMG/M metagenome (GOLD analysis project Ga0335081, IMG submission 206713) | Soil microbial communities from Loxahatchee National Wildlife Refuge, Florida, United States - Lox_Sample_3.5 | ecosystem: Environmental > Terrestrial > Soil > Wetlands | place: USA... | reverse complement strand
GCACAACTTCGAGGAGATCGTGGGCGAAAGTCCCGCGCTGAAGCGCATCTTGAAGCAGCTCGAAACCGTCGCGCCCACCGACGCCACGGTGCTTCTCCAGGGCGAGACCGGCACCGGCAAGGAAGTGTTCGCGCGGGCCATCCACAACCTGAGCCGCCGCCGCGACCGCACCTTCGTGAAGGTGAACTGCGCGGCCATTCCCGCAGGCCTGCTCGAAAGCGAGCTCTTCGGACATGAGAAGGGCGCCTTCACCGGCGCCATCGCCCAGCGCCCGGGCCGCTTCGAGTTGGCGCACCAGGGGACGCTGTTTCTCGACGAGGTCGGGGACATCCCGCTCGAGCTGCAACCGAAGCTCCTGCGCGCCCTGCAGGAGCGGGAATTTGAGCGCCTGGGCGGCACCAAGACACTTCGCGTGGATGTGCGCCTGATCGCCGCTACCAACCGCAGCCTCGTGCAAATGGTCGCCGACGGGCAGTTCCGCAGCGACCTCTTCTACCGTCTCAACGTGTTCCCTGTGCAGGCGCCGCCGCTGCGGGAGAGGCGTGACGACATTCCCATGCTGGTGAGCTACTTCGTACAGAAGTACGCCCTGCGCATGGAGAAGAAGATCGAAAGCGTTTCGAGCGAGGCCCTGCAGGCCCTCACCGATTATCCGTGGCCCGGCAATATTCGCGAGCTTGAAAACTTTATCGAGCGAGCCGTAATCCTCTCGCGCGGCCCCGTGCTGCAGGTCTCGCTCGCCGACTTGAGGCCCGGCGCCGATACGTCGGCCGGCTCTCCGCCCACCCTCGCGGCGGCGGAGCGGGAGCACATCAGCCGAGTTTTGAAGGAAACCGGCGGAGTGATTGGCGGGCCCAGGGGCGCGGCGGCGCGGTTGGGCCTGAAGCGCACCACGCTGCAATCGAAGATGCGGAAGCTTGGGGTGTCGCGCACCTAGGTACGGGCCGGGTACCTCGGAAAGCTTTGCTGCGCTCAGTGCACCCAGGCGCCGCTGGCTGCGACTGCGATTCCGGCGAGCGCCAGTGCCGAGCCCATCCCCCAGAAGAGCCGCTTCCGGGTGATCAGCGTGATGGAGGTGATCACCAACGCCGCCTCCAGGCAGACCTCGCCGAGGTCGAAACGCGCGGCCTGCCGTTCGTGCTGTGCAGCTTCATCCTCAAAGCCGCGGGCTTGCGCGCTCAGATCCTCATTCTCGCGCGCGTAACGCTCCGCTTCGCGGCCGTAGCGCTCCTTGGCCTTGGCTGCCTGGCCGGGGTCCCTCACCTGGGCCAGGCTCAGCAAATCCATGAAGAGCTCGTAGTTATGACGCCGGATGCTGTGCGCCTGGTATTCGGCCCAGAGGTCGCCCGCCCGGGTTTGGTCGAGGATCGCTCCGGTGTGCGCCCGATGCCCGGCCACGGATACGGCCGCCACCAGGACCGCGACCACCGACATGGTAAACGTGGCGCCGACCAGGCCCGAGTTCCCGCGGGCCTTTTCAGCATGCTCGTGCAGTTCGTGGATAGGCTCAGCCATGGCGGTGAACCTCGATTAGGGAGTTTGGTTGAAATGGGGGCAGGCGGGCCGCCGGCTGATGGCTGATCGCTGAAGGCTCCTGCCCGATCACGCCGTTGGCGAGGGCCGGCCGCCGCTCCCGTTGCCGGAGCTCTGCGGCGGCGGGCCGCCGGCGCCGTGGCATTTCTTGTATTTCTTGCCGCTGCCGCAGGGGCAGGGATCGTTGCGGCCCACTTTTTCCCGCCGGATCACTTGCTGCGGCTTCTCCACCGCGCCCGCGCCCACCATGCGCATTTCCTGCTGCTCGCGCCGCTTGCGCCGCTGATACTCGCGGATCACGGCCTCCTCTTCGTCCGGCGTGCGCATGAGGAAGAGGAAGCGCAGCGTCTCGTCTTCGATGCGGTCCATCAGCGCTTCGAACATGTCGTAGGACTCGCGCTTGTACTCCACCAGAGGATCGCGCTGGCCGTAGCCGCGCAGGCCGATGCCCTCCTTCAGGTGGTCCATGGCCAGCAGGTTGTCTTTCCACTGCTGGTCAACCACCTGCAGCAGGATCATGCGCTCGTGGACGCGCATGCGCTCGGAGCCCCACACTTGCTCGCGCTCCTCGTAGCGCTTGAAGACGATCTCGCGCAACTGGTTGCGCAGCGCGTCGAGCTGTTTCGGATCGAGCGTCAAGGGGTGTTGCCGCAGGTCCACCCCGAAGCGTCCCCAGGCCTCCGCCTGAAGGCCCTTGACGTTCCACTCGTCCGCGTGCTGATCCTTGGGGCAGAAGCTCTCCACCAGCCAGTCGATGACGCGCTCCACGGCCTCGCGCACGCGCCCCTGCTGGTCGGCGCCCTTCAGCAGCTCGTCGCGCAGACCGTAAATAGTCTCGCGCTGCTTGTTCATGACGTCGTCGTATTCCAGCAGGTGTTTGCGCGATTCGAAGTTCTGAGCCTCCACGGCCTTCTGGGCGGCCTCGATGCGCTTGGAAATCAGGCGCGACTCGATGGGCACGCCCTCCTCCATGCCGAGCTTGCCCATGATGTTCTTGATGCGGTCCCCGGCGAAGATGCGGAGCAGATCGTCCTCCAGCGAGAGGAAGAAGCGCGAGGAGCCGGGATCGCCCTGGCGGCCGGCGCGGCCGCGCAACTGATTGTCGATGCGCCGCGACTCGTGGCGCTCGGTGCCGAGGATGTGCAGGCCGCCGAGCTGAATCACGCGGTCGTGCTCGGCGTCGGTGGTGGATTTGAAGCGGGCCACGAACTGCGCCCAGTTATCCCGCCACTTCGAATACGCGTCTACGAACGCGTTGTAGACCTCGGGCTCCGAGCCCGTGGGCGGCCGCTCCGGCGGCTCGGGATCAATGCCCTGCTCGCGGTACTTCTCGGGGTTCTTGCGAAACTCTTCCCGCGCCATGAACTCCGGATTGCCGCCGAGCAGAATGTCGGTGCCGCGCCCGGCCATGTTGGTGGACACCGTCACCGCGCCCACCCGCCCGGCCTGCGCCACGATCAGCGCCTCGCGCTCGTGCTGCTTGGCGTTGAGGATGTTGTGCCGGAGATCCTTCCCCTCCAGCACTTCCACCAAACGCTCTGGAGTGCACTGCACCTGAATGAGGTAGTCGATGATCGCGAGCGTCTTGGGGTCGCCGCTCTGCACAAGCTCGGCCACGGGCCGTGCCCGAGATTCCTTGGCTTCGGGCGGCTCTCCGGAGTAGCCGCGGTGGCCTTGGCGCAGAAGCGCCTCCAGATAGGCTTTGCCGTTGCCGTTTGCGCCCGCCAGAAAGCCGGCGTGCGCGCGCTGGCCCAGAACCTTCTTGGCCACCGTGGCGGTGACGCCCGCGCGAATGAGCCACTCGATGGCCGCCGCCTGCCGCGCGGCAAGCTGCTCCGCCCAGCGCAGCAGTTTCGGACCCTCCAGCCCGGCGTCGCGCAGCAGCTCCTGCAACTGGGCGGGCAACAGCCCCGTCTTGCGGAGCTGCGCGCTCAACTTCTCCGATTTCTCGATGGCAATGGTGCCCACCAGCACCGGCTGGCCGCGCAGGTGATATTCCTTGATCTCTTCGATCACGGCATTGTACTTCTCGCGCTCCGTCCGGTAGACCACGTCGGGATGTTCGTGCCGGATCAATGAGCGGTTGGTGGGCACCACGATCACTTCCAGCTCGTAAATCTTCTCAAACTCGGCGGCCTCGGTCTCCGCCGTGCCCGTCATGCCGGCCAGCTTGTCGTACATGCGGAAGTAGTTCTGGAAGGTGATGGTGGCCAGGGTCTGGTTTTCGCGCTCGATCTTCACCCCCTCTTTGGCCTCGATCGCCTGGTGGAGCCCGTCGCTCCAGCGCCGGCCGGGCATCAGGCGGCCGGTGAACTCGTCCACAATCAGCACCTCGCCGTCCTTCACCACGTAGTCGCGGTCGAGCTTGAAGAGCGTGTGCGCGCGCAGCGCCTGGTAGACGTGGTGGGTGTAGTCGATGTTGGCCGGGTCGTAGAGGTTTTCAAGGCCGAGGAGCTTTTCCGCCTTGTCGATCCCGCTTTCCGTCATGCTGGCGGTGCGCAGCTTCTCGTCGACGTCGTAATCTTCCCCCTCCTTCAGGTGGGGAATCACCTTGTCGATGCGGTAGTATTTCTCGGTGGACTCCTCGGAGGCGCCGGAGATGATGAGCGGCGTGCGCGCCTCGTCGATGAGGATCGAGTCGACTTCGTCCACGATGGCGTAACGGTAGCCGCGCTGTTGCACCCGGTCGCTGAGCTCGAACTTCATGTTGTCGCGCAGGTAGTCAAAGCCGAATTCGTTGTTGGTGCCGTAAGTGACATCGCAGCCGTACGCCAGGCGGCGTTCGGCGTCGTCCAGGTCGTGGACGATGACGCCCACCGAAAGCCCCAGGAGGCGGTAGATGGGGCTCATCCAGGAGGCGTCGCGCTTGGCCAGGTAGTCGTTGACGGTGACCACGTGCACGCCCCGGCCTTCGAGCGAATTCAGGTATACCGGCAGCGTGGCCACCAGCGTCTTGCCTTCACCGGTCTTCATCTCGGCAATCTTGCCCTCGTTCAGCGCCATGCCGCCGATCAACTGCACGTCGAAATGGCGCATGTTGAGCGTGCGCCGTCCAGCCTCGCGGCACAGGGCGAAGGCTTCGGGCAGCAGGTCGTCGAGAGTGGCGCCTTCGGCCAGGCGCGCTTTCAGCTTTTCGGTATAAGCCGGAAAGTCCGCCTCGGCGAACTTCTGCATCTCCGGTTCGAGGGCGCTGATCTCTCCCACCCGCTCGCTTAAGCGCTTGATTTCGCGCTCGTTCTGCGTGCCGATCACGGCACCCATGACTTTCTGAAAATAATCCGCCATGTCTTCCTTGAGGAGCCCACCGCGTATGGGCCCGCCTTATCTGATTCTACTCAGGCTGTGCCGGGTGCGCAACGAACGGGGTTTGAAGGTCAAAGCCGGCTTGGCACCCTGGCTTCCGCTCAGTCGAGGCCGCTTGCTTCGCCGAGCGTGCCGCTCCGCCAGGCCTAACCATGCGTCACTTAAAGGTGGGCCGGAAGCGTGGGCAAGTGCGTGGGATCGTGCGCCAGGCACCAATTCCGAGGGCCACTTCTGACACTATCTATATTATTTATCAACAAGATGACGGCATAATTGGCGTAAAGCTCCTATTTTCAACCAGTTGACGGGTTAGGTTGAATTCTAAAAATGGAATATGTTTGTTTTCAATAAGATGACGGGTTCGTTCGTAACATTTTGGATTTTCGCAAGCGTGCCCTTCCCGGCATCCGATCCCCCCACGGTAAGGGGTGCAGGACCACCAAGCCGACTTGGCGTTTACTATATCATACCCCACCTATTTGTCAAGGGGTTTCACGCGCCCTCGCTCGGCCGGCTTGGCGGGTCCGAGCAGACGAAATCCTGCTGCGTACCTTCAAGGGTCACGTTCTGCGTGAACGGCGGCGGCGGAAGGCCTACGGCAGATCAGGCGTGACCGTCGGGGTGCTCGCAGCCCGGGTAGCTCTCCCACACCATCTGGCCGGTCCAGCCGAGCTCCTTCATGCCGGCTTCGGAAGAGTAATAAGACCCGGCGACCCAGCCTTTCAAGTTCTCGAAGTGGTCGCGCAGGGTTGGGGCAGGTTCTTCAACGCCCGCCCCGGCGGGAGCTGCGGACGGGCGCCTTCGCCGGCCGAATTCGAGGGGCTTGGAGGGCTGCTCGGTGGAGGCGGCCGTCAGGATGGCGATCTGCTGGTCCCCGGAAAGGTCCTTGAAGGGCTGGTCGTGCCGCGCGATCGCTTCGTGCTCGAAGGCGCTAAGCGCGGCCACGAATTCCTTCTGATTCTCCTGAGACTCGACCGACAGGAGGGTGTCGATGAACCGGTTCGCCTGCGCCGCGGCGGAATTGGGCACCAGCCGCTCGCCCAGCACGATGAGCGTCGCGTTCTGGTGGGCGTCGAGGAAGATCGGCTCCCACTCCGCGCCCGCAGCCTGGTTAGCCGCCTCCGGCCCCTCTCCGTTCATCAGGTGGCCGCGCATCGGATGCCCTGCCGCGAGACCGGGCAGCACCAGTCCCGCGCCCGCCGTGCCCAGCATGGTTTGCATCGCCTGGCGGCGGCTCCAGCCGTGCGCCGCGGCGCGGCCGGCCTGGTGAATCAGGGTCTCAAGTTTGGGCTTTTCCATCATCCGATCAACCTTCCTTCGGGTTTTCGCTCCGATGTTAGCACCGGGCCCCGGCAGGTACAAGAAATTCCCCGCGAGGCCCGCGACCAGGCTCCACCTTCGCTTTTCGACCGCTTTCCCGCTGCTCGTCATTCAGGTCGAGTTGCAGTTTCTCCCTTTCATGCACTACACTGTAGTGCATGAAAACAGAGGTCTATAGCTGGCGCTTGTCGGGCGAAGTCAAGTCCGACCTGGAACGCAAGGCGCGGCTGCGCAAGGTGCCGCTTTCGTCGATTCTCGAGCAAGCCGTGCGCGAATGGCTCAAGAAAAACGACGGGGACGGCGCGGGAGACGAAGCTCAGCGCAGCCTGCACGCCGCGGCCGGGCGATGCCTGGGCATTCTGGCGGGCGGCGACCCTCGCCGCGCCGAAACGGCGCGTGAGGCGATCCGCGAGAGGCTGAGGCGGCGTCATGCCCGCTGACGCGCTTATCGACACGGGCGCGATTCTGGCGCTGCTTGACCGCACCGACCGCTGGCACCATGCCTGCGTCAGCGCCTTTCGTCAACTCCGCCTTCCCCTTCTGACCTCCGAGGCTGTTCTCACCGAACTGTTCCACCTGGTCGGCGACGCCCGCCGGGATATGGAGGCGGCGTGGAAGTTCGTTCGCTCCGGTGCCCTGGTTGTCGCTGCCATCGAAAACGCCGAACTGGCGCAGGTGCACACCTTGATGTCGCGGTATTGGGACCGGCCCATGGACTTCGCCGACGCCACCCTGGTTTATCTCGCCAAGCGCGAATCGCTCCCGGTCATCCTCACGGTTGACCACGCGGACTTCGCAACATACCGCATTGAAGGGAGGCGCCAGTTTCGGGTGCTCCCGATGGAGCAGCCGTAGCGGGCCGCCATCCTCAGGAAGGTGAGACGATGAGCAAAGCGACGTATCCACTTAAACTTCCCCTTTCGGTCAAGAAGGCTGCCCAGCGGCTCGCGAAAGAAGACGGCGTGTCTTTGAACCAATGGATCGCGGCGGCGGTTGCCGAAAAAGTTGGCGTGGTGGAGACTGCGGCGGAGTTCTTCAAGAAGCGAAAAGGCCGGGCCACCGGCGAAGGGCTCATGAGGTTTCTTCGCACCGCGCCCAAGACCGCGCCGGAGCCGGAAGACAGGCTCTGATACCGGCGGCCGTCCGTCCTCCCCCCCGGTCTTTTCAGTGAGGACTCCCGGTATCACCCACCGACCGGATTCTTCGGACGGTCCTGAGCCGCCCGGTTCAGGCTAGCCTCCGGCGATGGCGCCAATCACCAGGAACGGCTCTTTACCTGCCGCCACTGCCTCGGGCAGCGGCGCGTCAGGGGACTCGTGAGACAGGTCCTCCTCGCAGGCGAAGAAGCGAATGAACGGCCGGCGCTTCAGCGTATCGTGTTCGCGAATCGCCCCGCGCAGCACCGGATAGCGGGCCTCGAGCGCGTCGAGCACCGAGCGCTGCGTGACCGCGCCCTGAACTTCGACCGTCACCTCATCGTCCACGTGCGCCAGCGTCCGCAGATGGGTTGGCAGCATCACCCGGATCATGGCAGCGTCTGCACCTCCACCGAGAGCACGGGCGGCAGATCGCGGACGATGGGCGCCCAAGTATCGCCGGCATCGGCCGAGGCGTACACCTGCCCGCCGCTGGTGCCGAAATACACGCCGCACTTGTCGAGCGAATCCACCGCCATGGCGTCGCGCAACACGTTCAGGTAGCAGTTGCTCTGCGGGAGACCGTTGGTGAGCGCCTCCCACTCGTTGCCGCCGGTGCGGCTGCGGTACACGCGCAGCTTTCCCTCGTGCACGAAGTGTTCCGCGTCGCTCTTGATGGGGACGACGTAAATGGTCTCCGGCTCGTGGGCGTGAACGTCGATCGTGAACCCGAAATCGGTGGGCAGGTTCCCGCTGACCTCGTGCCAGTTGTCGCCGGCGTCGTCGGTGCGCATTACGTCCCAGTGCTTTTGCATGAAGAGCACGCCGGGCCGCTTGGGGTTCATGGCGATGTGGTGAACGCAGTGGCCCACCTCGGCGTTCGGGTCCGGAATGTATTGCGATTTGAGTCCGCGGTTGATGGGTTTCCATGTCTTGCCACCGTCGTCCGTGCGGAAGGCGCCCGCCGCCGAAATGGCGATGTAAATGCGGCCGGGATCGCTCGGATCCAGAATGATGGTGTGCAGGCACATGCCGCCCGCGCCCGGCTGCCATTGGGGGCCGGTGCCGTGGCCGCGCAGCCCGGGAAGCTCCTGCCAGCTATGGCCGCCGTCGGTGGTGCGGAAAATGGCGGCGTCTTCCACCCCGGCGTAGACCGTGTCGGGGTCGGTGAGCGACGGTTCCAGGTGCCAGACGCGCTTGAATACCCACGGTTTCTGGGTACCGTCGTAAAACTGGTGGGTGGTGAGGGGCTTGCCGGTTTCCTCCGAGGTGTCGTAGACAAACTTGTTGCTCTCGCCCATGGGAAAGCCCTGTGGGCTCATCGTGACACCGCCGCCCGGCGCCTCCCACGTTTTGCCGCCATCGCTCGAGCGTTGTATCACCTGCCCCGACCAACTGCTCGACTGCGAAACGTAGATGCGGTTCGGGTCGGCCGGCGATCCCTTCATATGGAAGACTTCCCAGCCCGAGAAGTGCGGACCGCTCACGTCCCACTTCTCGCGCTTGCCGTCCGACGACAGGACGAACGCGCCTTTGTGTGTGCCTACCAGTACTCGGACTCCGCTCATGCCTTCCTCCCTTTTTTAGATTCGCCCGGCCTTGGCAGGCGGTATGCTCATGACCGGTACGATCAGATCCCCCGTCGATTGGGCGCCAAGTGGCGAGTGACGGCGCCCTCCGCAAACTTGGGCAGCAGTGGAGTCGAGTCCCGTTCCCGCCAGCGCCGCCTGGCTTCAGCGAGCACCTGCTTGCGGTGCTTCGCCATTTCCTCGATCACGGCGCAGGGGGCCGCCGTCTGCTCGTGCCGCGCTCCCCAAATAAGCAATTCCAAAAGCACCGGCGCCAGATCGATCCCCTTCTCCGTCAGCCGGTAGTTTACCCGTCTCCCGTCCGTCTCTTCCGCCTCCGCCGCGATGATGCCGGCCGCCTCGAGCCTCTGCAAACGATCCGCCAGGATGTTTGTGGCGATCCCTTCGCCCGACCCCCGGAAATCCTTGAACGTCCGGAGCCCGCGAACCATCAGATCGCGGACGATCAGCAGCGACCAGCGATCTCCAAGCGTCTCGAGCGAGATGCTCACCGGACAGCCGGAGCGTCGCGTCAGTTTAGGCCCCCCAGGCACATCCGGAAACTTACCAATGTCGGTTGCAGAATGCAAGCGAGATTTCGGAAGAGCCGGGCGCGGCGAGCGTTGGGCAGAGTGGTCGGCGCCCGGCGGTAGGCGGAATGCAGTCGGCAGCGGTCAGTTGGCACTCCCCGATCGGGAATTCCAGACCACAAATCGCCAAATTGAAAATCCAATTCGGCAAATTCAAAAAACCCAACGGGCCGATTCAAATCGACGATCGCAAATCGTCAATCAGCGGTCACAAACCGACCATCGGCAATTTGCAATCACAAATCCGCAATCGTAAATCGTCGATCCCCAGTCTGGCGGGTTACTTGCTCGCGAAACCCTTGGTGGGCTGGCCGCCGTCCCGGACGATCAGGTACTGGTCGGCAGGCAAGTCCGCGTCCCCGGCCTTCACGGTGCCAAGGGCGTCGTTTCCTGCGATCACCAGCACCATGTGGGCAGGGTCGAGCGGGTTTTCGGCCGCCAGAATCAAGGCGTCGCGCTCGGAGGCGTCCGCCGCGCCGTCGATCTTGAAGGCCGCGCCCGCGTAATCGAGGTGAAGCTTGGCGGTCCAGAGCGCGAGCGCCGAATTGGCCTCCGGACGCCCCACGAACACCACGTCGCGATGGCGCAGCAGTGCGTCGGAAGCTTCGAAGTCCTTGTAGACGGGAACCTGGCTCTGGTAGCCGTTGAGAAACCGGCTCTGCAACTGTTCGGCGGCGTAGCGGTTGGCGCCGGCGTCGCGCAGGGTGCCGTAGACGATCGTGGCCGAGGGAAGGCGGCGCCAGATGTCGTTCGCGAGGTAGGCAGGGCCGTCGGGCGGATCGATCGCCTCCGGGTTGGCGCTGGCCGGGTCGACGCCGGCCTTCTCGAGGAACGATTGCGCCGTGACGCCCTGGGTGGTGTTGGCGGCGAAGTAGCCGCTCATCAGCTTGAGGAACGCATCGTCGCCCATCTTGGCGCGCAGCGAATCGAGAAACAGAACGCCCCGCGTCTGCTCGCGACGAAAATGGTTCAGGGGCGTGTCCGGGGCGGCCTGCAGCCCGCGCCAGAGGGTGCGCTGGGCGTTCAGCGCCTCGTTCACGTCTTGTGACGCAAGCACGCGCCGGTACTGCGCCGAGCCGGCCACAAACCACGTGTCGGCGTCGGAGGCCGGCAGCAGCCAGCCCTTCCATAGCCGGCCTTCATACGAAGGCGGGTCCGCGGCCGGCGCCGCGGGCTTCGGCGGATCGAGCGACGCCGTCAGCCGCGCCTTTTCGTTCTGCTCGATCGCGGCCTGCAGCGCGGTCGAGGGCTCGGCCGCGAACAAGTGGTAGCCGGAAGGGTACAGGCCCTCGTCTTTCGCGAAGTCCCATTTCTTGTTGGGCAGCCACTCCGTCTGGTTCGGTCTTCCAATCTCCGCCCACACCATCAGGTGCGACGCCATGTCGGCCGTCGCCACCTTGGCATCCATGGTGCTGGTAGCCACCAGCGGGGCCGTGCGGAAGGCCAGAAAGCCGAACTGCTCGTCGATCTTGCCGCGGAACTTCTGGTAAAGCGCCTGCCAGGCCATGTCGCGCGGGCCGGGGACGTAGGGAATGTAGTCCGGCTCGCCGCGCGGGTCGGGATAGTCTTCCAGGCGAACGCTCAGGTCCTTGGCGTTGTTGTCGCCCCAATAGAATCCGGGCGTGCCGCCGAACCATTCGTTCTTCGAACTGCGCCACAGCCGGGTGTGGTGGGTGCCGAGATCATAGATGGCGATTTCGTTGGTCCTGGCGTCGCCCATGATCCATTCGTTGGTGTAAAGACCGTTGTTGCGGGTGCCGAGGTAACGGACCACGTCGTCGATGTTGTCGCTGTACTGAATAGCCCGGCGCGCGCGGAAGGCCACCGGAGTGCCTTGCGGGTTAAAAGGCGTCTGGTCGATGGTGGTCTCGGTGAGCACGATCCCGGCATCGTTCTGGTACCAGTCGGTGCCGCTTTCGATGCCGCCCGGATAGCTCTGGATGAGCATGCGATGGCCCGAAGCCGGCTTGATGTCGAGCAGCACGTTGGTCTGCTCGGCCAGCGTCAGGGGCCACCAGGTGACGTGCCCGATCACCATCTTGCCGTCGCGCGTGGCCGGCCCGGTGGCGGCGAAGGCGCTGCAATGATCGAGCACCGAATCGCGCTTGCGATCGGCGTAAGGCGGGGCGTCGAAGCTCAGGCCCTCAAGGCCCGTGGGCGTGGTGGAAACGGCCGGGGCCAGCTCGCCCATCTCCACTGTGGTGTTCGCCACCACGATGTCGAGCAGGTCGATGCGGCGGTCCTGCCAGCGCGCGCCCGCGTCGGACGCGCCCTCGGCGATGCCGCGCATTTCCTCAAGAATTTCGCGGTCGAAGCCGCGCAGGAAAAGGGCATTGGCGGTGGTGCGGTACTGGTCCCAGTGGTCTTTCGAGCCGAGCTCCGCCGCGCAGCGCTCGAGGTATTCGGGACTCTCGCGGGCCATGAG
>Ga0335081_10016746_pt1 | contig 11875 bp, 7 predicted proteins | sample Lox_Sample_35_FD_206713 | JGI IMG/M metagenome (GOLD analysis project Ga0335081, IMG submission 206713) | Soil microbial communities from Loxahatchee National Wildlife Refuge, Florida, United States - Lox_Sample_3.5 | ecosystem: Environmental > Terrestrial > Soil > Wetlands | place: USA: Florida... | reverse complement strand
TACCGAGACCCGGAATGCTCTGCCGCGTCCGGTCGGTCTCGTCGCTGATCAAGCCGGCCAACAGCACGGTCTGGCCATTGGGCACTGCGATCGAGCTCTTTACCGCCCGGTTCGTTATGGTGGGGGTAAGGGCGGTGGCCGAATTCGAATTCGGCACGACCGCGCTGTCTTCCTGGCTGATGTCGAGCACGATGGTGCCGTTGGCGCTGACGCGGGGCACGACCTGCAGGATGATGCCGGTGTTGCGATAATCGATGGTGTTGACCACCGTGTTGTTGGCGGTGAGCACCGTCGCTGATCCGGTCGAGATCGGCACCTGGTCGCCGACCTGCAGCGTGGCCGCCTGGTTGTTGAGCACGACCAGCGACGGATTGGACAGGATTTTCGTGCTCGTCACGCTGTCGAGCGCATTGAGCACGACACTCGGCGCCGAGGCCGGGCCGACCATGAAGTTGAAGCCCGGAAGCGTCGGCGACAGGGTGGTGGACGTGCCGGTGGTGTTAAGCAGATTGATCCCGTGGCTGGCCAGATAAAATTGCACCCCATAGGTCAGCGTGTCGTTGAGCGTCACTTCCGCGATGGTGGCCTCGATCGCGACCTGCACCGGCGGCCGGTCGATCTGCCGCAAGGTCTGCGCCACGATGTGCTGGGCTTCCTGATTGCCGTAGACCAGGATCGAATTGTCGGTCACGTCCGGGGTGATGCGCAGATTGGCGAGAAGGGCTTCGGCGGGATGCGCGCTGCCAAACGCTCCACCCGCCTGGCTGGCGCCCAAGCCGCCGCCGCCGGCACCTGTCGCACGCGCCCCTAATGCGCCGCCGCCAGCCTGCGGCGCCGCCCCAGCGGGGCCCGCGCTCGCCGTCGCCCCGGCGGGCCCGGCAGCGGCGGCCGCCTGCGGCGGCAATGCGCTCAACGCAGCCAGCGGCCCACCGGAACTGGTGACCGAAAGGCCGCTGCCCGGCGCGATCTGGCTTTGCGCCGAGTTCAGCGAGGGGGCCGCTTCGCCTAGCAGCATCTGGGAGAGCAGCGCGGCAATCTCCTTGGCGTTGCCATAACGCAGCCGGTACACTTTGAGGTTCACGCCTTCCATGTCGGCGCTGTCGAGGCGGCTGATCCAGGTCGCGGCGGTTTTCAGGTAATCCGGCTTGCGGCTGACCACGAGGATCGCGTTGAGCCGCGCGATGGCCTGAAGCTTGACCATGTTTTGCGACAGGCCGCCCTGCCCGGCATCCATGATCTTCTCGATCTCGGCAATCACCGGCTCGGGCGTGCTGTTATGCAACGGGAACACCCCGACCGATTGGCCGCGCATCCAATCGCCGTCGAAGCTCAGCACCGTATCGACCGCGGCGCGGCGGTCGGTGCCGCTGCCCTGGATGAGAATGAGATTGCGGGCATTGTCGACCCGCACCGCATTGGGCTTGATGCCGAAGCCGTCGAGCAATTTCAGAATCGCCTGCGCCGACACATAGCGCAGCGGGATCACGCTCACGCCATAGCCGGCTTGCGTTTGCTCCGCGGTCTCCAGCACGCCGTCGCCGAGCGCGTCGGAAGCCGGCACCAGCCGGTACCCCTCGCGGTCGTGCACCAGCGCCACGTTCGACATGCGCAACGCGCTTTCCAGCACGAACAGAACATCGGACTTGGCGACCGGCCGGCCCGACGCCAGCGTGATCGTGCCTTGGACGCGGGGATCGATGGTGTAGCCGACGCCGAGAATGTCGCCGAGCACGACTTTGGCGATGGTGGTGACCGGCGCATTTTCAAAATTCAGATCGTAGCCCTCGCCGGCCGGCACGCCGCCGCCGATGCCGGGCGTGTTGAGCGCCGCCTCGGTATTGCCGAGATAAACCGCCGCCCGCGAGGGCCGCGGATCGCCGCCGTTCTCGACCGCATCGGGTTGCCGCGGCGACAGGTCGAGCGCGTGGATCTGATCGGTGACCGATTGCGCCCGCGGGTCGTGCGGGTTGCTTTCGATCGACGGCTGCGTCCAAAAACAGGCGCCGAGCCCAAACGCCGTCGCGCCGAGCACGAGCCAGCGCGCTGCCATCGGAGCTACTCGTCGTCGCACGCGGACTACTCCCCACCCACCTCTACAGCCTATCGCAAGTAGAGGACCACCGCAAAAGCCGCCGGCCGCGCTCGTGCCCTTGTAGCACGACCATTTTTTTTGACAAGAAACCGCGACTTTGTTAGTAGTGTGGTTACGGGGTTAAATATCTGGGTTGTATGAACTTTCCTGTGGTCGCACCCAGGCGTTTTAGTCATGCATGGCGCATCACGCGAGCAATTCGGCGCCTACTTGGTCGAGAAATATTCGCTGCCGTTGCCGGCGCGGGGCGCCGCCGACGGTCAGTGGGGCGCGCCTAGCGTCAAGCCACTCCGCGAACTTTGGGAATCGACCGAATTGTCGGCGACAGAATTCGCCGACGAAATCGCGCAGTATTACCGTCTACAGCGGATCGGGCTGCCGCAATTGTTGGCGACGGAGGCGCAGGTCGAAGGATTTTCCAAGCGCTTTCTGCGCGAATCCATGGTCTATCCGTTCAAGTCTGCTGGCGGCACCGTCAAGCTCGCAGTCGCCGACCCGCTCGATACCGCCGCAATCCGTGCCGCCGAGATCGTGTTCGGCGGCAGCGTCGAACTGGTCATCGCCTCTTTCGAGGACGTCGACACGGTCCTGGAGCGCCTGGATTCCGGCGATTCGCCCGAGCTTGCCGTGCGCGACGGTTCTGGCAGCGACGAGGACATCGACAACCTACGCGATCTGGCAAGCGGCGCGCCGGTGGTCCGCGCGTTCAACGATCTTGTCGAGCGCGCCATGGAACTGCGCGCCAGCGACATTCATGTCGAGCCGTTTCGCACCGGCCTTGTGGTACGCTTGCGTGTCGACGGCGTGCTGCGCGGTGTGCCGGCGCCGGCCGGAATCATGCCTCAAGCGCTAATTTCGCGCATAAAAATTCTTTCCGGACTCAATATCGCTGAGCGGCGCCTGCCGCAGGACGGCGCCGCGCGACTGCGCGTTGGGCGCTCCGAGATCGACGTGCGCGTCGCGACCATGCCGACGCAGCATGGCGAGAGCGCCGTGGTCCGTCTGCTGCCGCGCGACCGAGGGCTCCTCGAACTGAGCAAGCTCGGCCCATCGAGCCGCGATGAGGCCACGCTGCGGAAGCTCTTGGCTCTCCCCCACGGCATGATCGTGGTCACCGGCCCGACCGGCAGCGGCAAGACCACGACGCTCGCGACCATGCTGTCGATGCTCAATGAGACGACCCGGAAGATTCTCACGGTCGAAGACCCCGTCGAGTATGAGATCGCCGGCATCAATCAGTCGCAGATCAAGCCGTCCATCGGGCTGACTTTCGCGACCGCGCTGCGGGCATTCGTCCGCCAAGACCCCGACGTGATCATGGTGGGCGAAGTCCGCGACCCAGAGACCGCGCATATCGCGATCCATGCGGCGCTGACCGGCCATTTGGTGCTCACGACGCTGCATACCGAAACTGCCGCGGCTGCCGTGCCGCGGCTGCTCGACCTCGGCGTCGAAGGCTACTTGTTGAAATCGACACTGCGCGCCGTAATTGCGCAGCGCCTGGTGCGATTGCTTTGCGACCGCTGCAAAACCCACCGCAAGCTCACCGAGCAGGATCTGGTGCTTGATCCACGTTATGGCATGGTCGGCTTTGTTGCCGGCGACACGGTGCATGAGGCCAACGGCTGCGAGCGCTGCGGCAATACCGGATATCGCGGCCGGGCCGGCATATTCGAAGTGCTCGAAGTGGTCGGCGACGTGCAAAACCTCGTCGGCTCGCACTCCGACGCCAGCACGCTCGATCGCGCTGCCGTGCACGGCGGCATGACCACGATGCTGGACGACGCGATCGCCAAGTGCCGCAGCGGCTTGACCACGGTTGCGGAAACTTTGCGTGTCACCACGGTGCGATGAAGCCATGCCGAATTTCCACTATCGGGCAATAAACGGCAGCGGCGAGTTGATCAGCGGCGCGATGACGGCGCAATCCTCCGCCGAAGTGATCGAGCGGATCGAAAAGTTAGGGCTGGTGCTGGTCGAAAGCCTTGGCCAGGACCGGGGCGGCACGGCACAGCGCAGCTTTAACCTGTTCAATCGGCCGCGGCCGGAGGACGTCACGGTTTTCACGCGCGATCTCGGGTTACTGCTGCGCGCCGGCGCTCGCGTGAATGATGCGCTCGACCTGTTGGCGGAAGATCGCGACATTGGCAGGCTGCGCTCGGTCGTGGCCGACGTGCGGTCGCACGTGATTGCCGGCGAAACCTTTGCCGACGCGCTGGCGCGCCATGCCGACCTGTTCACGCCCATGTACGTCGCGTTGATCCGGGTCGGCGAGGCCTCCGGCGCCCTCGACAACGTGCTCGAGGTGCTCGCCAGCGAGCGGGCGCGGGCCGAAGCCGTGCGCCGCAAGCTCGCCGAGGCGGTGCGCTATCCGGCCTTCATCCTGCTGGCCGCGGGCTGCGTGCTGACATTCTTCTTGACGTTTGTGCTGCCGCAATTTGCGTCCGTGCTGCACGACCTTGGCGCCAAGATCGATCCAACGTTCGGGGCATTCTTATCGCTGTCACGTTTCTTGCGTAGCCATGCCGATGTTCTGGCGCTGACACTGCTATTCGGATTGACAGCGGCTTGGCTGCTGCTGCGCCGGCCGGCTGTCCGCGCCGCGGCCTTGGCCGGTTTCGTCAGTCTGCCGCTGGTTCGTCGCCTCATGCCGTATTACCGGGCGCCTTTGTTCTGCCGAAACCTAAGCGTGCTGCTCGGCAGCGGGGTCCATTTGACCACGGCACTGCGGATTCTCACGGACATCATGGCAACAACTGGCCCGGCTGACATCTGGCACGAGATCGTCAATCGCGTGCGTCACGGCGCCAAACTTTCCGAAGCATTGGCGCAAAACGACGCGCTGCCGCCAATGGCCATTCGCATGTTGCGGCTCGGCGACGAGACGGGTCAATTGCCGGTTTTGGCCGGCCGCGTCGCCGATTTTTACGAAGCCAAGCTGCAGCGGACGCTGGATCGCCTGGTTGGCATTGCCGGCCCGGCTGCTATTATCGCCATCAGCTTCGTGGTCGGCGGCTTGATCGTTTCGGTAATGACCGCGCTCACTTCGGTAGGCGCGCTCATCAACTGAAGGGGGTGGCGAAAGGGGAGATGCCGATGACAGGCATACTGCAAAGGCACGGCATGAGGACGCGGGATCGCAACGGCGAGGCGGGCTTCACGCTCGTCGAAATCCTCGTGGTCATCACCATCATCGGCCTGATCATGGCGATCGTCGGGCCACGCGTGCTCAACTATCTCGGCGAGTCCAAGGTCAAGGCGGCGAAAATTCAGATCGAGAGCTTCAACAGCGCGCTCGATCTGTATTACCTCGACGTGGGCAGCTATCCGAACTCGAACGACGGCTTGGCGGCACTGGTGCAGCGGCCCGGCAATGCCGAGTCGTGGAACGGGCCGTATCTCAAAGGGGGAGTCGTGCCAAATGACCCGTGGGGACATCAGTATGTGTATCGGTCCCCGGCCGAGCACGCGCCGTACGAGATCGTGTCGTACGGCTCGGACGGCCAGGAGGGCGGCGCCGGCACCGCGGCCGATATTTCCAGCCTGCAGATGGCGGTGGCGCAACACTGAACGCGTGGTCGCCGTAGAGTTGCGGAGTGCGGCCAAATGAGACGCGTTCACAGCAATCTCCGCCACGTTGCTCTCGCCCTCTTGCTGGCGACCCCAGCGCTCGCCGCCACGTCGCCGAATATCGGGCCTGGCACGACGGATGGCGACATCGGTGAGGTTTCGCTCGGAGCGCCGCGCAATGACATGCCGGTGCGGGCCGCAAAAACCGCGGCCAAGCCGCTGGTCAGCGCCAACCCGCTTTGGGCGATACCACTGCGCACGCTGACGGCGACGCGCGAGCGGCCCTTGTTCTCGCCATCACGGCGCGCGCCCAAGCCGGTGGTTGCCAACGTACCGGCGATTCCGCGACCACAGCCACCCCGGCCCGTCATTGCCGAGCATCCCAATTTGATCCTCGTCGGCACGGTGACGGGAGAAACCCGCCCCATCGCGGTATTCATCGACAAGGCGACACGCGGTACCGTGCGCCTGCGCACCGGCGAAAATTACAAAGGCTGGACTTTGCGGTCAGTCGAGGCGAAGAGCGTGACGCTGCGTAAGGGTAACACGACCGAAACGCTGGCGTTGCCGCGGCCGACCGCAACGGCCGGATCGAAGCCGGTCGTCACGGCGCTGCCGCCCGCACCTCCGCCGCCGCTTATAGCGGCGCAACCGGTCGGGGCCGTCGCGCCCGAAAAGCCGGCGTCGTCGCTGCAAGGCTGCATGCCCGACCCGATCGGGTGTTGAGCCAAAGGCCAACCGGATCTGCCGCAGTTCGGCGCCATTCTCCTGACGCCGATCGGCGCGCCATCGATTATCTCCGGTCGCCAAATTATTCCGTCCGAAAAAGGCTTATGCAGACGCACGCTCCTCGTAAACCTGCAACAGCCTTTCGAGTTCAATAACAACGCGGCTAATCACACCCGACCAATCGCCTGGGGCCTGTTGCCGGAACAGCCGCGCGGTCGGATACCACGGGCTATCGTCGCGATCGATGAGCCAACGCCAGCAGGTGCTGTAGCGGTTGAGCAGCCAGAACGGCTTGCCGAGCGCGCCGGCGAGATGGGCCACGGATGTATCGACCGCGATGACCAAGTCCAGATTATCGATCAGCGCCGCAGTATCCGAAAAGTCGTGCAGATCGTCGCCGCAGTCCACCACGCGTTGGCGAAGCGCGCTGTTGCGTAATTGCGCAAGCGCATGTTCGCCCTTCTGCAGGCTGTAGAATTCGTAGCCGGCGATGCGCAAAATCGGCGCCAATTGGTCGAATTCGAGACTGCGCATGCGGTCAATGCGGTGCGCGTTCGGCACCTGCTTCCGAGGATCGCCGGCCCAAACCAGCCCGAGCCGCGGCTTGTCGCGCGCGCCCAGGCGAGCCCGCCACGCGCTCGTCTTTGCCGCTATTCCAAACAGATAAGGCGTCTGCGCTGGTATCGTCTCGAGGCTAGTGCCGAAGGCGAGCGGCAGGCTGAGCAGCGGACAGTGCAGTTCAAAACACGGCAGCTTGTCCGGGGCAGAAATGACCTGTGCCACGCCGGCCAAACTCGCCATAAGGTCCTTGAGCGGCGGCGGCACTTCCAGCAGCACGCGCGCGCCGCGTGCGGCAACCAACGGCGCGTAGCGGCAAAATTGAATGGTATCGCCAAATCCCTGCTCGCTGTGGAGCAAGATGGTCTTGCCTGCTATCGCAGTCTGACCGAGCCAAAGCGGTTGGGCATAATCGCGCTTGAACAGCGCGAAGCTTTCCTCTTTCCGGTGACGCCACTCATATTCTTGCCAACCAGCAGCAAAATCTCCTTTGAGAAGCTGCAATACTGCTTTGTTAAAGTGTGCGTCGGCATGATCGGGGCGCACCGCAAGGGCACGGTCGTAGCTCGCCAGTGCCTCGTCAAGCAGCATCAGCTCATGCAGTACCACACCGCGGTTATAGAGCGCCCCGGCATGATCGGGCTGCAACGCAAGGGCGCGGTCGTAGCTCGCCAGCGCCGCATCAAAACGCTTCAGCTCATGCAGTGTATTACCACGGTTGTCGAGCGCCTCGGCATGATCGGGCCGCAGAGTGAGGGCCCGGTCGTAGCTCGCCAGCGCTTCGTCGAACCGCTGCAGTTCGTGCAGCGTCATGCCGCGGTTATAGAGCGCCTCGGCATAATCGGGCTGCAACGCCAGGGCGCGGTCATAGCTCGCCAGCGCCTCGTCAAAGCGCTTCAGCTCGTGCAGCGTATTGCCGCGGTTGCTGAACGCCGCGGCACTATCCGGTCGCAGCGCAAGGGCGCGGTCGTAGCTCGCCAGCGCCTCGTCAAATCGGTTGAGTTCATGCAGCGTAACACCCCGGTTGTTGAGCGCCGCGGCATAATCCGGCCGCGCCGCAACGGCGCGGTCGTAGCTCGCCAGCGCCTCGTCGAACCGCTTGAGTTCATGCAGCGTTATACCGCGGTTATAGAGTGCCTCGGCGTAATCCGGCCACAGCGCAAGGGCGCGGTCGTAGCTCGCCAGGGCCTCGTCGAACCGCTTCAGTTTGTGCAGCGTCGCACCGCGGTTGCGGAGCGCCTCGGCATGATCCGGCCGCAGCGCAAGGGCGCGATCGTAACTCGCCAGCGCCTCGTCGAGCCGCCGTTGGCGCGTTCTGATCACTGCGATCAAGTGCAGCGCATCGAAATAATCGGCTTCAACACCGAGGATTGCGCGCGCCAGGTCATCAGCCTCACTCAACTGCCCGCGCTGATAGGCCACAACGGCGCGCTGCATTGCCTCGGGCAATGTTGGCGTAACGTCGGCCATCCGTAGCCTCCCATCCCATACTGACATGCCACCAATTGCCTTTCAATTTCGTCGGTCCGATCTGGAGATTACGGCAGGTCACGGGTAATTTGCGTTGCGGAAATTCCAATGCGAGCATGTCGGTAAGGGCTGAACTGCCGAAATGCTCTAAACGACCACTTTCATGATCATTGCCGCCGGCGCGAGGCGATTGTCGCACTGCTTCGATGAGGGTGAGGTTTTCGGTACGCACAGGTCACGATGTGGCGACGCGCGGCGAACAACACGATTTGGTCGCTACACTGGCCGATGCAGCAGTACGGCGAGGGCGCGGCGCAAGAAGGCGAGCTTGCCGAGGTGCGACGCCAACCATTCGCCGCGCTGGCGAGCTTGCCGCCGCGCCAACAGCCGCGCCAACTGCTTGCGCCTACTGCGCGAGCCGAATGAGGCTTTGCGGCGTGCCGGATCAGCGGCGCGGCATTGTGCATCGTAGGCGGCGCGCCGCTCCGGCGTTTTCAGATTGTTCCAGGCCACCGTCAAGCGGCTGGCGAAGGCCGCCCGCACGCCGTGTGCATCGCGATCGGGATGCAGCCATTTGAACAGCAGCGCCGCGTTGCGCCGCAACTCCCCGGCGCTCGCCGCCGCGTCGGCGCCGAGCACGCGATACGAATCGGCGTCCGGCGCAAACTGGATCTGCTCGATGAAGAACGCGGCGGCGCGCCGTACGGTCTCGGGCGACCGTCGCGTCGTCAGCGCAGCCGAACGCGCGGCGTCGGCCTCGCCCGCGGCAATGCGCAAGAGCAGTTCCACGCCCTCCGGCAAAGGCTCGGACCTGGCGAGCCGCACCTGCGAGGGCGCACGCAAGAGATCGATGGCAAGTTTCAACGCCGTCCTGCCAGCCACTATACGCTCGCCTGTGGGTTGATCGGCCTCTTCCGCGCGCCCATATCAAAACTCATGCTCGCACGAGAATTTCAAGCACGCAATTGCCATTGAGCTATTGGTCCTGCTTCGCAAGTCACGAAGTTGAAAGACAATCGTCGGAGTGCCAGTATCGCGCGAGGGAGCATTGCCGATGTCCAACGCGACCCCGACATTCCCGGAAGCAATGCAGCGGGCGGTTGCGGCCTATGAACGCGGACGGCTAGGTGAGGCCGATGACCTGGCGCGCGCAATACTTGGTGTTCGACCAGACTATTTCGACGCCCTTCACTTGATCGCCGTTATTAATGCGCGGCAACGGCGGCTCGATGAGGCGCTGGCGAGCTACGACCGCGCCCTTGCGGTGCAACGGGACCATGCCGGGGCGCTCTGCAACCGCGGTGTGACGCTGCATGAGCTGCAACGGTTCGACGAGGCGCTGGCGAGCTACGACCGCGCCCTTGCGGTGCGGCCGGACTATGCCGAGGCGCTCTTCAATCGCGGCGTCACGTTACAGGAACTTAAGCGCTTTGACGAGGCCCTGGCGTGTTACGACCGCGCGCTTTTGCTGCGGCCGACTTATGCCGAGGCGCTGTGCAATCGCGGCAATACGTTGCATCGACTCAAGCGCTTCGACGAGGCGCTGGCGAGCTACGACCGCGCGCTAGCGCTGCGGCCCGATCATGCCGGGGCGTTGAGCAACCGCGGCAATACGCTGCACGAACTGAAGCGCTTCGACGAGGCGCTGGCGAGCTACGACCGCGTGCTGGCGCTGCAGCCCGATCATCCCGCGGCGCTCTTTAACCGCGGCATGACGCTGCATGAACTGAAGCGCTTTGACGAGGCGCTGGCGAGCTACGACCGCGCCGTCGGGGTACGGCCGGATCATGCCGAGGCGCTGTGCAATCGCGGCAATGTGTTGCTGGATTTGAAACGCTCCGACGAGGCGCTGGCGAGCTACGAGCGTGCCCTTGCGGTGCGGCCGGACTACGCCGAGGCGCTCTATAACCGCGGCACAGCGCTGCGGGAATTAAAACGGCCCGCCGAGGCGTTGGCGAGCTACGAGCGCGCGCTGGCGGTGCGGCCGGATCATGCCGAGGCGTTTTACTGCCGCGGCGTCGTGCTCCGGGAATTAAAGCGCCTTGATGCGGCGCTGGCGAGCTACGATCAGGCCCTTGCGCTGAAGCCGGATTATTTCGACGCGCTCAACAATCGCGGTGTGGCGTTGCACGACCTGCAGCGGTTTCAAGAGGCGCTGGCGAGCTACGATCGGGCGCTTGCGGTGCGACCAGACTACTGCCCGGCGCTGGCCAACCGCGGCGTCACGCTGCACCAATTGCGACGGCTTGACGAGGCGCTGGTCTGCTACGACTACGCGCTGGCCTTAAATCCGGGTTATGTTGATGGACACTTCAACAAGGCTCTTCTGCAGCTGCTCAAGGGGGATTACGACGCCGGATGGCGGGAATATGAGTGGCGGCGCTGGAAAGAGGAAAACCTTACGCTATTCAAACGCGATTTTGCCCAGCCGCTTTGGCTCGGTCAGGCGGCAATCGAAGGCAAAACTATCCTGTTGCACGCCGAACAGGGGTTTGGCGATACCATTCAATTTTGCCGCTATGCGTCGTTGGTCGCCGGGCGCGGCGCGCGCGTGCTGCTCGAAGTGCCGGTGCAGCTTAAGGACCTTATGGCGAGCTTGGCGGGCGTGGCACAGGTCATTGCCAGGCAAGAAGAGCTGCCGGATTTCGATCTGCATTGCCCCTTGCTCAGCCTGCCGCTGGCTCTGGGAACCCGCGTCGAGTCGATTCCGGCGCAGGTGCCTTATCTTACCGTCCCGCCGGAAAGCCTGAGAAGGTGGACCAGCGCATTCGGACCGAAACGCAATTTGCGAATCGGTCTGGTCTGGTCCGGCAGCTCGGGCCACGTGGGCGACGCTATTCGGTCGATCAGTCTTCGATCCTTGCTGCGGCTCGTCGACTTCGATGCAGAGTTTGTGAGCTTGCAGAAGGAAGTTCGCGGCGACGACGCAACGGCGCTGCAGGAGCGAGGCGATATTGTGCATTTTGGCGACGAGCTTGACACTTTCGCCGACACCGCCGCCGTCATCGCGAATTTGGACCTGGTGATTTCAGTCGACACGAGCGTCGCTCACCTGGCGGGGGCATTGGCAAAGCCGGTTTGGATCCTGTTGCCTTTTCTCCCGGACTTTCGCTGGCTGCTCGATCGTGAGGATACTCCCTGGTATCCGACCGCGCGACTGTTCCGACAACAGGCCCCAGGCGATTGGTCGAGTGTGATTAGCCGCGTTGTGATCGAACTCGAAAAGCTGGTGCGGTTTTGCACTGAGCGTGCGTCTGCTTAACGTCTGCACTTTGTCGCGATTGTACAGTCATATCACTCGGCCTTGCTTGCTTGGCTTGGAGCCTCGGCCGAGGTGACGCCGAGGCCGTCCCGCAACGGCTCGATATGCTCCGCATAAGCGCGCCAACGGCCGATCGCTGACGTGTAGATCGGCTGGCGCACCTGGGTGGCGCTGGCGGTGCGCACCGGCCGCTC
>Ga0335081_10016745_pt1 | contig 11877 bp, 11 predicted proteins | sample Lox_Sample_35_FD_206713 | JGI IMG/M metagenome (GOLD analysis project Ga0335081, IMG submission 206713) | Soil microbial communities from Loxahatchee National Wildlife Refuge, Florida, United States - Lox_Sample_3.5 | ecosystem: Environmental > Terrestrial > Soil > Wetlands | place: USA... | reverse complement strand
CACGAAGCACCGGGCCCCGAGGGAGGCAGTCTTCGGCTTGACGGAGCTTCACCCCGAGGTGACGAAGGCGAAGCTCGTGGGAAATCCCGGCTGCTATCCCACGGGAGCAACCCTCGCTGTCGCGCCCCTCGCCAAGGCGGGCCTCGTGGACCGTGTGGTCTTCGACTCCAAGTCCGGCATCTCCGGAGCGGGGGCAGAGCCTACGGAGACGAGCCACTACCCCAATATGGCAGAGAACGTCATACCCTACAAGCTCACCAGCCACCGCCATGTCCCCGAGATCAGGCAGGAGTTGACACGCCTTTCCCCTACCATCAGGGTCAGCTTCACGCCCCATGTGGTCCCTGCAGTTAGGGGAATCCTCACCACTGCCCATGTCTTCTTCCGCCCTGAGGCCCTGGAGACGCTTCAGGACAGGGCGAGGATAGCTGAGATCTACAGCTCGTTTTATAAGAATGCCCCCTTCGTCCGCATGGCTGACAGCGTGCCCCGGCTCAGCGCCGTTCGGGGCTCCAACTTCTGCGACATCAGCTTCGAGGCTGAGCGGGAGTCCGACAGGCTTGTGGTGATCTCTGCCATAGACAACCTCGTGAAGGGCGCATCGGGCCAGGCGATCCAGAACATGAACCTGATGGCTGGTCTGGATGAGAGGACGGGACTCTGGTTCCCCGGAATGGCACCCTGAGGTGAAGACGATGCTGGTGAAAGAGGTCATGAACATCCATCCCATAACAGTCCAGGCAGACGAGACAGTTGGCGAAGCAGCGCGGAGGCTTCGCGAGAACAAAATAAGCGGCATGCCCGTCCTGGAGGGCGAGAGGATTGTGGGCATCATCTCGGAATCAGACCTGCTGAAGCTCCTCGCTGTCGAGGAGGTGGAAGGCAGCCTCTGGCTTCCGAGCCCCTTCGAGATCTTTGAGGTCCCCTTCCGCGATCTGGTGAAGTGGGAGAGGATGAGCTCGAGGATGGAGGACATCTCCAAGAAAGAGGTCAGAGAGGTGATGAGCAAGAGCCTTCACGAGGTGAACTCTGATGAGACTGTGGAGGAGGCGGCAGCCATCATGACCCGGCACAGGATAAACAGGCTGCCTGTCGTTGACGGTGATCGGCTGGTGGGAATTGTTACCAGAGGCGACATTATCTCAGGTCTAGGGAAGGAGCATGAATAGAATCGATGGCGGCATCTGCGCTGTGGCAGGAGTGCGCGCAGCAGGTGCGAGGGAGGGCAAGTACGGCGTTGCCCTGATCGCGGCCTCAGGGGCAGCAGCAGGGGTCTTCACCACCAACATGGTCCGCGCCGCGCCGCTGGAAGTGACGGCCGAGCACCTTCGGGCAACAGCCGGCCACCTCGAAGGCATTATCGCCAACAGCGGCTGCGCAAACGCCTTCACAGGCCAGCGCGGCCAGGATGAGGCCCGCAGGATGGCGGGGCTGCTGGCCGGGTTCCTCAGCACTGAGGAGAAGCAGATCGCTGTGGCCTCCACGGGTGTCATCGGGCGGTACCTAAATATGGATCTCGTAGCCCGCCTCGCAGAGGAGGCACACTCGAAGCTGAGAAGCGCCCCAAACGCCAGTGCCGAGGCTGCCCGCGCCATCATGACCACGGACACGCGCATCAAGGAGATGGCAGTGGAGCACAACGGGCTACGCGTAGCGGGCATCGTTAAGGGCGCGGGGATGATCGAGCCGAATGTTGCCACCATGCTCTGCTTCCTCTTCACGGACGTCGATCTTCCTGCTCCCTCTCTCCAGGACTGCCTGGCGGACGCCGTGAAGGAGAGCTTCAACATGCTCACCGTGGACGGCGACACAAGCACCAACGACACGGTTCTACTCACGGCCACGGGAAAGGTGAAGGGCAGAGTCGAGGACCTTCGCGTGGCGCTTGAGTTCGTCTGCGTCGAGCTGGCGAAGATGATGGCGAAAGACGGCGAGGGAGCCAGCAAGTGCTTCGAGGTCGTGGTCACAGGGGCCATGAGCGAAAATGACGCCCGGCTCGCGGCCAAGGCTGTGGCGCGCAGCAGTCTCGTGAAGACCGCCGTCTATGGGGCAGACCCCAACTGGGGGAGGATCGTCTGCGCCCTCGGGTACTCCGGAGCAGAAGTGGACCCGGATCGGATCACTCTGGGCCTTGAGGGGAGCGGCATTGAGGCCACGCTGGTGCAAAAAGGCAAGATACTGGAAGGGGTGCTCGATTCAGCTCAGAGGATCATGAAAGGGGATACTATTATCATCAGGATCGACCTGGGCCTCGGGGCGGCCAGCGCTCGCAGCTTCGGCTGTGACCTGACGCACGAGTATGTGAACATCAACGCCAACTACACGACATAGAGCATGATTGAAGGCCGATCGATGAAGGTGTGAATCTGAGGTGTGGATCTGTTATGTTTCGTGACCAGAGGCTGGGGCAGATCTCGGAGGACGTCCTAGCTTTCCTCTCCTCTCGGGAGGCTGACAAAAGGATCTTTCAGGCAGACCTGCTCGTCGACAGGGCTCATCTGGTAATGCTCAGGGAGCAGGCCCTCATCTCGGAGGATGTGTGCTCCGAGATCATCTGTGCCCTGGACGATCTGCAGGAAACCGACCTCGGCCAGGGAGAAGATGTGCATGAGGCCATCGAGGCCCATATCCTCTCTCGCGTAGGCCCCGAAGGAGGCAGAATGCACACCGGGCGCTCCAGAAACGACGAGGTGGCGACTTGCCTTCGCATCGCTCTGCGAGCCGAGATGCTGGGGCTGATGGAGGAGCAGATCTCCCTGATCAGGACGCTCATGAACCTGTCAGAAAAGAATACGGATACTATTATTCCGGGCTTCACCCACACTCAGCATGCTCAGCCCACGACCCTGGCGCACCACCTCCTTGCCCATGCAGACGCCTTCCTCCGAGACCTGGACAGGATCGAGGATGCCTACGCCAGGGTGAACCAGAGCCCCTTGGGCGCTGCCGCCTTTGCCTCGACGGGCTTCAAAATCGACAGGGGCAGGACTTGCGGGCTGCTGGGCTTCGACGGGCTCGTCGAGAACAGCATGGACGCGGTCTCGGCCCGCGACTTCATCCTGGAGGTGCTCTCAGACATCGCGATCCTCATGCTCAACCTGAGCCGCCTAGCAGAGGAGCTGATACTCTGGTCCACCTCGGAGTTCGGCTATATTGAGCTCGATAATCTCTTCGCCTCGACAAGCTCCATCATGCCGCAGAAAAAGAACCCGGACACTGCAGAGCTCGCCCGCGCCAAGGCGGGAACGGTTCTAGGCAGCCTGGTATCGGCCCTCTCCATCTGCAAGGCCATGCCCATGAGCTACAACCGCGATCTGCAGGAGGTCACGCCTCACCTATGGCGCGGAATGGACCAGACGAGGGCAACAGTGCGAATCCTCGACGGCTGCATATCATCGCTGAAATTCAAGGTGCAACGGCTGGAGCAGAGCTCGGGCGCCGGCTTCTCTACTGCCACAGAGCTGGCGGATTCTCTCGTGAGAATTACAGGCATGCCCTTTCGCACCGCCCACGGCATCGTCGGCAGGCTGGCGGCATTGGGCAGAAGGCCGGGCTTGCAGGATCTGGACGTTGCAGCGCAGGAGCTGACAGGCTTCAGGCCGTCGGAGCGTGGCTTTTCTGAAGAATCCCTGGAGAAGGCCCTCGATCCAAGGTCCAACGTCGCCCTTCGGGCCAATGTGGGCGGGCCAGCTCCCAATGAGACCAAGCGCATGATAGATGAGCGCCTGCTACGCTTAACGAAACATGAGGGCACGCTTATAAAAAGGCGGGACAAGGTAACAAAAGCCCTGGAAGATCTCAAAGCGATGAAGTAGAACGATAGCTAATTAAGGAGGCATCCAAACTTAGCTGATTACGGGTTATTTTCGGGCCAATCACAATCCATGTCGGTAGGCAGTACCGCCGGGATAACCCACGCAGGTCAGAGGAGACAGTGATGGTCCGAATGAAAAGAGAAGCTTCATCATGCCAAGCGATCAAGAGATCTGGAATAGAAGAAAAACGTCGGCTGCCCTTCTCTCAGTGATTTCCAACGGCCTCCTGGTGCTGCTCAAGCTGGCCGCGCCCCGACGGTAAGGGGATTTCACAGGCTGCGCACTCGCAAATCAGGCTCCTCTCGCTTTGTCGAGTTCCATGCGCGGTTCGAGGCCGGTATGTCCATAGATGAGTCGCACAGGATTGCAGACATGATGACATGCGCCATCAAACAGCACTATCCGGGAACCGAGGTCATCATCCACATCGAGCCATGCAACTGCAGCCTTGCTGAGGAGGAGTCATGCTGCTGTCTCCTGAAACAGGATCAAAGGAAAACGCCGAACTGCGGTGGCGAGTGAGTCCAGAAACTAAAGCGGCGGCTCAATTCACAGCCAGGCGAGGTTTGCAATCTTCTCTGGCTGCCAGAGGTGCCGCTAGATTCGTCCACGAGGGTGATGCCATCTTCAAGAGAATTATGATCGCCACCGATGGCTCGGAGACGAGCGAGAGGGCAGCAATGCTCGGAATAGAGATCGCACGGATCTCAGGGGGGCAGGTCACTGCGATCTATGTTGTCGATATCCATCGTCTGTCGCATCTGCCTGGCTACACGACGCTTCCTGGTTTAAGCAAACGACTGCTGGAGCTGATGCAAAAGGAGGGCAAGGAGGCGACAGACCAGGTCCGCGAGATGGCCGACGAGGCAGGGGTGGCATGCGAGGCGATGATAGCAGAAGGTGATCCGAGCACAGAGATTTTAAGAAGATCCAAGGAATCGGATGCAAACCTTCTGATCCTTGGAACCAAGGGAACGAGCGGCCTTGACAGAGTCCTTCTCGGGAGCGTGGCGGAGAAGGTAACCAGGAATTCCAGGATTCCTGTTCTGCTGTTTCCGGGAAAATGGAACTGATTCTGGCGCGGCACAGCCGTCCATGGACACCGGATGGTTATGCTGCAGCTTCCTGTTTTTGTGCCGAATCCTGCAAAATTTTTATAGCATGCGATAGCAATTACTACTATCATGAACCCCGATCGTTCTAGGGTCTTTCTGGCGGATGCGTCCGACCGCGCCATAGGAATAAAGAAGCTATTTCAGGAGTTCGATCTGGCTACCGAGGGAACCGTGGCTCTCAAGGCCAACTACAATAGCGATGACCCTTTTCCCGCCACCACTCATCCTGAGACCTTGAGGTTGCTGGCAGAGTCTTTGCAAGGCGTCTCCGGAAAACTCGTCATGGCCGAGCGAAGCGGTATGGGCCGCACATCAAGCGTCCTGAAGAACCGGGGCGTCCGGGACCTCTCCAGCAGGCTCGGCTTTAATCTGGTGGACCTGGACTCCGTCGGCCCGGAGGGCTGGAAGGACGTTCAGGCAGAGCGCCTTCACTGGCGAAAGGGCTTCAGGATATCAAAGGTCTTCGCGGAGGCTGACAAGGTTGTGCAGACCTGCTGCCTGAAGACCCATAGGTTCGGCGGCCACTTCACCCTCTCCCTCAAGAATTCCGTCGGCCTGGTGGCGGCCCGGGTGCCAGGAACCACATACGATTACATGCGGGAGCTTCACACCTCGCCCTTCCAGCGCCTGATGATCGCGGAGATAAACGCACACTACAAGGTGGACATGGCCCTCATGGATGCATCTGCCGGGTTCGTCCGAGGAGGGCCTGAACGAGGGGAGCTGATCAGGCCAAATCTTCTGCTGGCAAGCAGCGACCGGGTAGCCCTAGATGCCGTTGGCGTGGCCCTGCTGCGCCACTACGGGACTACATCCGAGGTCGCTAGGGGAGACATCTTCGATCAGGAGCAGATCGCCAGGGCGGCCAGCCTCGGGGTTGGCGTGCGGTCGCTAGACCGAATTGATCTCATGAGCCTTGATGAGCAGAGCCAGAGTGCTCTGACGGATATTCGGAGAGTGATCGGTGCTGAGGAATGAAGGCGTCCACTCGATTAAGTGCTGTGTCCCATTCATACCTATTACATCTCACCCTTTTTTCAATAATATACCCACTATCTCATCGATGGGCGGAAGCTGTTTTAACTCATAGACTTTGACGAAAACCACCTTCCCATGCTCGTCCACGAGCACGTTCGCCCTCTCGGAAAAGCCCTCCTTCTCCCTGAATAGCCCATAGAGCAGAGCGACGCCGCCGTGTGGCCAGAAATCCGCAAGCAGGGAAGTATTGACCACTCCGAGGCTCTCTGCCCAAGCCTTTTTGCACGGCACAGGATCCACGCTGATGCCCACCGCAACGGTGTTCAGGGATTCGAAAGTCTTCCTGTTTGCCTCCAGGGACTTCATCTGCTCAGCGCAGACCGATGTCCATGCCAGGGGATGAAAGGATAGGAGCACCCTCTTTCCTTTTTGCTCGTGGAGCCTGAAATCCTTCCCGTTCTGGTCTTTCAAAGAAAAATCTCTGAAACCTTCCCCAAGACTAATTCTCCCGGTCTTCATCTCTGGAATCTTCTCAGTTATCTTCTCAACTCCTCTACGGTTCATTTCAAAATAGTCAAACAGCGCACCCCGCTGCAAGCTGCGGGGTATTCCTTTAAAAATAAAAAGGCTATCTGAGCGACTTGTCAATATTTGAGCTATGACATGCCTCATATATTAGGCACCTAATGCAGCTCAGCGGTCTTTGGGCAACAGGCTCGAGCCTATTTGCGTCATGCTTTGCGAGTTGCTGAGATCGATGAAGATGCCCGTCAATCGGCCACCATTCACATACCCATAAACGGGATAGCTGCCCGGTCCAGGCGCGAACTGAAGGCTATTGCCGGTGTCTCCAACCAAGCCGAAGCTGCTGCCGACGTTCAGGTATCCGATGATCCTGCAGCTGGTGTAGGGCCTTAGAGCGAAGCTCTGCCAGGACTCTGCCGGAAAGGACGACTTGAAGGGCTCCCCTCCTATCCATGGCTGACCGATGCCTTTGTTGAAAAGATCTTCCGCCGCTTTTTCTCCAGGTCTGTTCTCGATTCCCGAGGCCATGATAGGAGCCAGGAGGGCCAATACTATGAGAACTAACACGGCTTTCCTCCGTGATGCCATTTCAAATTCACCTCTGATAACCGGATATTGCATCTCTCGAACCAAACATCAGACATCTTAAGGGCCATACATATCTTGATGCAGATAATTGGCACGTCCCGGATTAATTTGCTTTCGCTGAAAAGCATGCCGAATGCCAGGAACCCATAAGAGCAGCTCTTCTCAAGGTTCGACCCAGTTTCTGCCTCTCGGTCCATGGCCTCTTCGAGGGGTTTGAGATCCGGGATAAGCAACCCTCAGCCCATTCCACGCATGAGGGCATTCAGCCTTAGCCGGCGGGGGAGGCAGCCTGATCACATCTCTAAGGGTCTCTGACCTCTCCTCCTGGTGGCTGGGCTTCCGGCTGTCAGGCAGGAGGGCGTTCCCTCCAAAGGCCAGAACCGTCGTCTTGTCACCACCTCAGCCTACTGGATTTCCGCTGGTGAGTCGTTCGTCTTTAAAAGGAACGAGCCTCCAACGGACGAAATACTCGATCTCGTCCCGCAGCAGCGGCTTCTCCATATCCTCGAGTTCGTAGGTGACCAGGGTCGCAGGCTTGTTGATCCTGATGATGTGGCGAAGATCAACAGGTGTCGCCACCACCACTGTATCGGCGTCCGCATCGTTCACGCTCTCCTCAAGCTCTCTGATCTGCTCAGGATAGTATCCGAGGGCAGGCAGAACATCTCCCATGTGCCTGTACTTCTCGAAGGCGTCCTTTATCGAGCCCTGAGCACTGGGCCGCGGGTCAACGATTTCTCTGGCTTTGTAGATCCCTGCCGCCACCACTCCTGCCCCGAAGGACATGCCTCCATGGGTTAGCGTCGGACCGTCCTCGATCACCAGGACCCTCTTGCCGCGAATCAGCTCCGGGTCCTGAGCCACCACTTGCGAGGCGGCTCTTATCACCCTGGCGCACGGATTCAGGAGGGCGGCGCTGGCCCGAATCGACGCAACTGCCTCCACTGGAGCGGAGTTGGCCTTGTTGATCACTATTATCTCCGCTTTTCTGAAGTTGACGCTTCCAGGATAATACGTCGTCTCGTGTCCGGGCCTGAGGGCATCGGCCACGGTTATCCAGAGGTCCGGCCTTATGAAAGGGAGGTCGTTGTTCCCGCCGTCCCAGACGATGATGTCAGCCTCCTTTTCTGCCAGCCTCAGGACAGCCTCGTAATCCACTCCCGCGTAGACGACTGTGCCCTTCTTTATGTGCGCCTCGTACTCCTCTCGCTCCTCGATGGTTAGGCTCTCCACGTCCAGGTCCGATGGTGAAGCGAACCGCTGCACAGTCTCCTTTGCCAGGTTCCCGTAGGGCATAGGATGCCGGAGAATTACGGTCTTAAGTCCCCTGGATCTGAGCACATCAACGATGTAGCGTGTGACCTGGCTCTTTCCAGCGCCCGTCCTCACGGCGCAGACTGCGATTACCGGCCTCTTCGACTCGATCATGGTCCTCATGCCCGCCAGCTCAAAGTCCGCTCCTGCTGCCAGCACCCTCGCAGCGAGATTCATCACCGTCTGGTGGCTTAGGTCGCTGTAGGCAAGGATACACCTGTCCACCAGATGATCCTTAATCAGGCTCTCCATCTCGATCTCGGGCCAGATGGGTATTCCTTGAGGATAGAGCTCTCCACTTAGCACAGGAGGGTAGGTGCGGCACGCGATCCTGGGAATTTGGGCGGCGGTGAAGCCCACTACTTCAAAGGAGGGATCATGCCGGAAAAGGACGTTGAAATCGTGAAAATCGCGCCCCGCTGCTCCAAGGATGAGGATTCGCGCTCGTTTCATCTTATTCTCCTGTTTAATCCGGATTTCAAAGCAAAAAGGATGAATTCGACGACTGCAGATGATAAGAAAGTTTTCGTTGAAGTGATTTGCCCCTCGGAGATGCAAAACAACGTCATGAAGTCAGTTGGATCAGCAGTGCCAAAGTCCAAAAAAGCAGGGCTCTTTTCTCCCGCCTTAAAGAGTCAGATACTGCGGTCCATTCCACTTGAAGTCCGGCCCTGAATCGCGCCAGAAGAAGGCCAGCTGGCCTTCGACCTGAACCGCCAACTCCAGATGTCCCGGGTCGCCGAAGTTACTCTGGATCAGGGATATGCCCTCCGCTTTCCCGAGGTTCATCCCGAACATAAAAGGACCATACCAGTGGAGATGCAAATCGTCATTATCGCGCCTGAAGTATCCAAGCCCACCCGATGCTAAAGGAACCACCAGCTCGAAGTTGCCCTTGCTTCCGAAGCTGCTCTGGATCATGGAGGGCGCTCCAGCAATGCCAGCGGCAATGATCTCAGGTCCATGCCACGTCAGCTCTTCACCCAATTCTCCCCAGAAGAACGCGAGTTGATCTCCTGTCTGGGCTACTATCTCCAGATTACCAGGCTCGCCGAAGTTGCTCTGAATCATGGTTACGGCATCAAAGACGCCCGCTTCGGTGGCGAAATCAAAGGGCCCGCACCACGGCAGGGCGGGATCGTCATTATCCCGCCAATAATAGGAAAAGCCACCTCCAGCTCTTGGCACGACCACATCGAAGTTGCCCCTGCACCCGCAATTACTCCATATCATGGCAGGGTTGCCTGAGAAAACGGGAACCAGGGACTTCTCAGAGATGCGAGTTGGGCCGTACCATCCTAGGGCCGACTTCCCATCGCGCCAGAAGTGCGTCAATTGATGACCGCCTGCATCTACAGCCACCAGCTCAAGGTTGCCCTCCTCCCCGAAATCCCCCTGAATCAAGGACACTCCATTGACACGGCCTGCCTCGGCCCCGAACTCTACAGGACCCATCCACGGAAGACGCTCGTCATCATTGTTGCGCCAGAAGTAGGCCATGCCTCCTGCCTCAAGAGGAACAACAACCTCGAAGTTGCCTCTGATTCCATATCTGCTCTGGAGGAGAGAAGGCTTTCCAAAGAACGGTCCACACGAGGCAAACTCTGCAGGCGCAATCATAGCTGGTCTTATTGAGTCCTTCTCTTCCTGCCTCAAAGGCTCCTTCTCCTCTCTCGACCGTCTCCTTTTCTCCGGAATGACGGTGACACCAGATTTACCCTTTGTCGAATCCTTCCGACCTTTTCCCCGCATCGCTTTCTCCCCTTTTCCTGTATCTTTGGGCTCGCAAGGTTCGTGCCTATTGAGATACGAATGTGAGGCAACGCCCTCTCCTGGAAGAGAGATCCGTGACTTCCAAATATATATTTGCATTACAACTACTTGAATATTGCCACTTCCGCTTTTACGAACGATATAATGCGCTTCCTTTCCAGTTCAATATCAGGGCCATAATACTGGATCTTCGTTAATTAGATACAATCAATTTCAGAAACTCTGGGGGACTCCCATAAACCTATACGAAAGTATAGTATGAATATCTCATATACTAATAATACTATTATATGATATGGATTCTTTTACTACATGTACATTACGAAATCTTTGGACATGCAGAATGTCGGTTGTATTCCGAGTTTCTATATAAATGAGGCATATTTCCGCTGTGTTGACGACACTTTCTTGAATCTATGAGCATGCAATCGAATGCTAAGGTTTCGATGAAGGCTTTTGCTTATTGCCTGGGGCGCAAGCTCGGTCATGGGCTACAACCATAATTTTGTTCCTGATCCCCAAGATCCTCAGCCATAGCTAATGCTGGATCTGCTTCGGCAGTCCTTCCAAGGGCCTTAAGAGAATTAGCTTTGATCTTCCAAGCCAGCCCGTCAAATCTATTCAGCTCAATAGCCTTGTCACAGGCTTGAAGGGCTTCTTTGTACCTGCCGAGGTCAAATAGAGCAACACCTTTGAGACACCATGCATCGGCAAATTTCGGATCTATCTCTAAGGACTTATTAATTAAAGCCGTTAATGCATTCTCATAATCTCTTTTGCAAAGTAAGACTCTTCCACTGTTGCACTCGAAAATTGCAAATGCTTCTTCTGCTTCAGTGCTCCTTCCGAGACCTGTGAGAGCAACTGATTTGCAGGACCAAGGACCCGTAGAAAATCGATTGATCTCGATAGCCCTATTGAAAGCCTCTAATGCTTCATCGTATTTTTTCTGATAGACGAGAGTGATGCCTTTATAGCACCATGCATTGTCGGATTTTGGATTGATCTCGATAGCCCTATTGAAAGCCTCTAATGCTTCATCGTACTTGCTTTGGTTAGCTAGGATAAGGCCTTTTAAGAACCATGCATTATCAGAATTAGGATTGATCTCTGTGGACTTGGTGAGTGTCTGCAGTGCTTCATCGTAATTGCCTATGTCAAATAGAGCATTGCCTTTATAGCACCATGCATCGGCGGAATTAGGATCGATCTCTGTGGATTTGGTGAATGCCTGCAATGCCTCATCGTATTTGCCTTGGCTGAGGAAAAACATGCCTGTTTCATACAAGGATGTTGCAAAGGCGGTAGCTGCATCAGTTGTCCTTCCAAGCCGGTTAAGAACATACGCCTTTAAGTACCATGCGTCAGCAGATTTCGGATTGATCTTGGTGGCATTATTGAAAGCCTCTAATGCATCATTGTACTTGCTTTGATTGGCCAGAATGACGCCCTTGTAGCCCCATGCGTCAGCAGATTTCGGATTGATCTTGGTGGCATTATTGAAAGCCTCCAATGCTTCATTGTACTTGCTTTGGTTGTACAGAATAACGCCTTTGTAGTACCATGCGTCAGCAGATTTCGGATTGATCTCGATGGCCTCATTGAGTGCCTCTAATGCTTCATTGTACTTGCCCTGCCTGGTGAGTGCAATGGCATTATTTTGCCAGCTGATAGCCTTTGAAATGCTGCAATCGCATGGCACCTTGAAGGACCATCCAGGCGGATATATAGGAATAGTGCAGTTGCATTTTCCCGATCCGTTGTATTTT
>Ga0335081_10016744_pt1 | contig 11877 bp, 13 predicted proteins | sample Lox_Sample_35_FD_206713 | JGI IMG/M metagenome (GOLD analysis project Ga0335081, IMG submission 206713) | Soil microbial communities from Loxahatchee National Wildlife Refuge, Florida, United States - Lox_Sample_3.5 | ecosystem: Environmental > Terrestrial > Soil > Wetlands | place: USA... | reverse complement strand
TGCGCGCCACCGGCCCGCCGGGTCCTTGGTCGCGGCGGGGTCGGGCTCAATCGCGCAAGCCGCGCGAGACCTTCGTGGAGAAAGAAACGGGGGGCCCGGAGGCCCCCCGCAATGCGTGTCTTGCTCGAGCTGTTTGCCAGGAGGGCAGCTGACCCTACTGTTTGCGGAGCTCGTAGTTGGTTTCGAACTTGAACGACTGTCCGAACGTGACGGTCGCTACGGATTCTTCTGTTTCGGTGCCGAACTGTTCTTCGAAGCTGGCCGTCAGGCCCTGTCCGAGAGTTTCGGTGAAGCTGATCCCGGCCTTCTTGCTCGGGACGTTGGCTTCGTCGATTGCTTCTCCGCTGAGCGTCCCGCTAACCACGTAGAGCTTTGACTGGCATTCGAATTCCATCCAGGGCTTTTCGTCGTTCCCTTCGGTGCCTTTTTCTTTGTACTCGTACTTGATCAGCGGTTCTTTTTCCGGTCCTTTTCCTTCTTCCAAAAGGCCGATCAGCCCGTGCGCCGCTGTTTCGATTTCGCCTTCGTCTTTACCGTGCGTGCTGCACATCAGTTTATTGTTTTTGAGCTGTTCGCATTTTTTGAAGCTGAAGTTGCCTTCGATCGACTGCGCACCCTTCAAGGCGCCATGGCCGGCGCTGGACTTGCACGTGATTTCCAGCCCGCCCCCGGCTTCGGGCAGCGTGATGATCACCGTGTGGCCCTTGGCGCTGTAGGTGCTGTTCCCCGCAGGTCCGGGGACAAATTCCCATTTGTTTTCTTTCCCGCCGAGGCCGATTTCTTCGGGAGACGCTTCGCCTTTGACTTCTTCGCCTTCGACCACTTCGCGTTTGACGCAGTCCTTGTTCTTCCAGCGGCCGTGGTAGCGGTTGTTGGCGCCCTTCAAGAGCTTCTTGCACTGCCCGAATTCGAGGCTCGCGCTGGCACTAGTCGTGAGGACCGCCGTGCTCAGCGCAAAGGCGGCCAACAGGCACACCCCTACGATCCTGATCCTTCTCTCCATTGCTCCTTCGCCCTCCATGAGTTGTCCTAGACATGAGGCGCTCCATCGCCCCCATTCGGCGATGGGAAGCCCCGATTTCTAAAGCCACCAGTCGCCGCGGCATACCCCTCCGGCGAAGGCGCTGCTCGCGCTAGGGTGGCACAAGGCCCCCCGTAGGTCAAGCGGCGAGCGGGCGTCTGCGGCCGGCACGCGGGTGCGCGGGCGAGCGGGCGAGCGTCTTATCTTCCCTTTATCCCGGCTCGTGCCCCTGCGGGTCTCGCTACGGTACCCCCGTGCGGGTGGCGAGCTGGAACGTCAACTCGGTCAAGCAGCGCTTGGGCCGGCTGCTCCCGTGGCTGGACGAACGCCGCCCCGACGTGGTGTGCCTGCAGGAGACCAAGCTCACCGATGAGGCCTTCGCCGAGCTGCTCGGCGAGGAGCTGAGCGCCCGTGGCTACGACGTGGCGACCCACGGCGAGGCCCAGTGGAACGGCGTGGCGCTGCTCTCGCGGGTCGGCCTGGAGGACGTCGAGCGTGGCGTGCCTGGCGCTCCGGGGTTTCCCCACCCGGAGGCCCGCGCGGTGGCGGCCACCTGCGGAGGGGTGCGGGTGCACAGCGTGTACGTGCCCAACGGGCGGGTCCCGGACTCCGATCACTACCGCTACAAGCTCCAGTGGTTGGCGGCGCTCGAGCAGGCGCTGCGCGGCGACCCCCGCGAGGCGATGGTGTGCGGGGACATGAACATCGCGCCCGCCGACGCCGACGTGTTCGACCCGAGCGCATACGAGGGCCACACGCACGTGACCCCCGGCGAGCGGGAGGCGCTGGAGCGACTGCTGTCCACGGGCCTGCATGACGTGGTCCGCGAGCGCTGGCCCCACGAGCGGGTCTTCACGTACTGGGACTACCGGGCCGGCATGTTCCACCAGGACCTCGGCATGAGGATCGACCTGGTGCTCGCCAGCGACGCCGTCAGCGAGCGGGTGCGGGCCGCCTGGGTGGACCGTCAGGCCCGCAAGGGCTCGCGCCCGAGTGACCACGCACCGGTCATCGTGGACGTCGACGAGGCGCCCGACGGCGACATCGGCCCCGTCGTGCCGCCGCCCTCGGCGCCCGCGCGGGGCCGGTCGGTCAAGCTGCCCCAGTCGGGCTGACGCTCCCCGCGGAGGCGTTTCGCCCAGCGCCGCCGCCCGCCCGGCCAACCGCACCCGCCGGCCGAACGGGCCGCCCGCCGGCCGGCTACCCGCACCCGCCGGCCCGCGCGAGGCGGTGGCGGTAGGAGCGCATGTCGGCGTGGTCGAAGTCGGAGTGCGTCTGGGTTCGCAGCGAGGGCACGTCCTCGCGGTGGTAGGGGCTCGACAGGCTCTCGTTGTGGCCGATCACCTCGGAGATCGGGATCTGGTAGCGGCAGCGCAGCCAGCGGACCAGGCGCAGGCTGGCGCTCATCTGGCGGACGTCGTCGAGCACTTCCCGGTCGCTGTAGCCGACGTGCTCGATGCCGATCGCGGTCCAGTTCAGACCGACCGTGTGCCGGCACATGATCCCCAGCGGGACGAGCTGGTGGATCACCCCCGCGCGGTCGATCACGAAGTGGGCGCAGGTGTTCGGCAGCTCGTGCAACTCGGGATCGGGGGTGTCGGGCGCGAACGTGTTGTAGGTGGCCTGGAAGCTGGGCGTCTCGGTGTAGTGGATGACGATCACGTGGGGGTCGCGCAGGCGCCAGGTCGGCTTCATGAAGCTCCCGTAGTGACGGCGCACGTAGGCGACCATCTGTTCCTTTCGCTGCTGCCCGAACGGGATCGGGTCCCAAACGATCCTCGGGCGCGCCGGCGCGGCGGCGCTGTGGGCCGGAGGGTCCGTGACCCCCGAACGGGAGGCCGCGGAGGAACACGCCGCCACGGCCGAGCTCGCGAGCAGGACGAGCGCGAGGCGGATCGTGCGCGTTGCGTGCTCCGGCAAGGGGACCTGGTGGGAGTCGAACCCACACACTGGGGCTGAAGACCCGCTTGGCGCCAACCCGGCCAGGTCCCACGTCGCGACGCCCGGCCCTCACCGGGCGCCCGCGCCCGTCCGACGAGCGGCGCCCTAGCCTACACCCGCCCCGACGGCGCGGATGTGGTGTCAGCGGCCGACGTAGCGGACCTGGCCCTTGTTGTCGATCTCGGTGACCGCGAACGGGTAGCGCTTGGGTTTGCCGCTCACCACGGCGGTGCACGTGAACACGATCCCCTTCTGCTGGAGGACCTCCTGGGGACAGGTCACCACCGCGGACAGGTGGCGCTGGCTGGCGATCGAGGCTGCGATCGCGTGCTCGACTTTTTCGATGTTCAGCGCGATCAGCGGGGCGCTGTTTTCGTAGCGCACGTGGCCCTTGGAGTTGGTGATGGTCACCGTCACCGGGTAGCTGCCCACGTCGAGCTTGGCGTTGCACGTGAACCCGTGGCCGGTCTTGATCGGCACGTCGGAGGGACACGTGACGGTCGTGTGCAGACCCCTCTGCGTGAGGATCGAGGTGGCCACCGCCCGCTCCACCCGGGCGGTATCGAGCTTCGGTTCGCTGGAGCCGCAGGCGACGAGCGTGACGGCCGCGGCCAGCGCCAGGAGGAGCAGCCGGGCGCCGATCATGGGCGCTCGATACTAGTGTCTTCCGCGGCTGCCCTCGACGAGGACACCCCGGGACCGCGGCGCTGAAGGAGGCGGCGGCGCGTTCGGCGCGGGCCAGCATGGACCTCGCCGCACAGCCCGGCTACAGTAACCCCGGACATGGAGCCCGGGGAGGCTGCCATCGCGGACGCTGCGGAAGTTCCCAGCGGCGAACCCGACCTCGAAAGCGAGGAGCGGACCGATGACGACGCCGATCTCGGCGCCGGGGGCAGCTTCCAGGAGACCGGAAGCCGCTCGCGCTGGCGGCTGTCGCGCCAGGCGCTGCTGACCCTCGCGCTCGGCCTGCTGATCACCGCTGCGTTTTCGATCGCGGCGCTCGAGCTCTACAACCACAACGAGACGCGCCTGCTGCGCCTGCGCGCGCGCGAGCTCAGCCTCGTGCTGCGCACGGCGGTGCCGACGCTGCAGACGCCGCTGGCCTCGGGCGCCGAGCTCGCCAACGCCACCGGCGGAAGCCCGCAGAAGTTCCGGGCGTTCATGGACCCGTTGGTGGGCCCTCGGCGCCAGTTCACGTCGGTGTCGCTGTGGCCCGCCGAAGGCCGCCTCTTCGCGCCGAGGGTCGTGGTGGGGGCGCAGCCGACGCTCGCGACCCTACCGGCGGAAGCGCGGCGGCTGTTCGCGCAGGCCAGGCAGAGCGGGCAGCTCGTGCTCACCGGGCTGCTCCCGGGGCCCACGCCCAAGCTCGGCTATGCGTTCGCGGTGCCGAGCGCCCACGGGGGATACGTCGTCTACGCGGAGAACCCCCTGCCGGCCAGCAAACGCTCGAAAATCGCCGAAGGCACCGGCTTCGAAGACCTCGACTACGCCCTGTACCTGGGGCGCTCGCGCCGCCGCAGCGATCTGCTGGTTGGCAACATCTCCCACTTCCCGATCACCGGGCGCCAGGCGAGCACGGTCGTGCCGTTCGGCAGAGGCGCCTTCACGCTCGTGGTCACGCCGGCACGCTCGCTCGGGGGGACCTTCTTCGAGAACCTCCCGTGGCTGATAGCGATCGTGGGCGTGCTCGTCTCGATGACGGCTGCGGCGTTGACCGAGCGCATCATCCGCCGCCGGGCCGACGCCGAACGCCTCGCGGTGGTGCTCGACCGGGTGGCCAGCGAGAACCGCCAGATGTACACCCAGCAGCGCGGCATCGCGCAGACGCTCCAGCACGCGCTGCTGCCCGAGGCTCTCCCCGAGATCCCAGGCCTGTCGATCAGCGCGAGCTACGTGCCGGCCGCGGCCGGGATCGACGTGGGCGGCGACTGGTACGACATCGTTCCCTGTGGCGGGGACAGCGCCCTGCTGCTGATCGGCGACGTCTCCGGTCATGGCCTGCGGGCGGCCACCACGATGGCCTCGCTGCGGCACGCCGCGCTGGCCTACGCCGCGGTCGATCCGAGCCCCTCCTCAGTGCTCTCCAAGCTGTCGAACTTCGTCAACTCCAGCGCGCCCGACTACTTTGCCACGATGCTGTGCATGCGCCTCGACGTCGCCGAGCACCGGGTCAGCGTGGCCAGCGCCGGGCATCTGCCCCCGCTGCTGCTAGCCGATGATCAGGCGCGTCTGCTTGAGTTCGAGCCGGATGTGGCGATCGGGGTGACGCGCGACTGGCAGTACCACGAGACGGAGGTCTCGATCCCCCCGCGGGCGACCCTCGTCGCCTACACCGACGGGCTCGTGGAGCGGCGGGGCGAGTCGCTGGACGCAGGCTTGGAGCGGCTGTGCCGTGTCGCGTCCGCCGGGCCGCAGCGGCTGGAGGAGCTCGTCGCGGGCCTCGCACGCGACCTCCCCGCCGAGGAGCACGACGACGACACGGCGATCGTGGGGATCCAGTGGCGAACGTGAGCCGGCCGGCCGAGCTGCGCGTGCAGACGCTCGAGGAGGGCCCCGGCGTGACGGTCCTCAACGTCGCCGGCGAGCTCGACGTGTCGAACGCCCAGAACCTCGAATCGGCGGTCGCCGCGGCCTGCGAGGCGCACCCGGCGGAGCTGCTGTTCGACCTGCGGGAGCTCCGCTTCATGGACAGCGCCGGCATCGCGGTGCTGCTCGGCGCGTCCCGAAGGGTCCCGAGCGTGCGTCTGCGTGACCCCTCCGCGGCGGTCCGCAGGGTGTTGGAGATGACGGGGCTCGCGCAGGTGCTCCCGTTCGCCGAGTGATGAGGGCCGAACGCGCGTTTCCGTGCACGCCGGGCGCCGTCACGGCCGCCAGGCGCTTCGTGCGCGAGCTGCTCCCCGACCAGCCGCGGGAAACCGCCGAGCTGGCGGAGCTGATGGTCTCCGAGCTGGCCACCAACTGCGTCCAGCACGCCCGCACCCCCTTCAAGATCACGGTCTCGATCGGCAGCGAGATCCGCGTCGAGGTCCGCGACTCCGGCGCGGGCGGGCCACACCGGATGTCCCCAACCCCGCAGGAGCTGTCGGGGCGGGGGTTGCTGATCGTCGAGTCGATGGCCGACCAGTGGGGGGTCATCAAGCAGCCGGCGGGCAAGACGGTGTGGTTCGCGCTTCCCGTGGGCCGGCGCGATCCGACGACCCGCGGCGGCAAGGGGCGCTCGCCCGATCCCGCCCCGAGGTAGTCTCAGCCGGGCAACGAGGCGGCCAGGAGGTAGGCGGGATGAGCATCGGCGAGACGATCTTCGCCGGCATGTACGGACGGATGAGTGCGGCCACCGAGGAGGCCGGGCTGGCCGACCGCCGCCGGGCGCTGATCGCAGGTGCGCGGGGACGGGTGCTGGAGATCGGCGGCGGGCTCGGAGCCAACCTCCCCTACTACGGCCCGGAGGTGGAGTCCGTGTCGCTCGCCGAGCCCGGCCCGGCGATGGCCAGGCGCCTGCAGGCGCGGCTGGACGAGTGCCGCGGCGAGCTGCCGTTCGACGTCGAGCTCGTGCGCGCCCCCGCCGAAGAGCTGCCGTTCGAGCCGGACAGCTTCGACACGGTGGTCTCGACGCTCGTCCTGTGCGCGGTCGGCGACCAGGGCCGGGCGCTGTCGGAGCTGCGCCGGGTGCTGCGGCCGGGCGGACAGCTGCTGTTCCTCGAGCACGTCCGCGGGGAGGGACGCACCGGCACGCTGCAGGACCGCGTCAACTGGCTGAACAAGCTGGTGGTGCGCTGCAACTGCAACCGCGACACCTTGCGGAGCATCGCCGACTCGGGCTTCACGGTGTCGTCGGTCGAGCACGGCGCGCTGCCCAAGACCCCGCCGTTCGTGCGGCCGATGGTCGTCGGCAGCGCCACCTAGCTGGACGGCGGCGCGCTCTCAGCAGTAGCTGAACGTGCTCTTGCCCGTGGCCAGCGGGACCGTCGCCGAGCCCGCGCCGGAGGCGGTCGCGAGCGTGCCGCCGTTCTCTGTCACGCTGGTGCCGGCCCGCAGCCCGAGCAGCGTCAGCGTCGCCGGCCCGTCGCTGTTCGCCGTCACCGTCGCGCACTTGAGCTTGGCCGCCTTGGTGTCCACCGCCAGCGTGGCCACGTCGCTCAGCGACAGCGTCAGCGCGCGGGTGCTCTTGGGGCTGGCGCCGGGGGTCCAGGTCAGCGAGTCGGCGATCGCCGGCGTCGGCCCGTCGACGGCGCTCGTGTGATGTTCGACCTTCTGTTCGGGTTCGGGTAGGGCGCCCGAGGCTGCGCTGACGGAGGCGAGCGTGCCCGGGCTGCTGTCACGCGCGCTCAGTCCGCTCACCCAGTAGTCGCCCGTGGGGCCGATGCCGAGCCCGCTCGAGTACAGGTCGGGGTACCACGCGAACGTGAACGAGCCGGGCGCCTTGACGCGTTCCAGCGAGCCGAGCTGGGAGGTGGCCGGCGCGAAGTCGTTCTGCAGCGCGAACACCATGTGGTCCTCCGCGGGGTAGAGGACCGCGTAGTAGCGGTAGCCGAGCTTGTTGAACGCTTCGACCTGTTCGACGCCGCCCGTGAACGGGACGAGCTCGTCTATCGCTCCGTAGGTCATCACGTACGGGATCCACTTGGCGTTGACGACCAGGGGGGTGGTGTCGCCGTCGCTGGTGCACTGTTCGCCGCCCGCAGCACTTTCGATCGGCGGTGTGACACGCGTGCCACAGATCACGGGTCCCTCCAGAGGCATCGCCTGCGCGAACAGGTCCGGGTATTCGAGGACCAGCTTGTAGGAGGCGAAGCCGCCCATCGAGTACCCCGACATCACGGTCGCGTCGGGGTTGAGGTCGAAGTGGGTCGCCAGCTGGTGCCAGACGTCCCAGAAGTCGACCTGTGCGTCGCCGTAGTACCACTGCCCGTCGCTGAAGCCCTCGGTCGTGGCGCAGATCGATTCGCGCTGCTGGCACTCCTCCTGCAGCTGCGACGGCGCGACGCCCCCGTACTGGTTGAGGTTGGCGCCCAGCGAATGCAGGATCCAGGTCACCGGGGCCGGCTTCGGCGAGGCCGCGTCGTACGTGGTGGGCACGTACACCGCATAGGGCTGGACCCGCCCGAGGTAGGTGGGCCCGGTGTAGGTGTTCCCGCCTTCGGCGTCGATCACGCCTTCACCGAGTGACAGCGGCGAGACATACCAGCGGTTGGAGTAGCCGGTCGGCTGCGGTTCTGGCGTCGTCTGTCTGGCCTGCAGCTGCGCCCAGTCCACGGTCAGCGCGTACTTGGAGACGTCTCCAACGGCGAGCGTGTTGGCCTGGTCGTTCTCCATCCACATGTTCCCGCACTCTGCCACCGGGACGTGTTCGGTGCCTTCCGCGTCCCCTTCGGTGGCGAGCCCTTCGTCGAGCAGCGAGGAGAGCCCCGGCACCGGCAGCTGTTCGGTCGGGCACACCAGCTCGCTCTCCTGGCGGTAGCTGCGGAAGGTGACGTTGTAGACGTTGGTCCCGCCGGGCAGGCCTCCGTCCTGTGGCGGGACCGTCTGGAATTCGGTGCCGGCTGCGTTGGCGAGGCCGGCCGCCAGGCGCACCTGCCAGCTGCCGTTGACGCGCAGCACGCTGGTGGGGATGCGCACCACGAAGGAGTGCGCCGCAAGGTTGACCTCCGTGTGCAGTTCGGCGCCCGCGACCGGAGCACCGGTGGCGACTTCGATCAGCTGCGCGTGCTGAGCGGAGACCACCAGCGCGTACTGGATCCCCGCCGATCGCAGGCCGGCGTTGGCGGGCCACGCTTCGCCGGCGGCGGGCGTGGGGGCTTCGGTGCTGAACGTCCACTCGGCGATCGGCACGTCGGCGTCCGCGAGCGTGTTCCAATCCACCCGCCAGTAGGTGGCGTCGCGGGCGTAACCGGCGGAGGCGCGGAAGATGTCCGCGCCGTCGTTGTCGGCGGGCCCTTCGGGATAGGCGAACCCGCCGTGAACCGGCGCGAGGTCGGAGACCCTGCCCGACTCCGCGATACCGACGGGGCTGCCCAGCGGCCCGTGGTCGTCGTACAGGAAGTCGCTCCACAGGGTCGCCCCGCGCGACAGCAGCCCGGTCCCGGAGGTGCGGGAGAAGTTGCTCGGGAACGGCCATTCGCCGCTGGTCGGCTCCGGCAGCGCCGGCTCGGGAGCGGTCGCCGCCGGGGGCACCCCGGTCGGCAGTCCCGGGATCCCGTGGACGCTGTCGGCGCGTTGCGAGGACGCCGCCGAGGCCGTTGCGACACCGCCCGCCCAAAGAACGAACGCGAGTGCGGCGATCACCAACGCCGGCGCTCCCCGCCCCTTCACGCCCTCTGATCTCGTCAAGCCTGCTCCCTAACGCCCCGACTTCCGGACTCACAAACGACTGGCACCGAATACCCCTCAGGGCCCGATCTCTAAACGTCAATGCGGGCGGCGGCAGGAATCGCGCGGGAAAGCGCGAACTTAACCCGCACGAGGTGAGGGAGCTCAAAACGGTCGCAACCGCGATGCTCGTGTTCGGCGTGATCACCCTCGGCGTGGGTGTGTTCCTCGTCGCCGATCCCGAAGAAACGCTCAAAGTCTTCACCGTCATCTTCGGGATCTTCCTGCTGATCGACGGCATCCTGGCGATCGTCGCAGCGGTGCTGGGGCGGGTCGAGAGCCGTGCGCTGCTCGCCGTCGTCGGGGTGATCAGCGCGATCGCCGGCCTGATCCTGATCAAGAAACCCTTCCAGTCGCTCACCGTGCTGATCGTGATCCTCGGCGTGTGGCTCGTCGTCGCGGGCGTCGCACGTTTCGTGTACGCCTTCACGACCCGCGAGGGCCGCGGTGCGTACCTGCTGATCGCCGCGATCGACACGATCGCCGGCATCGTGATCCTCAGCTGGCCCCACCCGAGCCTCAAGACGCTCGCCGTGATCGCCGGCATCGTGTTCATCGTGCGCGGGCTGATCTACATCTGGGCCGGCTGGAGCCTGCGCAGGATCATCAAGTCCGACGCCAGCGGCGCGGCGCTCGCACGCTGACACCCGCGGCGCTCGCGGGCTGACGCGCGCGGCGCCCGTGACTTAGTCGGTCCGCTGGTGGCCGGCGGACCGCCCCGCGATCAGCGCGAGCGCGTGGCTGAGGGCCGGCGCCAGCGCGACGCCGGCCTGCTCGATGCTCGCGGGACTGCCGGGGAAGTTGACGATCAGGCTGCCACCGCGGATGCCGGCCTGCGCCCGCGAGAGCATCCAGTTGGGCGTGTGTGCGCGGGAGGCCTCGCGCAGCGCCTCGGGGATGCCGGGCACGTTGCGCTCGATCACGGCGAGGGTCGCCTCGGGCGTGACATCGCCCGGCGCCACACCCGTGCCGCCGCTGGTCAGGATCAGCTCGCACGGCTCCTCGTCGCTGTAGCGGCGAAGCAGCTGTTCGATCAGCTCCCGCTCGTCGGGGATCAGCTCGAACGCGTGCACCTCGACGCCCAGCTGCGCGGCGAGGCTTTCCAGCGGCTCGCGGCTACGATCGGCGGCGGCCCCCGCCGAGCGCGAGGTGCTGATCGAGATGAGCGCGGCCCGCGGGGACACGTTCACGGTTCCGGCCGGCGCCAGTCGTGGCGTCCTCCGGTCTTCTCCAGCAGCGCCACCTCCTCGATCACGACGCCACGCTCGAGCCCCTTGACCATGTCGTACACGGTGAGCGCCGCCACTGCGCAGGCCGTCATCGCCTCCATCTCCACGCCGGTCCGGTCGAGCGCGTGGGCCTCGCCCACCAGCTCCACGACGCCGTGCTCGACGTCGACGCTGGCAGCGACGTCGACGAAGGTCATCGACACCTGGTGGGCGAGCGGTATCAGCTCGTCGGTGCGCTTGGCCGCCTGGATGCCCGCCATGCGGGCGACGCCGAGCACCTCGCCCTTCGGTCCCTGCCCGCTCTCGACGGCGCGGGCCGCCTCGCTCGACATCCGCACCCGCGCGCGCGCACGCGCCACCCGTGAGGTGCTGTCCTTGCCCGCCACGTCCACCATCCGCGCCCGCCCCTGCTCGTCGAGGTGTGTGAGGCGTCGCTCGCTCACCCCATGCCCTCCGGAGTACGGGCCCCGCCCATCCGGGCGCCGGGCGCGGGCGTGCCGGGCACGGGCCGGCTGACGCCGTGCTCGTCCACCTCCCGCTTCCAGATCGGCGCCTCGCGCTTGATCCGGTCGATGATCTCGCGGGCGCCGGCGAAGGCTTCCTCGCGGTGGGCGGCCGAGGCGGCCACGATCACGCTCGGCTCGCCGAGCGGCACGGTGCCGACGCGGTGCTCGGCCGCTGCCGCGCACAGCCCGTGGGAGGCCACCGCGTCCTGGAGGATCGAGGCGATCCGCTCGCCGGCCATCTCCACGTAGGCCTCGTACTCGAGCGATGCCACCTCGCGAGTCACGCCCTGAAAGGAGACGACCGCACCGGCGCGAGGGTCGCGCACCGCGGCGGTCACGGCCTCGAGGCTGAGCGGCCGCCCGCCGACGCCGACGTGCAGGCTTCCCCCGCTGAGCGGGGGGATCAGCGCCAGCTCGTCGCCGGCCTGCAGCGGGGTCTCCTCGCATGCGTAGTCGCGGTTGACCGCCAGCTGGACGGGCAGCCGCTGCAGCGGCTGCGCCAGCTCGGGCAGCTCACCAAGCGCCGCGAGCGCGTCGGCGACGGTGGCTCCCTGCTCGAGCTCGAGCTCGACGCTGTCGCGGCCGGCCCGTTCTCGCAGGACGGCGAACAGGCGCACGACCACCTTCACGGGATCGAGCCCTTCTCGTCGAGGATCACGGGCACGTGCCCTGCTCGTTCAGGAGCTCGAGCTCCACCGGCTCGCCGGCGGCCACGCGCTCGGCCGCCGAGGGGACGATCGCGAGCGCGTCCGCGTCGAGCATCGCGCTCAACACGTGAGAGCCCTGGTGACCCGTGGGCGTGGCGCGCAGTCCG
>Ga0335081_10016743_pt1 | contig 11877 bp, 5 predicted proteins | sample Lox_Sample_35_FD_206713 | JGI IMG/M metagenome (GOLD analysis project Ga0335081, IMG submission 206713) | Soil microbial communities from Loxahatchee National Wildlife Refuge, Florida, United States - Lox_Sample_3.5 | ecosystem: Environmental > Terrestrial > Soil > Wetlands | place: USA: Florida... | reverse complement strand
ACCGTGTGCGTTAGCAGCGCCCGCACGGGTCTGTGCGGGGGGCAGCGGGTGACCGCTGTCCCTACCGCGCCCGATTCCCAAGCTTTCTGCCTCATTCAGCCGATCTACTTGAATCATCTTCGGCTGTAAACACGCCGGCCACAGTCCAGCTAGCTGCCCTCCAGCGCACGCTGTGCCGGTGGTACCTTTATGGTTACCTTCGTACCATTGCGTTCGTGTTGCGTTCCTGACAGGATCGAGAGCGGAATGACGAGCCGGCGCCCCAACACAAAGGAGTTCAGGCGGGCGTCGTTTCGGGAGGATCTTTCGGATGCGTAAAATCGGTAGTCTCGCTCTGTTTCTGTTCGCCGTCCTGCTCGCACCCGTGAGCACCTTGTGCGGTCAGACCGTCACCGTCACGCCCAGCATGCCGTCGGTGGGTCTGGGGCAGAAAGTCCAGTTCTTAGCTCAGGTCAACGGCCTATCCAACACGGCCGTTACGTGGTCGGCCGGGGGAGTGAAAGGGGGCAACTCCACCGCGGGAACAATCAGCTCAACCGGCCTCTATACCGCGCCCGCCGCGATGCCGGGACAGAATCCAGTGCAGATTACCGCCACCACCGTGGCCGACACCAAGGTGGCAGGAACCACCTACGCCTACCTCCTCACCCTGGGGCCAACGATCACTTCCGTCTCGCCCAGCCCTCTTGCGGTGGGTGGCTTCACCGTGACCGTCCAAGGCTCGGGCTTCCAGTCGGGGGCCATGGTCTATGACGCCTACGGCAGTGGCACTTTCGTGCAATTAACGACGACCTCCGTCACTTCCACCACGATCAAGGCGACCGGTTATCAGGGGCCCGCCAGTTCAGCGTCGTTCAGCATGAGAAACCCGGGATCGACTTACAGCAATGTAATCTCGGTCCCGGTGGGCTACACGCTGAAGGTCGCGAGCGGATCCGGGAGCGGCGTTCATCCTGCCGGCAGCGTGGTGACGATTACGGCCAACGCGCCCCCGTCCGGCGAGTCGTTCCTGGATTGGACCGGAGTGACCGTCAAGAATCCCAATGCATCCACCACCACCCTTACCATGCCCGCCGCGAACGCGACGGTCACGGCGAACTACGCCACCAGTTACGCGCTGACCGTGGTGGGCGGGAAAGGAAGCGGCAAATACGCTGCCGGCGCTTCCGTGACTATTACCGCCAATGCGCCGCCTTCCGGGGAGTCCTTCCTCGATTGGACCGGAATGACCGTGAAGAATCCCAACGCGTCCACCACTACCCTCACCATGCCCGCGTCGAACGCGACGGTCACGGCGAACTACGCCGCCAGTTATAAGCTGACTGTGGTGAATGGCACGGGGAGCGGCAACTACGCCGCCGGTGTGGTGGTGGCGATTACGGCCAATGCCCCGCCCACCGGCCAAGCGTTCCTCGATTGGACGGGAATGACCGTCAAGAATCCCAACGCGTCCACCACCACCCTCACCATGCCGGCCTCGAACTCGACGGTGACGGCGGATTACGCCACCAGTTATGTGCTGACCGTGGTGAGCGGGAAAGGGAGCGGCAGCTACGCCGCCGGCACCGTGGTGACGATCACTGCCAATGCCCCGCCCTCGGGCCAGGCGTTCCTCGATTGGACCGGAATGACCGTCAAGAATCCCAACGCGTCCACCACCACCCTCACCATGCCGGCGTCGAATGCGACGGTCACGGCGAATTATGCCGCCGGTTATAAACTGACGGTGGTGAACGGGACCGGTAGTGGCAGCTACACCGCCAACACGGTGGTGACGATCACGGCTAATGCTCCGCCCTCCGGGCAATCGTTCGTCGATTGGACCGGCGCCACGGTGCAGAACCCCAACGCGTCTCAGACCACGCTCACCATGCCCGCCTCGAACGCGACAGTCACGGCGAACTACTCCGCTGGCTATACGCTGACGGTGGTCAACGGAACCGGAGGGGGCACCTATGCGGCTGGCACCGCGGTGACGATCACCGCCAACGCTCCGCCCTCCGGCGAGTTCTTCCAGGACTGGACCGGGGCAGCCGTGCAGAATCCCAATGCATCCCCGACTACTCTCACCATGCCGTCGTCGAACGCGACGGTAACGGCAAACTATGCCCCACCGGCCACGATTCCCTATCCGGTCTCCGCACATCCGCGATTGTGGATCACACCCAACGACTTGCCGCGACTGCAAAGCTGGGCCGTGGCTTCCAATCCGGTCTACGAGCAAGGCCTTTTGCCCGTGCTTCAGAATGCGGTCGACATCTACAACACCCAGTTCTTCCCGGGCGGCGTCGCCAATCCCAACTACCCCGACCCCGGCGACACGCAAGGCTATGTTGGTTACCTCACGGAGGAGTACGGCGTTGTCCTGGCCTTCAACTCTTTGATCGATCCCAGTCCCAGCGCCCGGATTCAGTATGCCCAATACGCTCGCAACCTGCTGATGCACGCCATGAATCTGGCAGCCCTCGGCCACCTCTCCGGGGCGCCGTTCCGCGATCCCATGTTCGCCGTCTACAATCGCGCCAACGGCTCTGGCGAGCAATGGCCGCTGATCGTGGACTGGATTTACAACGCCACCGACGCCAGCGGAAAGCCGATCCTCACCGCCAGCGACAAGGCGACCATCCGCAATGTCTTCATGATTTGGGCAAACGATTGTCTGCAGGCCAGCACTACCGGCGGGGACCATCCCTCGCCGATCGGGGTGATGAACAACTTGCAGCTTCTTCCCAACAACCTGCCTTACCGGATGGCCGCCAACAACTACTACCTGGGACACGCCCGCCTGCTCACCATGATGGCACTGAGCATCGACCCGGCCGACGATCCCCCGCTGAGCAGCAGTGTTGCGCCTTCCCAGGTGGGAAACACGCTGCGGAGCTACATCCTCGACGCCAACGGGGCCTGGCTGTATCAGGAGTTCGCCATGTTCGGCGATCCCTCCGTCGTCGCCAAGGCTTACGGCGTGCCGGGTAACGCAGCCGGCTTTGGCCTGGCCAGCGGCGGCTTGCCGCCCGAAGGCATGCTCTACGGCGAGTCCTTCGGTTTTATGCTCGGGCAACTTCTGGCGCTCCAGACGGCCGGCTTCAACAACGTCAGCTACTCCGGCCCGCAGGTTCAGTTGGTCACGGCGCCGCTGTGGACCCGGTTCGTTACGGGAATGATCTCGTCGCTCACGCCGACGGCACAGACTTTCGCCTCTGAGCCGTGGAACCCGGACCTCTACGAATTCGCCAGTTACGGCGACCTGCTGCGGCTGTGGGTGACGCCGGACCAGATGAGGGCGTTCGCGCTGCTCGCCCTGGTGGACCAGCAGACCGGAACCACCACCCACATCAACGCCGCCCGCTGGTTCGACGTGAACGCAACTCCCGGGGGCTCTGCCGGCTTGATCGGTCGCGTCACCCGGCCGTGGAGCTTCACCGAGTCGCTACTTTATTACCTGCTGCTTGACCCGTCGGCGCCCGCCGCCACCGATCCGCGGCCGACCTACCCCACCGTCTTCTATGACCCGGGCGCAGCCCGCATCGTCGCCCACAGTGATTGGAGCTCGACCAATACGCTGTTCGACTACCGCGCTAGCTGGATCTCCATTAACCATCAGGACGGCAACGGCGGGCAGTTCGAGCTCTACCGCAAGGGCGAGTGGCTTACCAAGGAGATGAGCAACTACGACAACAACGCGGTGGGCATGACCACCGTCTACCACAACACCCTCGCCCTCCAGAATTGGTGCGTCAACGGCACTCCCGCCAATCTCCAGTGGTATGAGACCGGCGAGTGGGCTAACGGCAGCCAGTGGATGGAGGGAATGGACGGGGGCGATCCCACCACTGTCTTCAGTACTGGACCCGGTTACGTTTATGCTGCAAGCAACCTGACCAATCTCTTCAACCGTCCCGACTACTGGTCGCCCAAGGATGCCGCCAACAACATCATCCAAGCTACCCGGTCGATCGTGTGGTTCAACAACGACTACATCGTGATCTACGACCGCGCTACCTCGGCGAACGCCGGCTTGTTCAAGCGCTTCAACCTGAGCCTGGTGACCAACCCTGCGATCAACGGCAACGTCGCCACGGAGACCATGGCCGACGGTCAGCATTTGTTTATCCAGACGCTCCTGCCGCTGAAGCCTTCCGCGAGCGCCGTGTACGCGGCCGGCAATCTGAACCCCATCGCCGATCTGGAACCGACCCAATACATCTTCACGGTCGAGGATCCCACGTTGCCCGTCGATACCCGATTCCTGCACGTGTTGCAGGGAGCCGATCCCGGCGCACCGATGTCATCGGCCACTTACCTGCAAAGCACCAGCGGCACGGCCTTCGACGGCGCCGTGTTTGCCGGCGCAGCCTTCTATTTCCCTGTGAGCGGAAACGGATCGTTCACCGGGACTAATTTGCCTGACCCCGCTGGCGTGCATACCATGCTTGTAACCGGCCTTGCCCCCAACGGGATCTACACCGTCAGCGTCCAACCCGGGACGAACGGTACCGTAGTCAGCGTCGCGCCCGGTAGCACTGGCAACACCGCCGACAGCGCCGGGGTCCTGCGGCTGACGTTCTGAACTGAAAGGAGCGAAGACGTCCTCTGTTCTGGTCTTTTGTCTATCGCATGAGGCTTGAGAGGCTTCAGCAATGCCACGTTCGGCAAAGGGCAATTGAGTCAGGACAGAGGACATCTTCCCTGCACATACCCGCCTACGCCGTACCCCTGACTATCTGTGTCAATCGAGCCAGCGAGTTGGTTCTTTTTCGAACTGAAAAGAATTCTACCGTAACGTCTCTGGTTTGCCAGAAAGGCAAGTTTGTTGCCAAACTAGACCGAGAGTTTAATAAGGGGCTGTCACTCCCCGAGGCTACCCTACCCGAACAGTGTTCTGTTCCGCTCAAGGCCCGACAAAGGCTAGCGGCTCCGCCGCCCTGATTTGTGGAAAGGCCCAGAGGAGCCGAAACATGACACGAGGGCGGTAAGTATTCGGATCGCCGACGCTCGCGGGTCCCTCTTGACTGTTGCCTTACACCGCCTCGGTGATCTCCGTCACCGACTTGCTCTGGACGAAAATGCATGCTTGAACCTGCAAACGATCTCGCGAAGTTGCTGAAGATTGGCAAGAACTGCGCGTGACAGGTCGCCAGCGCTACCTAGGCAACGTGTGAAGAGGGGTGGACGTGAGATGACAACCCGCTTGTGGGTAGTGGGGCTAGCACTTTGTCTAAGTCTTAACTCGGGTGCCGCATCTGCAGCTCAGGAAAAACCGGTATCCGCCGGGATGTCTCTTTACCAGGCGCTTCGCGACTTTGATCTTTCCGGCGGCGCGTCGCACGCGGAAAACTTGACCCTGAAACGCGATCGCGTGACGATGACTTTCAACGGCAGGTTTTACTGGGAGAGGCCCATCCAGAACCGAGTCTACGGAGCGGTGTTCATTGGTGAGGGAACTTTTCATGCCGATGCGCCGCCCAGCGAATTCGAGCGCGACAACCTGCAGCGCCTCCTGAAGGCCGATGCCGTCGATTCCGACTTCCGCACCGCGGTGCTACGTTTCAGCGACGACACTCTCGATGTCCTCGGGGCGAGCCTTCGGAAGGACGTGGAGCCCGACAAGGAAGCCGCAAAGCTTGCCAATGAGTTTGAAGACCGGATGCTGAAGCAAACAGGAGCCAACATCTCGGCACGTCTTGCCGTCTCCATCCTCAACGCCGAGCAGCCAGCGGTTTTCCTGGCGCATTTCGACAAAGGCACGCGCGGCGCCTTCTCCTATTGGCTCGACTATCAGTGCCGCCTGCCGGTAGCGGCCTTCGGCCTGGACGCGGGTGAGAAAGGTGTGATTTTCGCGCACGACCCGGCCCTGTATAACGAAGTGTGGATGGCCTTCTATGCGCTCAGTGATTACGAGCAAGGACGGGTCCCCTACGCGGACGTCTTCGATCTGGTTTCCATTTCGAAGTACACCATGGAGATCGACGTAACCAATCCAAGAAAGCTCCTAAGCGAGCAGGTGAGCATGGACATGTCCGCTCTCACCGGTGGCCTGCGAGCTGTCCCGCTGATGCTGAACAATTCTCTCGGCGAGTGGGGTAGGCTAAAGCAAGCAATGCGACTGGAGTCCGCCAAGTTGGTGGGCGGCGGGTCGCTGGAATCCATTCAAGAGGATTGGGACAGGGGTGTGATACTTCTTCTACCTCAGACGCGGAGCGCGGGCGACCAGTTTACCGTGGAACTGTCGTTTCAGGGCAATTCCATGTACCATCTGGATGGGGATAGCGATCTGAGCGTTTGCTTTTATCCTCTCGAGACCACGGACTGGTACCCACGCCACAGCGTGCTGAAGCGCTCGACGTTCGACCTCACCTTTCGCCACAAGAATCACGATCTCGTAGCGGCCGTGGGGCGACGGCTGCGGGAGGACCCGGTTGCCGACGAGAAGTCCGAAATGGTGACCGAATGGAAGATGGATTCACCGGTGGCTCTGGTGACCTTTGCGGTGGGCCGCTTCCGCCGTTCTTCCGAGATTGAGAAGAGAAAAGAGGGCGACATCCCCATTGAGTTCTTCGAGCCCGCCGGTGCGGCGAAAGTCGACTTTATGCTGGCCGAGCTCGGCAACTGCCTGCGATACTTCAGCGCCCTATTTGGAACTTACCCCTATGCGAGTTTCGGGGCTGTGTACCAACCGCGTGGCTTCGGAGAAGGCTTTCCCACGCTGTTGCTTTTGGCTCCATCGGATTACGCCACCAGCCGCAACTTCTCCTTCATTGCCCATGAAACCTCTCACCAATGGTGGGGCGACGTGGTGGCTTGGCGTTCTTATCGCGACCAGTGGCTGAGCGAAGGGTTCGCCAACTACTCGGGCATCCTGTACACGGGGTGGCGCGAAGACAAGAAGTCGGCGAAGGAATTGATGGACCGTTATCGTCAGTCCTTGCTTGATCCACCTCCCACCATCCAGGGAGTGGGCAAGGGACGGCTGGAGGACATCGGGCCACTGGTGCTGGGGCACCGCCTGAGTACTTCTGCCTCGCTCGGCGCCTACAACGCCCTGATTTACAATAAAGGCGCGCTCGTGCTGCGGATGCTCCACTTTCTGTTTACCGACCCCACCATCGGCAATGATCAGCCCTTTTTCGGCATGATGAAAGACTTTGTCAGCCGCTACGCCGGCGGTGCCGCCTCCACAGCCGATTTTGTCGCGGTCGCCAGCGAGCACATCGGAAGTACGGCAGTCGGACAAAAGTTTCACATGAAGGACCTCAACTGGTTTTTCCGACAGTGGGTCTACCATACCGAGTTACCGTCGTACCGGCTCGAATACGACCTCCAGCCCCAGCCGGATGGATCGATGCTGCTTGCCGGCACGCTTTACCAGGACGATGTACCCAAGGATTGGTTCATGCCCCTGCCGCTGGTGATGGAGTTCGGGAAAGGACGAACCGCGCATGGCTTGGTGTACGCTGCCGGGCCGGAGACGCCGGTGAAGATCAAGGTCGCCGAGCGCCCCAGCCGGATCGAACTCGACCCCGACCATTGGGTGCTGTCAGCTAAAACGTCGACTGGCCGTGCGAAGTAAGCTCTGCTGGAAACCGTTCCAACAGGAGCACGTCCGCACCGCCTTCGCTTCCGAGGTAGCGTCTTAATTTTAGCCAAACTGTCATTCTGAGCGAAGCGAAGAATCCTTCTCTCCGCTTTGGAGATGACGAAGAGGGATTCTTCGCTTCGCTCAGAATGACAGGCTAGGAGAATGTGGTATATTCTCTGCCAGTTTCAGCAAGGAGTTGTGTCGCCTATGACGCCTAACCTGCCTGCCACGCCGACCACACCTTACCCGGACCGCCGTGGGTGGTTGATTGCTTTCGGCGTGATTGAGATTCTCATCGCCGTCTTCAGCCTGCTGGTGCTGGTTCTCGAGGTGTTCGCGGTGCTGAGTCTGCACCCCGAGAGCCTGCCGCAGCAGGGTTCAATTTCGCCCACGGCCGCCATGGTAATCGGCGCCGTCTTTTATGGTGTCATCGCCGCTTTGTTCCTCACCGTGGGAGTGGGATCGATCCGGTGCGAGAACTGGGCGCGGATCACCATGCTGGTGGTCAGTGGATTGTGGCTCGGCTTCGGCATCCTGGGTACGTTGATGATCTCGCTGATGCTTCCCACCATCCTGCGGCAACAGCCGGGAATAGCTCTGGAAAGCCGCCATCTCGTGGTGACGGTGATGTTCGGGGTCATGGGATTCTTCATGATCTTGCTGCCGGCGGTGTTCCTGATCTTCTATTCCCGCAAGAGCGTCAAGGCCACCTGCCTGAAGGCGGAGCACGGCCCTGCACCTGCCGGAACCGAGGTTCCTCGCGCCAAGACGCCGGTTGCGGTGGTCGTCCTGGCCGTGTGGCTGGGCCTGGGTGCGCTGGCCGTGGTGGCCTACCCGATCGCCAGAGCCACGGTTGTGTTTGGTCGGGTGCTACACGGTCCGCCGGCCTTAGGGGTGCTGCTGGCTAGCTCAGTTTTGAGTGGCTATGCGGCGTGGTCCATTTACCGCCGGCGGTTTGTGGGCTGGGCCCTCGCCCTGTTCATCGTCGTGTTCGGGAGCGCCAGTTGGGTCACAACCATCGCCCGCCACAGTCTGCTGGACCTCAACCGCGAGATGGGGTTGAACGAGCAGCAGATGAGGATTTATCAGCAGTTCCCGCTGATGCTGACCATCATGGAGACCGTATCCCTGGTGGTGCTCGTCGGCCTGCTCGTGTTCATTCTTTACTGCAAGAAGTACTTCTCGCGGACAGCGCAAGCGTGATCTAGTCCGCAGCCGCTCAGCGAGCCTCGCGAGCCTCACCGATCTTTGCCATGCACCCTGATTTTGGGTTAGAATCAGTTCTAGTATCGCGGTGGCGGTCTTGCTCCTGGCGACACCCACGGGCGTTCGGGGCCAGCATTGCACCAAGACGGGGGATTGACGCGAAGGACCAACTTAGCTTGCGTGTTCTTTTCCAATCGGCAATCCTTCGCTTCGATCAGGACCAATCTGCAATCGGCAGTTATCGGTCCAACATTCGCCTCGCTTTTCGTCGAGGCAACGGAGACTTCGCATGAGTACCCTTGCCGCGAGCGGCGGCCTCAGCCGTGCCGCTGCCTTCTACGACTCAGTAATCGGCAAAAAGATCGTGATGGCCGTGACCGGGTTTATTCTTTTCGGCTTCGTGCTGGTGCACATGCTGGCGAATTTGCAGGTGTTCCTACCGTTGAACGCGGAGGGTATCCCGCCCCTCGACGCTTACGCGGAACACCTGCGGGCCCTGCCGCCTCTGCTATGGGGCGCGCGACTGGTGCTGCTGGCGTCGGTGGTGCTGCACATCATCGCGGCGTGGCAGCTTACTTGGCTGAACAAGTTTGAAGCGCGCGCGGCGCGGTACGTCAAATACACGCCCAGCGCTTCCAACTATGCTTCGCGCACCATGGTGTGGAGCGGCCCCATCATCTTTTTCTATGTCATTTACCATCTGCTGGACTTCACTTTTGGGACCGTCAACCCTGATTATCAGCCCGTCAAACCGTTCCATAACGTGCTGGCCAGTTTCCAGCATCCGGTCATCGCCGGATTTTACATCGTGGCCAACGTGCTTCTGGCCATGCATCTCTACCATGGGATCTGGAGCATGTTTCAGACGCTGGGCGTTTCACATCCGCGCTACTCGGTGATGCTGAAGCGAGCTTCGGTGGTGTTCGCCATCCTGATCGGAGTGGGATTCTGCTCCGTACCCCTGGCCGTGGTGTTCGGCCTGGTGAAGTAGGGGCGCACGGCGTGCGCCCGCCTTGAAACAAGGAATCAACAATGAAACTCGACGCACGCATTCCCTCGGGGCCTATCGAGCGGAAATGGGATAAGGCCAAGTTCGAAATGAAGCTGGTGAACCCGGCCAACAAGCGCAAGTATAGCGTGATTGTGGTGGGGACGGGACTGGCGGGAGGGTCGGCGGCGGCGACGCTGGGCGAGTTGGGGTACAACGTCAAAGCATTTTGCTACCAGGATTCGCCGCGCCGCGCCCACTCCATCGCCGCGCAGGGCGGCATCAACGCCGCTAAGAACTACCAGAACGACGGTGACTCGGTTTACCGCCTGTTCTACGACACGGTGAAGGGCGGCGATTTCCGCTCCCGCGAGGCCAACGTCTACCGCCTGGCGGAACTCAGCGTCAACATCATCGACCAGTGCGTGGCGCAGGGAGTGCCGTTTGCGCGCGAGTATGGCGGCCTGCTGGCCAATCGCAGCTTCGGGGGCGCGCAGGTGTCGCGCACCTTTTACGCGCGCGGCCAGACCGGGCAACAGCTCCTGCTGGGCGCCTATCAAGCCGTGGAGCGGCAGGTGCAGGCAGGACAGGTGACGATGTTCGCTCACCACGAGATGCTGGAACTGGTGGTGGTGGAGGGGCGCGCGCGCGGCGTCATCGTGCGCGATATGACCACCGGCGAGATTTCCTCCCACTCGGCCGACGCCGTGGTCCTGGCCACCGGCGGCTACGGCAACGTCTTCTTCCTTTCCACCAACGCCAAGGGTTGCAACACCACGGCTATCTGGCGCGCCTATAAGAAAGGGGCGGCGTTCGCCAATCCGTGTTATACGCAGATCCATCCGACCTGTATTCCCGTGACTGGCGATTACCAATCGAAGCTGACCCTGATGAGCGAGTCGCTGCGCAACGACGGCCGCATCTGGGTGCCCAAGCAGAAGGGCGACACGCGGCGGCCCAGCCAGATTCCGGAGAGCGACCGCGACTATTACCTGGAGCGCATTTACCCGGCGTTTGGCAATCTCTCGCCGCGCGACATCGCCTCGCGGGCCGCCAAGCGGGTTTGCGACGAGGGCCGAGGCGTAGGACCTACCGGCCTGGGAGTCTACCTCGATCTTACCGATGCCATCCGGCGCCTGGGCAAGAATACCATCGCGGAACGCTACGGGAACCTTTTCGAGATGTACGAGCGCATCACCGGTGAGAACGCCTATGAGGGACCGATGCGCATTTTCCCGGCGGTGCACTACACCATGGGCGGTCTGTGGGTGGATTACCAACTGATGAGCACCATCCCCGGACTCTTCGTGCTGGGCGAGGCCAACTTCTCCGATCACGGCGCCAACCGTCTGGGCGCGAGCGCCTTGATGCAGGGCCTCGCCGACGGCTACTTCGTGATTCCCTATACGCTGGGCGATTTCCTGGCTGGAGTGAAGGCCGGTGACGGAATTACCGCCGAGCATCCGGAGTTTCAGTTTGCCCGCAGCGAGGTGGAGAGTCGAACCAAGCGCTTCCTTTCCATCAAAGGCAAGCGGTCGGTGGATTCGTTCCACCATGAGCTCGGCAGAGTGATGTGGGAAGATTGCGGGATGGCGCGCAAACGGAAGGGACTGGAGTCGGCGCTGGCGAGGATTCCGGCCGTGCGCGAGGAGTTCTGGAGGAACGTCAACGTCACCGGCGAAGCGATGGAAGTGAACCAGGCGCTGGAGAAGGCCGGCCGCGTGGCGGACTTTCTGGAGCTGGGCGAGCTGATCTGCCGCGACGCTTTGGAACGCGAGGAGTCCTGCGGCGCCCACTTCCGCGAGGAGTACCAGACGCCGGACGGCGAGGCCCTGCGCAATGACGAGAAGTTCGCGCACGTGGCCGCTTGGGAATACGCGGGTGAGAACAACGCCCCCGTGCGTAACACCGAGCCACTGGAATTTGAGTACGTGCATTTGGCACAGCGGAGTTACAAGTAGCGATTAGCCGTCAGCTGTCAGCTATCAGCAAGAGAGCGCGGTTTTTCTTGCTGATGGCTGATAGCTGATTGCTGACAGCTCCTTCTGAAGGCGAACTTACGATGAAACTAACCCTCAACATTTGGCGACAGAAAAGCGCAAAG
>Ga0335081_10016742_pt1 | contig 11877 bp, 10 predicted proteins | sample Lox_Sample_35_FD_206713 | JGI IMG/M metagenome (GOLD analysis project Ga0335081, IMG submission 206713) | Soil microbial communities from Loxahatchee National Wildlife Refuge, Florida, United States - Lox_Sample_3.5 | ecosystem: Environmental > Terrestrial > Soil > Wetlands | place: USA... | reverse complement strand
GGCGGTTGTTGCATTGCACTAGCCGAAAGTCGAATTTGGCTATGAAGAGGCCGCGTAGCGAAGCAGCAGCGAAGTGTAGGGGCGTTAAGGTTAACCAATCCCCAACCAAATCCGTCGTCCGACGGGCTTAAATACCTAAGTCGCAGCCGGAGGCGCCAAAACGGCCGCCTCGGCCCGGCCTGAAGTGAGAGCTGCAAGCACCGCCGGCAAGGCCTCGAACCCCGCCGCGACGGCAAGTCGCGGTAAATTGACCCCCCCAATTACCGCGTGTTGCGTGTCGATTTCCGGCAACCGCTCGACGTCGGCCGCCGCCAAGTCGACCACCAGACCGACCACGGCGCTGGGCTCATGAGGCAGCCGCCGGATGCCGAGACCGCGGACCTCGATCAGCCCGGCCAGTGCCGGCGCCGGGCCCACCAGGAGCCGCCCATGGGCGGGTGAGAGATGGACGCGATCGTCGCCGACCAGGCGAGCAAAGCGCAGAGTGCCGGTGTCCGCCGCCAGGATCAGTTGCAACGCGAGGCGCGACTTGCCCGCGCCGGACGGCCCGCGGATCAAAACGGCGCGCGCTCCAACAAGCACCGCCGCGGCGTGCACCGTCGTCGCCAACTGCGTCATCACATTGCCGGCAGGCGCACGGTGAAGCGCGCGCCGAGCACCGCAGGTGCGCCATCCTCGCCCGGCGCGCCGAGGCGGTTCTCGACCCAGATCGTGCCGCCATGGGCTTCCGCGATCTGCTTGGAGATCGACAGGCCGAGACCGGAATTGTGACCGAAGCCCTGATGCGGCCGGTCGGTGTAGAACCGCTCGAAGATCTTCTCGATCGCGTCGGGCCGCACGCCGGGGCCGTCATCGTCGACCAGGATTTCGATATTGTCTTTCAGCCGCCGGCAGGTGACGCGCACGCTGCCGTTCTGCGGCGAGAACGAACGGGCGTTCTCGATCAAATTGTCGACGATCTGGCCAAGGCGGGAGTCGTGGCCCGGCACCAGAAAAGCCCGCGCGCCACCGCCCTCAAATTTGAGCGTCACGGTGATGCCGTCGTCGCGCTTCACTTCGTTGGCGACCGCGACCACCGTGCTGAGGAGCTTGGCGAAATCGACCGGCTCCGCTTCCTGGCGCTGTAGCTCGGCATCGAGGCGGCTAGCGTCGGAAATGTCGGAGATCAGGCGATCCAGCCGCCTGACGTCGTGCTGGATGATGTTGAGGAGTCGCGCCCGGCTCTCGTCGCTCTTGGCCAACGGCAGCGTCTCCACCGCCGAGCGCAACGAGGTCAACGGGTTCTTCAGCTCGTGCGCCACGTCAGCGGCGAAACTTTCGATCGCCTCGATGCGGCTGTAGAGCGCATTAGTCATGTCGCGGAACGCGCCGGACAAGTGGCCGATCTCGTCGCGGCGGCGGGTGAAATCGGGAATCTCCACGCGCGAGCGGATGCGGCGGCGCACGCTCTCGGCGGCGTCGGCGAGACGGCGCACTGGCTCGGCAATCGTGCCCGCCAACAGGATCGACAGCAGCACCATGACGGCGGCGGCGATCAAAAACACCTTGAGGATGGCGAGCCGCTCGGCCTCCACCATGTCGTCGATGTCAGCGCCTTGCGTGGACAGCATCAATGCGCCACGCACCGCGCGGAAGCGTTGCACCGGCACTGCGACCGAGACGATGACATCGCCGCGATCGTTGATGCGCACCATCGTGGAGTCCTGGCCGTTGAGCGCGCGCGAGACTTCCGGATAGCCCTTGCCGTTCTCGGCGCCGAGCTCATGGTAGAGCGGCAGGTCGCCGCGGCCGAGCCAGAGCCGCACCGCAACAAACGCGCGCTCGAACAGGCCCGGTTTCTCCGCCGTCGGCGGCGGCAAATCGAAACGCAGAATGTCGCCGCGGCCGAACAGATTGCGGCTGTCGACCAGCAGCACGCCGTCACGGTCGTAAATGCGCGCCCGCGTCTTGGTCGGCGAAATGAGCCGCCGCAGGATCGGCGCCACGCGCTCGGGATTGATAGGAAAATCGATGCCGTAGAGCGCGTCTTCCGAAGGGCCATAGCTTTGGCCGGGCTGCAGGTTGAGCAGCGTGTCGGGATTGATGGTGATGGAGGAGTCGGTCTCGACCGTGGCCGAGGCGGCAATCGCTCCGGCGATGATCTGACCTTGCACCAGCAAGCTTTGCACGCGGGCATCGATCAAGCCGGCGCGGAACTGCGAGAGATAAAGAATACCGACCGACAGCGCGAGCAAACCGAACACGTTGAGCGTGACGATGCGGCGGGTGACGCTCGATGAACTTTGCGCCACGAAGAACTGAAATGCGCGCCGCAGCCAATCGCCGACCCGGCCCAAGCCTCGGCGCCGGGCACGCGGTGGCGCCTGGTCCTTTGCTTCGGCACCGATACGGGCTTCGGGCTCGGGCTTGGTCAGCAAGCGAGCTTCAGTTTGGGCCTCGGTTTCGGCCCCTGCGGTCTCTGCCGTTCGATCAAGCACGTCGTCTGCCGGGGTTTCGAGCCGGCCCCCTCCAAAAGAGGTTACCGGACGCCATTACTACCGCACGTCAGCCGCCCAGTCAGGAGCCAAGATCGCCCGGTTCATTACTCCGGTTCCCGGCAGATCAGGCCCGCTCGCGCACCGTTCGGAGAGGCGCGTTATTCCTTGAAACGATAACCCACGCCGTACAGCGTTTCGATCATGTCGAATTCGTCGTCGCTGGCTTTGAACTTCTTTCGCAGCCGTTTGATATGGCTGTCGATGGTCCGGTCGTCGACATAGACCTGATCGTCATAGGCCGCATCCATCAGAGCGTTGCGGCTTTTCACCACGCCCGGCCGGGTGGCCAATGCTTGCAGGATCAAAAACTCGGTGACCGTCAGCGTCACCGGCTCGTTCTTCCAGGTGCAGGTGTGGCGCTCGGGGTCCATGCGCAGCAGACCGCGCTCCAGCACCTTGCTGTCGGCTTCCTTCGGCGCCGCGCCATCCTTGGGCGACACGCGGCGCAGCACCGCCTTGACCCGCTCGACGAGAAGGCGCTGCGAGAACGGCTTCCGGATGAAGTCGTCGGCGCCCATTTTCAGGCCGAACAATTCGTCGATTTCCTCATCCTTGGAGGTGAGGAAGATCACCGGCAGGTCGGACTTCTGGCGCAGCCGGCGCAGCGTCTCCATGCCGTCCATGCGCGGCATCTTGATGTCGAGGATGGCAAGATCCGGCAACGTCGTCTTAAAGCCGTCGAGCGCGGACGCACCGTCGGTATAGGTCGTGATGCGATAGCCTTCCGCCTCGAGCGCAATCGAGACCGAGGTAAGGATATTGCGGTCGTCGTCCACCAGAGCGATTGTTGGCATGGCGGCCTTCTAACATGAGTCGTCGGCCGCAGCATCACCCGCCCGGCCCCATCTGTACTCTCAACCCCATGTGGGGGCAGAAATGTGATTAGACAAGGCGAAATCGGGGCAATTGCTGTGAGATGGAATGACATGGGAAAGGAACCGGAAAGGACAAATCGTGCCTGAACCCGACAAAATCGGCCCGGCAGCCGCGCCTTTGCCCGGTACCATGCCTAATCGGCTTCCGGAAAACGCCCCGGCGCCAGATTTCGATCCAAAAACCGTGGCCAAGGCGCTGTTGCGCGCCACACGGGCCGGGACGCTGGCGACCCTTGACCGCAACACCGGCCACCCCTTCGCGTCGTTGGTTAACGTGGCGACCGACGTCGACGGCGCACCGCTGATCCTGATTTCGCGGCTCTCCACCCATACCGCCAATCTCGAGCAAGACGGCCGGGCTTCCCTTTTGTTGGCATCGTCCGGCAAGGGCGATCCGCTGGCGCATCCGCGCCTGACGCTGCTCGGACGCTTCGTGCAGATCGCGCGCGACAATCCGCAAGAGCCGCGGCTGCGGCGTCGCTTCCTCGCTCGCCATCCGAAATCGGAGCTTTACGCCGGCTTCGGCGATTTCTCGTTCTGGCGGCTCGATGCGGTCTCCGCACATCTCAACGGCGGCTTTGCGCGCGCCGCCGATCTGAAAGCCGCCGACGTGATGACCGACATCGACGGCGCCGAGGATTTGGTCGAGGCCGAGCCAGGCGCCATCGCCCATATGAACGACGACCACGCCGAGGCGGTACGCCTCTACGCCACCAAGCTCCTTGGCGCCGAAGGAGGCAACTGGCGCCTGACCGGAATCGACCCCGATGGCCTCGATCTCGCCTCGGGCGATCTAACGCTCCGCCTGCCGTTTACCGAGCGCGTCACCGACGCCACGCAGTTGCGCAAGGCGGTCGTGGATTTGGCGGCTAAAGCCCGCGCCAGCTAGGGGTCTTCGCACAGCATTTTCCGCTGCGCTGCAACACGGAAACACGCGCGGCTTTGGGCGGTTAGCCTTGAGGTTGGCTAAGTCTTGGCAGATGCTGCGATGCCCGATATAGGGTCGCACGCTTGCCGGCAGAGCGTTAACACTCAGCGGGGCAAGTCGGTGGCCAAGGCTCCGGCGCGAACGTGCCGAGTAAGCGTGCCGACTAAGTGGGCCAAGAGGCGGAGGCGTAGGTGAAGGAAGCGGGTTCGAGGAACGGCGCCCACGGCGCCGATAAATTCGGCTTTAAAGATCTCGCCGGCGTCCATTGGAATTTGCCCGACACCCGGCTGATCGAGCACGCCGTCGCCAACCGGGAAGGCCACCTCGTCCAAGGCGGCGCGTTCTGCGCCGAGACCGGCCACCACACCGGCCGCAGCCCCAAAGACAAACATACGGTCGTCGATGCGACGACCGAGAATACCGTATGGTGGGACGGCAATCGCAAACAAAGCAAACAGCACTTCGACAATCTGCTCGCCGATTTCATCGCCCACGCCAAAGGCAAAACGCTGTTCGCCCAAGACCTCTACGGCGGCGCCGATCCGAAATACCGCATCAAAGCCCGCGTCTTCACCGAGCTCGCCTGGCACTCGCTGTTCATCCGCCAACTGCTGATCCGCCCCGCGCACGACGAGCTTGCGAGCTACGTGCCCGATATGACCATCGTCGACATGCCCTCGTTCAGGCCGGACGCCGCGCGTCACGGCGGCCGCCCGGGCTCCGACACCATGGTGGCGATCGATTTCACCCGCAAGATCGTGCTGATCTGCGGCTCGTCCTATGCCGGTGAAATAAAGAAGGCGGTATTCACGACGCTCAACTTCTATCTGCCGGCACAGGGCGTGATGCCGATGCACTGCTCTGCCAACGTCGGCAAGAACGGCGACGTCGCGCTGTTCTTCGGTCTCTCCGGCACCGGCAAGACGACGCTGTCGGCTGATCCGAACCGTACGCTGATCGGCGACGACGAGCACGGCTGGAGCGAAAATGGCGTGTTCAATTTCGAAGGCGGCTGCTACGCCAAGTGCATCAGGCTCTCCAAGGAAGCCGAGCCGGAGATCTACGCCGCGACTAATCGCTTCGGCGCCGTTCTGGAAAATGTCGTGTTCGATCCGGAGACGCGCGCCTGCGATTTCGACAGCGACAAGCTCACGGAAAACACGCGCTCGGCCTATCCGGTCGAGTTCATGCCGCTCGCGTCGAAGACCGGCCATGCCGGCCAGCCGAAGAACATCATCTTCCTCACCGCCGATGCCTTCGGCGTGATGCCGCCGATCGCCAAGCTGACGCCGGCGCAGGCGATGTATCACTTCCTGTCCGGCTACACCGCCAAGGTTGCCGGCACCGAGAAGGGCCTCGTCGGCGTCGAGCCGGAATTCTCCACCTGCTTTGCCGCGCCGTTTCTGCCGCGGCCGCCGGCGGAATACGGCAATCTGCTGCGCGACCTGATCAAGCGGCACAATGTCGATTGCTGGCTGGTCAATTCCGGCTGGACCGGCGGCATCTATGGCGTCGGCCGCCGCATGCCGATCAAGGCGACGCGGGCGCTGGTCACGGGCGCGCTGGACGGTTCGCTCAAGAACGCGAGCTATCGGACCGATCCGTATTTCGGCTTTGCGGTGCCGACCTCGGTGCCCGGCGTCGAGCCGCACCTGCTCTATCCGATGAAAACCTGGAAGGACAAAGCCGCGTTCGACGACACCGCGCGCAAGCTCGTGCGCATGTTCCAGGACAACTTCGTCAAATACGAAAAGCACGTCGACGCCGACGTGCGCGCCGCGGCGCCCGAGGTGCGGCTCGCGGCGGAGTGACGTCACGTCGCAATTTGTACGCCCATTGAGCGAAACGGCGGCCGCGAGGCCGCCGTTTTCATTTTGCTGAAAGCCTCAAAATCACTGCGACGGCTTGAGGCCGAGCGCCGCGCCGAAGCGGGCGACCTTGGCGCGCTGTTCGTCCACCGATTGGGCGAACTCGTCCGGTCCGCCGATATTGGTGAGCTGCCCGGTGATGGTCAGGCGATCAACGATGGTGGCGTCGACCACGGCGCGCACATCGGCGGCGATGCGCTCGCGCAACGGCCGCGGCATGCCGCTCGGTCCGAACAGGCCAACCAAACCGTCCTGGGTCAGCTCCGGGAAACCTGCTTGGGCAACGGTCGGCAGGTCCGGCAGCGTCGGCGCGCGCGCCGAATTGGTCGCGGCAATGAGCTTGATCTTGCCCGCTTGCAGCTGCGGCCGCACGATCGCGAGCGCCGCCTCGTAGATCTGCACGCGACCTTCGGCGAGATCGTTGGCGGCATCGACAGGGTTGCGATACGGCACCTTGTTCATGCTCAAGCCTTCCTGCTTGAGCCACCCGCCGAAGAACAGGTCGTTGGTACCGGTCACGCCGGCCCAATTCAGCTTGCCCGGCTCGGCGCGTATCGCCGCCGCCAAATCCTTCACCGAATTGATGGTTGAGTTCACCGGCACGGCGATGACGATGATGGTGTTCGAGACCCGCACGATCGGCAGCAGGTCGCCCGGCTTGTACGGCAGATCGTCGTGCAGGTACGGATGCGCCGTAAACGACGATGCCGGCGAATAGAGCAGCACGTGATCGTCGTGCGCCGTGACGAAAGCATTGATGGCGACGAGACCGTCGCCGCCCGGACGGTTGTCGACGATCACCGGCTGGCCCCAGCGCTGCGGCAACCGGTCCGCCAGGAGCCGCGCGCCGATATCGGCGCCGCTGCCCGGCCCGAGCGTGACAATGAAGCGGACTGGCCGCGTCGGCCAGTTCGCCTCGGCCGACGCTCGCGTAGCACCCGCGACGACGGCGACGAACGCCAAGATGAGACCTAACCCATATCGCGGGCTCATGACGACCTCCCGTGGCGCCTTCGCGTCATCAAGCTTGCGGCTGCATCTGCCGCCCGGCGCGCCGTGCCCAATTCTCCCAGGCGCGGTTGAGCGTGTAATCGTTGACGCGGGCGACGATCTTGTCGACTTCGCCGGGCGTGAGGAATTTGATGTCTCCCATGGTCATCGATTGCATTTGCAGCTTGGCGCCGACTTCGAGATAGACCGAGACGAATACGGCGTGGCGCACGGTGCGGCCGACCACAGTGGCGCCGTGGCCGCGCATCAGCGCCGTCGGCCGGTTGCCCAACAGCTTCGCCAGGTCGCGGCCCATCGCCATGTCGGACACCAGCAGCGTGGTGTCGCCGAACTTGTCGTGGCAATCCCAGACCGGCACCTCGTGGCCGATCGAGGCGCACATGTGCAGCAGCGGCTTCAGCTTCTTGTTGGTGACGCCGAACGGGATCGTGCTCGGCGAATGATTGTGCACGACGGCGTGCACGTCGGGCCGCGCCTCGTAGATCGCGCCATGGATGAAGCGCTCCAGATAGGGCGCGCGGCCGCGCTCGTCGATCGCGGCGCCGTCGAGCGTGTATTCGACGATGTCGTCGCGCTCGATGCGTTCCGGAGCGCGGGCGCGCGAGAGCAGAAAGTGCTGCGGATTGTCGGGATGCCGGGCGCTGACATGACCGAAGGAATCGACGATGCCCTCGTTGGCCAGAATGCGATTGGCCGTCACCAGTTCTTCAAGAATAAAATCGAGCTTGCTCATCGCGGCGCCTCTCCCTTGAGCATGATCCGGAAAAGTGGAAGCCGGTTTTCCGAAAAGATCATGCTCCACCAAAATGCTCGGGGAACGATCCTATGGGGCGGCAGCCGGTTTGTGAACGGTGCAGCGGCAGTGGGTCGCGGGACTATGCACCCGATCTGCGCTATGCCATGAGCCGAGTGACCGACCCGAATTCAGGAGCTTGACGTCATGCTACGACGTGCGCTTGCGCCCGCCGCATTCGGCCTGATGCTGGCGACCGCGGCCGCCGGCGCGCAGAACGCCGCGGCGAATTTCCCGGACCATCCGATCCGCGTCATCGTCTCGGTGCCGGCGGGCGGCGGCGTCGACACCGTGACCCGGATCGTCACCGCGAAGATGAGCGTGACGCTGGGTCAGCCGCTGGTGGTCGAGAACAAGGCCGGCGCCGGCGGCAGCGTCGCCGCCGAAGCGGTGTTCAAGGACACCCCCGACGGCTACACTCTGCTCGCCTCGCAGCCGGCGCCGGTCACGACCAATCCGTTTCTCTACAAGGAGCTGAATTACGATCCGTCGCTGCTGACGCCGGTTGCGATCATGTCGCATGTGCCCAATGTTGTCCTGGTGCGCGCCGGCTTGCCGGTCAAGTCCGTCCAAGAACTGATCGCCTACGCCAAAACCAATCCCGGCAAGCTCAATTACGCCTCGCAGGGCATCGGCACGACGTCGCATCTCACCGCCGAATTGTTCCAGACGCTGACTCACACCAAGCTCGTGCACGTGCCGTATAAGGGCACTGCGCCGGCGCTCACCGATCTGCTCGCCGGCAACGTCGACCTGATGTTCAACGAGCTTGCGACCTCGCTCGAAATGCACCGGGCCGGCAGGGCACGCATTCTCGCCGTGCTGACCAAGGACCGCGTCGCGGCGGTCCCGGACGTTCCAACCATTGCCGAAGCCGGCGTGTCGGGCTGCGAATCCGATACCTGGCACGCGCTGACGGCCCCCCCGAAGACTCCCGACGGCGTCGTCGCCAAGCTCAACGATGCCGCCAACAAGGCCATGAGGGATCCCGAGCTGCTCGAGCGCTACAAGGCGCTGAGCATCACGCCGGGCGGCGGCTCGCCGGCCGACGCGGGCGCCTTCCTCAAGGCGGAGACCAGGCGCTGGGGCGACGTCATCCGCGCCGCGGGCATCCAGCCGCAGTGACGCGTCCGGCAGTGGCGTCGACGCGCCAGTATGACGATTACGCCTGATCCGCTCACGGCCCCTTGCAGCCGCGCCGGCCCCATCGTATCGATGGCAGGCCTCGCATCTTCGCCGCCGGCGACCCCGTCATGCGCATTACCCTCGCCAAGCTCTTCAACGATCAGAACGCCGAGCTGCGCGGCAAGCTCGTCGCAATTTACGTCGTGCTAATCGCCGCCAATCTGCTGGCCTGGGCCTGGGCCCTGATCGCGTTTCACGATTATCCGGTGCTGGTCGGCACCGCGCTGCTCGCCTATGCGCTCGGGCTTCGTCATGCGGTCGATGCCGACCACATCGCAGCGATCGACAACGTGACGCGCAAGCTGATGCAGGACGGCAAGCGGCCGCTCGGCGTCGGCCTGTTCTTTTCGCTCGGCCACTCGACCGTCGTGGTGCTGGCGTCGGTCGCCGTCGCGATCGCCACCGGCGCGCTGCAAAACCGCTTCGACATGCTCAAAGTTATCGGCGGCACCGTCGGGACGCTCATTTCGGCGTCGTTTCTGTTTCTCGTCGCCGCCGCCAACCTGGTCATTCTGCTTTCGGTCTATCGCACCTTCCAGGATGTGCGCCGCGGCGGCGCCTTTGTCGAGGACGACCTCAACCATCTCTTGGCCCAGCGCGGCCTGCTCGGCCGCCTGTTCCGACCGATGTTCCGCATCGTGTCGCGCAGCTGGCACATGTACCCGCTCGGCCTGTTGTTCGGCTTGGGCTTCGACACCGCGACCGAGATCGGCGTGCTCGGCATTGCGGCGGCTCAGGCGTCGAAGGGCTTGCCGGTCTGGTCGATCATGGTGTTTCCCGCCCTGTTCACGGCGGGCATGTCGCTCGTCGACACCACCGACGGCGTACTGATGCTCGGCGCCTACGGCTGGGCCTTCACCAAGCCGATCCGCAAGCTCTATTACAATCTGACCATCACGCTCGTCTCCGTACTGGTGGCGGTGTTGATCGGCGGCATCGAAGCGCTCGGCCTGCTCGCCGACCGCTTGAACCTGGACGGACCGTTCTGGCTGTTCATCGGCGCGCTGAACGAGCACTTCGGCAGCCTCGGCTATCTGATCGTCGCCATCTTCGTCGTGAGCTGGCTCGTCTCGGTCGCGGTCTATCGGCTGGCGCGCCTCGACCGCGTTGAGGGTGCGGGCGCCAGCGTCTGATCGTCGGCGCGATCAGGCGGCAAACCGCCGCTGGTGCACGGACGCCGCGGCGCCTACATCAAGCTCCAGCACAGGGACGCGCAGGCGAATACGTCATGCTGGATAATTCGAACGAGCCGGAGCGGCCGCGGCAGGAACCGGAGATCATTCCGCCGGACCGCTCGCGGGGCGGCCGCGATTGGCGGCAGCCGGCGTGGCGACCCTATGGCTGGAGCGAGAGCGGCAGCCATCGTGTTTATGTCGCCCGCGTCGGGCCGTTCGGCGTTGCCATGCTGATGCTGGCTTTCGCCATCCTTGGCGCGGTGATCTTCCTCGCCGTTATCGGCGCGATGCTGCTCTGGATTCCCGTGGTCGCGCTGCTGGTGGTGGTTGCGGCCATTTTTCGCGTTTTGCGCCGGTAGCGGCGATCAGCCAGCGGTCTGCCGCGGCATTTCAACGTGCCGCGGCTACCCCCGCATACACGCGACGTTAACCTTAATTCTTTATGGATTGATTAACCATAACGGGCATTCCGGCTCCGCCACGATGGCGTGGTCATGATGGGCAAAAGCAGCGGGCCGCACGACCTTAAGTGAAGAGATTGGCGTGAATGTTTGAAGCGTCGAGTCCCATGCCGCCGGCGCTTGCCGGCAGAGCCGATCGAGGCGCCGGTTTCGCGCCTTTGCCGGGGATCGATTTCCGCGAACTGCTCGGCCTGTTGTGGCGCGGCAAGTGGACCATCGCGCTGTCGATGTGCGTCGCGCTAGGGCTCGCGGCGACCGCCATGTTGGTCGTGCCGTACAAATACACCGCAACGACCCAGATCCTCATCGACCCATTGGACCTGCGCGCTTCGCAGAACGAGGTCGCGCCGGCCATTCCGCAAAGCGACGCGGCGGTGCTGCAGGTCGAAAGTCAAGCGCGCGTCATCACCTCCGACACCGTACTGCGCCGCGTCGTCGCCGAGCTCCAGCTCGACCGCGACCCGGAATTCGTCCGCGGCGCGATAGCGCTGCAGCACCCCGAGCTCGCCGCACTGAACGAACTGCAAAAGCGCATCCAGGTCAAACGCCCCGAGCGCACCTACGTGGTCGAAGTCAGCGTCACCAGCGAGGTCCCGGCCAAGGCGGCGGAGATCGCCAACGCCATCGCGCGAGCCTATCTCGCCGAACAGACCGAAGCGCGCGCCAACGCCGCCCGCCAGGTCTCGCAAGCGCTGTCGGCGCGGCTCAAGGAATTACAGAGCCGCGTCCGCGACTCCGAGCAAAAGGTCGAAGCCTACAAGGCCACCCACAATATCCTCGGCTCGACCGGCGAACTGATCAACGAGCAACAGCTCACCGCCTTGAACACCCAGCTTAGCGCGGCACACGGCCGCACCGCCGAGGCCAAGGCGCGGCTCGAGCAGATCGAAAACGTGCAGAAGACAAAGACCGCGATGGGCTCTTTTCCGGAGGCGTTGCAGTCGCAGACCATTACGCTGCTGCGCAGCCAGTATGCCGAGATCATGCGGAAGGAGGCCGAGCAGAAGGCGGCGCTCGGCGCGCGCCATCCGGCGGTGATCGAGA
>Ga0335081_10016741_pt1 | contig 11877 bp, 10 predicted proteins | sample Lox_Sample_35_FD_206713 | JGI IMG/M metagenome (GOLD analysis project Ga0335081, IMG submission 206713) | Soil microbial communities from Loxahatchee National Wildlife Refuge, Florida, United States - Lox_Sample_3.5 | ecosystem: Environmental > Terrestrial > Soil > Wetlands | place: USA... | reverse complement strand
CGCAGCGCAAGTTGCGGCCTAGAGGAATGATCGCCACAGCGCCGCGTTTCTTACGAGACGCAGCGCTGAACAGAATCCGGCTTACAGGCTCATCCGCTATTTTTTCAATTTGTAGATTGCCCCTCGCCGCGGACGACCGGCAGAAGTCGCAAAGAGCACCGCACGTATAGCTTTGAGGCCCCGCCCGAAATAATTGCACAGCGGGCGGCCCGTCGGAATCGCTGCTCACCCCAGCTAACAGCCACACGCAGCGACGCACAGGTGGCTGAGCAGTGCGACGGCTCTTCTGTTTATCTCCCTTGCCCCTGGGGTCGGCAAAAGCTAGAAGGCGTTCGGTTGCAACTCTGCTAACGAGCTGCGGCAGCGGCTTTCGCTTCGGGCTGAGTAACCCAAGTGTCGAAACGTGTTTGGCCCAGTCGGGCGTTTTTGCCGGGGACCAGCGTTCGCTCCTCGAGTTTCGCGCCGGCGTATCGTGCGTCCGCGTCAGTAATGACCTCCCGAGCATCATTGAGTTGGGCCAGACGCCGCCGCAAAAGTTCATCCAGACGAAACGGTTCCGGTCCAGCAATTTCGACGGTGCCATTGATCGGTGCTCCAACGGCGACCTTGGCTACGCCGCTCGCGACGTCGTCCGCGGCCATCGGCTGGAAAAGCACCGGCGCCAAATGGACTTTGTCCCCCTGCATGGAAATGTCGGCAATGCCCTTGAGAAATTCGAAGAACTGCGTGGCCTCGACAATAGAGTAGGGAAGCGTTGAGTTTTTGATCAGTTTTTCCTGAGCGATCTTCGCGCGGAAATAGCCGCTTTCGGAGAGGCGTTCGGTGCCGACCACCGAAAGTGCAACGAGGTGTTTTACGCCCGCCTGTGCTCCGTACTTCAGCAGGTTGCGTGTCGACGTTTCAAAAAAGTTCAGCACGGCCGAATCTTCCCAGGAGGGAGAATTCGATACATCAACCACTACCGACGCACCCTTCAGGGCTTCGGCCAAGCCTTCGCCCGTGATGGTGTTCACCCCAGAATTGGGCGATGCTGCAATTACTTCGTGCCCCTGTTCGCGCAACTTCGGAACGAGCCTTGAGCCGATGAATCCACTGCCGCCGATGACTACGATTTTCATGATGGTCACCTCTACTTTGAGCCGTTTTAGTGTCGCTCTAGCGCGTCAGCAACATGACGAACAGAACGACATGGAATAAAGTCCACTCGCGATGCGCCCGGAAAGCTTGGTAGCAGCGCGAAAGGAACAATGAAATTTGATGCATGGCTCGCCTTCGTTGGTCACGTTTATTTGAGTCGGGCGGAGTGCTTGTTTGGCCCGCTTACATTCGCAAAATACGGGGCGCGAGCAGGCCGCGTCATCACGCGATGGAGTGCTTTTGCGCTAACCCGGAAGGCGCTTCGCGGCGTACCTCGATGAAGGTACGCGCGATTCGACTGCTTGCTGAGTTCGCGATCAGCTCACTTGTCATGGTCCACGTCTGTTTGGCAAATCCGGTTTCGCGGCGTTAGGATGAGGTGCGCTTCGAGATCGACCGGCCGCCGCCAGTGCGGAGGGTACGCCGCGGCGCCGAGGACCGCGTTGTCGCGCTGGGACGCCGACCATAAGCGAATCTCCTCTCGTCGCTTCGATGTGTGGCGGCGGAAGAGTCGCATACGCTCGGTCCAGTGCAGGCAATGCATTCGTGTAGCTAGCCTTTTCTGTTTCTGCATCGCCATAGTCGCCGGATGTTCGCGCCCAGTGGCCCCCGCGCCGACGATTGAGTTCACGCGGGTTCCGCCCGCGGTTGAAGGTGGCTCGGACACGCTCGACGTCATCGAAGGGCGCGCGAAAGGTGCGGATCCTGACTCGCAAATTGTTCTTTACGTTCGAACCAGCAAATGGTGGGTCCAGCCGTTGGTTGACCAACCGTTCACCGAGCTCCGGCCAGACTCTGCGTGGACAAATTCCACCCACTTGGGAACCGACTATGCGGCCCTACTGGTCAAATCCGGGTTTCATCCCGCGCCTGCTCTTGATGAACTGCCCGCACCCTCTGGCGACATAGTTGCCGCAGCGAGGGTTCGCGGTTCGGCTCCGGCCATGGCGGTCACCAAAACGCTTTCGTTCAGCGGCTATGAGTGGAGAATTCGCACTGCTCCCAGCGATCGCGGCGGGAAGAATGACTATGACGCAAGCAATGCCTGGACCGACGGAAGCGGCGCTCTCCATCTCCGCCTGGCCAAACGAGGCAACGACTGGACCTCTTCCGAGGTAGCTCTCACACGCAATCTCGGTTACGGCACGTATTCGTTTGCTGTTCGCGAAGCGACCCAGCTCGATCCTGCAGCCGTCTTCAGCGTCTTTACCTACGACTACGCTGGAAACGATCCGAATCATCGCGAAATGGACATCGAGGTTTCTCGTTGGGGCGATCCCGGGATTGAGAACGCGCAGTATGTGTTGCAGCCGTTCTATGTTCCCGAGAATGTTTCCCGATTCCAGGCGCCAGCTGGAGTGCTCACCTATTCATTCCATTGGGAGCCGGGCCGCATCACGTTTGCGACGGCGCAAGGAACCATTTCCGATAGGTCGGCCCGACTCGTCGGCCAGCACGTGTTTACGTCCGGGGTTCCGACACCGGGCGCCGAGTCGGTTCGTCTGAGTGTGTATGTCTTCCGCGCTGCGAAGCAAACATTGCAGAAAGGCGGCGAGGTCGTTGTTGAAAAGTTCGAATACCTGCCTTAGCCACTTGCGCAGATTTGGCCGCGCGCGACATTGGCGGTGGGCCGCGCTGTTCTTCGCCTGGGCGGTGCATTCCGTCAGCGCACTCGACGCCAGAAAAAACATCTCCCAATACATCAACGAGACGTGGAGCGTCGAACAAGGATTCCCCGGAGGCTTGGTCTATGCCTTCGCGCAAACGCCAGACGGCTATCTGTGGATTGGCACGGAGAAAGGACTCGTCCGCTTCGATGGATTGACTTTCCATCTTTTGCAACACACAGACTCCGACAAACTGCCGGAGGGCCCGGTTCTCGGCTTGGCGCTCGATGCAGAAGGTTCACTGTGGATACGCGGGCAGGGCCCGACACTGCTCCGCTATCGTGACGGAACGTTTAGCGATGTGCTCGCGCATTTGAAGCAGCCGGAAACGAGTATCAGCGCGATGTGCGTGGGTCCCACGGGCGACATACTTTTTTCGGCCCATGAAAACGGCGTTGTCCGGTACAGCAAAGGGCGCTTTGTGTCCCTGGTCCTGAGAGATGAATTGCCCGGACTCATCCTTTCTTTGGCCGAAACCGCAGACGGCACCGTCTGGGCTGGCTTGCGTCAAGAGGGCCTGTTCTATTTGCAGGACGGACATTTCGTGGCTTTCGCCCGCCGCCTTCCCGACAATAAAATCAACGCGCTGTTGGCAACCGGCAGCAACCAGCTCTGGATTGGCACGGATGCAGGAATCGTCCGCTGGAATGGCCAGGACCTTTTTCAGCCGCTGCTTCTCGGCGCGAACGGGCAGGCTCAGGTGTTCATGATGACCGTCGATCGCGACGCGAATATTTGGGTCGGCACTTCGGCAGGCTTGTTTCGCGTCAGTTCTGCAGGCGTCACGCAAGAAGGCTCCGGAGCCGACGATGCGCCAACTGGCGTCACCGCGGTGCTGGAGGATCGCGAAGGGAGCCTGTGGGTTGGTAAACCGCGGGAAATTGAACGCATACGCGACAGCTTGTTTACGACTTATTCGGTCGCCTCAGGCTTGCCCGCGAATCCCGGTGGGCCGCTCTATGTGGATGGGCGTGGGCGCACTTGGTTCGGGCCTGCGAGCGGCGGTCTGTACTGGTTCGAAGGTGGGCGACTAGGAAAAGTTCTCGAAGACGGACTGCCCGACGATGTTGTTTATTCGATCGACGGGCGCGCGGACGAATTGTGGGTTGGCCGTCGGTGGAGAGGGCTGACACAGCTTCGTTTCAGCGATGGCTCCTACAAAATAAAAACTTATAGGCAAGCGCAGGGACTCGCTCAAGACCATATCTATGCGATCCACGAAAACTCCGACGGCTCGGTCTGGGCGGGAACACTGAGCGCAGGTCTCACCCATTTTCAGAATGGCCACTTCACAACGTACACCACCGCCAGCGGTTTGCTCTCCAACACGATTAACGCCGTGGCCGAAAGCGCTGATGGAACTATCTGGGTCGCCACGCCCAACGGCGTGAACTCCTTTTCCGGAGGACAGTGGCGCAGATACACCGGTCGCGACGGGCTTCCACCCGGAGACGTGAACTGCCTCTCGGCGGATGCGCATGGTGTTGTATGGATCGGAACGTCCAGCGGGCTGGCGTTCTTAAGTAAGGGAAGTCTTCAGGTACCAGCAGAAACACCGGCGCTGCATGAAGAAATCTTCGGCATCGCAGAAGACCGGACGGGTTCGCTTTGGCTCGCCACCGCGATGCACGTCCTGCAGGTGGATCGCAACAAACTGTTGCAGCGAACGGTGGCCGATTCTGATATTCGTGAATTTAGCCTGGCGGACGGTCTCCTCAGCACACAAGGCGTGAAACGCTTCCGTTCGGTCGTCGCAGACCCTGCCGGACAGATCTGGGTTGCGACCAGCCGCGGCATCTCTTTTGTGGATCCTCGGCCGATAAATTTCAGTTCGGCTCCGGCGCTCCCGCATGTGGACAGCATTTCTGCCGACGGCCGACTCTACATGGCTCACGAACAGCTGCGCATTCCGACTCCGCACCAAAGAATCACGTTGAGGTATACGGCTCTGAGCTTGGCAGTCCCGCAACGTACGCGCTTCAAATACAAGCTCGACAATTTTGATCAGGACTGGAGCGACCCGACCGCGGCGCGCCAGGCGGTGTACACGAATCTCGACTCGGGCACCTACCGTTTCCGAGTCATCGCCAGCAATAGCGAAGGGCTCTGGAACAGCTCGGAGGCCACGCTGCAATTCAATGTCGCACCCGAGTTTTGGCAAACGTGGTGGTTTCGCCTTTCGATCTTCTTGGCACTCGTGCTTGCCGGAACCGTGGTCTTTCGGTTGCGTGTTCGCAAACTGGCGCACGAGTGGAATCTCCGCTTCGAAGAACGGCTTTCCGAACGTACCCGCATCGCCCAGGACCTCCACGACACTTTGCTGCAGGGGCTGATGAGCGCCTCCATGCAGTTGCATGTTGCCGACGAGCGATTGGGAACCGATGCGCCCGCGAAGCCGCTGGTGCGACGCGTTTTGGCGCTTATGGAACAGGTTGTCGAGGAAGGGCGCAATGCGGTCCAAGGCCTGCGTGCCTCGCGCGATAAATTTTCCGACCTCGAACAGGCTTTTTCGCAGGTCCGCGAAGAATTCTCGGTCAAGTCGGAAACCGGATTCCGCGTCATCGTGACCGGCTCGCCTCGGCCCTTGCAGCCCCTCATTGGCTATGAACTGTTTCGCATCGGCCGCGAGGCTCTTTCGAACGCATTCCGTCATTCTCGGGCCACAGACGTGGAGGTCGAGATTGAATACGCGTCCAGCCAGTTGCGCGTGCTCGTCCGAGACAATGGCAGCGGAATTGATCCCCATCTGTTGGAAACCGGGCGCGATCGTCATTGGGGTTTGTCGGGCATGAAGGAGCGTACGGAAAAGATCGGCGGGAAGCTGCGCGTGTTGAGCAACGCGGGAGCAGGTACCGAGGTAGAAGTGACTGTGCCGGGTCCGCTTGCGTTCGCCTCGCAGTCGAGCGGTCGAAATAGCAGCTGGCTTGCGCGATTGTTTTCGTAAGCCGCCTCGCAATCCATTCATCACATGGGTGTGACAACTCGCACAGCATCGTGCTCCCCAAAAGTGGTAGCAAAAGATGCCGCAATCGAGGGTTACTCACAACCCTTTCGCTCGCATATCCTGAGGTGCAATAGGTGAGAGATGAGCGCGCCAGGGAGATCCGCGCTGCAAAGACTATTTTCTATGTTTCCGGGTGGTCGCCCAGGCCTTGGGCTTTTGCTGCTGCGCACAGTTGTTGGTTTCACGGCGGCTGCGGCTGGCATCTTCAGCTTTGCGATTGTGTCTGTCGCTCGCCTGGAGAGCCTGTTGTTGGGCGGCGTCTTGCTCGTGAGCGGTGCGGCGCTCGCGGTCGGACTTCTTACACCGACGGCCGCGGTGTTGGTGGCGGCGTGTTTTGCAGGGATGGCTGCTTCCTGGTTGCCAGCGCCAGCCTGGAGCCTGCAGGACACCAGAACAATCGCCAGCGTCATGATCGTTTGCGCCATTGCGATTGGCTTACTCGGCCCAGGAGCATTTTCTTTGGACGGCCGACTGTTTGGACGGCGCGAGATTGTTATTCCACCGTCCACTCGGCCGCCGGAGCCGTGAAAATCTACAATCTCGAACAAAACCTGTAGCAATCTCAGTGATGAAGGAGCAAACGGAATACACGGAGTGGCCAGCTTCGGTTTTGAGCAACGCGGCGATGCGCACTGAGGTCTGATTGTGAGCGACTTAGACTGATCGTTTTTGAGGTTTCCTCCGAGGAGCGACCTGTGAGATGGTTATCCCGACTGTTCTCCTGAAAACGTCCGAACGCGGCGCGCAGCTGCCGGACCCGGCAATGACGATGGACAACGTGGCGCAGATTCGCGTGCTCAGCGTGGACGATCACCCGTTGCTGCGTGAAGGACTCGCCGCCATCATCAACAATGAAGAGGACATGCAGTTAGTCGGCCAGGCGGCGAACGCCCACGAGGCGGTCGTCGAGTATCGCAAGCATCAGCCGGACGTAACATTGATGGACCTGCGGCTCCCGGGCAAAAGCGGAATCGACGCGCTGGTTGCGGTTCGAGAGGAATTTCCAGAAGCTCGCGTCATCATGCTGACGACCTTCGAAGGCGACGTCGAGATTCAACGCGCGCTCGAAGCCGGCGCACGCGGGTATATTCTCAAAAGCATGCCGCCCAAAGAGTTGGTGGAAGTGATTCGTCAGGTGCACGCCGGGAAAAAACGCATTCCCTCGCAGGTGGCCGCGCAGCTGGCCGAGCATTTGAGCGAGGATCCGCTCACCACACGCGAAATCGAAGTGCTCAGCCAAATCGCTGGCGGCAATCGCAATCGCGATATTGCCGAAAAGCTATTCATTACCGAAGAGACGGTGAAGGTGCACATCAAGCACATCATGGAGAAGCTGGGAGCGAGCGATCGCACGCAGGCGGTGGCAATCGGGTTGCGCCGCGGCATTATCCATTTGTAGCGCTGTTCAAGATTCTGTAGCGCTACGCAAAATCCTCATCTTGCAAGGCTTTGCGCGATGGGTGCGAGGCACGCACCTTCGTGCCCGTTTTGATGCGCCGTTTGCTGTCATTCTCTCCTGCAAAAACAGAACGCTTCTCCTTCTCGGCGCACCTACACGTTCGAATCATCCGCATCTCAAAGACGCCATCACCCGTAAGTGGTAGCGTAAAACCATTCCATCTCGTGATGTGTTCTTCCGGGGCATTTCGCATAGTGCTGGACGAACGAACCAGCCAATTCTGGGGGAGACACATGATCTGGGAACTCACAGTAACGCAACCAACGAATGAAGAACTTTCAATGACGCATGGGGCCGGGGGCTTTAGCGAGCGGCATCTCGTCGAAGCGGCCAAGGGCGGCCAATCCGGCGCTTTTGCGGCGTTGTGCGAGCGCTACATGCAGCAGCTGCAACGGGCTGCTCATCGTATAACCCGCAGCCGCGAAGATGCGGAGGACGCCGTCCAGGACGCCCTACTCCGCGCGTTCGTCCATCTGCAGGAATTTGACGGCAGGTCCGCGTTTGGTACCTGGCTTACGCGAATTGCCATCAATTCGGCGCTCATGATTCTACGCAAGAAGCGCAACGCGCTGGTGGTGGCGATGGGCGGAGCGGATGATTTCGCGACTGGACCGGTTTTTCAGATCCCCGACGCCGCCCCCAACCCCGAAAAGCGCTATGCCCAGAAAGAGCAGAAAACTTTAGTGCAGAAGGCCATCCAGAATCTGCGGCCGGCGCTGCGCCAGGTAGTCAAAATTCAGCAGGCGCGGGAAGGCTCGATGAAAGAAGCGGCGCGCGAAATGGGAATTTCGGTGGCGGCAGCGAAGGCGCGCCTCTTTCATGCCAAGGCCGCGCTACGCCGTTCCCCGGTGCTGAAGATGATGCAGCGGCGGCGGATGAGCAGGCCGGTCCGCGTTTTGTCGGCAGCCTGAAACACGTCGGAATTACCGGCACTTCGGGGCACGGGTTCATCGCACTGCATTCGAAACGCAATGATAGGAGGAGCACAATGGCAACGATCACGACGAAAGATGGAACGCAGATTTACTACAAGGATTGGGGCAAGGGACAACCTGTGGTCTTCAGCCACGGTTGGCCGCTCAGCGCGGACGCCTGGGAAGACCAAATGATCTACCTGGCCGGGCGCGGCTATCGCTGCATCGCGCATGATCGCCGCGGGCATGGCCGTTCCAGCCAACCGTGGAACGGCAACGACATGGACACGTACGCCGACGATTTGGCGGAACTGGTCCAGGCACTCGATGTACGCGATGCCATTCACGTCGGCCACTCGACTGGCGGCGGCGAGGTTGCGCGCTACATCGGCCGGCACGGTTCGCAGGGCGTCACCAAGGCCGTATTGATCAGCGCGGTCCCACCGCTCATGCTAAAGACCCCGGCGAATCCGAACGGAACTCCCTTGGAGACCTTCGACCAGATTCGCGCTGGCCTGGTGAGCGATCGCTCGCAATTTTTCAGGGATCTCAGCGCGCCGTTCTATGGAGCCAATCGTCCCGGCTCCGCGGTCTCGCAAGGCTTGCGCGATTCGTTCTGGTTGCAGAGCATGCTTTGTGGCCACAAGGCCGCTTATGACTGCGTCAAGGCGTTTTCAGAAACGGACTTTACCGAAGACCTGAAGAAGATCGCCGCCCCAACGCTGATTCTTCACGGCGACGACGATCAGATCGTTCCAATCGCGGACTCCGCGCTCCTTTCCGCAAAACTGGTGAAGAACTCCCTGCTCAAGGTGATTCCCGGCGCGCCGCATGGCATGTGCTCCACACTCAAGAACCAGATCAACGCCGAATTGCTCGCGTTTTTCAAAGGCGCGACGACCGCCGCCAGCGCCTAACCAGCGGCTGGACGGCCCTTTTCTACTGACTCTCGCATTTCCGGTTCGCTTGTTCGTACTAGCTTCATAAAGGGAGATTTCGCACATTATGAGTTTCGGTTTGGCAGCGTTCACTTTGTTCCATGTTGCTCTCAGTCTGATCGCTATCGTCACCGGCCTGGCGTGGGTCCTCGAACTGCTCCGGCAGAAGCTGCCGAATCGTTGGACCACGGTTTTTCTGGCCACGACCGCGTTAACCAGCATCACCGGCTTCTTCTTTCCGTTCCACCAGCTCTTGCCTTCACATATCCTCGGCGCCATATCTTTGGTCGTTTTGGCCATCGCTTACTTTGCGCTGTATGGCCGGGAACTGGCGGGCAGCTGGCGCATCAGCTTTGTCGCCGCTTCGGTAGTTGCCTTGTATCTCAACGTGTTTGTGTTGGTCGTGCAGCTCTTCCGCAGAGTTCCGGCGTTGCGCGCGCTGGCGCCCACGCAAACCGAAGGACCTTTCAAGGTCACCCAGCTTACCGTCCTTATCCTCTTTATCGTGGTCGGCATCCTCGCGGCTACCAGGTCTCGCAATCAGCTGCGCACCGCATAACCGTCCGCAGCCTCCATTCATCGGCCCAGTTGGCTTTCCCTGATCTGTAAACACCGAAGCCAGCCACCTCCGCAATGGTTCGCCCTCAGCGCGGAATTGAACTGGCACGCGGTGCAAGATCGGGGAAAGTGCGTATGTACACGCGTTCCGTGCGCGCCGTACGGTCACTTGGCAGGGACGGACGGAAAGCACTTGTCGAAACCCCGATAAGCGCGAGAGGGCGGCCGATCTAGGCGGTCTCCAAGCAGGATTGGACGTACTCAATGCGCTACGGCCACAACGGACTTTTCCGGAGGCGCCACAAGACAATGGAAACGAAGCTCCACGCCGCGGTGGCCGCCAGAAGAACGAGCACAACGTTGCGTGTGGGCAGGAGTTGCCAAACGGCCGCGGCAAAACAGAGCAGCCCTAGAGAACCGAGTGCGGCTCCGTATGCGTCGAGAGCGGCAGCTCTTCGGCCACGCTTTGTGGCGACGATCCCGGCCTTCTTCTTTTTCTCTCGCTCATGTTTCTCGACGAGCGTGGCGCTGGCGGGAAAAATTGCCGGGAACGCCAAGAAGAGGCCGCCTACCGCGGGGCCAAACCTCTTGGCGATGAGACCGGCGATAACTGTTATCGCGCCTCCGAAAACGAAACGCACCCCGTATTCGTGCCATTGTGTTTTGCGAAGCGCGGACCAATGCAGTGAGATTCGCATCGTTGCTTATCTCAGGAAGACGAACCACAGCGAAAAAGAGGCCGCAAACCAAAGCAGCAGGGCCAGCACCGCGGCTCGAAGGGCATGCCATTCGAATTGCATCATGAGTCGGGAGCAGGCACAGGCATATAAGAGAAAACCCATTGCGCCGGCCATCATCGAGCGAGCCTCTAGCGACGCGAAACCATGGCCCTGGGATTCTGCCGTCAGGGCCAGCGTCGCCAACCCAACCGACGGCGCGGCGCCAAACAGGCCGGCGAAACTTTTTGGTTTTAGAACATCGCCAAGCGCCGCAAAGCACGAAACAATCAATCCTCCCACCAGAAAACGAAATACGATCTGTCCCATGAGGTCTCTCCAACTACGACCGGTCTCTATTCGGCTAAAGATAAGATGTCGCGCGCGCCAAAACTGTAGGCGCGGAGTGGTATGACGACTTCCGTCCCAGCGCCGTCAGGCAAGGCAGAGCAGGCGGAAACCAAGCCGCGAGAACGAACTCTCCTCCAGGCCCTCGGGCCGGGATTAATTACCGGTGCGGCGGACGACGATCCGAGTGGAATCGCCACCTACTCCCAGGTCGGCGCACAATTCGGTTTCGCTCTGCTGTGGACGATGTTGTTCAGTTTCCCGTTGATGGCAGCGATTCAGGAAATTTGCGCCCGAATTGGACGGATCACCGGCGTCGGCCTTGCCGCGAATCTGAAGAAAGCCTACCCGAAGTACGTTGTGTACTCAGTCGTGGCGTTGCTGTGTTTGGCGAACGTTTTCAACTTGGGCGCGGACATTTCGGCGATGGGCGCGGCGGCTCAACTCGTCTTTCGTGGCTCCGCCGTTCTTTACGGTGCGCTGTTCGGTGTCTTGTCCCTGCTCTTGCAGATATTCGTCCCATATCGAAAGTATGTGCGGTATCTGCGCTGGCTGACGTGGAGCTTGCTGGCTTATCTGGTGACCGCCTTTCTGACGCACGTGCCTTGGTCGGTGGTCCTACGCTCAACAATCCTGCCGGCCGTATCGCTCGACGTGAACTATCTCATGGCGCTCGTTGGTGTGCTCGGGACGACCATCAGTCCATATCTGTTTTTCTGGCAAACTTCCGAGGAAGCCGAAGAAGTCCGCATTCACCGCGCGGAGCAGCCGCTCAAGAAAAAGCCGCGCCAGGCAGCCGAGCATTTCTGGCGCATTGCCATGGATACACGCGTAGGCATGGGCGTTTCGAATCTCGTGGCGTTTTTCATCATTCTCACGACCGCCGCGACGTTGCACGCGTCCGGAACCACGAGTGTGATTGTCTCGTCCGCCGATGCCGCGAAAGCCTTGGAGCCATTGGCAGGAAAACTGGCCTTTCTGCTCTTTGCTCTGGGAATTATAGGAACCGGACTCTTGGCGGTTCCCGTGCTGGCCGGTTCGGCGGCTTACGCTGTGGCGGAACTCCTCCACTGGCCAGCCAGTCTGGAACACCGTCCTCGCAGAGCGCCGAAATTCTATGGCGTCTTGGGAGTCGC
>Ga0335081_10016740_pt1 | contig 11878 bp, 15 predicted proteins | sample Lox_Sample_35_FD_206713 | JGI IMG/M metagenome (GOLD analysis project Ga0335081, IMG submission 206713) | Soil microbial communities from Loxahatchee National Wildlife Refuge, Florida, United States - Lox_Sample_3.5 | ecosystem: Environmental > Terrestrial > Soil > Wetlands | place: USA... | reverse complement strand
CGGCACCGGAGGCGGGGGAAGTGCAGGGGTAGCCGTGGCGAAAGCCGGTGCCTAGCTTGGCGGTGGTCACAGGAGGGTCCCCCGCAATGGCAACGGAATCCCAGAGCGCGAACGGCCAGGGCACGGCGAATCGCATTCTCGACAAAATGAACCTCGACGACGCCGAGCAGGTCATCGAGCAGACCCGCGCGGCCGTCGATCAGGCGCTGGGCGTGGCCTCGGATTTCATCCGCGAGAGGCCCATCCTCTGCCTCGCTGGCGCGCTCGCGCTCGGGTACGTCGTCGGCAAGATCGTTTCGCGCTGAGGAGACCCATGGCCATCAACACGGGCTTCGAAGGACAGGGCGCGTTCGACCACGGCCGGCGCGCGGTCGAGGAAGCGCGCGCGTTCAAGAACGCGCTCGGCAGCCAGGTGGAGAGCCTGGGCAGGAGCATCGACCTCTCCGGGCGGGTGCAGCGGAACCCGATCGGCATGGTCGCTGCCGCGCTCGGCGTCGGCTACGTGCTCGGCGGCGGGCTGTGGTCGCCGCTCACGGGCAAGCTGGTGCGCGTGGGTCTGCGGCTGGCGCTCATCCCGCTGATCAAGGGCCAGCTCGCTGCCTTCGCCGCCGGCGCAGGTCCCGAGCAACCCTGACGCGCAGTGCGCAAATTGCCACCGCGCACCAATTTTCCTCGAAGGAGAACGGCGATGGTCAAGGACATCCGCAAGCAGGGGCTCAAGGCCCTGAAGTACCTGCAGGACATCGACAAGGACGACATCCTCGAGGCCATCGGCCTGGAGGAGCGCTCGAGCGCCTGGTCGTCGGCGCTCTCGACGATCGGCATCTTCGCGCTCGGCTGCCTGGTGGGCGCGGGGATCGGCCTGGCGTTCGCACCCAAGTCGGGCGAGGAGTTCCGCAACGAGCTCGGCGAGCGCGTGCGGCGCAAGGCGGACGAGATGAACGAGCAGTACTCGGGCCGCTCGCAGATGCCGGTGACGTAGGAACCAGCAAAAATCCACCCGGGCCTCGGCAGCCGTCGCCGGGGCCCTCGCTGTCTCCCCCCAGTCGAACAGTGACAACACTTGGAAGTGTGTACACTCCGTACACACTTCGAACACTTCCAACACTTGCAAGTCTTGCAAGTGTTGAAACTGTTCATTCAGAGCAGTGAGCCGTGCAGGGTCAGTGTGAGCTTCAGCGTGCGCGCCGTCACCGGTGTTGGCGCGTAGCTGATGCTGGCGGTGACGAGCCCGCCCTGCAGCAGATAAGGCTTCAGCTCCTTCGGGTTGATCTGCAGCTGCACGCTGGTCACGCCCGCGGCGGGCGGCGACGGCAGCGTCGCGAGCAGCGCGTCCGGCAGCGCGTTTCCCGAGACGCTGATGCTCGCGGCCGAAATGAAGCTGATGTCGCCGCCGTCGGTCGACTCCAGCCTCGCTGCGGTGAGCGTGATGCTGCTCACCGCGCTCACGTCGGCCGACAGCGGCGCGAGCAGCTGCGCCGAATCGAACGTCTGGGTGAACCCCGGCGGCCCGCCGCCGGCCTGGAACGGCTGCGCCACGTCGAAGTCGCGCGAGGTCAGCCCGCACGACAGGGCGGCCGCGGCTACTCCGACGACAAGAGCGCGCGCCACAGCTCCTCCTGTCCGAAGTGGTCCTGGGCGGAAAACGCCAGCACCCGCGGCACCGCGAGCTGCCCGGCGATGCGGTCGGTCTGCGCGGCGCGCCGCGTGCGCGACAGCTTGTCGAGCTTGGTGGCCACGCAGATGACGCGGCGGCCCAGCGATTCGCCCCAGCGCACCATCTCCACGTCCGACGGCTGCGCGCCCAGCTCGCCGTCCACCAGCACCACCAGCGCGGCGAGCGTCTCGCGCCCGGTCAGGTACTCCTCGATCATCTTCTTCCACTGCTCGCGCTCCTCGCGCGGGCCGGAGGCGAAGCCGTAGCCGGGCAGGTCGGCGAAGCGCACCTCGAGCTCCGGCGCGCGCCCGCCCGAGCGGGTCTTCTCGCTGACGCGGAGGTCGAAGAAGTTGATCAGCCGCGTGCGGCCGGGCGTGCGCGACACGCGCGCCAGCTGCTTGCGCACCGCGAGCGAGTTGAGCGCGCTCGACTTGCCCACGTTGCTGCGGCCGCAGAAGGCGAACTCGGGCGGGCCCGGCGGCGGCCAGCCGCGCGCGTCGGTGGCCGACTTGAGGAACTCGGCCTCGAGCACGATCACGCGAAGATTCCGGCGCGGATCTCGTCGAACTCGCGCGAGAACGCCTCGCCGTTGCGGTGGGACGCGCCTGCCACCGCGACGGCGCCGTCGGCCACCTTCGCCCAGACGCGCTTGTGCGAGGTGTAGAACGCGATGCCGATGCCGAAGAAGAGCAGGAAGCAGCCGGTGTAGATGACCGGCGTGCTCGGGTCGCGCGCGATCTGCAGGCCGGTGGCGTAGAGCGGCGCGATGCGGTCGAAGGCGAAGGCGAAGCGGTCGGCGCGGTTGCGGCGGTCGAAGCCGGGGTCGCGCGCGAAGATCCAGAAGCTGGAGGTCCTGCCGTCCTCGTTGCGGACCACCTGCACCGCGGGGCCGAGCCCGGAGAAGTCCGGGTTGTAATCGACCACGCGGTAGCTGAGGCCCTCGGCCGCGTCGATCGGCTCGCCGGGGGCCACCATCAGCGTCTTCGAAGTGCCGGCGATGGTGTCGGCGATGGTGATCTTCGCCCGCGAGCCCTCGTCGAGCTGCGAGTAGCTGGCCTGGTAGAAGGTGAGCCCGCCGTAGCGCAGCGGGTGGTTCACGGTGATGGTGGTGCGCGCCAGCTCGCGCCCCGGCTCGGCCGAGCCCTGGTCCTCGAACACCACCAGGTCCGACTCGAACGCCTTGGGCCGTCCGGGCTCGAACTCCTTGAGGCGGAAGTCGGTGCACTGGACGAGGAACGGCTTGCCGTCCGGATCGACCAGGCGATGCTTGAACTCGCTGCCGTCCGGGTTGCGCTGGACGAAGCTGGTGGTGATGCCGCCGTTCTGCGGCACGCTGGCCGTGCCTTCGAACGCGGTGAGGCGGCCGAAGACGCCGCCGCCGAGGATGAGCAAGAGCGACAGGTGCACCACCCACACGCCGAAGCGGGCGTACCGCCCGCGCTCGGCGAACACGTACGTGCCGTCGAGCACCTGCGCGCTGTAGCCGAGCTTGCGGAGCCGGCCGGCCACGTCGGCGGCGGTGAGCGCGCTCTGCACCGGCGGGGCCTTGAAGCGCAGGCCGGTCACGTGATCGAGCCGCCGCTGCGGGTAGCGCACCAGATACCAGATGCGCGGGAGCCGCTCGAGCGAGCAGGCGACGAGGTTCAGCGCCAGCGACAAGAGCAGGGCGGTGAACCACCACGAGTGGAACAGATCGTACAGCTCGAAATACCGGTACGCCGCGAGCACCGCCGGCCGGTTGGCAAACGCTTTCTCGATGTTCGCCAGCGAATCGTTCTGCGGGTTGACGAACGTGCCGGCGATCATGCCGAGGAAGAGCAGGAGCAGATTCACCAGCGTCAGCTTCAGCGAGCAGAAGAAGCGCCACACCGGCTCGATGAGCTTGTGCGCCTCGTTCGGGTCGGGCGGTGGAAGCTGCGCCACCTCGCTGACGGCGCTGCCCGGCGGCCCCGCGGGAACGAGCTCTTCGGCTGCTTCTGCTGCGCTCATTTGCCCTGGGGCCGGTCGTTCGAGGCGGACTTCGGAGCCTGGGGGGCGCGCGCGGCGCGGTCGGCGGTCCAGTGGTCGATGCGCTTCATCGCTTCACCGGCGTCGAAGGCCTTGAGCGACGGCGATTCGCCGCCATGGCACACCTTGCAGCTCTGCACGGGTACGTCGACGAGCCCGAACAGCCGCGAGAGCTCCTTGTCGCGCATGACGACCGACGGCTCGTACCAGCGGCCGGCGCCGTGGCACGTCTCGCAGGAGACGCCCTGGACGTCGGCCTGGCCGGCCTTCTCCTCGTCGCGGGAGTGGCACTGCAGGCACAACGGCTGCTTGCGGTGGTCTGTTCCCAGCGTCTGCGCGGCGCGCGCGTGCGGCCCCTGCGACCAGATGCGGTACGCCTCGGCGTGGCAGGTCCGGCACGCGATCGGCCCGACGTAGTCGGACGCAAAGGCGGCGAATGAGAGCAGCAGGATGGCGAGCGCCGCGCGCATGAGCGGGCGGAACGTAGCAGCGACGCCCGCTCGCGGCAACGAACGAAGCGATACACTGGCGCACATGCGCGTCTGGGGACTCACCGGCAACATCGGCTCCGGCAAGAGCACCGTCGCCCGCCTGCTCGCCGCGCGGGGCATTCCCGTGATCGACGCCGACCAGATCGCCCGCGAGGTGGTGCAGCCGGGCACGCCGGCGCATCGGGAAATCGCGGAGCGGTTCCCCGGCGTCATCGGCCCGGACGGCGCCCTCGACCGCAAGGTGCTCGCCGCCCGCGTGTTCGCCGACGCGAAGGAGCGCGACGCCCTCAACCACATCACGCACCCCCGCATCGCCGCGGAGGTGTCGACGCGGATGGGCGCCCTCGCGGGCGCAGGCCACCCCGTGGCCGTCTACGAGGCCGCCCTCATCGTCGAGAACGGCCTGCACGACGGCCTCGACGGCCTGATCGTGGTCACCGCGCCGGAGGAGGTGCAGCTTTCGCGCCTCAGGCTCCGCGACGGCATGACCGAGGCGGAGGCCCGCGCGCGCATCGCCGCACAGCTGCCTGCCGCGGACAAAGCCCGCCACGCCACGGTGGTGATCGACAACAGTGGCGGCGAAGCGCAACTCGCCGCGCAGGTGGAACGCCTCGTCGAAAGAATGCGCTGATGTATCTGCTCACCGGCTTCCCCCACATCCTCACCCGCCACCTCGTGGAGGCCATCCTCGCAAAGGGGTCTGACACGACCGTTGCGCTGCTCGTGCAGGAGCGGCATGCCGAGCAGGCCAAGCAGCTCTACGGCGAGCACGCGCGCGTCTTCGTCGGCGACGCCAACGCGATGCACCTCGGCCTCTCCACGCCCGAGTACCGCGAGCTGTCGCAGGGCTGCACCGACATCATCCACGTGGCCGGCCTCACCGAGAGCCGCGACCTCGAGGGCACGCGCGCGGTGCTCGAGCTCTCGCAGGACTGCAGGAACCTGCGCCGGCTGACGCACTTCTCCACCGTCTTCGTCAGCGGCGACCGACGCGGCGTCATCGCCGAGGACGAGCTCTCGGCCGGCCAGGCGTTCCGCAGCCCATGGGAGCAGGCCTGCTTCGAGGCGGAGATCGTCGTGCGCCGCGCGATGGGGCAGTTGCCGTGCAGCGTGGTGCGCGTGCCGCTCTTGCTCGAGGACGCCTTCAACGGGCCGTTCGCAACCGCGCTCCTGCAGCTGATGACCCCGCTCGGCGAGCCGCAGCCCTTGCCGGGCGAGGGCGCCGCGCCGGTGCACCTCGTGCCCTCGGACTTCGTCGTCGCCGCCGCGATGGCCATCCACCACGATCCTCGCGCGGTGGGCCGCACGTTCCACCTCGTCGACCCTCACCCGCTCTCCGCGCGCCGCATCTACGAGCTGGTGGCGCAGCGGGCCGGCAAGACCCTGCCGAAGAGCACGCTCGGCACCAGGCTGACCGGCGCGCTCTTCCAGCTGCCCGGCGTCGAGCGCATTGCGCGCTCATTGCCGCCGGGCGTGGCGTGGCTCGATCACCTCGCCTTCTACACCAGCCGCAACACGCAGGAGCTGCTCGATCACCGCTGCCCGGCCGTGGAAACTTATATCGACAAGCTGATCGAGCTGGCCCGCGCTAAACTGCGCACCTCATGAGCAACGCCGAACTCGTCCAGCGCGCGCAGGCGGTCCTGTTCCAGAACTACCGCACCCAGCCGGTCGCGCTCGTCCGCGGCGAAGGCACGTATGTCTGGGACGCCGACGGCAAGAAGTACCTCGACTTCATCGGCGGCATCGCCACCGTCAGCGTGGGCCACGCCAACCCGCGCGTGCGCGAGGCGCTCATCGAGCAGAGCAGGCTTTTGTGGCACGCGTCGAACCTCTACGTGACCGAGCCGCAGATCCGGCTCGCCGAGCTGCTTACCGCGCAGACGAAGACCCTCAAGCGCGCCTTCTTCTGCAACAGCGGCACCGAGGCGAACGAGGCGATGATCAAGCTCGCCCGCCATTTCCACGTGGTGAACGGCGCGCCCGAGCGCATCGAGATCGTCTGCTTCCACAACAGCTTTCACGGCCGCACCATGGGCTCGCTCGCCGCCACCGGGCAGCCGAAGTACCAGCAGGGCTTCGGGCCGCTGCCGGAGGGCTTCCGCTTCCTCGACTACGGAAACGAGAAGCAGCTGCGCGAAGCCGTGAGCCGGAAGACCTGCGCGGTGATGCTCGAGCCGATCCAGGGCGAGGCGGGAGTGATGCCGCCACCGAAGGGCTATCTCAGGCTCGTGCGCGAGCTGTGCGACCGGCATGGCGCCCTGATGCTGCTCGACGAAGTGCAGACCGGCATGGGCCGGACCGGCGCGTACTTCGCCCACCAGCACGAGCGCATCGAGCCGGACGCGATGAGCCTCGCCAAGGGCATCGCGGGCGGCATGCCGCTCGGCGCGCTGCTCGCGCGCGACCAGGTGGCGAAGTGTTTCACGCCCGGCACGCACGCCAGCACCTTCGGCGGCAACCCGCTCACCACCGCGGCGGCGTGCGCGGTCATGGAGATGCTCAACGGCGGGCTGATCGAGCGCGTGCAGCAGGCGGGCGAGCGGCTGTCGCAGCGGCTGGCGGCCATCCCCAACACGGCGGGCGAGCGAGGCGCGGGGCTGTTGCGCGCACTGCTCCTCACATCCGACACCGCGGCGAAGGTCGTAGGCAAGGCCCGCGAGATGGGGCTGCTGGTGAACTCGATCGGGGAGAGAACCGTCCGCCTCGCCTTTCGAGGGCGGTGTTCGAAGCGTGACAGCAATCTTTTCTTCAACGGGCTCCATAGGATATCCTCCCGCTACGGCTGGAAGCTGGGGCCGGGAGCGGGGGCGGAGACTAGATCGTGCTTGGCCAGACGAGCGGGCCCGGGGGCAATCTGTACCTGCCCCCTGACATGCAGCGGGAGCTGCGCGACCTCGAGGAGCGCGGCAACACGCTGACGTATTACGAGCTGCTCGGCATCACTGCCGACGCGGACGGGGCCGAGATTCGCCGCGCCTACCTGACCAAGAGCAAGCGGTTCCACCCCGACGCCTGGTACGGCAAGGAGCTCGGCACCTACGGGCCGGTGCTCGGCAAGTGGTTCCAGCGGCTCGCCGGCGCCTACCAGGTGCTCTCGGACGACGAGTCGCGGGCCGCGTACGACAAGGACCACGTCGGAAAGCTCTCCGAGAAGGAGCGCTCCGCGGTCGAGCAGCGCGAGCTCAGCCGCGTCGAGGAAGAGCGGCGCGCGCGCGAGCGGCGCGAGCGGCTGATGCACACCAAGGGCTTCGCCCGCCTCGGCGCGGCCCGCAGGCTGTACGAGGAGGCCATCGCGCACGCCGAGAAGGGCGAGCGCGTGCAGGCCATCTCGGCCATCAAGGCGGCGCGCGAGCTCGATCCGAACCGCAAGGAGATCCAGGCCAAGCTGGCCGAGCTGGAGAAGGAGCAGGCCCGGGCGCGGGCGCAGTCGGCGCTGGCCTCGGCGCGCGAGCGCGAGGATGCGGGCCGCTGGCACGAGGCGATGGCCGCGTACAGCGGCGCATTCCAGCTCGACGGGCACCTCTACTCGGCGGCGCTGGGCGCGGCCCGCTGCGCGCTCGAGGACAACGACCCGCGCAACGCCAGCACCTGGGCCGCCAAGGCGGTGGAGTTATCGGCGGATGATCCCGCGCCGAAGCTCATCCTGGCCAAGGCTTTCACCGCCATGAACATGAAGGCGAGGGCGCGCTCCGAGCTCGCCACGCTCCTCAACAAGAACCCGGACCACAAGGAGGCGAAGGCGCTGCTCAAGGCGCTTTAAGCGGCAATGGGCGAATTGGTCATCGGCATCGATCTCGGGACGACCAACTCCGTCGTGGCCACGGTCCACGGCGGGCAGCCCACGGTCATTCCCAACCGCAGCGGCTATCGCCTGACGCCGTCGGTGGTGGCCATGGCGCGCAACGGGAAGCGCCTGGTGGGCGCGCTCGCGCGCCGGCAGGCGGTGACCAACGCCGAGCGCACGGTGGTGGCGGTGAAGCGCCTGATGGGCCGCCGCTGGAGCGCCAAGACCACGCAGGACACGCTGCCGCGGCTGCCGTACACGGTGGTGGCCGGGCCGCACGACGACCTGCGCATCGCGCTCGGCGACCAGCAGTACTCGCCGCCGGAGATCTCGGCGATGGTGCTCACCGAGCTTCGCCTCGACGCCGAGGCGTTCTTCGGCGAGCCGGTGTCGAAGGCGGTCATCACCTGCCCGGCCTACTTCAACGACTCGCAGCGCAACGCCACCAAGGACGCCGGGCGCATCGCCGGGCTCGACGTCATCCGCATCATCAACGAGCCGACCAGCGCCGCGCTCGCCTATGGCTTCGGCCGCGCGCAGGCGGAGAAGCAGGTGGCGGTGTTCGACCTCGGCGGCGGCACGTTCGACTTCACCGTGCTGCACATGTTCAAGGGCGTGTTCGAGGTCGAGGCCACCGGCGGCGACTCGCTGCTCGGCGGCGAGGACTTCGACAACCGCATCATCGACTGGCTGGCGGTGCCGTTCCAGGAGAAGCACGGCATCGACCTGCGCAAGGACAAGATGGCGCTGCAGCGCCTGCGCGACGCGGCCGAGAAGGCCAAGTGCGAGCTCAGCTCGCTCAAGACGGTGGAGATCAACCTGCCGTTCATCTCGGCGACGCAGGCGAGCGGGCCGCTCCACTTACAGATGTCGCTGACGCGCGAGAAGCTCGAGGAGATGACCAAGGACCTCGTCGACCGCTGCATGAAGGTGTGCGAGCAGGTCATGAACGAGGCCAAGGTGCACGCCGCGCAGCTCGGCGATGTGCTGCTGGTCGGCGGCCAGACGCGCATGCCGCGCATCCAGGAGCAGGTGCGGCACATCTTCGGCCGGGAGCCGTCGAAGAACGTCAACCCCGACGAGGCGGTGGCGCTGGGCGCGGCCATCCAGGGATCGATGCTGCTGCACGAGGAGAGCGAGATGCTGCTCCTCGACGTCACGCCCCACAGCCTGGGCATCGCCATCGCCGGCGGGTTCTTCCAGAAGATCATCGCCAAGAACACCACCGTGCCCACCAGCGCGCACCACGTCTTCACCACGGTGAAGGACGACCAGACCAGCGCGAAGATCACCGTGCTGCAGGGCGAGAGCGAGATCTCGCTCGACAACGAGCTGCTCGGCGAGTTCATGCTCACCGGCCTGCGCTCGGCGCCGCGGGGCGGGGTGGACATCGACGTCATCTTCGACATCAGCGCCGACGGCATCGTGTCGGTGAGCGCGGTCGACGTGCAGACCGGCGTGCGGCAGAGCATCACCGTCACTGCCTCGTCGGGTCTCACCGAAGAGGAGATCCAGAAGGCCGCCCTCGCCAACGAGGATTGGATGCTGGGCCAGAAGGAGGACCCGGACTTCCAGGACCGCAAGACCAAGGCGGAGGAGCTGTTCAAGGAGTTCGAGGCGCTGTGGCCCAAGCTCACCCGCGCGGCCGCGAACGGCCTCGGGCAGGACCCGCTGCAGCGCGCCCAGGCCGCGCTGTCGGTGGCGCGCCTGCAGGTGGCGCAGAAGGAGAGCGAAGGGCTGGCCTCGTCGATCGATCGCCTCGAGCGCATGCTCGGCGCGTTGAAGGGCGCCATCGAGCGCGGGCTCGGAGGTCCCCAGTAGATGGGTACCCCCGGCGCCGGCAGCGGGCGCTTCTCCGCGCTGCTCCTCGAAGGGCTCGACCACTATCGCAAGGGCCGCATGCTCGAAGCGGTGCGGGCGTGGGAAGAGGCGTACTTGCTCGAGCCCACCAACCTGCGCGCGCGCGAGTTCCTGCGCTCGGCGCTCGAGCGCATCCACGCGCACATGGGGCCGCCTTCGGCTCAGCCCGCCCAGCAGGAGACGCTCGAGCCGCGCCTCCCCGCGCCGCCTTCGGAGGCGCCCGCCGCAGCGGGGCATCCGTGGCTGCCGACGCAGCCCGCGGTGGTGCCGCCCGAGCCGGTGCCGCCGCCTCCTTCGCCGCCCGCGCAGGCGCAGGTGTTCTCGATGCCGCCGCCGGGCGTCGACGGCGAGGGGCACACGCAGATCTACCAGACGAAGCCGGCAGCCGCGGTCCAGCCCGACGCGGTGCTCAGCCCGTGGGACGACGGCCCCTCGCTCGCCATCCCGCAGAAAGAAGAAGCGAACAACGAGAGCAGCGGCGCCTGGTCGATCCACAACAGCCAGCCGCTACCCATCGAGGCGGTGGCCGACGACGAGACGCTGGTGTGGATGAAGGGCGCGCGCGAGCTGCTCGGGCTCAACGACTTCTCGGGCGCGCTCGAGCTTCTGGCGAAGATCCTCGCGCGCAAGCCGGGCGACAAGGAAGCGCACCAGATGCACGAGCTGTGCGAGAGCAATCTGACGCTCATGTACGAGAGCAAGATCGGCAGCATGGAGGCGCGCCCGCGGGTGGCGATTCCGCCGGACGAGGTCATCTGGCTGAACCTCGACCCGCGGGCGGGGTTCGTGCTGGCGCAGATCGACGGCGAGGTCAGCTTCGAGGACCTCTACGCCATCTGCGGCCTCAAGCGCCTCGACACCGCGCGGATCCTCTGCCAGCTGCTCGAGGAAGGCGTGGTCCAGGTGCAGGGGCAGGACCGCGCGGTGGCGAAGCGCGCGATGCACCGGAACTAGCTTCGCTCGCTGTGCAGCCCCACCACGTTCCCCTCGGTGTCCTTCACCATCGCGATGAAGCCCGGCGCGCCGATGTCGGTCCTCGGCTGAACGACGGTGCCGCCCGCCTTCTCGATGCGCCCCAGCACCGCGTCGAGCTTGCCGTTGGCGTTGAGGTACACCAGCGTCCCTTCGCCGCCCGGCTTGCGGCCGTTCTTGACCAGCGCGCCGCCGACGGCGCCGTCCGCTGCCGACATGAAGATGGCCATGGGCGTTCCGCCGAACTCCTCGCGGCGCAGCTTCACCTCGAGCGCCGCCTCGTAGAAGCGGGTGGCGCGGTCCAGGTCGTTGACGAACAGCTCGAACCAGTTGATGGCGTTCTGCATGTGTGTTCCTCCTTGGGAACACACTCTACGCAGCCCAATTGACAGCCTTCTGTCATGTTTGTTCGATAGTCAGACGACCTTTGCCTCGAGGATGCGGTCGAGCCGGAACTGCCGCTCTTCGCCCTTGTCGAGGTCGTCGCAGTTGAGCAGCGTCACGCTGCGCTCGAGCACCGCCGAGCGCAGCCGCACGATGCGCGAGGTGACGCTCTCGTCGGCGCCGCGATACACGATGCGCAGCGGCTGCCGCTCGAACCACGCCTGCTCCACCGCCTTGCGCACCGCGGGCGGCGCGGCGTGGGCGGGGATGCCGGTGAAGCGGATGCCCTTCATCAGCTCGATCAGCTCGCGCTGCGCCGAGACGCTCAGCGCGCCGCGCACCTTGTCGAGCGCGCCGGCGAGCGTGTCGGCGAACGGCAAGAGCCGCATGTCGGTGGCGAACTGACCGAGCGTCACCAGCAGCGCCGCCTCGCGCGGCGTGAAGTTCACCGGCGGCAGCGTATACGCGCGGTCGAGCGCGTAGCCACCGCCGCGGCCGCGATCGGCGCGCAGCGGCAGCTCCGCGTCGCGGAGGCTGTCGAGGTCGCGGTAGATGGTGCGGACGGTGACGCGGAAGCGATCGGCCAGCGCCTCGGCGGTGACGCCGGTTCGGCGGGCGCGGAGGTATTCGGCAATTGCAAACAGCCGCTCGCGCCGACGCATGACATGAACATGACAGGTTCGCGGTGGAGCACAACTCCCCCTTGCCCCACTCGGGGGC
>Ga0335081_10016739_pt1 | contig 11878 bp, 8 predicted proteins | sample Lox_Sample_35_FD_206713 | JGI IMG/M metagenome (GOLD analysis project Ga0335081, IMG submission 206713) | Soil microbial communities from Loxahatchee National Wildlife Refuge, Florida, United States - Lox_Sample_3.5 | ecosystem: Environmental > Terrestrial > Soil > Wetlands | place: USA: Florida... | reverse complement strand
TCGCTCAATCGCCTTCTTTTTGAGTTCAACCGCGGAGGCGCCGACCAGAACCAGTTCTCTGATCTCGTCGTCGACCTCCATGACCTCGTAGAGACCGGCGCGCCCCTTAAAGCCGGTGTTGCTGCAGACGGCGCAGCCCCTGCCTTTTTGAATCTTTACGGTTTTCGCTTCCTCGGGCGTGAAACCTTCGTCCAGCAGGGCTTGCACCGGCACTTCCACCGTCTCAGAGCAGTCGCGACAGATGCGTCGCACCAATCGTTGGGCGCAGATCAGGTGAACCGAGGTGGCTACCAGGAACGGCTCAATGCCCATATTCATCAAACGGGTGATGGTTTCGGGCGCGCCGTTGGTGTGCAGCGTGGAAAGCACCAAATGGCCGGTGAGCGCGGCCTTGATGGCGATTTCTGCGGTCTCAAAGTCGCGGATCTCGCCCACCAGAATGATGTTCGGGTCCTGCCGCAGGAAGGCTCGCAGGGCAGCGGCAAAATTAAGCCCAATCTGCTCTTTCATCTGCACCTGGTTAACGCCGGCCAGCTGAAACTCCACCGGATCTTCTGCGGTCATGATGTTGGTGTCGACCGTGTTCAAACGGGAGATCGAAGAGTAGAGAGTGTTGGTTTTTCCCGATCCCGTCGGTCCGGTCACCAGCACCATGCCGTACGGCTTGAGGATGGCCTTCTCGAACTTCACCAGCGACTCCGGCTCGAAGCCCAGCTTGGTCATGTCGAGCCGCAAGTTCTCTTTGTCGAGCAACCGCAACACAATCTTTTCGCCCCACAGCGTGGGCAGGGTGCTGACGCGAAAGTCGAGCTGCCGCTTGCGTCCTCCAATGTTCATCTTCAGCATGATGCGGCCGTCCTGGGGAAGCCGCTTTTCACTGATGTCGAGCTTGGACATGATTTTCAGACGCGAGGTGATGGCGTCCTTGTATTTTAGCGGCGGGGTCATGATCGGCTGCAGCACACCATCCACCCGAAAGCGTACGCGGAACTCGCGCTCGTAAGGCTCCATGTGGATGTCGCTAGCCCCGCGGGTGACCGCTTCGCTCAACACGGCGTTCACCAGCTTCACGATGGGGGCTTCGTCGGCGGCTCGCTCCAGGTCCGCCAGCCCCATCTCTTCCTGTTCCGTCTGCACCTCGACGTCGGCCTCGTCGGTCTCGCTCATCGACATCATGACGTGCTCGAGATCCTCTTTCTTGGCGCCGTAGGCCTTATCGATGCCTTCCAGGATGGAACTTTCCGAGGCCACGACCGGCTCAATGTTGAAGCCGGTCATGAACTTGATGTCGTCCATGGCAAACACATTGGTTGGATCCACCATGGCGATGGTGAGCGATGCGCCCACGCGGCTCAGGGGCAAAATCTGGTAACGCTTGGCAGTTTCGTAAGGGATCAGCTTGACCACTGCGGGATCGATTTCGAAATAGGAGAGATTGATCGCCGGCACGCCATACTGGCGCGAAAGAAAATTGGTGACATCTCCATCGGTCAAGAACCCGAGCTTGACCAGAGCGGAGCCCAGACGGCAGTTGTTTTCCTTCTGGGTCTTGACCGCTTCCGCCAGCTGCTCGGCGGTAATGATCTTTTCCTTGACGAGAAGATCACCCAGCCGTTGAGACATGCCTCGATCTCCTATTGAAACTTACGAATCGTGATGGCGCCGTGCACGCGAACCCGGTTGACGATCGAGCAAAAGCAGTGCAATGCGCGTTGACATAAATTGTCACGGCTGAGGCGGGTGCCGCGCGAGTAACTTTGGTACGTCAAATGGGTTACGTAAGTCCTTTGTACTCATGGAAGCCATTGATTTCATTGATTCAGGAATTGCGGGGTTCCCAGGGCTTAGGAGGGGTGCACGAGCGAAGACCAGTATCGGCATGACAAAACTTTACCTCGTTCAGCTTGCGGCAAGAACTTACGGCGAAGCCCTGCAGAAACAGACAAGGGCAGCGAGGCTGAAGCAGGACTGCGGAACTTCAGACTCTCGGCCGGCGGTGAAGTTACTGCGCCGGCCCACTAAAATTGCGCAAGTTGTGGATCGCACCGTCGACGTGCGCCGCTGTCTCGATGCCCATTAGGTAGTGGCCGCACAAGCGCAAGCCTTTGTGGCGGCTCTTCTCCAGTTTCCAAGCCGCCAATGCGGTTGCAGCCTCAATCGCCCCTTCCACGGCGACGTATTTCCCTGCGCCGGGACGCTTGCCGAGTGCGAACGATTCTTCCGCATAGCCCCAGTTGGTATCTCTGACCGTGGCATAGCCATCGAGCACGTTGGCGGCAGTGAGAGCGCCGACCTCGGTAAAAAACAACTTGTGCGAAACCTGCTGGGGCGGGGAAGGGGCATCTGGCACCTCGGACGCCATCGCGAGTAGCGCAAACAGCGGCAGAATGACCAAAAGCCTCAGATGGTTTTTCGTGAGTTCCTCCGGAGCAGGCGATCGAGCGGTTGCGACCCCTTACCGACCGCCCGATGTTGTTGAATGCTGTTCAACCAGGCGATCGCACTCGTTTTCTCCGGTTGTGTTTTACCGAAGCCATGGAGACGGGTCCCCGTCGGTGTGAACGCTGGACCAAGCGAGGGTTTTCTCTCGATTGGCTAGGACGTCGTCGTCCGCGGCCCTGTCACCGTCAAAGCTAAGAACTCTAGCTACGAACTTGGCTTTGATAAAGCCTCCTAGCGGACTACTTCGTTCGGCGCAAGTCGAACGGTCCTGGGTGGGCGATCATTTCTTTTCAAAACTTCCCGGCGACCATAGGTTTCTCTTGCCTGGAATCTTGCTCTCCGAACGCGCTGACCAGGCGAACAGAAGCAACCGGGAACTGCGGCTCGATAGCTCCGAGCGTCGAGCGCCAGGTGACTCTGTCGCTACCAGGGGAGGTTTACTCACGCGCTCGATCCGCTCAGTGACGCCGATGTAGAACACGATTGAGATCGGACGCGCCGATGCTTCGAGGTCACGCTGCTCTGACGCAAGATTTCGATATCCGCTAGAGGCTAGGCCCACCGCACGACGGGTCAAGGTAGCCGCGCAAACGATCCGCTTATAATGAATCTTGGCCGAAGGGTGCATTCGGACCGAAATAACCTATGGCTTCACAGAAAGCAGGACGTATCGAGGGGCAATCCCGGGATCGGAACCGAGTGATCATTCCGGTTGCGCTCGGCTTTGTGGTGCTCTGCGTGGTGCTTTTGGCGCTGACTTCCTTTGACCTTCCGCAAACCTGGAATCCGGACACGAACCAGCAGTTGCTGCTCTTCGCCTTTCTGGCGGTACTCATTTTTGTCCTGTTCCTGGCGCTGACCTTCGTCTTGGGCCGCAACGTATTGAAACTGTTCGCGGAAAGGCGTCTGGGCGTTCTAGGATCGAAATTCCGCACCCGCCTGCTGATTGCCAGCCTTCTGCTTTCGTTTCTTCCGGTCATCGGCATGTTCTTTTTTGCCTATGTGCTCATGAACCGATCGATCGACAAGTGGTTTTCAACTCCGGTCGAAGAGGTTCGCCGCGACACGGCTACGATGACGTCCCTGCTTTCCGAATACGCGGCTGAGAACGCCGCGCAAGAAGCCAGTTCCATCGCCGCTTCCTCGGTCATAGAGCAGGCTTTTCGAGACGGTGACTTCAGCCAAGTTGGCGATGAATTTCAGCGCCACCGGATTACCCTCGAAGGCGGGTTCGCGATCGCGCTGGACAAGGGCAACCCCAAGGCCACCTTTCAGTTGCCCTCACCCTGGTCTGAGCTGAAGTCGAAGCTTGCTGTCTCACCGCAGTCGCCCCAGCTACCTTCGGGTCTAGCGTGGGACCAAACCGAATACATGCTGGGGTTGGCGACGGTTGGCGATCACGGTCAGATTCTGGTGGCCATGCCGCTGCCCCAGAAGTTCTCGCAAACCGTCAAGCAGATTCAGGCCAGCCAGGAGCGTTATCTCGAGCTGGCGCGGGGACGACGGCTGGTGCGCCGCACCTATATGGAGGTGCTGCTGTTGTTGACCGTGGTGGTGCTTTTTGTCGCCACCTGGCTAGCCTTGTTCGTTTCGAAGTTGGTTACCCGACCGGTCGTGGCGCTCGCCGAAGCCACGCAGGAGATCTCCCGCGGGCGGCTCGACTATCGGGTCGAGGTTCACGGCGCCGACGAGATTGGCGAACTGGTGCAGTCCTTCAACCGGATGGCCGCTGAACTCCAGTCCAGCCGGCAGCAACTCGAGTCCTCGAGTCACGAGTTGGCGGCTGCCAACGTAGCGCTCGAGCATCGCCGCCGGCAAATCGCAACCATCCTCGAAAGCATTCCCAATGGGGTGCTGTCCCTCAATGCCGAGCACCGCGTTACCCATGTCAACCACGCCTTACTGCGATTGCTGCATCCCTCTGGAGCTGGTTCCGGTATTGCTCCCGGACTGATCGACGCGTCGCTCGCGGAGCTTTTTCGGGGAGACATCCTCAATGAATTGGAGTCCCTGCTACGGCGCGCGGAGCGGATGGGCACAACCACAACTCAAATGGAAATGGCGCTCGAGGGAGCCACCCTCAATGTGGCCATTACGGTGGCTACTCTCAAACACGATGATCAAGAACTGGGATATGTGCTGGTTTTTGAAGATCTATCGGAACTGCTGAAGGCCCAAAAGCAGGCGGCCTGGCGCGAGGTCGCACGGCGGGTGGCGCACGAAATCAAAAATCCGCTGACTCCCATCGCGCTTTCCGCCGAACGCATCCGCCGGCATCTGGCGCGGGATCAAGCTCCCGATCCCGCGTCCCAGCGAGTCCTACGAAGTTGCGCAGACACGATTGCCGGAGCTGTCGAAACCGTTCGTACTCTGGTCGACGAATTCTCGACCTTGGCCCGATTCCCCACGGCCCGGCCCCAACCGGCCAGCATCAACAGCATCGTCGAAACCGCGCTGGCCATGTTTGATGGCCGCCTGGAGAATATCCGCATTCGCAAGTCACTGGCTCCGGGGCTGCCGGAAGTCATGGCGGATCCGGAGGCGATCAAGCGCGCCTTGGCCAACTTGCTGGACAACGCGGCCGAGGCTGTGCAGCTAGCCATGTTCCGCGAAATTCAGATTTCAACGGCGCTGGTTGTGAGCCGCGATGCGGTTGAGATCACGGTCGCCGATACCGGACATGGTGTGACCCAGGAGCTGAAAGAGCGCCTGTTTCTGCCCTACTTCTCTACCAAGAAGCGCGGGACGGGACTGGGTTTGGCCATCGTCAGCCGTATCATCGAGGACCACCATGGTTCGATTCGGGTGGAGGAGAATCGACCGGTGGGTGCCAAATTCATCATTGAGCTTCCCGTGGCCTCCGAGGCGGTTGCCGCACCCGCCGTGAATCAGCATGCATAACATTCTCATCGTGGATGACGAGGTCAGCATCCGGCACTCCCTGAAGGACGTGCTCGAGGAGGAAGGATACAAGACCGTCGGGGCGGAGAGCGGCGAAGCTTGTTTGGAGACCTTGCGAAAAAGCAACTTCGACGTGGTTTTGCTCGATGTGTGGCTTCCGGGAATCGATGGCCTGGAAACTCTGGAGAAGATTCGCGACATGGAAGCCGCTTCCGAAGTCATCATGATTTCCGGACACGGCACGATTGAAACCGCGGTGCGGGCCACCAAGCTGGGCGCGTACGACTTCCTCGAGAAACCCCTCTCCATCGAGAAAACCCTGATCGTGATTAAGAACGCGATCGACGCCAAGCGATTGCGGGCGGAAAACCGCGAACTCAAGAAACAACTGATTCCAAAGAGCGTCATCGTCGGCGAGAGCGTTCCCATGAAGGCCCTGCGCCAGCAAATCCAGATCATGGCCCCGACCAACGGAAGGGTGCTGATCTATGGCGAGTCCGGCACCGGCAAAGAATTGGTGGCGCGCGCCATTCACCTCAACAGTCAGCGCCAGGATGAGATGTTTGTCGAAGTCAATTGCGCGGCAATTCCCGAAGACCTGATTGAAAGCGAGCTCTTCGGACACCGTAAGGGTTGCTTTCCCGGCGCCCTAGCCGACAAGGAGGGAACCTTCCAGAAAGCGCATGGGGGCACGATGTTCCTCGATGAGATTGGGGACATGAGCCTGAAAACCCAGTCCAAAGTGCTGCGGACCTTGGAAGATCAGCGGTTTGTCCCGGTGGGCAGTGACGAAGCCATCACGGTCGATGCGCGCGTGATTGCCTCCACCAACAAGGACCTGGACGAAGAAATCTCGAAAGGCAACTTCCGCGAGGACTTGTTTTACCGTCTGAACGTGATTCCATTCTCTGTGCCTCCTCTGCGCGAGCGCAAAGAAGACATACCGCTGCTGGCGCGCCATTTCCTCAAGGAGTTCACTGCCAGCTACGGGCGGCGCTCGCGCGAAATCACCGACGACGCGATTGAGACTCTCATGCGTTATTCCTGGCCGGGAAATGTGCGCGAGTTGCGCAACGTGATGGAACGAATTGTGATCATGAACCCCACGGCCGTGCGGATCGAGCGCAAGCATCTCCCGCCGCTGCTTCTGCGGGACGGAGGACGGCGGGCGGCGGGCACTGAATTCTCCAGCTTGCATCAGGCCCGCGCGGCCTATGAACGCGATTACATTCTGAAAAAGCTGGATGAGAATTACGGCAACGTGACGCGCACCGCCGAGGTGCTCGGACTGGAGCGCAGCCATCTCTATCGCAAGATGAGGAGCCTGGGGATTGCCGCCAAGGAGTAGTGGAGTCGAAACCGGCTCCTAATGTCGGCCATCGACAAACTGCCGTCGCCAGTCCAATTCCTCGAGAAACGCCTGCGATTCGCGCCACGCCGGACTAACCTTTACGTACAGCTCCAGGTAGACGCGGGTGCCCACCAGTCTTACAATCTCGGGGCGTGCGGCCGTGCCGATCTTTTTCAGCATCTGTCCCTGCCTGCCCACCAGGATCCGTTTTTGCCCTTCGCGCTCACAATGGATGGTTGCCGCCACGCGGGTAAGCTTCTCACCTTCCTCGAATTCCTCGATCACGACTGTGGTGGCGTAAGGTACTTCTTGGCTGGTGGCCAGCACGACCTGTTGACGGATGATTTCCGCCACCATAAAGCGCACCGGCTGATCGGTGATCTGATCTTGGGGATAGTAGCGGGGCCCCTCCGGCAAGTTCGCCAAAATGGCCTCGAGCAGTCGATCTAACCCTTCTCCTCGGAGCGCCGACAGGGGGATAATCTCGCGAAAGTCGTGTCGCCGGCGGTAGTCCTCGATGATGGGCAGAAGTCGATCCTTCTTGGGCAGCCGATCGATCTTGTTCAGAAGAAGCAAGACCGGTGTGCCGGAACGTTGGGCCATCTCCAGCGCAAACTGATCCTCGCGCCCGAACTTCTGGGTAACGTCTACCATGAGCAGAAGCAGATTGCAGCCGGCCAGCGCTTGCCGCACTTCGCCCATCATCGTGCGGCCGAGAGAGCTGTCCGGTTTATGCACGCCTGGGGTGTCGATCAGGATCACCTGGCCGGCGGGTCGGCTCTTTTGCGAGGGAATTTCGAGGATGCCCAGGATGCGAGTGCGCGTGGTCTGCGGTTTCGGGCTCACAATCGCCAGCTTCTGGCCGACCAAAGCATTCAGCAGGGTTGATTTTCCTGCATTGGGTCGGCCGAGAATGGAGACAAATCCTGAGCGGAAGGCCATCGTAGGATATGCTGTCTGGACCCGGTCGGGGCCTTTCGGTTGGCCGGGAGCGCTACCAAACTATATCAAGCGCATCTGTCGGGGTTCGACGGCGGTGATGCGCATGCGTTCGACCCGGCGCTTGGTGGATTCCAAGACCTCGAAACGCAGTCCGTCCTCTTCCACCACTTCACCCTTTTGCGGAATTCTCCCCGCCAACTCGCTCACCAGACCGGCTACCGTGGCCGAGGCTTTGCCTTCGGGTCGCATGCCAAACAATTCGGCGAGACGATCGACATCCATGTTGCCGGGCACGATGTAGGAGAACTCGTTCTCGCGGACCACATCGGTCTTGTCGTGCTCATCGCCGATCTCGCCGACGATCTCCTCGACCAGGTCTTCGATGGTGACAAGGCCGGCGATGCCGCCGTATTCATCGACTACAACCGCCATGCGAATGTTGTTCTTTTGCATCTCGCGCAAAAGATCGCTGCCCAGTTTGCTTTCGGGAACAAAGTGCACGTCTTTGCGCATGATCGTGTCCACCCGGCGAGTGTGGGCCTCACTGTCGGGGACCTGCAATATGTCCTGGGCGTACACGATTCCTTTGATGTTGTCGATCGTCCCCTCGTAAACCGGCACCCGGGAGAATGGCTTATGGCGCAGGAGCTCCACGAACTGTTCAATGGTGGTGCTGTTGGGCACGGCCACAATCTCGGGCCGGGGCTTCATGGCCTCGCGCACCGTCTTCTCGCCAAACTTGACGACCGACTGGATCATCTCTCGATTGCTTCCGTCGAGAATGCCTTCCTCCTGGCCGGCCTCAATCAAAGCATCCACCGCTTCCGCCTGCGTTTCCGGTACCTCTTCGCCATGTTCCCGGGTCAGGGTAGCCACCGACTGCAGAAAACCCAGCACCAAAGTCACGGGCAGGATGAGGTAAACGAGCAATCGCAACACAAAAGTCCAGCGCATCAGCCAAAGACCCTTGGTGCGAGAAAACAGCAAAAACGGCAGGAAGCGATGAAACACGATCACGATAAGGATCAAGCTTAAGGTGGCCTGCAGGATTTCGTAAATGCTCCAGGCGCGGTCGCGAAATACGGTGAAGCCGACCAGCATGGCGACCGCAGCCGTGGTGAGTTGGCCCAAGACCGACATGGAGAGCGCTGCTCGATCTCGACTGAAACCTAGCCGGGGCTCCACTTTCTGCTCGAAGGCATCGATATTGTCCTGGAATTCGCGGGAAAGAAACTTGCCCATCTCGGAATAGACACGACCTACGTAGGAGACCAGAGTCATCAAAGCGAACAGCACAAAAAGCGAGGCTAGAATGATCAGGTTCATCGCACGGTTCGTAGAGTGCGGGCTTTCCGGCTGGCGGTGCGACGGGGCGACCGTTTCGCCTTACGGCGGTTCCGGGGTGGGTCGGCCGAACGCTCCAGCAATGCCCTGGGTAATTGCAAGGTTTTTCGCAGACGGAATTCCTCTCTCGCCATTCTCCCGTTATCCCGTTCGTGGTCGTAGCCGGCGAGGTGGAGTAGACCGTGCAAAGCCAGAATTTTAATCTCCTCCGCCGGACTATGGCCAAGCAGACGCGCGTTGTGGCGGGCGATATCGGCAGAGATCGCAATATCCCCGGCGAGCGTGGCGGATGGATCGCGGAGGGGAAACGATAGCACGTCGGTGGGCTCGTCTTTGCCTCGAAACTGCCGGTTCAGACAGCGCAGGTCGCGACTCGTCGTCACCAAAACATTGACGTAGCCATCGAGGCGGGCGGTGCGCTGCGCGCGCGACACAAAACGCGACAATGCCGCCTTGCTCAATCCCCCCACCGGCTTGTGAAAGATGATCACCGTGTCTCCGGCGCCGGCCGTGGCTGGCCTTCGCCCGAGATAGGTCTTTGAGACCCTTCTCTCGGAGCAGGTTGCCCGGCCGCAAAAGCAAAACAGGAGGGCCTCGAGACCCTCCTGCTCAACCACAAAGTCCTATTCTTCGCTCTGGAGTTCTTCGGACGGCACCGCTCGGCCCTCCTGGGGGACACCATTGTGGCCAGCCTTGCCATTGGCCCCGTTCTTGGCGTCCAACAAGGACATCTGTTGCTGCTCTGCCATCCTCGTTTTGTGTTCATCATAGGCGCGAATAATGCGCTGCACGAGATGATGGCGCACTACATCGCCTTCGTCAAAGTAAACGAAGCTTAAGCCTTCCACATGTTTTAACACGTCGCCGGCTTCGAGCAGTCCGCTGCGCCGGGCGCTGGGCAAGTCGATTTGGGTGATGTCGCCCGTGATGACGGCCTTCGAATTGAAGCCCAACCGGGTCACGAACATCTTCATCTGCTCGGATGTGGTGTTCTGCGCCTCATCCAAGATGACGAAGGAATCATTCAAGGTACGGCCGCGCATAAACGCGATGGGCGCGATCTCGATGACATTTTTCTCCAGATAACGATCCACCTTCTCCGGATCCAGCATGTCATAGAGGGCGTCGTAGAGTGGCCGCAGATAGGGATCGATTTTGTCCTGGAGCGTACCCGGCAAGAATCCCAGTCGCTCCCCGGCTTCGACCGCCGGCCGGGCCAAAATGATTCGGTTCACTCGCTTCGCCAGCAGGGCGGAAATGGCCATGGCGACAGCCAGGTAGGTCTTGCCGGTGCCCGCAGGCCCGATGCCGAACACCATGTCGTGCTGCTCAATCGCATCCAGATAGCGCCGCTGGTTCAGGCTCTTGGGCTGCACCGTGCGTCGCCCAAAGGAGCGCTGGCGCCCCGCCTCCGCCAAGCCTCGAAGCGTGGCCTTTGGATCCGCCATTAGTACGCGGAGCATGCTGTTCAGATCGCCGTTATTGAAGCTCCGTCCGCTGCGCTGCAGGTAGTCGTAATCAGCGAAGACTTGCTCGGCGCGGGCCACGTCTCGGGGCGCTCCTTCCAGTTCAATCGAATCGGATCGCAGGTCAATATTGATATTGAGACCTTCTTCGAGCACGTGCAGGTTCTCGTCCCTGGTTCCAAACAAGGTCTCGATGTTGTCACTGATCTCGATACTTTTCTTCATTCCGTCTTGCTATCACCTCTGGAAAGAGCCGGGACGTAACCGGAACCGACTCGAAAGCTGTCATGACCCAACCCGGGGTTGAGCTTGCCGGAACACAGCCCCCGGCGGCCGATATTTCGATGCGTTAGTTCTCTGCGGCGGATCATCACAAGGGCAGTTACGAGACGCTGATTCTCTTTGGAGGTGGAAACCGACAGAATGCTCGCACCCGACGTGCAGGCTACTGCCATTGCGAATAGAGTACCCCTGTGCTACGGGTGAGTCAATGGGCGGAGCCGCGAGGGAGCCTGCGCGCTGCGTTCGGTGCCACCTGGGATTCGTGCCGGCCGGGACACGCAACCGTGGCTCGTCCCCTCGATCGGCAACCGAGCTGCGGGCACGTCGGTCGTATTCCCGGCTTATCGAGAATTTGACCGGCTTCGACTCAGTTCCGTACAATAAAAGCCTACCAGGTTCTCGCAAAAGAAATCCGACAACAAAGGTAAACTCGTATCCATGGCAAATCACTTCTCGGCGCTGAAGCGCGCCCGTCAAACTGAAAAGCGTACTGTCCGTAACCGAGCCAAAACCTCCCGCTTGCGCACGGCTCTCCGACAGATGCGGGAGTCACTAGCGAAAGGGGATAAGGCGGCAGCGGAGCAGCTCCTCGGGGCGACGTTTTCTGCATTGGATAAAGCAGCGCACAAAGCCGTGATTCACCCAAACACGGCGGCTCGCTACAAATCCCGCCTGAGCGTCCGGCTCAGAGGGATGAAATAGCGCGAGGTCGAAACCCTGGCTAGTAGCTAGGGATCGATTACCAACGTGTACGCCAGTCATTCGACCGGGGGGTCGGTATCGCGTCCTTTCCCTATGGCGGGCCCCGAGGGCGTGCTGCGAGCGAGGATTAGAGCACAATTTGAAAATACTTCTTCAAGGTGGCTTGCCAATCCTGCTCGGAAGCCAAGAGGGATTCTTCCGGCTTTCCTTCTCGGGTAACCATCAGCCGTTGCTCGGTCAAAGTGATGCGGCCGTCGGCGGTGGCTCGGCTGCAGACGCGCTTGCGGGTGAAAGGGGATTCCTGAGAAGTCTGATGATAGTGGCACATCTCCGCAAAATCCTCCAGCCGTCGCGGGATGAGCGTGAAGGAATACTCCCGCGTCCAGCTTCCGCCCGGTTCTCTCACCTCCACGTGGAGCGAATTGTCCGAGTCGATGATGCGGAACGT